>Ga0126373_10002429_pt1 | contig 13756 bp, 8 predicted proteins | sample PanSoiMetPlot_11_FD_92545 | JGI IMG/M metagenome (GOLD analysis project Ga0126373, IMG submission 92545) | Tropical forest soil microbial communities from Panama - MetaG Plot_11 | ecosystem: Environmental > Terrestrial > Soil > Tropical forest > Bulk soil | place: Panama | collected 2016-02-17 | reverse complement strand
TTGAAGTGCCAGAGTGGCTTGCCCGTCTGCGCGTCGACGGCTTCAAAGGATTCCGCATCGTCACCAAAGAAGACAAGTCCACCGGCGGTGGTCATCGTGCCGCCTGCCGAATGGCCCCTGCCTGCCTGGACATAGCGCCATGCCGGTTTGTCGGCGTCGAGGGAATAGGCCAACAAGATTTTCTGGTGGTGGTCACCTTCGCTGTGACGGGCGCCGGTCGAATAGTACGTCTGGCCGGGCTTGAACGCTTGTGGTTTCAAAACCAGAACGTTGCAAGACTCAAGGGTCATGAAATAAAGCAGGGAAGTCTCGGGATTGTAAGAAGGCGCGTACCAATTGGTGGCCCCGACCATCCCGGGACAAACGCGTGTGCCTTCCGCGCTAGGCTTGACTTCCGTGCGGATGGGGCGGCCTTTGTCGTCAATTCCGCTGGCCCAATTCAGTTTCTCCGAGAAGCGGGTTGCCAAGAGAAATTGGCCGTTGGTGCGATCGAGTACGTACAGAAAACCGTTCCGGTTTGCTTCGACGATGAGTTTCCGCGGCTGTCCGCGGAACGTTGCGTCGACAAGGACGGGAGTCTCGGTTGCGTCATAGTCAAAAAGGTCGTGCGGCGTGAACTGGAAGTACCATTTGAGTTTGCCCGTGTCGGGATCGAGTGCGAGCAGACAATCGGTGTAGAGGTCATCGCCGGGGCGCGGGCCGCCGTCAAAATCCGGGGCAGGATTGCTCGTGCCCCAGAAAACGGTGTTGAGTTCGGGATCGAAGGTGCCAGGCATCCAAGTGGTGCCCCCGCCGAGTTTGTAGCTTTCGCCGGGCCAGCTCGAGGAGCCGAATTCGCCGGGAGCCGGAATAGTCCAAAAACGCCACGCCTCCCTGCCGGTCTCGGCGTCATAAGCGGCGACAAAGCCGCGCACGCCGTCGTCGCCTCCAGAAGTACCTACGATGACTCTATTTTTCACGACCAGCGGCGCGCTGGTTGCGCCGTAATTTGGGTTGCCATCGGTGTAAGGGACATCCCAGAGAAGATGTCCGGAGCGGGCGTCCAAACAAAGCAGATGCGCGTTGTCCGTTTCCAAAAAGATGCGTGAGCGCCAGATGCCGACACCGCGATTGTGATGTTGCGAGGCGTCGTCGATGAGTCCTTCGGTGACGGGACGCGAGTAATGCCAGAGCGCCCGTCCCGTTTGGGCATCGAGGGCGAATGCGTCGTTGGCTGCGGTGACGAACATGATTCCGTCTACGACAACCGGAGTAACTTCGAGGTTGCTCGAGTTCGATGCGTGAAAGACCCACTGGGCGCGAAGCTGTGCGACGTTACCAGCATGGATTTCGCGAAGTCCGCTGTAGCGGCGGCCAGTGTAATCTCCGTTGTAAGAGGGCCAGTTTGCAGCAATGGGCCTTCGAAGTAATTCAGCTGGGCGCACGTCGATGCTAGTGGCCAGAGAAGTCGTCCCCTCCTGCTGGGAGGACAAGGGCATCGGCCTCAAAACAAGCAGCGCGAGTAAAACAAAAATCGTCGCCATCGAGCCATCGCCAGAGTGTTCTCTCCTCAGCGACAATCGGGACTTCGTCACAATGAAGGCGGCTCCAAAGAATGAAACTCATATACTACAGGTCCCTGGCGCGAGGCCAGAATATTTCACAACCGGCCGAATTTGGCCACGGCTTCCAGAATCGATTTAAGCTTTTCAATGTAGGCATACATGGAATGCTCCTTGAAGTCCATGTCTTGAGCCAGTTTCAAGATCTGCGGGGCAATGGTTTTGGGTACGACCACGACCCCGTCGGGGTCGGCGACAATGATGTCGCCGGGATTCACGGGGACGCCGTCGCAAATTACGGGGATGTTCGCGCCGGCAAACCGGTAGTGGCCGACGGACGTCGAAGGAACCACGCCGAGCGCGTACACGGGGAAGCCAATCTTTTGCAAATAGGCGGTGTCTCGCACTCCCCCATCGATCACTGCGCCCGAAAAGTTTCTCGCGGCCATAGCCGTGCCCATCAGTCCGCCCATGCCGGCGATGTCGTTTCCATCCTCCACAACCATGACGTACACGGAACTGGGCGTGCCCGTGTCGATGGCCTGCAGCATGCCTTTGAGGGCGTCAGGATCGTGATTTGCCTCCTTTTTCAGCGAGACGGTGAGTGCATAACCCGCGAACCGTGTCGGAAAGATCGGGCGCATGCGATGGGTCATGTACATCTTTTTACTGGCAATCTGTTCGAGGGCATCCGACACGGAGGCGACTTCCACATGTCGAAACCCATCGAGGAGCGATGCCTCGTCTTTCGGCTGTCCGGTGACTGGCTCTTGCTTTGCCGGCAACTTCGCCGCTTGTGCTAGAACGAACATGCCGAGAGCGACCGCCAGGATGAACAGCAAGGTGACGTCACGACGAGAAAGCGGGTGAGTTAACATGGACCCTCCTTGCACTAAAGACGCGCGCACTTTAGCATCTTTGGAAGCATTGGGTGAAGTCTCTTGCTTCTATGACAATTGTTCTCAGGAAATCGGGTTGATTAAGATCGGCCATGCCTAAGGAACGAAGGAAGCGGTCTGTCTCGGCGGCAGCCTTGATTTGCATGACGGCGACGCTTTGCTGTCTTGCGATCCCTGCCGTTGCTCTTAGCGGGCAAAACAGGCTGGGTCGGACTGCGCCCAAAACGGACGCCGAAGGCCTCCGGGAGGCTAAGACGGCTTTTGACACCGCATGCGCGTCGTGCCATGGGCTTGACGCGCGCGGCGGCGAGCGCGGCCCGGACCTCGTATCTCGCCCTGAAGTCATGCGCAAGACCGACGCGGAACTCCGCAAGATCCTGACCGATGGAAAAACTGCTGCCGGCATGCCGTCCTTTGCGTCTTACGCACCCGCCAAACTGTCGGCGCTCGTTGCCTATCTGCGGTTGCTGCAAGGCGGCAGCAAAGTGCCCCCGCTCCCGGGTGATCCCGCCCGCGGAAAAGCTCTCTTCTTTGGCAAAGCGAAATGCGCGGAGTGTCATATGATCGGCGGCCAGGGCGGGTTTTTTGGTCAGGACCTCACTTCCTACGCAACGAGAATAGGTGCCGACGATATTCGTTCCGTGATCGTCAATCCCAACAGAGATCTCGATCCCCGACACGGGTTGGTCACCGTCATTCTTGCCGACTCGAGCACGCTTTCGGGCATGGCGCGCAACGAAGACAATTTTTCATTGCAACTGCAGACTCCGGATGGCGTGTTTCATCTTCTAAACAAGTCAGGTATCAAGGACCTGATCTATACCGGACGGTCTCCCATGCCTTCCGACTACGGCGCGATCCTGTCGTCGGGGGAACTCAACGACTTGGTGAGTTATTTGCTCAGGGCATCGCGGTCAGTCAGTTTCGGAAAGGCGCAGGGCAATCGTGACGACCGGGACGAAGAATAGCCGTTGAGGCGGGCGATGGTGCGCTCATGAAATGCAGATTTTCGACGGTCTTCCTGTTTTCCTTCCTTTCCCTGGCGGCGGTCGGTGCCGGGCCGCAGAAACCCAGGCGTGAGTTTCAACTACAAGCGAATTCTGACGACTTTTGGACGCTCGTCGACCGGGACTCCAAGTTATCCACCGTGGCATCCGGCTTTGGTTTTACGGAAGGCCCGGTGTGGGATCCTGCGGGCATTGTCATTGTCAGTGACGAAGTCAATGACAAGATTTTTCACGTATCCATGGATGGAAAGAAAGAGGCGCTCGTTTCTCTAGGCGATCCCGACGGCAACACCTACGATCGCCAACAACGACTCATCGATTGCGCCAGCGTTCTGCGCGCTATCATTCGGATTGACCGTGAAGGGAAATATGAGGTTCTCGCAGATCGTTTTGAAGATAAACGATTCAACAGTCCTAATGACGTTGTGATGGGTCCCGACGGCGCGATCTATTTCACCGATCCGACACTCGACCTTCCCAAAGGACAGGAGCAGGAGCTGCCGTTCCAGGGCGTCTATCGCCTCGATCCGTCAGGAAAGGTGAGTTTGCTGACGAAGCAATTGTCGCAACCGAATGGCCTGGCATTCTCTCCGGATGGCAAGCGTTTCTATGTCGATGACAGCGAGGCGAGGAACATTCGGGTCTTTGATTTCACCTCCGAACACACGTTGGCAAACGGGCGGATTTTTGCGGAGGAGCCGGGCGGAAAAGGCGACGGCGTGCCGGATGGAATGAAAATGGACCAGACGGGGAATATCTATGTCACCGGCCCGAAGGGAATCTGGGTTTGGAACCCTGACGGGCGCCACTTGGGCACTATCGTCCTGCCGGAACAACCTGCGAATCTGGCTTGGGGAGATCAAGAGTACTCCAGTCTTTACATCACCGCGACGACCTCGCTCTATCGGTTGCGCATGAAGTCGCACGGTTTTGTGCCGTATCGATCCAAATAATTCGTGTTCTTTCCGCACCGCGTAAGGCAACTCACTCGGGATTCTTGGGCATCGGGACGAAGACTCGCACTGCAAGTATATGAGCCTTCGCGCCCGGCGCATTCTGGTTGTAGAAGCCGACCGTGCAATTGGGGCGAAAGTAATAGGCGTCTCCCGGCTTGGCAGGGCGCAGGCCCTCAACTCCATCCGTACCCCCGCCTGCAGCTATCTGTCCCTTTCCATCTAGCACGAGATAGATCTCTTCTGCCACTTCGTGATGATGCGGAAAATTCGTCCCACCCGGCGCGAAGTCCATCAGGAAAAAGTCGGCCACGGTATAGGCCGCGTTGATCCGGTCACGCACGCCCGTGTGCGGTCCGATGAGAAGCTTATACAGCACGGACTGCGGATGACCCTCCACGGTCTGTTCCTTCAGTTCGCTAAGATTAGCCACCTCTAACTTCGCTGGTTGCGAAAACGGAGCTTCAGGAGAAACTCTGACGGTGATGATGACGAGCTGGAGCTTCTGACCGGACGGATTCGAGACGCTGTGTCGAACAGTCGGAGGCACATAGGTGAAATCATTTTGGGCCAAGGGATGCGATGCTCCGCCGTAACGCAAGACTCCGCTTCCGTTGGCGACGAAATAGAGTTCTTCTTGACGCGGATACTCGACTGTCTGGCAAGCGCCGTGCACCTCGACCGTTACTTCTCCGAAGCGGGCTACGCTGATCGGGAAGCGGGTCTCAACGTCCCCCTCACCAAAGATCGGAGTGTAATGGCAGGAGTCACTAGTCAGGTCATTGTGCTGCTCGCGGATGGCGGACACCTCCCGGTACAACCAAGTGGGCTCGACTTTCCGTTCCTGAGCCGGTAGTGCCGCCCCGATTGCCAAAAGCACCACTGGGAACGTGCGCATTGGCGAGTCCCTCCATTCCATTCAATACACGATCCCGATCAGCGCGAACTATATCAAACGGCGCGCCAGATTGCCTTCCGCTGCGCCGTCTTGGCTGACAGGCACGGGTATTGGGGTCCGCATTTCCAAATGGACGCTCATGAATGGTGATAAATCACGCGCTTACCGAAGGAGTGGCTTCACATGCCGGGTGGCCAAGTCTAGCCGCCCAAAAAGACGCCAAGTCGCTCGCTGCTGCAATCACGAAATGGCTGCGGAATATTCAGGCCTATTGAAAGCACACACGTTACCGTGACACGAAGCTCACTTGCATGTACTCGGCTGCCCGAATCGATTTGCCAGATGCGCCGTAAAGCTCCGTTCTTGAGAACGAGGTTTGGTGTATAGTTTTTTTGTCGCAAGACCTAGGGCCGGGCAGGCCCGATGTGAAGCCTGCGGAGATGCGGCGCAGTAAGGCCGATCGGTGAAACAGGAACCCGCCGAAAGTGCTTTGGTCAAGACCAAGCCAGACCTCGTCGGAATCCTTGCCTTTTCTAAGGGCGGGGAGGATGTCAATAGTTTTCACGAGCAATCGCACGAGCTAAACTCGCCATTTCCGTGCCTCAAAGCAGCCGGTTGAAGAGCATGGCAACAAAAACTTTGGACAGGCTTTGGCGCCTCCTCCTTTTCGTCTCCAAACTGTGCTGCTTGACATTGCTTTTGTCTTCCTACACTACCCCGTGCATGTGCCGGGTTGGCCTTGTCGCACAAAGCAATAGCCTGGAGGAACGCGCCTCCAAAGCGCTCGAGCTAGCCCAGTCGGGGAACTTGGAATCTGCTGAAGACGAGCTTCGGAAGGTGGTGGCGTTGGAGCCGGATAACGGCGAGTTCCTCCAGGAATTGGGCACGGTCCTAGCAATGGAAAAGAAGCTGGAGGAGTCAACGTCGTTCTTCGAACGAGCACTGAGGATAGAGCCGGGAGCCCTGGTTGCTCGACGGTACCTCGCAGCTAATCTATGGCAGCTGCACCGCTTTGCCGAGGCTAGGCAAAACCTGCAAATACTGCTCAAGGCCAAACCGGGCGACCCTCAGACATTACTGCTTCTTGGAATGGTCTCAGAGAACACAGCAGATTACTCAACGGCGGTCAAGACGCTTAGCTCCGTGCCGGCGCTGGTTCGAGCCCAACCCGAGTCGATCGCGGCCCTTGCGAGATCCTACTATCACATCGGTGACGCCGACAAAGCACGTTTGTGGCTCAAGGAATTGTTGAATCACCCGGCGGGCACACGAGCGGTCTTGTTGGGAGCGCAGATTGCCGACGAAATGCAAGATTACCGCACGGCAGAAATGCTGCTGGCTTCCTTACCGACAGATCTTTCCGACCAGGCGACGGTGAAATACCAGCTCGCGCTGGTGAAGTTTCACGCAAGCCAATTCGCGGAGAGCGAAAAGCTAGTCCAGCAACTCTTGGATGCTGGCCACCAGTCAGGCGAGATTTATCGGTTGCTTGGGCGGTGCCGCGAGGAGCAGCACCACCATCAGGACGCGGTCCGCGCGTTCCAAGAAGCGATCAAGCTCGAACCTACGAATGTGACAAGCTATCTAGATCTGGGGAAAATCCTATTAACCGAAAGGCGACTTGTTCCGGCGCTCGAGCTTACCAGGCGAACCGCAAACGCCTTTCCGGAATCTTCCCGTGTGTTCGTCTTGAAAGGATCGGTTGAATTGGCGGCTGCTCTTTTTACCGACGCTGTTGATTCCTTCTCCCGCGCACTCCAGCTCGATGCCAGCGGCGCGGATGCCTCAATCGGTCTCGCAAGAGCGCAGTTCGGTTCAGGGATGATCCAGCAAGCGGAAGGGACGCTCGAACGAGCCATCGCGAATTTCCCCAACAAAGCACCTTTCGAACTTGAACTAGCTCAATTGCTCCTAAAGCAAGCGGAAACAGGCGACGAAGGCGCGGGAGCGAGAGCCGAACAACTCCTCAAGTCGGCGGTAGTGCATGATGACACGCTTGCGGAGGCTCACTATCAATTGGGGGAACTAGAGCTAGTTCGAGGTCAAGCGCAAAGAGCGCTGATCCACCTGGAGAAGGCCGCAAAACTGAACCCGACAAGTGCCAAGACACACTTTGCCTTGTCCCGTGCTTTCCGTCGGCTGGGAAGGAATGAGGAAGCCGCCAAGCAGGCGGCTCTATACGACAAACTGAAAGATCAGGAAACATCGCGTGCCTCAGCAGCCCCGTCCACCAATTAGGAATGATTCGATCTACCGACGGATACTCCCATTGATCCTTCTGCCCCTGGCAGCGTTCCTTTCCTTTATTTCTCTAAATTGTTTGCAACCTACACAGGCCCAGTCTTCCTCACCGAGCAAGGAAATCTTCACGGACATCAGCGAGGAGGCTGGAGTCACCTGGCGGCACTTTAGCGGCGAATCACAGGATCGCTTTTTGATTGAAACAATGGGCGGGGGCGTGGCCTTTCTGGACTTCGATGGTGACGGCCTCGAGGACCTCTTTTTCGTGAACGGAGGAGAAACCCCTCACGGCAAAAGTGCCTTGCCCGTTCGCAACGCGCTCTACCGCAATCTTGGGAACGGGAGATTTCAAGACGTGGCCGCAAAAGCTGGAGTCGACCGCTTCTCTTTCTATGGAATGGGAGTTGCTGCCGGCGACTTTGATAACGACGGCTTTCCGGACCTGTATGTTACGGGATTTCCCGCTAGCGCCCTCTTTCATAACAACGGAGACGGAACATTCACGAACGTTACGGACCGCGCCGGAGTCAAAAACGCCGGCAGGTGGGCTGCCAGCGCGGCATGGTTTGACTTTGACCGCGACGGTTATCTGGATCTCGTCGTGACGAACTACGTCCAGTTCTCCTTCAGCGATGTCAAAAAGTGCGAACTCGACGGCAAGCCATCCTACTGTGTACAAAAGGCTTATGCCGGTATTCCCCTGGCCCTTTATCACAACAACGGAGACGGCACCTTCACCGACGTAAGCGAGCGGTCGGGATTGGCGAAACTGATTGGCAGGGCTTTAGGAGTTGTTGCCGTCGATACAAATGATGATGGCTGGACCGATCTGTTTGTCGCTCGCGACGCCTCGCCCAACCTGCTTCTAATCAATCAAAAAGACGGTACCTTCCGTGATGTTGCCATGGATTCCGAGGTTGCGTATAACTCCGATGGCGTTGCGAAGGCCGGCATGGGCATCGATGCAGGAGACGTCAACGGAGACGGCAAACCGGATTTTGTCGTCACGAATTTCAATGATGAGTATCACTCCCTGTTCGTAAGTAGCCCAGCTGGACTGTTCGACGATAAGTCCGTGAGTTCGCGTCTGGCGGAATATACAAAACCCTTTGTCGGTTGGGGAGTTCACTTTATCGACTACGATAACGACGGAAACCTGGACTTGGTCATCGCGAATGGGCACATCAACCAGGCTGTTGAGGCGACGCGCATCGATGTGAAGTACAAGGAGCCGCCGCTACTTCTTCGCAATGACGGAAAGGGCCGCTTCCACAATATGCGGGATTTCGCTGGGGCAGGTTTCCGAGCAGGTCAGAGTGCCCGGGGGCTCGCGGTAGGCGACTTCAACAATGATGGAGGAATAGACGTTGTCTTCACGCGTCTCAATGAAAAACCCGTATTGCTTCGCAACAATGAAGGAACGAACCACCCCTGGATAGGCCTCGAGCTTCAGGGAACAAAGAGCAATCGCGATGCAATCGGGTCAAGGGTCACGGTCGACATCGGTACACGAAAATTGGTCCGCTGGATTACTGGAGGCGCGAGCTATTTGTCTTCGCGCGACAAGCGGGTACTCGTTGGTCTCGGCGACGTTCCTGATTCCACTGAAGTCGCGGTCGAGATTTGCTGGCCAAGCGGAACGACACAACGGCTTTCACACCTCAAGCGGAATCAATACCGAACAGTTGTCGAGCCCAACGCGGATGAGCTGCCCAGGGAGAATCGCAAATAGCCCGGGGGCTAAACTTCTAACAGAAAGCGCCGGCCGAAACCTCCCACAAGAAATAGTGCTCATGGGCCGCAACCAAAAAATGACTTGACAAGGCTATTAAAACGATTCAAAAAGATGCAATATGGGGTGGGTTCCGCACTCTCGTCAGGGGAAAATCGGAGGCCGCCCCTTGTTTCCTTCGGATTTTCTGCTTGAGGGAGGCAACCATGGTCCTGCCCGGACGGCGTGTTCCTCGCAGCGCGGGTTTGCTCGAGACAACAGCATCCCAATCCATTCGAGGTCGCAGGACATTGTTTGGAAGTGCGGCCTTTCTTCTGCTCCTATTGTTTCTGCCGTGCGCCGGGGCTCAGCTCTACACCGGCTCGGTCTCGGGTACCGTTACCGATCCCTCTGGCGCTGTAGTGCCGTCCGTCCATCTAACCCTTGTGGATACGGAGAAGGGTTTCTCCTACGCCGCATCAACTGACACAGACGGTCGCTTTGTCTTTGTGCAGGTTCCTCCGGGCTCCTACACACTCAAAGCCGAGGCTCCCAATTTTCAATCGGAACGGAAAGAGGGAATTAAGGTCGATGTCAATCAGAACGTCTCCATAAACTTTACCCTTAAATTGGGTGCACCGACTGAGAGTGTGTCGGTCGTCGCCAACGCGGTTCGTCTGGAGACAGAAGACGCCGTCACCGGGCAAACCGTTGACCGTAAGTTCATCAACGATCTGCCATTGGTCGGCCGCGGAGTGCTCGATTTGGCCTATCTCACACCTGGTATTACCGAGGTGGACACCGATTGCCAAGGGTGTATGGCTAACAATTTCATATCCAACGGTAGCCGCAACGCGACCGCGGACATCCTACTGGACGGCGTGTCCAGCACCAACTTCGAGCAAAATAGCGGGATTTTGGCGCCTACCTACGTTCCCTCCGTCGATGCCGTGCAAGAGTTTAAAGTCCAGCAGTCTAATTTCAGCGCCGAATTCGGATTTACCGGCGCAACCGTGGTGAACGTCATCACACGCTCTGGCACAAACGAGTTTCACGGCACACTCTACGAATTCCTTCGGAACGATAAATTGGATGCAAATGACTGGTTTGCGAATGCAGGTGGCAGCCCCCGCTCACCCCTTCGCCTGAATGACTTCGGAGGCACCGTCGGCGGCCCCATCATTAGGCAGAAAACTTTCTTCTTTTTCGATTACGAAGGGCGCCGCGAAAGGAGTTTCGCGTCCGCCACCGCTGGCGTGCCCACGGCGGCCATGCGCACTGGCGATTTTGGCGAGCTCTGCACATTGAGCGGAGCAACGTTCGATGCCACGGGAGCGTGCTCTGATCCGAGCGCGCAGCTCTGGGATCCGTACGTAGTTGCCAACGGAAGCACCACGGGGAACACGACCCGCACGCAGCTCATTCCCTTTAACAACTTGGCCACCTACGCCAGTCCGGGAAATCCGGCGCTAAACGGCACGCCCTCTCAAGTCAGGAACCCCGGCGCAGCTGGAAATCTGATCGACCCGGTGGCGGCCAAGCTCATCAACCTGTTCCCAATGCCGAATCAGCCGATCGCATCGCGAGGTGACCTCAGCAGCGACTGGTTTAACAACGGAACGAACAAAGACTCGCAGAATCAATTTGACATCAAAATCGACCATCGTTTCAGCGACAAAAGATTGATCAGTGGAAAATACGCCGAACGCCGGGATAACAGCCACAGCTTCAACTGCTTTGGCAATGCCGCTGACCCATGCACGGGAGGCCCGGTCACGGAACACGATCACCTCGTGGCGCTGAATTTCACACAGACCTTTCGTCCGACTCTGATCATGAGCCTCTCTTACGGTTTCACCCGCGGCCACGTCGATCAGCCCGGCATTCGCGGTGATTTTCCGAACATCGATCCCGTTGCGGACCTCGGATTCCCGGCCTACATGGATGTCTCCGGATTCAAGCAATACCCCTCTATAAGAATCAGTGGATATCAACGGGCTGCGGGCAGCAGCATCGGCACGCAGACCTTTAGCATTATCAAAGAGGGACAGGAGACGCACACGGTTGCCGGAAGTCTTAACTGGATTCGCGGGAAACATGATTTCAAGTTCGGCGCGGAATGGCGAGTGCATCGCATCAACTTTACCCAGCCCGGCTGGCCCGCAGGGCAATTCAGCTTTAATACCAGTGGCACCGCGGACAGTCCCCAAGGGGGCAATGGCGGCGACGGAATGGCCAGCTTCTTGATCGGCGTTGGCCGCATGACCACTCCGCAACCCGGGGAAGTCAACAATCCCTACGAAGTTCCGAACAATGTCGCCACACAGAATTTTCAATTTGCCGGATTTGTCCAAGACAATCTGAAGCTGAAGCCCAAGTTCACGCTCAACATTGGCCTCCGGTATGAAGTCTCTCTGCCTCGCACGGAACGCTTTAATCGCATGAACTGGCTCGACCCGACGCATACGTATCAGCTCCATGCCGATCCAGCCATCTTGCCAGGGGCGCCGCCGTTGACCGTAAAGGGCGCCGAGGTATTTGCAAGCCCCAGCAATCGCTATAACTACGACACCTTCTACGGTGCAATACAACCGCGCTTCGGGTTTGCCTATGAGTTTCCGCGCAGTCTAGTCGTGCGTGGAGGCTACGGCATTTATTATTCGCAACCGCGCTCCGGAGCCGCTGGAACCGGTCCTTGGGGTTATCAGGGTTTCGATCAGCAGACGCAATGGATTCCCAGCTTTCAGAACCAGATCGTTCTTCCCGGTTCTCATCTCAGCGACCCATTCCCCGGTACCGGTCCTAAGTTGCCTCCGGGCAACTCGTTGGGAGCGTTGAACGATATCGGATTCTCCGCTGTGGGACCGATTCCGGCCGTTAGCCACAACGTGCCTTACGAGCAGGCCTGGAGCTTCGGCCTGCAAAAGGAACTACCCTGGAAAATTGTCGCGGAAGCAAACTACATCGGTAAGAAGGGAACTCATCTATATCTAGGCGGGTTCCGTGAAAATGATCTTTTGCCTGCATCGGCGATACAAAATTTGACCCCTACTCAGATTGGCAATCTGGCGAACAACCAGGTCCCGAATCCGTTTTTCGGGTACATCACGGATCCACTGAGTTCGATTTCCGGCGCAACTGTGCCGGCTTATCAAACGCTGCTACCCTATCCACAATTCACGGGCTTCCAGGGCGATTCGCCCCCGATTGCCAACTCGATCTATCACGCAGCGCAGTTCCGAGTCGAGAAATCCTTGTCGAGTGGACTCCAGTTCCTGGTTACTTATGTCGTATCCAAGTCGATTGACGGTGCCTCAGCTACCGACGACAGCATTTCTTGGCTGGGCGGTGGGCTTCAGGGCAACACCATCGGTGTCCAAGATCCCAATAATTTGCGCGCCGAACGCGCCGTTTCCACGTTCGACATCCCCCAAGTGCTTCAATTTAGCTACGTCTACGCCCTTCCGGTGGGACGTGGTAGACACTTCGGCTCGGACATGAATCCTATTCTCAACGGCTTCATCGGCGGCTGGCAATTAAATGGGATTTGGCGTTTCGCCAAGGGTAGGCCCATCATCCTAGAGCTGTCCTCACCAGTGCCCATTCCGACCTATGGCCAGAGGCCGGGTATATCGGGGCCGCTTAAAGTGGATCATTCCTCAACAACCGCGATGATTACCGATTATTTCGCCAACGCCTGCGAAAATGCGCCTTGCGCCAACGGCGGACCCAGCGTTGTTTTTCAACCTGACGACTATTCCTTCGGAAACGCTCCGCGGACAATTACCAACGTCCGGCAGCCCGGAAGCAAGAACGTGAATATGTCGGTTTTCAAGCAGTTCCCTATGTCGCGTCTTAGGGAAAATATGCGTCTCGAATTTCGTTTTGAAGCCTTCAATGTCTTTAACCATCCCAATTTTGCGGGTCCGGACACAATATTTGGAGATGGTACTTTCGGCCAGATTACATTCCTAGCCACACCGACGCGCGAAGTACAGCTCGGCCTGAAACTCTACTTTTAGGAGTAGTCATCCCACAGGGTTAGAGGCGGTGCAGTTCGTTGCACCGTCTCTTCTTTATGTCTCATCGTTCCCCTGTCGACCCCTTGCGGTCTGGCGAATGCTTTGCCAGTGTGATGGGAAAGGATGCTTCCTGTGAATCCTCTATTTTTGATGTATCGAGCTCGAGAATATGCAAGCATGACCTCGGCTTTCCTGGTCGCCATGCTTTTTCTTACCAGCGAACCGTTTGCGCCCAAGGCTGCAGCTCAAACTATACGCGTTGACATCACCCCTGATCACGTCAAGAGCACCTTTCGTCCCACCGAAGCCCTGGGCGCAGGCATCGATCGTATTCCTCTGGCTGCTACCGATAAGATCTTCACCGAACCCATGATCAAGCAGCTCCTCTCCGCAGGCTGGCAACCCGTTACCTATCGTCAGAACACCGAGCTTTACGTTGAGGCTTGGCACTGGAATCCGAAAGGAAAATGGAGCGAAGCCGGCG
>Ga0126373_10002428_pt1 | contig 13756 bp, 9 predicted proteins | sample PanSoiMetPlot_11_FD_92545 | JGI IMG/M metagenome (GOLD analysis project Ga0126373, IMG submission 92545) | Tropical forest soil microbial communities from Panama - MetaG Plot_11 | ecosystem: Environmental > Terrestrial > Soil > Tropical forest > Bulk soil | place: Panama | collected 2016-02-17 | reverse complement strand
ATCTCTCCCGCATCGGCCTGGAGAAAGGCAACCCCATACCGATGGGCGTGCAAAGGCGGGTATTCTAGCTTGCCCGCCTGGGCTTGCTGATAAGTGGCCTTCGCTTCGTCCAAACGATTTAGGGCAGGGAGAGAGGACCTGCACCCAAAAACCAGATTTTGGGCAAGCCTACGCTTAAACCGTTGGCACACAAAACGCGGCATTTTACAGCTCCGCAATTTAGCAGGGATTTTGGGGCAAGGTGTCTGCCGCCCGGTCGTTCCTTAGGCGAGTGACGGGCATCACATTCATCGGTGACGGCCATCACCGCTTCCGCTCCATTTCTCGCGTAGAAGGGAAAAATCGTTCTCCACTGGACTCGTGCCGCGCCCGATTAGCAAATCCGAGAAAACGGGGAGATCATGGAGCGACCGTGGCAGCACAGAATATTAATCATCGACAGCGATGAGGGTGCGCTGACCGTAATTAACAATTTCTTGGTGAATGAGGGATTTGAAACGATAACAGCTTGCGGGGGTGAGCAAGCAGTCCATCTTCTACGATCTGGCCAGTATGACGTCATTCTTGTGGACGATCACTGCGCTGATTTGACATCGAGTTGTTTCTTGAAGGAATTACTGCGAATCCCGCAAAACGCGCCGGTGATTGTCTTGGAGAGCGCTCCTTACCGACCCTGTGGGGTAGTTCCGTACAATTCGCTTAGAGCTAGCCGATTGGTGAGTAAGTGGCGTCCCTGTGAAATTTTGGAGGGAGTGCGTCAAGTACTGTCCGTGCCGCGCATTTAAAAAGGTGACCCTCACTCGGCAGTGAGTGGCACCGACCACGCGCACACTCAGACGTTTCGGGCAAGTTACGGAGCACTCGCTGCGCTGTTCCCTTGGTCAGCCCCATTCCGCAGACAAAGAACAGCAGCAAACGGCACGTGCCAATAAATTCCGTCGCGGACAAGGCCCTAGAGACGCTCGCCAAAAGCCGGAACGGTTCGGAGTATGTGTGCGGCGGCTCGGCTATCCGCGAAGGCTGCGACTGGGAGCGATGGTTCGAGAGATGTGTGCGAAAAGCCGGAATCGCTGATTTTCGCTGGCACGATAACGTCATACCTTCGCCTCGCGGCTGGCGATGGCTGGCGTCTCGCTCCGAACCCTTGCGGAGCTACTGGGGCACAAAACGCTCGCTATGGTGATGCGTTACGCGCACCTCGCCCCGGCTCACTTGCGCGAGGCTGTCGAGCGCATTGCCGAGGCGCCCAGTCGCACCACTACTGACACCAGCCACACCGCGGGGCCGGAACAGCAACCCACGTTGCAGAACCAAACCGTGCGAGTACAATGAGTTGCCACACGACGCGGAAGTGGCGAATTGGCAGACGCGCAGGACTTAGGATCCTGTGGCCGCGAGGCCGTGGGGGTTCAACTCCCTCCTTCCGCAAACCTTTTTTCAGTTTTCTCGGAAAAACGCTAAAAACCCCAATTTTATTGGGTTCTTGGCAAAGTCATCTGGGACAAGCTAGGACATTCTAGGACTCCGACTGAAATCGAAACTCGGTCGTCTGCAACAGCGTCGTATCCGTCCTCGGGTCCGTCGCTAGAATCTTTCTCCCCTGCATCAAACTCTTTTATTACTGCGCGCCAACTTCCCGTGATCCGTGCCGCCCTTCTGTCAAATTCGTGATCGCGTGACCGCTGGCTTCCTTATCCAATCTCAAGACCAATTGAGCGGGTGAGTAGCGCGGGGGAGTTTCACCCGCGCGACCGTGTTTCGGCGCCTTATCGTGTCTAGCCTGGTGCCACCAGGGCAGGAAGGCGCTCGACACAGAGCGCAGGCATTTCTCCAAGCGATTGTGTTGGTTGACGGGGAAAAGTGATTTCCCTATACTTTGGATTCGTTGTTGAATGCGTGCGTGTCGGGGCGTGCCGCGACGGTGGCGCCTCCTGCCCTCCTCCTTCTCGGAATCGAATAAGGCGAAAGGCAGATGGGAACTGGGTTTGGTTGTGTTGGGGCTTTGCGGATGTCGCGCCCTGAAGGACGACCCACAAGGCTGGGCCTTCCGCAGCTGCAAAGCCGGCGTTATTTTGCGAGGCTAACGTCGTGGCGAAAGCCACGACCCGCAAAAGCATAAAACAGCGGCACCATGGCGGCGGGTTCCCTTCGTATCTCGGGGGCAAGAAAACCCGCCCTTCCACCAATGGCAGAGACAGAAGCAAGCTGCAAGCGGGAAATTGAACTGGAGATTCCGGCGGAAAACGTCCAGAAGGCGTCGGAAAAAGTGGCTCGCGACATTGCGCGCGTGGCCCGCGTTCCGGGATTCCGTCCGGGAAAGGCTCCTGTGACGCTGATTCGCCGGCGTTTTGCGGACGATATTCAAGGCGAGGTCGTGCAATCGCTGGTGCCCGAGTATCTCGAAAAAGCCCTTGACGAGAAGAAACTTGTCCCGGTGACGCGCCCCGAAGTGGACAAAGTCGAGTTCAAGGAGGGCGAGCCGCTGAAATTCCGGGCGGTCTTCGAAGTCCTTCCGGAGTTCGAACTGGGCGATTACAAGAATCTCAAAGTCGAAATCGAAAGCCTCGAGGTCGGGGACGCGCAAGTGGACAAAGCCGTCGACGAGCTGCGCGATCGCTCCGCGACTTTCGTCCCCATCGAGGGCCGCGCGGCGAAAGATGGCGACTTCGTGCTGATTAAACTCAATGGGACGCCCGTGGGCGGTGGCGAACAAGTTCAGGCCGACAACATTTTGTGCCACCTTGGGGCGGAGGAAACACTCGAAAGCTTCACCGAAAATCTCCGCGGCGTCTCGGCGGGCGAGACCAAGCGTTTTCGGACCGAATATCCCAAGGACTATCCCGATCCGAAGCTGGCGGGCAAGACGTACGACTACATCGCCGAAGTGCAGGGACTCAAGGAAAAGAAGCTGCCGGAGGCGAACGACGAGTTTGCGAAAGACGCGGCGAGCACACTGGGCGCGGAAGGGAATGGGATAACGAATTTGGCCCAGCTTCGAGCGAGAATTCGCGAGAATCTCGAGACCGCGAAGGATCAGCGCCAAGCCGCGCAGTCGCGAGAAAAAATGCTGGACCTTTTGGTGAAGCAGCATGATTTTCCTGTGCCCGAGGCGCTGGTCGAGAATCAGCTCGACGTGCGATTGGAGCGCGTAGTGCGCTCGCTCGTAGCCCAAGGGGTGGACCCGAGGGCGGTGAACGTCGACTGGGTGTCGCTGCGAAACCGCCAGCGCGACCGCGCCGTGGACGACGTCAAGGCCGAACTGATTCTCGACCGCATCGCGACCGCCGAAAAAATCGACGCCACGGACGAAGACGTGGAAAAAGAGATCGAAACGCTGGCGCAACGCAGCGGCGAATCCGCAACCGCTATCCGCTCTCGCTTGACAAAGCAGGGAGCCCTCGCTAGGATGAAATCGAAGTTGCGCAGCGACAAGACAATCGAGTGGCTCTACCGCACGGCCCACATCGAGACGACAACCAAAAGTGAAAAATAGTTTCGATCCTGGGCCCCTCAGCGCACGAAAAGATTCCACATGAGACAACCAGAGGACTCGGGTCCGCAGGCAACCACTCTCGTTCCCATGGTCGTCGAGCAGACGAACCGGGGCGAGCGAGCCTATGATATTTATTCGCGGCTGCTGAAGGACCACATTATTTTCATCGGGACACCGATCGACGACCACGTCGCCAACCTGGTCACGGCGCAGTTGCTCTTTCTGCAGTCGGAAGATCCGGAAAAGGACATCTCGCTGTACATCAATTCGCCGGGAGGCTCGATTTCCGCCGGAATGGCCATTTACGATACGATGCAGTTTGTGCGGCCCGACGTGACGACATATTGCATTGGCCAGTCCGCTTCGATAGCGGCAGTGCTGCTGGCCGCCGGCGCGCCGAAGAAACGGTATGCTTTGCCCAATTCGCGTGTTCTCATCCACCAGCCCTGGATGTCGGGCCTCTCTGGCCAGGCCACAGACATCGACATTCACGCAAAGGAAATTCTCCGCACCCGTGAAGCGCTCAACAAGCTCCTCGCCCATCACACCGGCCAGCCCGTCGACAAAATCGAAAGGGACGTGGAACGCGACTTCATAATGACGGCGGAGCAAGCGAAGGCGTACGGCATCGTCGATGAGATCATCGTCAAGCACCGCTAGAAGCGGGGAGCGCGTTCCAAAAGGTTAGCAGTGACCGTGATGATTCTCTGCGCGGCGCATGATTTCCGTTCTACAATGGGTCATACTGTTGGTTTGGGTGTGGATTCAATGCTAAGGGGTCACCATCGGTGAAGCGCTTCACGCCAGAAGAGGCTTTACGATGTTCGTTCTGCCATAAGACGCAGGAGCAGGTGGAGAAGCTGATCAGCTCTCCATCGGAATACCCGCGCTCGTACATCTGCAACGAATGCGTCGGCGTATGCCAGCAGATTCTGGAAGATGAGAAGCGCGAACAAGCCACGCCGACAAACCGGCGCCTGCCGCGGCCTCCTGAAATCAAGGCGTTTCTCGACGGGTACGTCATCGGGCAGGACAAAACGAAGAAGAAGCTTGCCGTCGCCGTCTACAACCACTACAAGCGCATTTTCCTGAACCGGCAGCCGGGAGATGTCGAACTCACAAAATCCAACATCCTGCTGATCGGCCCGACGGGTACCGGCAAAACGCTGTTGGCGCAGACGTTGTCGCGCATGCTCGAGGTGCCCTTCGCGATCGTCGACGCCACGACTCTTACGGAAGCGGGCTACGTGGGCGAAGACGTCGAAAATATCATCCTGAAACTGCTGCAAGCCGCAGATGGCGACGTCCAAAAGGCCCAACAAGGCATCATATACATAGACGAGATCGACAAAATTTCGAAAAAGGACGAAAACCCTTCGATCACGCGCGATGTTTCGGGCGAAGGGGTGCAGCAGGCGTTACTGAAGATTCTAGAAGGGACGGTGGCGAACGTTCCGCCTCAGGGCGGCCGCAAGCACCCCCACCAGGAATTCACTCCGGTCGACACGACGAACATCTTGTTTGTCTGCGGCGGGGCTTTCGTGGGGCTGGAAAAGACCATCGAGCGGCGGGTGGGCCAGAAATCACTGGGCTTCCACGCGGACGCGCAGCCGGCAACGCCGACCCGGCGCAATATCGAGTTGCTCGAGCAGGTGCAGCCGACGGACCTGATTCGGTACGGCCTGATTCCGGAATTCGTCGGGCGGTTGCCTGTTGTCGGGGTGCTGAGCGACCTGGACAAGGCTGCTCTCGTTCGCATCCTTACGGAACCGAAGAACGCGCTCGTGCGTCAGTATCAGCGCCTCTTCGAATTCGAAAACGTGCGACTGCGTTTTACCGACGACGCTCTCGATACGGTGGCTGAACTCGCTCTGCAACGCAAAGTGGGGGCGCGCGGCCTGCGCATGATCCTCGAAGATCTGATGCTGGAAATGATGTATCACTTGCCGGCCCAACGAAAGCTTCGCGATTTCGTGGTGACCGCAGATATGGTGAAGGGACGCGAAATCAACTGGAGCTTGCTCGAGAAGGCGGGATAAGCATTGGGAATCAAAGAGTCGATGTTCAGTAAGGAAAAAGGCGAAGTCAGGCGCGTGCCAATGATGCCGGTGCGGGAGATGGTCATCTTCCCGGAGATGATGCATCCGTTCATCGTTGGGCGCGAGGCGTCGGTGCGAGCGCTGGAGGAAGCGCTGGCGGGCGACAAGAAAATCTTTCTCGTCACGCAGCATGACGCTTCGGTGGACGATCCGAAGCCCGAGGAAATCTACCAGGTTGGCACGCTTGCAAATATCGTGCAGAGCGTGAAGCTGCCCGACGGGAACATCAAAGTCCTGGTGGAGGGTTCGGAGCGCGCCAAGATCGTCCAGGTGACCAACGAAGAGGGCTTCTTTCGAGCCTCCGTTCGGCTCGTGCCGGTGAAGGTCGAGCCGGGCCCGCAGCTCGAGCAAGCGCAAGCCCGGGTCACAAACTTTTTCGAGCAGTACGTCAAGCTCTCGCAAACGCTGAACTACGACACGATGATCGCGGCGGTTCGCGTCGAGGATCCCAGCAAGCTGGCCGACGCCATTTCCGCAAATCTGCAGATTACGGTGGAAGAAAAGCAGGAATTGCTCGAACTGTTCGATCCTCTCGAGCGTCTGACCCGCATCGGCGACATTCTCGAGGTCGAGATCGAAAAGCTCAACGTCGATCGCTCGATCAATTCGCGCGTGAAGCGGCAGATGGAGCGCGCTCAGAAAGAGTACTACCTGAATGAAAAGTTGAAGGCCATTCAGAAGGAGCTCGGCCGCAGCGAAGCCAACGAGCTCGAACAGCTCAAAAAGAAGATCGAAACGTCGGGGATGCCCGAAGGACCGCGGGAAAAGGCCATGCAGGAGCTGAAGCGGCTCGAGATGATGCCGCCCATGTCCGCCGAGTCCACCGTTTCACGCAATTACCTCGACTGGCTGCTCGCCGTGCCGTGGAAGAAGCGCTCGAAGGAAATTCGCGATATCAAGAAGGCGGAAACGATTCTGGCCGAAGATCACTATGGCCTGGAGAAGATCAAGGAGCGCATCCTCGAATATCTGGCCGTCCGCCAACTCGTGAAAAATCCGAAGGGGTCGATCCTCTGCTTCCTCGGTCCTCCAGGCGTGGGCAAGACCTCTCTCGCCATGTCCATCGGCCGCGCCACAGGGCGCAAATTCGTCCGCGTTTCGCTGGGCGGTGTCCGTGACGAAGCCGAAATCCGAGGCCACCGCCGCACGTACATCGGCGCCTTGCCCGGCCAAATCATTCAGATGATGCGCAAGGCGGCCACCGTGAATCCGGTCTTCGTTCTGGACGAGGTGGACAAAATGTCCATGGACTTCCGGGGCGATCCGTCGGCTGCACTGATGGAAGTGCTCGATCCGGAGCTGAACCACTCGTTCACCGACCACTATCTCGACGTGGAATACGACCTGTCGAAAGTCATGTTCATCTGCACGGCCAACGTGCTGCACACGATTCCGCAACCTTTGCAAGACCGGATGGAAGTCCTGCGCCTGCCCGGCTACACGGAGCAGGAAAAACACCAGATCGCGCAGCGGTTCCTCATACCGAAGCAGTTAGAGGCCACGGGATTAACGAAAGACAACCTGAAAATTTCCGAGGACGCCGTCACGCAAGTCATTCGCCACTACACGCACGAGGCGGGCGTGCGCAACCTCGATCGCGAAATCGCAAACATTTGCCGCAAGGTCGCGCGGAAAGTGGTGGCCGAGAGCGGGAAAGTGAATGTGGAGATAACCGCGGCGAACGTGAACGAGTACCTCGGGATCATCAAGTTCCGCGACTTCCTCGCCGAGAAGAGGAACGAAGTCGGCCTAACCACCGGCTTGGCCTGGACAGAAGTCGGCGGCCAAGTGCTCTCGACAGAAGCCACGCTAATGCAGGGCAAAGGCCGCCTGACGCTCACCGGCAAGCTTGGCGATGTGATGCAGGAGTCGGCGCAAGCTGGAATGAGCTACGTACGTTCGCGCGGACATTTGTTCGGCTTGCCCAAGGATTTTTACCGGCATCTCGATATTCACGTGCACGTTCCCGAAGGCGCGATCCCGAAAGATGGGCCGTCCGCCGGGATCACGATTTGCACTTCGATTGTAAGCGCCCTGACGCGCGTTCCCGTCCGCTGCGACGTCGCCATGACCGGCGAAATCACACTGCGCGGCAAGGTGCTGCCGATCGGCGGCGTTAAAGAAAAGCTGCTGGCCGCTCACCGGCTCGGCCTGCACACCGTGCTGCTGCCCAAAGACAACGAAAAGGACCTCGCGGACATCCCACCCGAGATCCAGGCGCAGATGACCATTCATTTTGTGGAGTCGATGGACCAAGTCCTGCAAATCGCCCTCGAAAAGCCGCTGGCCGTGCCGGGCCGTCCCCCGGTTGAAGTGGAGCCGAAGTTCGGAGCGGACGTCGCGCAGGACAATGAATTGACCAATTAGGCCTTCGGTCCCCTCACACGCTCCAGAGCAGTCTGGTGCCCGCGACCGGAGGGTTTTCGGTTTGTCTGTACATTCCCGTTTGCAGTTTGGACAGAGCAGGCTGGCTCGAAGACTTGCCCGCCCCCGGTCCAGCAAAATCAAATCTTGCTGAAAAACTTTGGCTCGAGAAGGAAAGAATTCGATGAGTGTTAGCCTTGCAGAACTGAAAGACAAGAACATCACAGACCTGGCGAAAATCGCCAAGGAATTGAACATCCCGGGATCATCGGGGATGCGCAAGCAGGAGTTGATCTTCCAGATCCTGCGCGCGCAGACGGAGAAGAACGGCTTGATCTTCTCCGAAGGCGTCCTCGAATGTTTGCCCGACGGCTTCGGCTTCCTCCGCGCGCCCGAATATAACTACCTGCCCGGTCCGGACGACATCTACGTTTCGCCGTCGCAGATTCGCAAATTCGACTTGCGTACCGGCGACACCGTCTCCGGCCAAGTGCGTCCGCCGAAAGACGGGGAGCGCTATTTCGCGCTGATCAAAGTCGAAGCGGTGAATTTCGAGGATCCGGAAGTCGCGCGCAACAAGATTTTCTTCGACAACCTGACGCCGCTGTATCCGCAGGAGCGTATTCGCCTGGAAACGAGCAAGGAAAACCTGACGGGCCGCGTCCTCGACATGCTCTGTCCCATCGGAAAGGGTCAGCGCGGACTGATCGTTGCGCCGCCGCGCACCGGCAAAACCATGATGCTGCAGTCTGTCGCCAACTCGATCACGGCGAATCACCCCGAAATCGCGTTGATTGTGCTGCTGATTGACGAGCGGCCCGAAGAAGTGACGGACATGCAGCGCACCGTAAAGGGCGAAGTTATCAGTTCCACGTTTGATGAGCCGCCGCAGCGCCACATCCAAGTCGCCGAAATGGTCCTGGAAAAAGCCAAGCGCCTCGTCGAACACAAGCGCGACGTCGTGATCCTGCTCGACTCGCTCACGCGCCTGGGCCGGGCCTACAACGCGGTCACGCCGCCGTCGGGCAAAGTCCTCTCGGGCGGTATCGACGCGAACGCCCTGCAGCGCCCGCGGCGATTCTTCGCCGCCGCGCGAAATATAGAGGAGGGCGGTTCGCTCACCATCATCGCCACGGCGCTAATTGATACGGGCAGCAGGATGGACGACGTGATCTTCGAGGAGTTCAAGGGCACGGGCAACATGGAAATCAACCTCGACCGCCGGCTCGTCGATAAGCGCGTTTTTCCCACCATCGATATCAACCGCTCGGGCACGCGAAAGGACGAACTTCTCCTGCCGGCGGACGAACTGAATCGCGTGTGGGTCCTGCGCAAGGTCCTGAGCCCGCTATCGACGGTGGAAGCGATGGAGCTTTTGCTGGGCCGCCTGTCAAAGACGAAGACGAACGGCGAATTCCTCGCCTCCATGTCCAGCCCCGCGTAATCCCCTCATAGCGGCAGGTTTTCTTGGGTCTCCGCCGGTGTGCGCCTGGGCTCACCTTTCCAGGGACGGTTGAGAACGGGTGACGACACTGCTCCAAAATCGAACGATAACCGTAATAGGCTGTTCCGGCTATGCACCTTTTTGCGTGTCCCAGGATCTTTGTCTTGTTTCTGATTGGAGCCGCGCGGCCACCTCTCTCCAATACGGTTGAATTGCCGACTATCCGCGCTCGATCCGAAACGTGTAGCATCCCGCATCCGTGCTGCGCACGTGGATGTAGTCGACATCTCGACTCGCGAACAGCCGCTCGATCTTCGCCTCTACATCGCCGCCATCGATATATTCCTGCGCCAGCAGCCGTCCCCCACGGCCGTACGCGTTCAGCGTTCGCCGATTGCGCAAGCCGAGCGGATATCCGGCGTGCTCGGGATAGCGGCGGCATGAGTCCGCATGAACGTAAACAGGGCCGGGCAACGGCAGATTCTCCTGGCCCGCAAATGCGTCGTAGGTGAAAAGCGTCGCGAGCTCGCCCGCCGCGATCCGCTGCAGACAATGCCGACACGGCACAGCGTCTTTGATCGCTGCCGTGTATGCGGGAAAACCGTAGTGCGGATCTTTGCCCGCAACGCGAACTGCTTCGGCCACTTCGCTGGGAATTGCTACAACTCGTATCGGGAACATCGCGCCTCCTTTGGTGCTATCGATTCCAGTTTGCGTGGTTCGACGAGGCGCGGATATCCGCTTCTTGCGTTCGAATTGCAGCAGTATTGGAAGTCGAATTGCGAAACTTCGACGGCTAACCACAGAAAACACGGAGAGAGCTTGAGGAGACAGAGGAAAACTCGGGGGGACGGCCCCGTTAGCTGCGCAAACAAAAAAACGCCTGCCGCACAGACGCCGAGGGCGCGCAGAGGGGAACTGTGAACCACCCGGGTAATTTCTCAGGTTGGTTTGTATTCGGCAGCAGAGTGTTCACGCGCGAGCATGACGACGAGGCGGGCGACTTCTTCCGGCTCCATCGCCGTGCTATCTACTACTACCGCGTCTGGCGCACGAACGAGCGGCGATGACGCGCGCTCCCGGTCGCGTCGGTCGCGCTCGCGAATTTCCTCAAGCGTGCGCGCCAGATCGATGTTGTCGCCCTTCTGCTGATGCTCCCGCCACCGGCGTTCCGCGCGCACCTCGGGCGAGGCGGTAAGAAAAATCTTCAGCTCCGCATCCGGAAACACGACGCTCCCGATATCGCGTCCTTCCATCACTACGCCGCCCTGCTGGCCGGCTCGCCGCTGCTCGGCCACCAGGACCTGGCGAACGCCCGGTATCACAGCCACCTTCGACGCTGCCTGCGCCACTTCCGGCGTGCGAATTGCTCCGGTCACGTCTTCTCCATCCAGAAAAGCGCGCTGCCCTTCATTCTGAGCGCGCAAATCGATGCGTGTCTCATGGGCAAGCGCCTCGAGCGCCTCGGCATTCTGAGGATCGATCGCCACCCCGTGCCGCAGCGCCTTCAGTGCGACGGCCCGGTACATCGCCCCCGTATCGATGTACACGTACCCGAGCATTTCGGCCACGCGCCGCGCCAGCGTGGTCTTCCCCGACCCCACCGGCCCGTCAATCGCAATTATCAGCTTGTTCAATCAGGAAAACCTCGGCGTTGTCATCCTGAGGAGCGAACCGACGAAGGATCTCTCTTCGTGTCTTCATAGGATCGGCGCTAAATCCGCTTGAACGCTCGTTCGATCTCCCGCACCGAATAACGCAGCACCACGGGCCGTCCATGGGGGCAGCTCATCGGATATTCCGTCTTCGCCAGCTCCCCGAGCAGCCACGTCATCTTCGTGAAATCGAGCGGTGTATTCACTTTGATTGCTGCGTGACACGCCGTCGACGCCGCAATCTTCGATTGCAGCGAATCAATCGAAATTGACTGATTCTCGCGCCCGATTCCGTCCAGAATCTCGAACAGCAGCTTCTCCGCGTCCGCGCTCGCGATTCCCGCAGGCGCGGCCTGAATCGCCACGCTGCGGGCGCCCATCAGCTCCGCCTCGAACCCATTCGCCCGCAACTCGTCCTGGATCTGCTCGAATGTCGCAAGCTGCCGTGGATTCAGCTCCAGAATGATTGGCTCGAGCATTCGCTGCCCGCCCAGCTCGCCCTCGCGCCGAGCCCGCAAATGCTCCTCGAAGAGGACGCGCTCGTGCGCCACGTGCTGGTCGATGATCCACAGTCCTTCGCCATTCACCGCGACAATGAAGCTGCTGTTGACCTGCCCGAGCGGCTTCAAGTCCATGATCTGATCCGGGGTCGGAAGCGCGGCAGGCTCGGAAACCTCTGGCGAGACAGCGGGGTCAACGGCAAAGGGGGCGCCTGCGTTCCTGGCCATGGGCGGGAAATTCGTCCCCCCATCCGATTCGAATTGCAACCGCTGCGGCAGCGGACGAGCGGGCGCGCCGGTCAACTCGAAGGATTCTGCTCCGGTGCCGGCGCTGGCGCCTAATACCGTCGGAATCTCGGCGCGCGGAGGCCCCGGAAACGTGTTCCCGTCGGGAATGGGCGCATAGCCTCGCATGCTTCCCGGTCGCGCAACGCCCGGCGGGTTAAGAGGGCCTGGCGTCCCGGTTGCTTCAGCCGGTGCAGCTGCTGCTGCCGCGCGCGCCGCAGGAAATCCGGGAATCGGCCGAGCGGTCGACAGCGCCTGACGCAGCGAATCGCGCGTGAAGTCGTGGATAAACTGCGGATGCCGGAAACGCACCTCGATCTTCGCCGGATGCACATTGACGTCGACTTCCTGGTACGGCAGATCGAGGAACAGCAACAGGACCGGAAACGCTCCGGGCGGCATGATGTTGCGATACGCTTCCCCGATGGCGTGCAGCAGAAGCCGGTCGCGCACCAGCCGCCGGTTGATGAAGATGTAGATTCCGTTGCGATTCGCCCGCTGCACTTCCGGCCGCGAAGTAAACCCGCTCACGCGCAGTGTCGCCGCTTGCTCGTCTTCCTCGAGCTGCGGCTCCGTGATCGCCGACCGCACCGGCCCCTCGTGCGCGGGAATCTCGACCAGCTCGTCGAGCGCCGGCCGCCCGAAAACCTGGTACACGCGGTCCGCGAGCTTTTCGACGGGCGCGCAATTCAGAATTTCCTGTGTTGGCGTCTTCAGCAGAAATTGGCATTCGGGATGCGCGAGCGCGTAGTGCGTCACGAGCGAGGCGATGTGCCCCAGTTCCGTGGTCTCGGATTTCAGGAATTTGCGTCGAGCCGGAACGCAATAGAAAATGTCCGCTACGCGGATCGACGTTCCCGAGGGAACGCCTGCGGGCTTTACGCCCACCAGTTTGCCGCCGGCGAATTCGACGCGCGTTCCCTCTGCCTCTTCCGCGACGCGCGTTTCGAGCACGAGCCGCGAAACGGCCGCAATGGAAGGCAGCGCTTCGCCACGAAATCCCAGTGTGGCGATCGACAGCAAGTCGTCCGCCGTGCGCAACTTCGATGTCGCGTGCCGCTCAAAGGCCAACAGGGCATCGTCGTGGTTCATCCCGCAGCCGTCGTCGAGGACACGGACCAGCCGCTTGCCGCCCGATTCTGCCTCGACGCGAATCGAACGGGCGCCGGCGTCCAGCGCATTCTCGAGCAGCTCCTTCACCACCGACGCTGGCCGCTCGACAACCTCGCCCGCCGCAATCTTGTTCGCCACATTCTCCGGAAGTATCCGTATGCGCGACATTAGCTATCGACCGGCAATTGTAACCACAGATGAACGCGGATAAACACCGATGAATCTCCTTTGGCCCCTTCTCGAATGCTCAATCCATCGTGCTATTGACCGGCGAATTCCAGGTACGCGAGCCGCCGACCAAAACGCGAGAAACGCTGCGCAACCGAGAACCAGAACGTTGAAGAATGACCAATCAACCCTGCCCCTCTCTTGAACCAGGCTGAAGACCACGATCGCAACACATATAAGAACCCCCCTTGGATGCCCCTAATGGGAACAGGGAAACGATGCTGCAGCTTCTTGTCCAACGAGAGTTCCGGCCACTCGCGAAATCCGTCGTCGGAGGATTTGCCGCACCGAGCTGCAGATTCTCTCACCACTCCCCACTTCCCCGCTGGACCAATAGGTCATCCGAAATACTTTGCGGCAGTAAGGCCTTCGAAAATTGCTCCACCGAAGAAACGCCCAAAAGAGTGCCCGCTCCAATCCCAACCATCCACTTCAGCGGATCATGATCCTCACGAACCGCTCGCGGGAGTGCGTTATTCCTTCCGGGCATCTTTTATCGCGATTCCCAATTCGTCGAGTTGATCCGGGTCGACCGGCGACGGAGAATCGGCCATCAAATCCTGGGCCTTGGTCGT
>Ga0126373_10002427_pt1 | contig 13760 bp, 12 predicted proteins | sample PanSoiMetPlot_11_FD_92545 | JGI IMG/M metagenome (GOLD analysis project Ga0126373, IMG submission 92545) | Tropical forest soil microbial communities from Panama - MetaG Plot_11 | ecosystem: Environmental > Terrestrial > Soil > Tropical forest > Bulk soil | place: Panama | collected 2016-02-17 | reverse complement strand
TTGAAAACATGGACATCGGATTCGGGAAAACCGGCGGCGCGAAGCCGCGCTGCCATCGCGTCGGCGGCCCTGCCGGTGTCACCTGTGGCCGTGATCGTATTGATTTCAAGGAGTTCCTTGTAGATGTCATGCGCAAACTGTTGTTGGCTAGACAGCGTGTCGGCCCCGAGAGGTAGCGAAACCTCGGCAGAGGCGACGAACATCGCAAGGAGGATTATGAGGATAAGGATAGTGAGGCGAACCTCCTTTGCGCGAGAAACCATTTGTTCATCGCCTCCTGCTCCGCGACAGAAACGCTGAGATTTCGACCGTGACCGAACGTTGGCATTGCGGACTACGGCATATATTCCCAGAGAGATCCTTGAAGAAGACCTACGCTCGAGGATATTTCCTCTGCAGTCGGGAGGCGATGGCGGGATGTCCGCTCTTCTGCAACAGTGGAGATTCACTAGCTTCCTGAACACTGGCCGCAGCCTCCACCCCGGTTACGACGGCTCCTTCCATGAATCCCTGTTCATCAGCCAAGTGCTCGCCGGCGAAGCACACGCGCATGTGTGGCTCTTGGAGAATCGCTCGGATGCCGAACCATTGCCCGGGTCTAAATAGGGCATAAGCTCCCTGCGTGTATTCGTCCGCTTGCCATGGCTGCGCCTTAATCGCCAAGGCCTTCGGTCTCTTAGCTGGAAAAATCGCAGCAAGGTCTTTTTCGATGAGTGCCTGGAGATCGCTGGGACTGTTGTCGTTCATAGCGCTGAGGTCATCCGCCTTATCCCCGATCGCGTAACTGCACAGAATTCCATGCACGCCGGGTTGATATAGAGTCGAATCAAACATGAAGTCGGAGGCGCCATCGGTAAAGCAAGAGAACTTTGTATGCTTGTCGTGCATCCAAAATCTCTCTCCAAATAACAAAACGGTCTTCATGATGCGGGCGTATTGCAATTGCTTCGCCGCATCCCATTGATCATCGGGCAGTGGTGGATCGAAAACAATATCGGTCAAACTCCGCGCGGGCACCGTGCAAACGCAGAAGGCCGCCTGGTAGACATGGCCTTTGGAAACAGTCACGCGCACATTGCCCGAATCCTGCCGAATCCGTTTGACCTCGTTATTTAAATGAATCGAGCCGGCGCGCCGCTTGATTGCTTCTTGTAATTTCTCGGCGAGCCTGATATTCCCACCGCTGATCCGAAAATCCATTTCGTCGTTCGCATTGCCCGTAAAATACTCAGCAGCCGCTGAAAACCCGCCGACTTGTCGAATGGACTCTCCGAAGTCGGTGCTATCCATCAGGTCTCTGCGCAGAAGTTCTTGTCGAGTGAATCCGCGATCCCGAAGGATGGTCCACCAGTCCTTGCGATCCAAAATCTCCTGGCTTCGCGGACTCCAGCTTTTCGCCTCCTCTCGCAGGGTCGCGAACGCTTCGGCAGCTTTGTCCGAGAACGGCCAGGCCCCGACTTTGAATCGGTCCGTGATCCGGCCGGCCTCCAGAAACGAAAAATCGAAAGCATGACGCTTCAATGGCTCTAAGGAGAACTCCTCACAAAGGGCCTTCACGTGCGTGTGGCCCCTCCCAATCCATTCCCCGCCCAGTTCGCAGTACAGGTGGTTCGCGCCCTCGGCGGCTTCGAATCGGTGGGTCCAAACGCGGCCGCCAATCCGATCCCTGGCATCCAGAACCGTAACCTTCCACCCCGCCTTCGACAACACGCGGGCCGCGGCAAGTCCGGCCAATCCAGCGCCGATCACGATGCAGGTTCGTTTTTCCATGCCGGAAGCCAGTACGGGTAGTCAGCAACTCAGCGAGCTGTGCTTATACCAGAATGGGATGCGCAATGAAACGCCGATCTACTCAGGGTCCGTAACGATACTTTAACTTGACATTTGGTGGACTGGCCGTCAGACTTCTGTTCTCCAGGCGGGTTTATGATTTGCCTATCGGTGGTTTCGCGCCGCCGCTCGCCATGGAAGTACGCGCCGCAGTCGCTTCGGTGCTTCTCCAGCCAAGCCCCTTCGGGGTTTGCTCAAAATACCGCTCGCCACACTGAGGATACCTATGCCGCAACGGCACAGCACACCAATTCGCGGATTAATGTCAGCGAAAAGTTCCCCTTTGTTTCAAGGCCGCTTTGGGCGGCTCTTTCGGTCGCTACCACCGGCAAAATTTGGGAAGACCGATGATGAGAACGTCCGGAATCTGACCAAGCTTGGATTCCAGAACGCAAATCAAAGCGGAATGTCCGCTACCTTTGACCCACCTACGGACGGAAAAGACCCCGAGGAGAGCGGCATCCCGGCCCTCTACACATACCTCGGGCAGTTTATTGACCACGATCTCACCTTCGATCCCGCAAGCAGTTTGCAAATGCAGGATGACCCGGACGCCTTGACAGATTTTCGGACTCCTGCATTCGATCTCGACAATATTTACGGGCGGGGTCCGGACGATCAGCCCTACCTGTACAACACAGATGGCAAGACGTTCTTGCTGGGCAATCCTCTCACCGGCAGCGGCTTCCAAGCCACGGATTTACCGCGCAACACGGCCAACCCAGCTCGCGCGCTCATCGGTGACGCGCGCAATGACGAAAACACCATCGTTTCGCAGTTGCAGGGGCTGTTCCACCGTTTTCACAATCGGACTGTAGAAGACAACCCCACATTAACCTTCGACCAAATCCAAAAGCTTGTCCGATTCCACTACCAATACGTCATCCTCCATGATTTTCTCCCGCGAATCATTCGGGCCGATATTCTCGACAGCTTGAAGACGAATGGAAAATACGAGCAGAAAAATCTCAAGTTCTTTCATTGGAAAAATGAACCCTTTATGCCGGTGGAATTCTCGGTGGCCGCCTACCGCCTCGGCCACTCAATGGTGCGCCCGGGATACCGGCTCAATGATGACGATTCAACCCTCCTTCCGATTTTCAATACGCCAGAAGCACAAAAGGCTGGTTTCAAGGACGATCTCAGCGGATTTCGTTCAATGGTGTCCAACAGGGCCATCGATTGGGGGCGCTTCATCGACATCGACAAGCGAATCTACGACGGCACAGCGGACCAGAACAAGAAGCGTCTGCAGTTCGCTTACCGGATCGATACTTCGGTCGTTTTTGCCCTTTCCAATCTTCCGATTCCGTCCGTCGTGGCGGCCCCGCCGCCGGCCCTGCCCGTGCGAAATCTTCTCCGGGGTTGGCGTCTAGAACTTCCCTCGGGACAACACGTCGCGCAGGCCATGGGAGTTAGACCCATGGACGATAAAGATATTCGTATTGGAAAGGGCGTGGATAAGCCGGACCCCAGTGATCCGCCGATTATCAGCATTGACCAAGTTGACCCTATCTTCAAAAACAACTGCCCCCTGTGGACCTATATCCTGGCCGAAGCAATGAACAAACAAACGAAGGCCCAAATCCCAGTACAGGAGAACATTTCCATCACTACCCCTCAACTCGGTGATGTCGGGGGTAGGATCGTAGGCGAGGTTTTCCTGGGCTTGATGTTCGGTGACAACAACTCACTGCTCAGCTTGGAACCTGTCTGGAAGCCTGCGAAATCGGATTATAGGCTTAGGGATTTCGTCAATTATGCTCTCGGAAACCCGCCGCTGAGTTGAGGCGCTCGAGTTATTCGCTGTTCGGGATTGATCGATGGGTGTTTTGCTGCAAGGCTTCTATTTCGCGCCAGGACGCGTGGCCGGGGTTCCCTCGCCGCTTGATGGTAACAAGCTCGTCCCCTTCTGGTGGGATCACTTGGCTTCGCAAGCCGAGGCGTTGGCCAAGGCCGGATTCACGGCGATCTGGCTTCCTCCGCCGCTCAAGGGCGCCTCGGGTTCTTTCTCGAGCGGATACGACCTTTTCGATGATTACGATCTAGGTTCGAAACCTCAGAAAGAGACGACGCCCACCCGATACGGTACGCGCGAGCAGTTACAGCGCTGCGCGGCCATGATGCGAGCGAACGGCATAGACATCTACGTGGATTTGGTGGAAAACCAGCGCGATGGCGACGACGGACACTTCAATTTCAGATACCTCGATGCTTTTGGAGTCGATGGAGGAGGCCGATTCGCGAAGGGCCCCGGAGACTTCCATCCACATGTGCCTGAGGACCCTGGCGTCTTCAGCGACCAATTTCAATTTGGTCGCGATTTGGCACCGATCAACGGTGTCCCCAAGGATCACTGCAGCAACGGGCTACTCGATGCCGCTGACTGGCTGACGCGTTCGCTGGATCTGCAGGGCTATCGTCTGGATGACGCCAAAGGAGTCTCTACCGAGTTTGTTTTGAGGCTTCTCCATCACGGAGCAATGGCTACCAAGTTCGCGGTCGCCGAGTTCGCCGACGGCAACTTGCAGCTGATTGAAAATTGGGCAGGCGCCGTGCAGCATCGCTCGGCGGCCTTTGACTTCCCGCTGCATTTCGCGTTGAAAAACATGTGCAACAGTCCAGACAGCTTCGACATGTCCACACTCGATCACGCGGGCCTAGCGGGTATCGATCCGTTGGGAGCGGTGACATTTGTCGAAAACCACGATACCGATCGCGGCGGGATCGGCGGCCCCATCGTAAGGAATAAGATGCTGGCCTACGCCTACATCCTCACTTCAGAGGGCTATCCGTCCGTTTTTTATCGCGACTACAGCACCGACGCAAACTGCTTCGGGCTGAAGCCCCAGATCGACCCACTCATTCAAATTCACGAGCAATTGGGGCAAGGACCAACACTGCAACGATGGAAGGACGGCGGAGTTTTTGCTTTCGAACGGCTAGCTGGCGAGCACTTGCTCGTCGCGCTAAACAAAGATGCAAACGGCAGTCGCTCCATTACGGTTCAGACCGGCTTCCCGGCAAACACGCAGCTTCACGAACTAACGGGACATGGACCAATCGTAACTACACGGCCCGATTCTCAGGCGGATATCGTGATCCCGAAGAATGACGACGGCAAAGGCTATGTGTGCTACGCGAGGTCCGTACTAAAGCCCGTCCTGCCCATCCCAAAGGTCACGACGCAGGAGTACGAAGGCGCATCGGATCTGGACATCAAACCTGCGGTCGAGAATGAGCGAGTGCAGGTTTGTCGGATTTTCGTGGATGCGAATACCCAGCTTCAGGTCCGACTCGTTTTCGATGCATCGGCCTGGACGCCCACAACTGCGATCCAGCTCGATGTCGAGTCGCCGAACGGTGGCATATTGATCTCAAAGAAGTTCGCAAAAACTGACGCGGTCGGCTCGGTCGCGGAAGCAAAGACGCCGACCAAGGGCTTTCATTCAATCTTTGTGACCTCGAGCGGGACACCGGGGCAGAACAAATCGCCTCGGTACAAGGTGACCGCCAGGTTTACCGCACCTCAGACGTCTTGACGGGCTTCTATGGGCACGACAAGGAATCGCGCCTTTCGCCTGGCGTGAAAGGAAAAGAAGATGCTTTCTTCGCTTCTTTGTTCGATAGACAGTTTTTTCGCCGCCCTGGGCATGGGTCTTCTGGGAGTCTCGAGCGACGCCAGGCGAACGCTTGCTTTCACTTTCGCCGTGTGCGACCTATGCGCGACAGCCGCGGGGTTATCGCTGCACCTTGGATGGCACATTCATCGTGACGTATTCGGCGCCGTCTTGGGAACGGCGATTTTAGCTGGCGTCATCGCAGCCACCCTTACAAATGACTGGAGACCGCGGCTCCTGTTCGTCTTGGTCCCATTGCTGTTGAGTGTGGATAATTTCGTGGCTGGAATTGCGGGATCGGTCGAGCCGGTAGGGTCACTATGGCTTGCCGGACTCGCCAGCGGCCTGCTTGCGTGGCTGGGATTTCGAGTATCGGATGTTGTCAGGCCACTCACATCGCGACGATGGGCGTTTTTCGCTGGCATGGGACTTGCGGTCCTCGCCTTTCTTTTGCCGAGCTGAAGGCCGTCGCGCCCAGCGACGAGCGAATCGCACTTTTTCGACGAAGGAGAACAGCTATGGCGACTCCCGTGGTGACACGGTCATACGACAACGGTCGAACTGGAGCAAACCTCAACGAAACGACACTTACTCCTGCCCTGGTTGCCGCCAAGGGCCTAGTGCGCGTTCGCAGTTTTGACCTGCTCAACGGCAATTTCAATGACGATTTGCGAATCGAAGCGCAACCCCTGTACGTGCCAAGTCTTCAAATGCCGGACGGAAAGAAACATGACGTCCTATTTGTTGCATCCATGGGCAATTTTATCTGGGCCTTTGATGTGAATGAAAATGGAGTATGGAAGACGCCGCAACTTGGGACGCCATTTCGGCCGGCACACGACCCTAAAGGCCCGCGTCCCACGTCGACGGTCATCGACAGCTGGGGAATCAACGTTCTTTGGGGCATCCTGAGTACGCCCGTAATCGATCTGGATGCGAACAGGATGTATTTCGTGAACTGGCGCGTAGACGGGAACGGAAAGCTCGGGATGTTTGTCCATCAAATCGATATCAGCACGATGCAGCCGGTTGGACAGCCGATCCAGCTCCAGGCGCAATTGAAGGACGCCCAAGGCAACACTGTCGCCGGGCATCACGGTGCTCCTGTTCAAATGCAGCAAAGTCAGAAACAGCGGGCGGCCTTGCTTTTGGTGCCTCTGCGCGGCCCGCACAAGACGCTGTTCATCGCAACGACGGGCGGCGAAGCGCCGGGCGCTCCGCACGGGTGGATGCTCGCTGTAGATATCGATTCGTTCACGCAGACGGCCGCTTGGGTTTCCACTCCGAGCACCTTTGGCGGCGGAATATGGCATGCGTCACAAGGCCCCGCGGCCGATGCGGAGGGCAACGTCTATGCCATCACGGCGAACGGTGGATATCGGCAAGACCACAAGAACGCCATTCAGGACTTTAACGGAAAGACCGATTTCGCCGAAGCTATCGTCCGCCTCAAGTACCAAAAGGCAGGAGGGGGCAAGGGCTCTTTGACGCTCGATGATTGGTTTATCCCGTTTCTCGATTCGCAAAGGAAGACCGATAACAATTACGACTACCGAGATCAAGATCTCGGGTCGGCAGCTCCTGTGCTGCCTGCCGACAACAGCCTCGTCTTAGGGGGAGGAAAAGACGGGCTTCTTTACATCCTGGATCGCCACAATCTGGGCAAGAAGGTGGGCGATCTGAGCGTTTTGAAATCGCCGCCAATTTACGTTACGTATAACGGAATCGGTTTGCCGAACGCCGTACCCAACATAGATTTTCAGCTAGGAACAGGAGGGAATCCGAGCAAGACGCATCATCTTCACGGATCACCCGTGTACTGGAACGGTTCCGCGGGCCCGATGATCTTTACGTGGGGAGAAAACGAATCTCTTCGAGCTTGGAAGCTCAACCCCAATACGGGTGCACTGACTTTTGTTGGGAAGGGCGCGGAGGTCGCTTCCGCCGCATTGGCCTCCAGCCCGCAGGGAGTCGGCGGCATGCCAGGAGGAATGCTGGCGCTTTCTTCGAATGGCCAGGCACCGAATACGGGAATCGTATGGGCGCTGGCGCCCATCGATGGCGACGCCAATCACGACCCCGTGCCCGGAATCGCCCGGGCTTATGATGCTACAAATCTGGATCCGACCCCCATTGATCCTTTCACGCCACGCCTCAAGCTTTTGTGGGACACCGCCAGAATCGGCGTGAATTTCACGCACAGCAAGTTCTGCACCCCGGTCGTCGCCGACGGGAGGCTCTTCGTCCCAACCTACGATGGCCGCGTGGACCTGTACATGTTGAGACCCTAAAGATGCAAAACGCGGGTTGGTGCGCCAGCCAGATCATCTAAAGACTCAGGGGGCCATGAACGAAGCAGGCATGCTTGCATGAGTATGGCTCGGAAGGCCGGCAGATGGGCAGATTGAAGTCCTCAACTGAGGCCACAACCCTCCCTGATCGAAGGCTTGTCGGCACTCCACTCATCCACTACGGGCCGCTTTGGGAACCCCCTCTCGACCAGCCGAGAGGACGAAAATCTGGGCCGATAGCTGTGCTCGTCTGTCACGGCATGGGTCAGCAGGTCCGATATGAAACGATCAGTTCGGTCGCACAGGCTATTTGCCATGAGGCAAGGCAACAAGGAAATAGAGTTCGGGACGTCGAGGTCCATGTCTCAAAACACAATGATAGTTTTCTCGGGCGAGCGGAGCTTTCGTGGACCGACAGCCAAAACAACGAGCACACCGTTCACATCTACGAGGCCTACTGGGCGCCTCTAACGGAAGGCCGCGTTACCTACCGGGACACTGTCCAATTCTTACTCGCAGCAGCGTGGAACGGTCTACGCTACAGCGCGCCTTTCACATCCCGCACGTTTCTGCGCTGGATGTTCGGAGCCAAGAAGGAAATGAAGATTTCGCGTACCACCTTTTTCGCCTTAATCGGCGTCTTGGCTTTTCTCTTACTACAGCTCTTCATCATTGGTTTCGTCATCTTGGAGCTGGCACAGCAGTACAAAATGGTGATCGCGCAGCCGTTCTCGCTGGCGAACCTGCATGACTGGCTCCGATGGCTCGTTCCGTTTTTTCCCGAGCATGCAACCCTGCTGCAGGCATCGATTTTCAGTCAGGCTTGGTGGTGGGCGTTTGGGAAGCTTTTGGCACGGTTTGCGCTCATCGCTGAAGCTTTGGTCGCCCGTTACTTCATCGTTCAGTATGTCGGTGATGTGGCAGCTTACATCTCACCTTATAAGGACAGTAAGTTCGATGAACTGCGTCACCGGATTCAGAAGGTCGGTTTGGACGTCGGGAAAGTTGTCTACGGATTCGGTCAGCCAAACTTCGCAGTGCCAAATTACGGCAAGATTCTCTTTGTGGGTCACTCATTGGGTTCCGTTCTCGCCTACGACACTCTAAACGCACTAATCAATCTCGACAACGTGTCGCCATCGGCCGGGCGTCGCGAGGTGGTCAATCGCACGCGAGCTCTCATCACCTTCGGATCGCCGCTTGATAAGACTGCTTTCATTTTCCGAATGCAGCCCAAAAATGAGCAAGATTGGATTCGCGAGCAACTTGCTGCGTCAGTTCAGCCTTTGATTGTTGACTATGCGCTTTACCGCCCACCTTCGTTTGAGTGGGTAAACATTTGGTCGCCTAGGGACATTATCAGTGGTGAGTTGAATTACTACGATGACCCGAATCGACCACCAAATCAGCCTCCTTGCGTTCAAAATGTCATCGACACCGAGGCTACCGTTCCTCTTGCAGCCCACGTTCAGTACTGGCACAACGCTGTTTTAAGGGAGCGTCTATATGGCTTCGTTTCCTAGATTAGACGGCTGGCCTGACTTCGCCCATGTGCGAAGCAGTATTTGTGGGCAGCACGACAAAACATGCGATTGGCGCTTTCATGACGAAAATACGCCCACCGTCCCTCACCCGGCGGGTACCTAACCCGCTACGATTTTCCCGTTTTTGATCGCTCGATTCGAGGTCACGGTGCTCTCCACATTATGTGCTTGTCTTTGTCCCCCAAAATGAGAGAGGCCGCAGATGTCCTGTGAGTTTCGCCAGTCTTCGCAACGAGGTTCCCTGTTCCCAAGGTTGCTGAGAATCCTTCCTCATCGGATATTTCTACCGACACAGGTCCTACCTCTGTTCTCGAAGCGCTGCCTTCTCGCTTTGACAGCCAGAGATGGCCCCCATCTTTGTTAGCGAGAAATCCCCCGACATGGCCCCCTTGTTGGTCAAAAATCCCAACTGACCCGCCCAAGAGCCCATTCGCACCGTCGAGTTCCAAATTCGTTTGTCCTTTGTTATCGAGAAACACCATCTGGGGCACGCTATTGAGACCGACATTAGCCACCGATAATCTCGCACGTACGTTTCCACTGCTATCGTTCAGAATGAACTCGTTCGCCTCGACGCGCCTCTTTAACGGGGCTTGCGCCATTACCAGAACCAAGGTGACGCCAATCAGCGCAACTGCTCCGAGTCGCTTGAGGCGACGATTCTGTTTTTCCAGATTCACGATCCTGTTTCGCAGGTCATGGAAATCGTGGGGGTCGGGACTCACGGCTACCTCCTTATGGACCTGGCCGAAGTGTATCGGGTGACATATTCAACAGCCTATACTTCGTCCATACACCAACGATGGTATGCGTCTTGTTGAACCCCATCCTAGCGAAGAATCCTCCTAAGCACGCGCAGCGCCCAAGCCGCAGGGCTAAATCGCAGATGATATTCCCTCGGTCCACCTTGAACTACCAACTCTCGATCACCTTTGCCGCATGATGATGACCTGACACCGCCCGCCGCTTCCGGTAGGTCACGCTGGGAGGGGGTGCAGGACCGACCTGGCCTTCCATTCGACTGACTCCAGCGGTCTGTAAGCCCGCGATATGTTGTGTAGTCATCTGCTATCCCTTACTGTTGAGTCTACGTTGCCTTGGGCGGAGGAAGAATAAAACGGTGGGGAGAACGGACGAAACTACTGACGGTGTAACGCAGCAGCCGGAGTTGATCGGCCCTCGACACTCCATAAGCCTTCAGGGCCACGGCCGCAGCAATAGAAAAGCTCACACCCAAATTAAGTATAAACGTCACCGCTATACCGGAAACTGTGCGGATAAACCAGCCGCGATACAGCCAATGCCTTCCAAAACTTGCCGCCGCGAGCGCCAGGGTTCCAGTCGAAAGAGTAACGTGCCGGACGTCGAGGGGGATTCCAACAAACCGCCCGATCGACGGAACAAATCCCAACAGGAATCCCAAGACGACGGACGTCACCCAACCGGACAATCAGGTTCGTTTCGATGCTGTTCGCTAGCCTCTTCATCCGGTCCTGGCCTAGCTTGTGACCGAGTGGGTGCTGGGCGATGGCAGCGGAAAAGTGATTGAAGGCCGCAAAATTCTCAAACCATCCCCCGGCCAGTGCCGAAATCCACAGAATTAGGCCGGTCAGAGCTGCATAAACCATCGTTCCGGAAGCCAGCGGGTCTAGGGTTTTGTAGATATACTCGGCGCTGGGAATTTTCAGATACGAGTGGGAGAAGAGCAGCGTCCAGAGGCGAGCAAGAGCGATGCATCCGAGGCAAACCGCCAGTAAGTTTCCTGCAGCCGACGCTAACTGACTCCGTGTGATGCGGCTGAAGTACTCCACCAATCTGTCAAGCCGCTCGCGCCCAGAGGTAGTGCGCACGATTCCCGCGAATGTCGCCGCAGTCACTGAAGGCTGCTTTGTGGCGAGTGCAAAATGGAAACACTGCAGTAATATGAAGCTCGCTGCATAGTTCACACCCGCCAGAATGCCTTCGGCAAATGGTGGGAGCGCTGCTTCGGTGATGCGCATCTTAATCGCCGCTGTAAGCACGGTTAACAAACCGCCACCGAGAGACGCGCGCCAGATGGCACGATACTCACTCCGGGTGTTGGCAATGTAATATTCACCAGTTTTGCCTGTCCTCTCCACAACCTTCCGCGCGATCAACGCGGAATTGTCGCGAAAGAGGCAGCGTAAGCTCATATCATCACTTCGCGCTTTCATCACATCGTTGAGCAAGCGTTTGACCGCAACAATCACATTGTGTTGTTCGGCAACGTAGAGTACCTCTGCGATGAGCTCCATGCGAGCCATGGCGCGCTCGATTGTCTTCATGTCGAACACCAGGGCTGTGCTGACTCCGGTGTCCTCCATGCGCTGGTGGATATAATCCATTTCCTCACGACAGCGGCGCACTTTGCTTCAACCAAACCTCAAGCACCGCAGTGGCGCCGCTCTGTCGTATCAGTTCTCCGGTGCACTGCTGAAGCTGGTAAAAACAAAAATCTTCAATCGCGCTACTATGGCTGCGAGTTCGCAATCCGGGTGAGAGTCCGATGCCGACCACATGCACCGCCAACAACTGAAGGGCCTGGGTTAGATCCTCTTTTTGCCTGCCCCATACATCGATGTGATCCACAGGAGAAATCAGCCGCGCCATGCGCTCGAACACCTCGTCAGGCATAGCGGCGAGCCGTTCGATAGACTTGCTTGTGGGATATAGCCGGAAGCTAATTTACAAAGGTCGGTATCCTCACGTGCGGAGGGTAACAGTTTCTCCATAATTCTGCGCCAGGCCTCGGACCACAGATGTTCCCGAGGGTGCAGCCCGGCCTCCGCAAATAGCTCGACGGATCGGATCTCGATGAGGATCTCGCGTATTGTGCTCTGGAAATGCAGGCAGAGATCTTTGTGAGCCTCCAAAAACCCAAACAAGAATTCGAGCCGCTTGATTCCATCGGAGCCCGGGGAACTCGCGGTCCACTCTTTTAGCTTTACGAAAGCGTTGAGGCGCGAGGACAAATCCCCCGCTGCAATGAATTCTGCAAGTATAAGGGCCAGGGAGTTGGTGAGCCGCCCAGGACTCGGACCTGGAACCCGCTGATTAGGAGGCCGTCCAAAACCAATTGATCCGGAGTGCGATTCGCCGCTATCAGCTTGAATTGACATGCGGATTCCCGTCTGGCCTCCGGTACGCCGACTGTGCCCACTTGCGATGCTATGTGACTGAGAGGGGGCACAAAATTAGGCACAGTTTGTAGCAGCTTCTGTATGTGTTGTCCAAGGGGTACCCACCCAGTATGCTGATCTATGTGAAAGCGAAGCGGGACGCATTAAAAGGCCGATCTGAGATCAGCAAACAGATCGCCCCGCGACGCAGTAAGGCGGCACAGCTGGCTCATGGCAATAGATCGCTGGTTCGCAACAGCAGCTTTCGTGCAACGACTCACCCGCATTTCCGCAGAAACGCTTGTAAAATAGCAAGTGTAGCGAGCGGTTAAACTCAACGTGGCCTCTTGTTTTTTCTTGAAGAGTTTGCTAGAGGTTCGGGTGGGGTGTACCTTGAAGGCTTTGAAGATCGCGTTGGCAGCGGCGGCGCTGATTCTGACAACCACCTGTGCAGCGAGAGCGGACGGCATCGATCCTGTACTCAAGATGGGCGGCGGCAGCCTCAGCCCAGGGTGCCTGCAGAACGGCGTCTCTTTCCAGGGTACCGCTGACAATTCTGGGGGAATTAGCGGCCTGTGTGACAACAATACAGGCGCTGTCATCACGAGGTTCTCGTTTGGCATTCTGTCCTCTGACGCCCCAGGTGGAATAACGGCGCAGCTCGACTGCTTGCTGGCACCTTTTCAGGCCGGATGCCCAAATGCTAACTCCGAAGAAGCCTTTTTGGATTGGACTGTCTCTTGCACCACTGTCAATGGAGGGTCGATCGATACTTGTATTGCGTCGCGCTCGGACGATCTTCAGGGCCAGTGTGAACAGTTCCTCGGTTCTGCGTGCAATGAATCCCCACCCCAGGGCGATGCGGAGAAGTGTGCGGACTTTCGTTTTTACGTTTTCTTCGGTGTCCTGGAGGGTTGCGACCTAAGCGCTAATACAGTTCCGGAAGGCGGTACGTTTGTACCTGACGCCCAGTTCGACATAGTGCCCGCAGGTGTGACACGGGCTCCGCTGGTCCCAGAGCCAGCATCCCTGTCAATGCTGCTCTTGGGCTTGGGCGGATTGCCCTTCCTGCGACGTTTCGCGCGCTAGCTCGCATTCACGTCTGGGTAGTAAGCCAGACTTTGCCCGATTGACATACGATCTTCTCCCGCCTAACCGGTAAAAGTTCCGGCTAGTACCCTACTGGACAATTAGGGCGTTAATCAGGCACCCCGCGGAGCCCGATGTCGAATATGGCTTGTAATCAACGGGGCTTCGCGGACTTACATCCGGCCCTGTAAACCGCGCCCGGTATTGTTAGATAGCCAACGCTTCTGATGTAGAATCCTCGCCACT
>Ga0126373_10002426_pt1 | contig 13763 bp, 11 predicted proteins | sample PanSoiMetPlot_11_FD_92545 | JGI IMG/M metagenome (GOLD analysis project Ga0126373, IMG submission 92545) | Tropical forest soil microbial communities from Panama - MetaG Plot_11 | ecosystem: Environmental > Terrestrial > Soil > Tropical forest > Bulk soil | place: Panama | collected 2016-02-17 | reverse complement strand
CGAGCGGACACGAGCGCCTCTCACGAGCACGTCTCGGCTTGTAGAGATTGTGCGCGATTCGATCCCGGCACCGGCCAGGCGGACCGGCGGCAACCCGGCCAAACGCACGTTCCAGGCGCTTCGCATCGAGGTGAACGGCGAGCTCGATGCGCTGCACACGGCCTTGCCTGCCGCGCTCGACAACATCACCGTCGGTGGCCGGATTGTGGCGCTCGCCTACCACTCACTTGAAGACCGTGCGGTGAAGCGCGCGCTAGCCGACCGCACCGCAGATACCACGCCGCCGGGTTTGCCCGTCTCGCTCGAGCGGTTCCGCCCGCAGTTCCGCCTCCTGACGCGAGGCGCCGAGCGCCCTTCCGCCGACGAGGTCGCGATGAACCCGCGGGCGGCATCGGCGCGGCTGCGGGCCGCCGAGCGCGTCCGGGAGGCCGCATGACAGCGCAAGAACTACGGCAACGGGAGGGACGGCCCGATCGGATGGAGACCAGGACTCGAGACCGAGAAGCGCTGCGACTACCACCGCCGCGCCACGCACCGAGCGGCCCGTTCCGCGTTGCTAACCCACAGCGGCAGGCACCTTCCGTGTCGGCAGCTCAGGCGGCGCTGACTAAGCCGCGGCCCGCACCAATGCGACCCGCACCGACTCGGACCAGGCAAGGGACCGCGGTGACATCGCAGTCAGTGCTCGCCCGGTCAGTGCTCGCCCGGCCAGCTCCCGGCCGGCCAGTTGCCGCGCAGGCGAGCTCGGCTCAGGCGGTTGCCGCGCCGACCGCGGCGCCGAGCCGGATCCGCGCGGTCGGCACCACTGTGCCGCGGATGAGGTTCGCCCTGCTCGTCCTCGTCTTGCTTGGCGGCGGGCTCATCTGCCTGCTCGTCATCAACACGACACTCGGCGCCACGACATTCCGGATCAGCCAGCTCCAGAGCAGGAACGCGACGCTGCAGACCCAGGAACAAGCCCTGCAGCAGCAGATCGCCGCCGAGCGGTCACCTGCCCTGATAGCACGCCGCGCCTACCAGCTCGGCATGCGAGTGCAGCCGAGCGGCAACATTCTGGACCTACGCACGCACCGGTTCGACAAGCTGGCAACTCAGAGCGGTGCCACCGTCCCCTTTGGCGGACCTGATGTCGCGTCGCATGCGGGCGGATCGGCGCCGTGAGCGGACCCGGCGGGCGAGACAGCGAGGACCGGGCACGACAGGCGCGCCGGCCGCTGCCTCGGTCGGGCGGATCTCGCGGACCTGCGAGGACGCTGTCGCCGGGTGCGCGGGGGCGGCTCCGGACAGGCGAGCCGGTCCGCCGGGGCGCCAGCCCGGCGGTGAGCAAGGCCAGCGGCGCCGAGCCAGACCGCCAGGCCCGTCGCCAGGGCACGGCGGAAGACGTCCGTGGGCCGGATCGCGACCGCCGCAGGGCGGTCGGCGGGACGGTTCCGCGCCCTCGCCCCAGGGTGGCGAGCCCGCCGCTGCGTCCGGCGCGGCGCGGAAATCCAACCCGGCGCCTGCGGATCACGCTGCTGGGGACCGTCTTCGTGCTGTCGATCTTCGCTGGCCGGCTGGTTCAGCTACAGGGATTCGACGCAGCCACCTATAAGTCGGAAGCGACGCACCAGCTACTCAAGCGGGTCCCGATCGTTGCCGTCCGCGGTGACATCACCGCCAGCGACGGAACCGTGCTGGCACTCACCGTCCAGACGTACACGGTGTTCGCCGATCCTTCAAAGATCCCGATGACGCAGCGCCCTCGAGTCGCCAGCGCGCTGGCCGGACCGCTTGGGCTTTCGCCCGCCGCGATCTTGGCAATGCTCAACCACCCGTCAAGTCCTGACTACCAAGTGCTCGCCCAGGGCGTCCCGGTGACGACGGAAAACAAGATCAGCGGGCTCCTGCTGCCAGGAATCGACGCCCAGCCGAGCTACACGACCGACTACCCCAATGGCGATCTGGCGTCCGACATCGTGGGATTCACAAGCAATCGTGGTGACGGCACGAGCTTGTTCGGTGCCCAGGGACTGGAGAACGAGTACAACGCGCTTCTGGCCGGGCGGGCCGGTAGCCAGGAGGTTGAGGTTGGCACTAACAACGAGCCCATTCCGCTGACGGAAGTCAACACCTCGCCGGTTGTCCCTGGGAAGAATCTCCGGCTGACAATCCAGGCCGACATTCAGTACGAGGCCGATCAAGTCTGCAAGCTGCGCGTGGCGCAGACCCACGCCCTCAACTGCTCAATCGTGGTGATGCAGCCGAAGACTGGCGCGATCCTGGCGATGGCGCAGTGGCCCACCTACGACCCGTACAACCCCGAGCCCTATGCCAGCACGACAAACATCGGAACGGCGAACGTGTTCGCGCCAGGAAGCACGCTGAAGCCAGTCACTGTCGCGGCGGCGCTGGAGCGTGGTGGCCTGACGCCCACGACGGCGTACACAGTCCCGTACAAGATCACCGTGAACGGCCTGTACACGTTTCACGATGCCGAGTACCACCCCACCGTGCGATACACAGTGGCCGGCATCCTCGCGCACTCGAGCAACGCCGGCATGGTTCAGATCGCACAGCACATCACCTCGCAGCAGCAGTACTACTACTTGCGCGCGTTCGGTCTCGGGTCGGTGAGCGGACTTGGGCTCAATGAGGAGAGCCCTGGGCTGCTGCCTAGGCCTGGGACGGCTGCTTACTGGGCCGACAACCGGTTCGAGTACGCCTTCGGCCAAGGTGTCGGCGTGACGGCGATCCAGATGGCCAGCGTGTACGCCACCATCGCCAACGGCGGAGTCCGGGTCCAGCCGACGCTGGTCGCCGGCACGACGAACGCAGCCGGGAAGTTCACGCCCGCCCGTCCGCCGGCTGGCCGGCGCGTGATCAGCGCTCAGACAGCTAGCGAGCTGATGGCCATGCTGGAGCAGGTCCCCAAGTTGGACGCGCAGTCCCATCAGCCATGGGGTCTCATTCGCGGTTACGCTGTCGCGGCTAAGACCGGTACCGCCCAGGTCTCCGAGCCCGGCCAGGGTAGCTGTCTTTGCCTGTATGGATCGAGTTACATCGGTATCGCCCCGGCTGACAACCCTCAGCTGGTCGTGGCCGTCAACATTCAGGATCCGCGGGGCAGGTATTACGGTGACCAGGTCGCGGGGCCGGCCTTCTTCGAGACGATGAAGTTCGCCCTGCAGGCCATGAAGATTGCACCGGACTATGCCAGGACGCCCGGTATAAGGCTCACGGCGCCGTGATGGGAGGTAACCTCTGCCCGTGCCAGCGGCCTTCCGCCCAGATCGCGTACCTCCGCGCCCGCTCAGCGGGCTCGCGGCGCTGCTCGGGCTGCGGCCTGCTGACCCGGGAGGCGCGAGCAGGGGACCGATAGGGCATCCCGGCGGCCTGACCGGCATTACGCACGATTCCAGGTCCGTCCGACCCGGCGATCTGTACGCGGCGCTGCCAGGTAGCACGATCCACGGCGCCCGGTTCTGCGAGGCTGCGGCCGCGGCGGGCGCGGTGGCTGTGCTTACTGATCCAGCAGGACGCGAGAACGCGATCGCTACCGGGCTGCCAGTGTTCGTGGTGGCTGATCCGCGGGCTCGGCTCGGCGAAGTCGCGGCATGGATATACGGGCACCCGTCGGAACGTCTCCTGCTCGTCGGCGTAACCGGAACCGCGGGCAAGAGCACGTCGACGTATCTGCTCGAGTCCGGGCTGCGTGCCGCCGGGTACAAAACCGGCCTGATTGGCGGCGTGGCGACCCGGATCGGCGACTCCGCCGCGGTCAGCGCGCTGACCACGCCGGAGGCGACGGATCTTCAGGCCCTGCTGGCGGCCATGGTCGAGCGTCGGGTTGTCGCCGCCGCGATGGAAGTCTCGAGCCACGCGCTAACGCTGGGACGGGTCGCCGGAACCCGATACGACGTGGTCATATTCACCAACTTGTCGCAGGATCATCTGGACTTCCACGCCACAATGGACGACTACTTCGCGGCCAAGGCCGAGCTGTTCACGCCCAAGTACGCCAGGACCGGCGTGGTCAATATCGACGATGCTCGTGGCCGGGAACTCGCCGCTACGGCGGGGATACCGGTGACGACCTTCTCGGCGGAAGGACGACGCTCCGCCGACTGGCGTACTGCTGACGTCCGGTCGGGCGCGGACGGCTCCACGTTCCGCGTGATCGGCCCCGGCGGGGTAGAAGCCGACGCAGCGGTCGCGCTGCCCGGCGGCTTCAACGTCGCGAATGCCCTCGGAACGATCGTCGCGCTGGTCGAGGCCGGGGTCGGCCTGACGGCGGCAGTGTCGGGCATCGCCGCTTGCGCTGGCCCGCCTGGACGGCTGGAGCGCGTGGATCGCGGCCAGGACTTCACCGTGCTGGTCGACTACGCCCACAAGCCGGGCGCCGTGGAGGCGCTGCTGACCGAGATGCGGGAGGTCACGCAAGGAAGCCTCGTCATCGTGCTCGGCTGTGGTGGCGACCGCGACCGCGGTAAACGCAGTCTCATGGGCGAGGCCGCGGCGCGCCTCGCCGACGTGGCGGTGCTGACCAGCGACAACCCACGGTCAGAAGACCCGCTGGCGATCCTGGCGGAGATGCTGGCCGGCGCGATCCAGGTCCCGCAGGCACAACGCGCTCAGGTTGTGGTGCAGCCGGACCGCGCGGTCGCGATCGATCTAGCCATCAGATCGGCTGGCAAGGGCGATGTTGTGCTGATCGCGGGCAAGGGCCACGAGCTCGGCCAGTACATTGGCGGGGCCGTCATCCCGTTCGACGACCGAGAGGTAGCAGCCGAGGCCCTGCAGCGTCGGCAGGCGGCCGACGATGCGACGACGACTGATGGCCAGTCAGAAGCCCGCGGCGGTACCGACCTTGACGCGGAGGACTCGTGATCCCGCTCTCGCTCGCCGAGATCGCCGCGGCTACCGGCGCTGAGTTCGACGGGGTAGTAGACGCGAACGTGCTGGTCACCGGGCCGGTCGTCATCAACTCGCACGAGGTCGGGCCCGGCAGCCTGTTCGCGGCCCTGCCCGGCACGCGCACCGACGGCCACGTGTTCGCGTCGGTGGCGCTCGCCGCTGGCGCGGTCGCGGTCCTGGCCACGCGGCCCGTCAGAGGACCGGCGCTCATCGTGCCCGACGTCCAGGCTGCGCTGGGCAAGATCGCCAGGGCCGCCATCGATCGCGTGCCGAACCTGACCGTCGTCGGGATCACAGGCTCGGCCGGCAAGACCACGACCAAGGACCTGGCGGCGCAGCTCATTGAGACACTCGGGCCAACCGTCGCCCCGCGCGAGTCTTTTAACAATGAGATCGGTCACCCGCTGACCATCTTGAAGATCACTGGCCAGACGCGGTACCTCGTATCGGAACTGGCGGCTCGCGGGCTCGGGCATATCACGGAACTGTGCGCGATGGCGCCACCGCGAATTGGCGCCGTGCTATGCGTCGGGCACGCCCATACGGGGGAATTCGGCAGCCTGGAGGCGATCGCGGTCGCCAAAGGCGAATTGCCTGCCGCGCTACCAGCCGCCGGCGTCGCCATACTCAACGCCGATGACCACCGCGTCGCCGCGATGGCCGGGCGGACCGCCGCACGGGTCGTCACGTTTGGCCAGTCGCCCGATGCCGACATCCGGGCCAAGGACGTCAGCACCGACGTGCTCGGCAGGCCCCGATTCAGCCTCGTGACCCGCGCCGGATCGGCGCCGGTCCAGCTTCAGCTCTACGGTGAGCACCACGTGCAGAACGCGCTGGCCGCCGGCGCCATCGCCGCTGAGCTCGGCATGTCCGTTGCCGATATCGCGGCCGGGCTGTCGGCGGCGGTGGCGCGGAGCAGGTGGCGGATGGAGGTAACCCGGCTGCCCGACGGCGTCACCGTTATCAACGATGCGTACAACGCCAATCCGGACTCCATGCGGGCCGCGCTGGCCGCGCTGGCCACCATGGCGCGCGGGCGGCGCGCCTTCGCCGTGCTCGGGCCCATGACCGAGCTCGGTGACGACGCCGAGCGCCTGCACGAACACGTCGGAGCGGCCGCCGCAGCGGCGGGTCTCTCGGGGCTGATCGTGGTGGGCGAGGACGCCGCCCCCATCCTCGTGGGAGCGAAGTCGGTGCCAGCCTGGCCGGGCGAGCAGGTCTGGGTCCCTGACGTCGCGGCCGCGGTTAGCGCCGCGCACGACCGGCTCCGGGACGGCGACGTCGTCCTCGTGAAGGCGTCGCACTCCATCGGCCTCGAGCGGGTCGCGCTGGCGCTGACGGGCGAGCAGCCACTGGCCGATGAGGGGCCGCACAGTTGAAGACCATCCTGGTGACCGGAGCTGTGTCGCTCCTGCTCGCGCTGTTCGGCACGCCACTGATCATCCGCCTGCTGCGCAGGCAAGGATACGGTCAGCCGATCAGGGTGGAGGGCCCTAAGTCCCACGAGACCAAGCGCGGGACGCCAACTATGGGCGGCGCTGCGATCGTGCTCGCGGCGGTGGCCGGCTACCTCATCGGGCACGTCGTCACTCACAATGCCATGACGACCTCCGGCGTGCTGATCTTGCTGCTGATGACGGGCCTAGGCCTCGTCGGGTTCATTGACGACTTCATCAAGATCTTCCGGCAGACCAGCCTCGGCCTGCGCAGTGGCACCAAGCTGGCCGGCCAGGCAGTCGTCGGCGCTGTCTTCGCCGTTGAAGTCATACAGCACCCGGATGCGCTGTCCATCACGCCCGCGGATCCGCATCTTTCGTTCCTGCGCGACTTCGGGCCGGCGATCGGAACGCTGCCGTTCGTGATCTTCGCCGTGATCATGATCGCCGGCACGTCGAATGCCGTGAACCTGAGCGATGGGCTGGACGGACTCGCCACCGGGGCGACCATTCTCGTGCTGACGGCGTATGTCCTGATCGGTATCTGGCAGGAGCGCAACGATTGCACGTTGTTCCTGTCCCGCCAGTGCTATGTCGTGCGCGATCCGCTCGACCTGGCCGTGGTGGCCGCGGCGGTGCTCGGCGCCTGTTTCGGATTCCTGTGGTGGAACGCGCCACCGGCCCGCATCTTCATGGGCGACACCGGCTCGCTCGCGCTCGGGGGAGCGCTCGCCGGGCTCGCCATCTGTACCAAGACTGACCTGCTCCTGATCCTGCTGGGTGGCCTGTTCGTGATCATCACGATGTCGGACGTCATCCAGATCGGCTTCTTCAAGATGACCCGCCGGCGCGTATTCAAGATGGCCCCCCTGCAGCACCACTTCGAGATGATCGGCTGGGCTGAGACGACGATCGTGATCAGGTTCTGGCTGATTTCCGGTCTGTGTGTCGCGCTCGGGCTTGGCCTTTTCTATGCCGAGTGGCTCCAGACTTAAGCCATGACGCCAACGCGCGACGCAGCACAGTCGGCCAGCCTCGCTGGTCAGCAGGTGCTGGTTGCCGGACTCGGCATCACCGGCCAGTCGGTCATCGCGCTCCTCGTCAGCCGGGGGGCGGACGTCATCGCCGCTGACTCACGCGACGACGCCGAGCGCCGGGACGTCGCTGACGTGCTGGCGAAGGACGGGGTGCTGGTCCGGCTCGGCGAAGGAGCGCTGGGACCGGGCGCGAGTGTTCCGGCGGGCACCGGGCTGGTGGTCGCGTCACCTGGACTGCGGCCGGACACGCCGCTGCTGGCCGCTGCGGCGGCTGCTGGCATCGAGGTGATCGGCGACGTCGAGCTGGCCTGGCGGCTGCGCCCCCCGCTCGCGAGCGGCGGCCGGCAGCAGTGGCTTGGCGTCACCGGTACCAACGGGAAGACGACGACGGTCCGAATGCTGGCCGCGATGCTCGCCGCTGCTGGGCACCGCAGCGTCGCGGCCGGGAACGTCGGCATCCCGATCCTGGACGTGGTCACCGACCCGGAGCCGTACTCAGTCGTCGCCGTCGAGCTGTCCAGCTTCCAGCTGTACTGGAGCTCGACACTCGCGCCGCTCGCCGCCGTAGTGCTCAACATCGCCGCCCATCACCTCGACTGGCACGACGACATCCAGTCCTACATGTCCGCCAAGGCCAGGATCTTCGGACCCGCCACGATCGCGATCTGCAACGCGGACGACGCGCGATCGGTCGCCATCGCTGAGCAGGCGGTGGCCCGCGGTGGCACCCGCATGGTCGGGTTCCGCCTCGGGGAGCCTGGCCCCGGCGAGCTTGGGGTAGCCGAGGGCTGGCTGGTCGACAATGCTTTCGGTCGTTATATCCGGCTGGCCCCGCAGGAACTCGTCAGGCCGCCCGCGCCGCACAACGTCGCCGACGCCCTCGCCGCAGCGGCGCTGGCCCGCGCTTACGGGGACCAGCCGGCGTCGATCGCCGCCGGGCTCGCGGGTTTCGTGCCCGAGCCGCATCGCATCAGCCTGGTAGCCGAGCGAAACGGCGTGACCTTCATCGATGACTCGAAGGCGAGCAATCCGGCGGCGGCGGCAGCCTCGCTGGCCGCGTTCCCGTCAATTATTTGGGTGGCTGGCGGGCTGTTCCGCGGGAGCGACACTGACCTTGACGCCATGGTGGCGGGCGCCGCCTCGCGTCTGCGCGCGGCCGTCCTGATCGGTACCGATCGGAGCAGATTCGCCCGTGCGCTTGCGCGACACGCACCCGATGTCCCCGTTACCGAGCTGACCAGCACCGAAACTGGAGTCATGGACGAGGCGGTGGCGGTCGCGGCGGGAGCGGCGCGACGCGGGGACACGGTGCTGCTGGCGCCGGCGGCACAGTCGTGGGACATGTTCCGCGACTATCCGGCGCGCGGTGACGCGTTCGCCGCAGCGGTCGGCAGGCTGGCGGATTCGCAGTGAGCCCGCGGCCGGCTGGCGCCGGCTCCGCGGAGACAGGACTGGGAATCCCGCGCGCGCGGTCCGGCGACGGCGAAGACGCCACGCTGACCGACGGCGTCGGTAGCGACGGCCTGCGCGCGGGGGCGCTGCGCGTCAAGGCGCTGCTCGACCGTCCGCTGGCCTCGTACTACCTCGTCCTCGGCTGCGCACTACTGCTTCTCGGCGCCGGCCTGATGATGGTGTTCTCGGCGTCCACCGCGTACGACCTCGACAATGGGCTGCCGCCGTACTCAGTGTTTGAGAAGCAGTTGCTCGGCGCCGTGGTGGGACTGCTGCTGATGTGGCTGGCCGCGAAGTCGCCGCCGCGGCTATTCCGGAGGTTCGCTTACCCGCTCCTGCTCGGGGCCATCGGCGGCCTGGTGCTCGTGCTGCTCTTCGGGCACGAGGTGTACGGCGCCAAGCGGTGGCTCAGCATCGGCGGCACCCAGGTGCAGCCGTCGGAATTCGCCAAGCTGGCGCTCGTGGTGTGGGGCGCCGACGTGCTGGCCAGGAAGGAGAAGCTCAAGCAGCTGACGGACTGGCGGCACGTCCTCGTCCCGCTACTGCTCGCCGCCGGGCTGATGTGCATGCTGGTGATGATCGGTAAGGACCTCGGAACCACTTTCCTCCTGTCGGTGATCTTCCTTGCGTTGCTGTGGGTCATCGGGGCGCCGGGCAAGCTGGTCATCGGCATGGTGGCCTTGATGTTGCTCGCGCTGCTGCTGCTCATCGCCGTGCATCCCTACGAGTGGGCCCGGATCAGCAGCTTCCTGTCGTCGCGGTCGCCGCGTTGTCGCAGCACGACCTGCTACCAGCTCGCCCAGGGGAAGGATGCGCTCGGGTCTGGCGGCGTGTTCGGCGTTGGCAGCGGGGCCAGCCGGGCCAAGTGGGGCTCGGTGCCGAACAGCACCACCGACTCCATCTTCGCGATACTCGGCGAGGAGCTCGGGCTGGTCGGCACGCTCTGCGTGGTGGTGCTGTACGGCGGGCTCGCGGTCGCCGGGTTGCGCATCGCCCGCCGGGTACCCGACACCTTTGCCCGGCTCTGCGCCGGGGCGATCACCGTCTGGCTGACGGCGCAGGCCCTGGTGAACATGGGCGCTGTCCTCGGGCTGCTGCCGATCACCGGCGTGCCGCTGCCGCTGATCTCGGCCGGGGTGTCCTCGCTCATCGTCACCATGGTCGCTATCGGCATGCTGATGTCGTTTGCGCGGTGCGAGCCGGACGCGGCGAAGGCGCTTGCGGCGTCCGGACCGAACCGGCGGAGACGGCTGATCAGCTGGCTCGGTATCGGCTATCCGCTTCGATGAACAGCGCTGCGGCTAGCGTTACTGCGACTACGGCACTTGCGGTAACGCCGGCACAGTACCGTGACCGGCCGGACAATAAGGAAGGCGCGGCCGAAGTAGTGTGGCCGGGGCAGGGACGGTGAGCCGGTCAGGAAGGGTGAGACTGAGCATGAGCGTCAGCGTCGTTATTGCGGGCGGCGGCACAGGCGGGCACATCGAGCCTGCGCTCGCGCTCGCGGACGCGCTGCGCCAGGCCGATCGAGACGTCGCGATCACGTGCCTGGGCACCGAGCGCGGCCTGGAGACGAGGTTGGTGCCGCTGCGTGGCTACGATCTCGCGCTGATCCCGCCAGTCCCGCTGCCCAGGACGCTGACGCCGGCGCTGCTTTCCGTGCCAAGCCGGATGCTGCGAGCCGTGTCCGCGACTGCCGGGATACTCAACCGGACCAGGGCAGATGTCCTTGTTGGCTTCGGCGGCTACGTCGCCACTCCCGGCTACCTCGCCGCCCGTCGGCGCAAGATCCCGATCGTCGTGCATGAGGCCAACGCCACGCCAGGGCTGGCGAACCGCATCGGCGCCCGCCTGACTAAGCACGTCTGCACGGGTCAGGAGCGGACGAGGTTGCCACACGCGCGGTATGTCGGCATCCCGATCCGTCCTCAAATCGCGGGCCTGGACCGGGCCACGCTCGCCGACAAGGCGCGCGCACACTTCGGGCTTCAGTCGAACCTGCCCGTCTTGCTGGTTACCGGCGGCTCGCAGGGCGCCGCCTCGCTCAACCAGGCGGTGCTGGCAGGCGCGGCCGCGCTTCGCGCGGCCGGCGTTCAAGTGCTCCACGTGGTCGGCCCCAAGGCTGGCGAGGTCGAAGTGCCTGCGGGCCCGGTGCCGTACGTCGTCTTGTCGTACCTGGACCGAATGGACCTGGGGTACGCAGCAGCGGATTTCGCACTGTGCCGAGCGGGCGCGATGACATGCGCCGAGCTGACGGCTGTCGGCCTCCCGGCGGCCTACGTGCCGTTGCCCCACGGCAACGGCGAGCAGCGGCTCAATGCCGAGCCAATCGAGCAGGCCGGCGGTGGGCTGATCGTCGACGACGCCGATTTGTCCGCGGACTGGATCAGCTCGACCCTGTTGCCCATCCTGCAAGACGGCGCGCGGGTAGCCGCCATGGCCGAAGCCGCTGCGGCGGCCGGGCATAAGGACGCGGCCGCTGAGCTGGCCGGGCTTGTCCTATCTGTCGGTCGGCGCCGGCCCGGCCGGCGGCGGAAGCCACGCTCATAGCGGCTGCCCGCCGCGGACAGGGAGGCAACAGGGTGGGCCTGGTCACTCCGGTCGATCCGGTTCCGGTTGATGAACTCGGCAAAGTGCACTTCGTCGCCATCGGCGGTGCGGGGATGTCGGGCATCGCCCGGATCATGCTGTCTCGCGGCGTCACCGTCTCGGGCAGTGACTCGGCGGCTTCGCCATTGCTAGACGAGCTAGCCGCCGGTGGCGCGCGCGTGGCCGTCGGGCACACGGCCGGCAATCTCGGTGACGCCGACACGGTCGTGATCTCGACAGCCATCCGGCCGGACAACCCGGAGCTGGTCGAGGCACAGCGACGCGGGCTGCGCGTGCTGCACAGGGCGGCGGCCCTGGCCAGCATCATGCTCGGCCACCAGGGCATCGTGATAGCCGGCACGCATGGCAAGACGACGACCACCTCGATGATCACAACTGTTCTCTTGCACAGCGGCTTCGAGCCGTCGTACGTCATCGGCGGGATCCTGGCCGAGACGGGCCTTGGAGCTGCCGAGGGAACCGGGCCGGCCGTGGTGGTAGAGGCCGACGAGAGTGACGGATCGTTCCTTATGCTCAGCCCGGATGCGACGGTCGTGACCTCGGTCGAGGCAGATCACCTCGACAACTACGGCACGCTCGCGGCGATCGAAGAAGCCTTCGCCACGTTCGTTGCCCGAATCTCGCCCGGCGGCTTGCTGCTGGCCTGCGCGGACGACGTTGGCGCCCGCGCGCTCGGGGCCGGCGTCCAGCCGACCGTTACGGTGCTGACGTACGGCACTGCAGCCGACGCGTCCTATCGCGTGAGCGATATAAGGGCCCGCGGAATGCGGACCGAGTTCACCATCACGGGCGGGCGCGGCACCGTCCTGGCCGGAGCGGGACCCGTCCAGCTCGAGATCGCGGTCCCCGGCCGGCACAATGCGCTCAACGCGGCCGCGACGTTCGCGCTGACCGTTCAGCTCGGGGTGTCCGTGGCCGACGCGGTATCAGGCCTGGCGGCCTATCGCGGCGCGCGCCGCCGGATGGAGCTCAAGGGCGAGGCCGATGGCGTCCAGGTCATCGACAGCTACGCCCACCATCCGACCGAGCTAGCCGCCGATCTGGCCGCCGCGCGTGATATCGCGGCTGGTGGCAGGGTGATCGCGATCTTTCAGCCGCATCTGTTCAGCCGGACCCGGTTCTTCGCGACGGACTTTGGCGCCGCGCTCGGACGAGCCGACGAGGTGATCGTGCTCGACATCTACGCAGCTCGCGAGGATCCCGAGCCCGGCGTCACCGGCAAGCTGGTGAGCGACGCGGTGCCCGGCGGCGGTGCGCTGTTCGTCCCCGACCGTGATGCCGTTCCCGCCGTGGCGGCTGGCCTCGCAAAGCCCGGAGACCTGGTGCTGACCATGGGCGCCGGCGACGTCACGGCGCTCGGGCCACAGATCGTGCAGGCGCTGCGCGAGCGGGCGGCGGGGCCATGAGGCGACTGCCAGCGGCTGACGCGGCCGCCGGGCCAGGCGGCTACGACCGGAGCGTGGACGTCACGGCATCCGGGAGACCGGCGCGCCGTCGGGCCGGCCCGGCGCGCACGGTGTTCTTCGGCCTGCTCATCCTGGCTATCCTGGCCGGAGCCACGTGGGCGTTTCTCGGGTCGAGCCTGCTGGTTGTGCGGCACATAGACGTAATCGGCAACCGACAGGTCCAAGCCGCCCAGGTGCGCGCCGCGGCCCGAGTCCGGGCCGGCCAGCCCCTGGCGCGCGTGAACACCACGGCGGCCGCCCAGCGCGTAGAGCAGATCCCAGCCGTGTTGTCGGCCACGGTTCGCCGGTCGTGGCCGGACACGATCGTCATCACGGTTCGCGAGCGGACGCCAGAGCTGGCCGTCTCCGCCGCGGGCGGTTACGACCTCGTCGACCAGCACGGCGTCACCGTCCGGTGGGTCGCGCGTAAGCCCGTCGGAATAGCGCTGCTGAGTGCCCCGCCCGCCACGCTGCGCGGCAACAGAAGCGTCCGGGCGGCGGCCCTGGTCTGGCGACAGCTTCCTGCTGAATTGCGCGCGCGGATCGTCTCGGTGTCGGCGTCGTCGGCTACCACGGTGACGCTGCACCTGAGCGGCGGTGTTACGGTGCTGTGGGGCGGGGTCGGGCACGCCGACCAGAAATGGGCCGAGCTCGGGTTGCTCCTCAAGACACACGCCCGCTCCTATGACGTCAGCGATCCCGGCACCGCGGTTACACAGGGGTCAGCACGGCCGTGACGCCAGGGTGTGCCAGCGGCTCCGAACGGCCGCGGCGCGACACGCCGGCCCGGGATGCTGACAGTGGTTGACCTGGCCAGGCGCTCAACCCTACTGTCCCTACCAGTCGGCAGCTTGACATAACTCTAAATCTCAAGTTGAGGGTGAGAGTTG
>Ga0126373_10002425_pt1 | contig 13765 bp, 13 predicted proteins | sample PanSoiMetPlot_11_FD_92545 | JGI IMG/M metagenome (GOLD analysis project Ga0126373, IMG submission 92545) | Tropical forest soil microbial communities from Panama - MetaG Plot_11 | ecosystem: Environmental > Terrestrial > Soil > Tropical forest > Bulk soil | place: Panama | collected 2016-02-17 | reverse complement strand
GAGGATATTCGCGGCCGGTTCAAATCGGAGGGCACTTTCGTCATGAGCCGTCCTATGGCCGATCATCGCGATCCTAAGCTCGTCGACGAAAGCACCGACACTTATGACACTGTGGACTGGCTCCTCAAAAACATTCCTAACAACAACGGCCGCGTGGGAGTCTTCGGTGTCTCCTACCCGGGTTTTCTCGCCATGGCCGCTGGGATTGATCCACACCCTGCCGTAAAAGCTATCTCTCCCCAGGCTCCTATGATTGACGTCTGGATGGGCGACGATTTCTTTCACAATGGCGCTTTCCGCGAAACCTACGGTTACGACTACACGCTGGGCATGGAAAGCTCCAAAGAAAACTCGTTCTCCAAGCTCGACGAGGATGCCTACGATTTCTTTCTCCGCTCGACCTCGTTCGCAGCCGCCGCCAAGCGCGATGGCGTCGACAAGCTCCCGACGGGTGTCGCTTTTCTCGACCATCCTGCCTACGATGAGTTCTGGCGCGCCCGTGGCGTGGAGTGGCATCTCAACCAGTCCGCAGTCCCCACTCTTTTCGTCGGCGGCTTCTGGGATCAGGAAGACATGTTTGGCCCGCAAGAAGCCTACGCGAGGCTCGAGCTTCACGATACGTCTCATGAAAACTTTCTGGTTATCGGTCCATGGAACCACGGCCAGTGGGGCGGCACCACGCGTCATCTGGGAGAAATTTACTTCGGCGAACCCACTACCGACGACTTTCGCAGGACCTATGAGGCGCCGTTTTTCGCCCACTATCTTAAGGATGAAAATGGATTCAGCCTGAAGGACACCGCCGCATTTGAAAGCGGCAGCAATCGCTGGCGCGAATACACGCACTGGCCGCCTGTGGAGAGCAAAGGGCAGAATCTCTACCTCTCCGCGGACGGTTTGCTGCTTTTTTCTTCATCGCAACCCAAAAACCTGGGGCAGAATAAAAAAGGCGCCCCCAACTATCGGGAGTACGTCTCCGATCCCGCCAACCCCGTGCCGTATCGCCATCGGCCGATTCAAGCCACTTACGCGGATGGGTCCAAGTGGTACACCTGGATGGTCGAAGACCAACGTTTCGTTTCTGTGCGTCCCGACGTCGCCACTTGGACGACCCCGCCTCTCGATCACGACGTTACCGTTGCCGGGGATGTGATTGCCGATCTCTTCGCCTCCACGTCGGGTACGGACGCCGATTGGGTGGTGAAGCTGATCGATGAATATCCTGAGGCGGCGTCAGCAACCTCCTCAGCCCGCTCCTCAACCTCTACTTCAAACGCTTCTCCGCCCGAGATGGCCGGGTACCAGCTCATGGTCAACGGGGAAATTTTTCGTGGCCGTTATCACAAGAGCTTTGAACACCCCGAAGCGATCCCTGCAAACGAAGTCCTCGAATACCGCTTCAGCCTTCACGCCGCCGATCACACCTTTCTCAAGGGCCATCGCATCAAGGTGCAGGTGCAAAGCACCTGGTTTCCCCTCTACGATCGCAACCCACAAAAGTTTCTACCCAGCATCATGACCGCCTCTCCCGACGATTTTGTCAGGGCTACCGTGCACATCTATCCCGCTTCTCACCTCATCTTGCCCCTTGCGCCGTGACGATCGTGGGGACGCCTGCAGGTCCGCACTCCCGAGGTCGAAGAGGCTCTGCGCCCCGCGTCCCTGGTAACGCGCTCACCTTCGAGGTAGGTCCTGGGGCGAACTTGTCCTGGAGCAAGCTAATCGGGAGTTGATCGCTCGGGAAGGAGCACCTCGGATGTAACTGCCCTGGCGCAACGACGAAACCCTACAAAACGTGCAGGCTTATTATCAGTACGCGGGGCATGGGCCCGGAGCCGTGAAGTTTGCAACGGATAGGAGCTCGGCCGGACCATGCCTCGCGTTATGTTACTCGTCCGCCGATGAATCACACATAAAGAACTGGATTATCGCGCACTGCGGCGTTAGAGGCCCGATCCGGGCGAGCGCGTCCTCGGTGAAGCATCAAAGTGGACCGATGATGTGGAATGTCGCAAGCTCTAGACAGTCGAAGACGCAGGCGTCATTTGGTTTGCTTGGGCTCAAGCGTAGCGACCCAAGCTTTCGGAGTCATTCCAAGGGTCTTGCGGAAAAGTTCGACGAATGCGCTGGGCTGCCGGTAGCCGACCTCGGCAGCAACCGCCTTTACGGGACATCCCTCAACCAGCAACTCGATCCCTTTCACCAGACGCACTTGTCGTCGCCAAAACTCGAAGGTCGTCCCAACCTCTCTGCGGAAGATTCTTTCGATTGTCCTCACGCTTGCGCCAACTTTTCTACACAGCGCCCCGAGCGACGGAGCGTACTGCTGATTTGCGATCAAGGCGTGAGCGACACCGAGAGCTCTCGAATCCTGAGGCAGTGTGACAAACGTGGGAACTGGTGAGGCATTCCGCAGCGAAATACACCGTCCTGGGCTGGCATGTGCCGGAATCGTTTGGACAGCAAAGCAACTCCAGAACAAGGGTATCCTCTGGAACATTACCCGGGAATGTAGCAAGACCATCTCGGCATTTGGAACTCACCAAGCGGCGCCAGGGTCGCGTGGTTCAAAGACCCTGATGGAAACACATTGAGCGTCACCGAGTTCCCAGCTATTCGAGCGTTTGGCGTTGCGCGCTGACTTTCTGTAACACGTACTCCAAAGCGCCTTGGAAGACCAGTGTCTTAGTTTCCATTGCTCCGGTCCGCACCCCGCACGAAGGGAATTTGCTGGTCTACGTGCTCGCAGGTCAACTCCGGAATACTCCACACGTTACCGGTTGAACCACCGAAGTTGATTGGGGTGGGAGGGAACTTATCGGGAGTTGACAACTAAGGGCGCGCGCCTAGACTCGCATGACCGATTTTTGCGGAGGCCTTTGTGCGCCGACTCTCCTTGTTCTCGTGTTTTGTTGTGTTCCCCTACCTGCTCCTTGCGATATCTGTGCAGGCTCAACCCGTGCAACACCCCCTCGATGCACTCGAAACCCAGGAATATTGGGCCATCTATGACGTCATAATCGCCAGCGGTCATCTCGACGGCGACACGCATTTTGAAAGCATACTTCTGCACGAACCGCCAAAATCCTTGGTGCTCGCGTGGAAACCGGGCGATGCCGTCCCTCGCGAAGCCGATGTGATTCTTTTGCGCAAGGGGCGGGTCATTGAGGCACGAGTAGACCTCGCGACGCGAAAACTGGAGTCCTGGAAGGAGACTCCGGGCGTCCAAGGCCCAGTGTTTGATAGTGAAATCATGGGCTTGACGGAAACCATTCTCGCAGATGACCGCGTGAAGAAGGCTCTTGCTAGACGGGGAATCACGGATACAAACACTGTGCAGTGCGAAGCCCTCCCCGTGGGATTCTTGGCATTTCCAGAACAGAAGGATCATCGCATCGGAATGGCGGACTGTACGGTCGGACACCACTCCTATCACACATGGAGCCGCTATATCGGCGGGCTAACTGTTGAAGTGGATTTCGCAAACAAGAAAGTGTTGCAGGTATTCGACGAGGAAATCGTGCCGGTTCCGCCGCCTTCCAACTACGAAGAGGCGCCGGAAGTGACGCGGCCGGGGACCAAACCGGGAATCATCTCTCAACCGTTTGGTCCCAGTTTTCAGATCACCGACGGGGAAGTGGGCTGGCAAAACTGGCATTTCCGGTTTCGATTGGATTCGCGTGTCGGTCCAATCGTGAGCTTGGTAACCATTGAGGACCATGGGAGGCGCCGTTCGGTACTCTATGAAGGAAACATGTCCGAACTCTTCGTTCCATACATGGACGCGGCTCGTAACTGGTCAACGCGAGTGTTTTTGGATGCGGGAGAGTTTTATCCCGGCGGAATCCTGAAGAGCTTGCGGCCAGGATTGGATTGCCCGGGGAACGCCGTCTTTTTCGACGGGCTTTCGAGCGACGAGAAAGGCACCCCGGTGCTGCGGCCGCGCCAGGCTTGTGTGTTCGAGCGATTTGCGGGCGACCTGGCGTGGCGTCACGAAGACGAGAATTTGGTCTTCGGCCGCCCGTCGCGGACGCTGGTGCTTCGTTCGGCGGCGGTGATTGGCAATTATGACTATTTGTTTGACTGGCGATTTGACCAGGACGGCGGTATTCGCGTGGCCGTCGGCGCCACGGGAATCATCGAAGCGCGGCCCGTTGCCGACGATTCCGTCAGCGACCGCCATGCCAATCATTCCGCGGAAGAATACGGCCAGTTGGTGGCCAAGAATACGCTGGGCATCAATCATGACCACTTTTTCTCCTTCCGGCTTGATATGGATGTTGACGGCCAGAACAACAGTTTTATGATCGACCGGCTGGTGGAAAAGGAACTCCCGGCCTCTGGCCCCAGAAAAAGCATTTGGGTACCGGAGCCCTCGATTGCAGGAAAGAACGCGACGCGATGATGGATATTCACTTGGAAAAGCCTTCCATGTGGATTTTCGTGAATCCAAACGTGAAGGGACCGCTTGGACATCCGACCGGGTATGAAATCATGCCCGGAGTGACCGCAGCTTCTTTGCTCAGTCCCGACGACGGCGTTCAGAAAGTCGGTGCGTTTTCTGCCCACCAATTGTGGGTGACACCATACAAGGAGGGAGAACTTTATGCCGCGGGTACTTACCCCAACTCAAGCGCCGGCGAAGAAGGCTTGGCCGCGTGGACGCGGAGAAATCGCAGCATCGAAAACACAGATATTGTTGCCTGGTATACATTGGGCTTCCACCATGTGCCCCGCGAAGAGGATTGGCCGGTCATGCCGGTGATGTGGCACGATTTCGTCATCCGCCCATTCCACTTTTTTTCGCAAAACCCCGCATTGGATTTGCCTAAGGAACCCTGAGCTCGGGAGGTTGCCGTTCAAAGATTGCATTTCAAAGCTTCCGCTTTGTAGCACAATGCCATGGTGCTACCATTCGTTCGATTCGAGGTGATCCGTGTCTCACCACACCAGACGTGAATTTCTCAAAACCGGACTTGCCACTGGTGCCATTGCTGCCAGCGGAAGGCTTGCGCTCGGTGCGTCACGGCAGGCGGCGACAGATTGGGTAACGCTGGGAAAATCAGGAGTGAAAGTGACCCGCCTCGCCTTTGGCACGGGCAGCTTCAGCGGCCAAGTACAACGCGATTTGGGACAGGACGGATTTACCAGGCTGGTGCGCCACGCCTACGACCAGGGCATTCGCTTCTTTGAAACGGCTGAGTCTTACGGCGAGATGCACAAGATGCTCGGAGTCGCCCTGAAGGGCATTCCACGCGATAGCTATCGGCTTATGTCGAAGGTGACCACCCGGCAAGGCGTGGATCCGCAGGAGAAATTCGACGAGCTGCGTAAACTGGCGAATACGGAGTACTTCGACATAATGCTGCTGCACTGGCAACATTCCGCAACTTGGCCAGCAGACACGCGCAGGTGGCAGGAGGGAATTCTGGAAGCTGAGTCTAAGAGGGTTATTGTAAGTCACGGCGCGTCGGTCCACGGTCTTCCCGCATTGCGCCAAGTACCGGGAAACAAGTGGCTCGACGTCGCCATGATACGAATGAACCATAAGGGCACCAGGATGGACGCGGAGGATTACGACACAGACGGTTTGGGCAACGTTCCCGAGGTTGTCACCCACGTCCAACAGGTCCGCACCGAGGGGATGGGCGTAGTCAGCATGAAGCTGGCGGGAGAGGGTACGTTCAACCGCGAGGACCGCCGAGCGGCCATGAAATTTGCATTCAAGAGCGCGGGAGTTGACTGCGTAACTGTCGGTTACAAAAACACGGCAGAAATCGACGAGGCTATCGAGAATCTAAATCTGGCACTCGCCTAGCGAGCTCCCGTGGTTCCACAGCATTCCGGCAACTCCCTTAGCCGTGACAAAGAATATACTGTCTTGCTCAAAGAAGCCCACTTTCGGAAGGTTGGATTTGCAAAGTTGCTTGTCCGGTTTGCCGACTGACCCTTGGCGGGCATTGGTGCCCCTGCAAATCTGCAACTGCCCAGCGGTCCTATCGGCCATGCACACTTTTTCAAATGCGCGAGCCTTTGCGAACGAACGTCGCCCCTAGTACAACGAGTGGTACGAGCGTCCCCAGGAACACAAGGTGATACCACACCGGAAACTGCGCCCAGAGCCGAACGTGTACGGGGATGAATCCCGCCAGCAGGAATACCCCAAGCACCCATACGACACGAGCGTTCGATGGCGCGACAGCGCTTATGACCGCTCCTGCGGCCAGCGACGCAACGGCGCCGAGCACGAGGCGCGCTGCCATCATCCCATGCGTGAACGCCATTTGTGGCTCGGCGGCCGCGTAGCCTCCGAAGGCAAGTCGCAAGGCTCGGTTTAGAACGGACGCGACCAGCACCCACACCACAAGCCCCACGATGAACGCAAGAATGGATCGTGTCATACAATCTCCCCCAGTTTAAGCGGAAAATGAAACAAGAAATTCGCCAGCGCGGCCGCGAACACATCGCCCGTCGCAGGCGATCACTTCTTCCCGTAACGCTCTCCAAAAAAATCGCCTTTGTTCCACGCTGGGCGCTGCCTTTCATTCGCAACCAAATAGCCGCACAAAAACATGCCCGCTTCTCTTCACCTTTCACCCCCTATGCCGAAACTCTTCTCGCGCCGCGAACTATAGCACTCCGTTGTCGCGACTTAAGACGCGACAGGTCTGCGCGAAGTCCTGGCTTCGCGCATGTTTTTTTGTCATTCCGCAATCCGTGTTGTTCCCTTGTTCTCCGTGGAGCCGATCCCGCGCCGCGAGAAACGCGTCTTGCTTCTTTTCAAATCAATCCTTCACATGATACTCAGATTCCGATATAACGGATTCCGAGTGGGAACAGACAAGCCGACGCAAAAGAGTTCCTACCGCTCTCGCCGGCGGCACTGCACTTTCCTGCTCGGGCTGGCCGGCGAGGACTAGCACGGCTACGGGATCATGCTAGAGATCGCACGGCAATCTAACGATCAATACAAACTTGGCCCGCGGACGCGATACGACAATCTCAGAAAGCTGATGATGCAAGGTTCGGTCGCAGAGGTGCCGAAGCGGCGGGAGGGGATTCGCGGCGGCGGTATTAGCGGGTGACTGCACTGGACGCCGCATGCTTGCCGCGGAAGTCGCAAGACTCGAGACCGTCGTTCGCGATGCCAAAGGTTATTTTGTTGGGAGCGAAACCAAGGAGCGCATGATGCCGCTCGTGACGTCTCGCGCTCTTTATCGCATGCTGCTTTGTCTGCATCCCGCGGAGTTCGTCGGGTAGGTTACGCTCCCGGGCGTGGCTACAGTGCTGGACCCGGGCTCGCCACCAGGGAACGACCAAGAATAGGCAGTGATTGCGCCGTCAGGGTCGCTGCCCGATCCTGAGACAAGCCCTTGAAGACTGAGGGTCGTGCAGACGATGAAACGGTTGTCGCCGGAGGTTTTTGCGGGGATGAGTCCGCAGAGAAGCACAAGCACACAGAGGGATTTGAACCCCATGGCTTACCCTCTTTCCTTTTCGCGGGAAGTATTCCTAAGCCTGGCGACACCCCGACGGCTGCGAGACTTGCGATTTTTATCCCCGGCGCATGACGCGGTTCAAATCCGGCAAGCCGGCCGATACCCAGAAGTTTTCTCTGGCTCTTATTTCCAAGGTGATGCCTGGCTCGGGCTCGATTTCAGAGTGAAACTCGCCCCATTCGTTCGTCTTGACCACTCCAATCAGCCCCGCGTGGCCCTGGATAACGATGGGCACGCTGCCCAATTGAGGCTTCTTCTTGGAGGTGTCCAATACCTGACCCGTCAGAGTGATGCGCCCCGAGTCTCTTTCCCTTTCTAGTGAAAGGTCCGCCACGAGCGTGTCCGTTTCATAGCGGAGTTGACGACACGCGGGTTCAAGGGACCGCATCCCGGCAGACGCAAACTGCAGAAAGCTATCAAAGATTAGCGGAGCGCCTCGCGTGACTTGCCGGGGAAGGACGACCCGGCGAAGGAGAGAGTCCAAGCATGGCCACAGCTCTCGCAAAACGTCATCCCGGTGAACTCTCGGAAGCGAATAGGCATCTAGCACCTGAAACAGTTCGGCGTCGCTTTCTGCCCTTACGAGAACAATGAAGTGGCCTCGCAGGTCGGGAACGCGCTTGTGGAACATGGCGACCACGCGGGCAGCTGGAGAATCCGGGAAATTCGGGTCAAGGATGGCGGCATCAGGTTTTTCCTGCTCGGGCAGCTTGAAGACCTCTTTGAGCGTCGAGGCGACCACGCAGTGGTATCCCATGCTCCGGAGCAACACACGCACGTCGTCGCGCACCAGCGGGTTGGCACCCACCATCAGGACTTTGCGCTGGATTCGCGGGGCCTCCACCGACACCTACTCCCTATGAATCGAAATAGCCCATACGATTGCTACATAAAGCAAGGAAGGCTAACAGTCAATTTGGGGAAAACCCTTAATTCTCGGTAGGGTTAACCGTGGAACCGATCCGCTGCCCTAAGCACAAAGCCCTCACCATCCAAAACCAGCCTCCGTGAAGCAGGAAGTCAACTCCATATCGGCTTGTGCGTAGGTTTCGCTAGATCTGACAGAACGGCTAAGATCCGTGCAGGCAGTCAATGAGTAAATCCGTGGTCACGCCATTGAAGGGAATACGACAGACGTTTGCGTGCTGTTGTTTAAGCCAGGTCTCCCACTGAGCGAGTCGCGCCAAGTAGCCGTCTTCGTCAGAAGCGTCCGCGCGATTGGGGGCAGGTAGCATGGCGACCCTTACACCTTTGAGGTTCAAGGGTAAGTCGCGCCTTCCTTTGGGCAAATTCGCGAAACTCGAGACGAGCAGGAAGACGTGCTCCGCATCGAGCACGCCAGCCGAAGAATAAAAGCTCAACGACCCTACCATGTCGCCGAGCTTGGCTCCTGGCGAGAATCGCTGCATACCCTCGGCACATTGATTCAACAGCGTGGGAAAATCCTGGGCCGAGGAATCCGGGGGCTTGACCAACCGTGGCGTAAATTCCAGCGGAGGCATCTGCAACGGAATGGCGGATTCATCCCGCAAGTCGGCCCAGGTTACTGTGACGGGGGGCTGCCAATCGCGTGCGGCCTTGTTCAACGTGGCGGCAATGGTTTTGAGCATCTCCGGTCGTGCTGTGTCAGGCATGTTTTGCAGCACCACCACATCAGTGCCTTCTCTTGTACCACGTCCGAGCGCGCGCACGATGCGTTGCTGGGTGATAGAGCTTAAGGGAAGCGCTGTCACGGATGCCGCTCCGGCTTCTCGCAGCGCTTCGCTCCAACGCTGAATTCGCGCAAGATGGTCGGCCAGCGCCAGCGGCGTCTTTCCCGTTCCCATGCGGTGGAGCAAAAGAATTCGTTCACCGTTCAGTTGTAATCGGATTGGCCGCTTACCCGGAGGCAAATCCTCGATGAAATCAGAAACGATGACGATGTACTTCGCACCGAGAACGCTTTGCCCTTGCTCTGCCGCCAGCGCCACCGCTCCGGAAATATCCGTATAGGCAGACCGCTCGGAACCGGCTGTTGAAGCCCGCACTACGGTTTTCGTACACGCCTGCAATTTGTCGACTATCTGGGAGGAGTCATCGTTGTCGCGTTTAATAAGGGATTGCTGAAATTGGAAAGGACCACACAGCGGACCTGCAATCAAACTGGCCGTCTGGATGCGTGACCACAGAATTTCTACGGGAGGCTGCCATTCCCGTTGCGCGAGTTCTGATGTCGCTGCCGCGAGTTCCTCGAGTGCTCGCTCATCGCTTACGAGGGGCGCAAAGCTCTTGCTGAAGTCCACGAGCACGACGACCGAAGTACCGCTGGATCTCGACTTATTGACGGAGCATCCTCCCAGAGCGACAGCGAGCACGAGTGGCAGTACAACGCGCGATTTGGACCCGGCGAGGGACATGAATCGATTGAACGAATCAAGATGCGCTAAGCACGGAAAACGTCTGCCGCTTGCTTTCATCAACTGCATGTAGCGGCGGCACATCGCGACCGCGCAGCCGGAATGCTGGGGCGGCGAGCGCGAGGGCCACGACCTCCAAACAAAAGATGACCGCAAGAAAAATCCTTACAATAAGGCGTAAGATTTCCTCAACGATGGCAAATAGCACGCCGACACAGGAACGAAGCCATATGTGCAGGCCCTTGCCCGTCGCGCTTGCTTGACTTGCAGCAGCACTCAGGGCACCACAAAGGACAAGGATGAGAATGCAGAAGGCAGACTGGTAGCGAGTCACGCCAACACGCCAAAGAAGTATGCCAAACGCGATGAGAACAATCACCGCCAAGGTGATAGCAGTCTTTCTCTTCCAGAACGACCCGGAAACAATAAGCCGCCGATTTCGCGTTCCATCAAGAAGCAGTTCGCCCCGCGGCAGCAACAATCCCAAGATCAAAAAGCAGGCAGCTAAGCCAACCGAGACGAGCAACGCGGCCCTTAGTCCAATGTAGGGAAAGAACGCATAAAGCCCGCTCGCGGTCACGATGAACAAACTCAGCAGAGTCAATATGAGCCACATCCCGGCCAACGAGGCAAAGTGATGGGCTTCGGCTGTGGTTAGCTGTCTGGGTGCTATAGGATCCCCAGGACTGCCTGAACCAGCTCCGTCTCTCAGTTCCGCCACCGAAGCGACGAGCGACGTGGTTTCCTGGGCTGCGGCCTGTAGGTCTTTCCTGATAGCCTCAACTTCGTCTCTTAGGCGGCCAGCGCCTCTTCCTGCACCAGCGCAGGCGGCGTCAAACTTTTCGCGATACCGCCACAAGCGTCGTATGAGCGCGGGTAGGTGATCCGCAGACTTTGCAATTCGCTCTAGCGATGCCGACCAGATTGCCCCCAGGCCGAAAAGCACAAGTACGAGAGTCGCCCCCCAAAGGAAGAATAATGTTCCCTGCTTGATTTGTGAGCCAATCGGCAAGTCAACGAGGGAGCTCCGGCTCGGAGCAACCTGGGAATAAAAGAAACCTTCCACGCAGGCCATCACGACAGCGAATCCGGCAGCTATGACCGGCCAAAGGGCAAAGCGTGAAGCCTCGTCCGGCGTCGGCCGGCCGGCCGTGTGTACGTAGCCCAACCCAGCCTCGACAAGCGTAAGCATGAAGGCGAAAACGAGGTACAGCGGAATACTAAAATAGGTAAGGTCATGGGGGATGAATCCCAAATCCCGCAGAATCTGACCGAGCATTCCGGTATTGACAGAGATCAACGCGATCAAAATCATGCTCGATACGAACAAACGGACCTTTGCGGTTCGCAGACTCCCGTGCTGTGCAGGCAGTTGGTCCGCGGTTGGCAGGTTCGGAAAAGCAGGAGCTGCTTTCAGAGCTGAATCTGTCAGGTTATTGCTGACTCGCTCAAAAGCGCGCTGTAGATCAGAAACTCGGGCGAGCTGGGGCTTTAGCGTCTTGGTGATCTCGGAAAACGACGCGAGTGCTGCCTCCAGGCGCGTAAGGCGCTCGGACACGTAAGTAATCCCGGCATTGTCCCTGAAGTCCTCAATCAGTGCTTCAAGCGCCCGCCGCCTACGTTCGCGGGCAGCCGACTGCCTGGAAACTAATCGAGACAGGTAGGACGCAACGCCTCGCCGCACATTTGTGATTATCGGATAGAACAGGAAATAGGCGGGAATGGCGGCAATCGCGACCAGTCCGAGAACGGCCACAGACCACGCCAGAACGCCCCAGAACCAGGGGATGTGCTGCGATATAAATCCACTCAAGGATTCCATGAGATCAGTCCCGTAAGAAGGCTCGGCGTTGCTTGAGTCTATATACATACGCGTGTTGGTGGGTAGGCCGCTAGAGCATACAACTGGGCTTGTGGCCAAGCAGTTATCCTCGGCGGTGGCCGTCCAACCAAGCGAATCTGGCCAAGTGGATTAAAGCCGCGTCCGTCGTCCGATGACGCCGCTACGCGATCCTCACCAGGGGGTAAGTGCGCCCGGTTGTGAAATGGTGCACCGCTACCTGGCCTTGGCGTGGACGGGCAGGCCTTCGCGATAGATCTTGAGATTATTCTTATCCACTACGACCGTGCCGGTGTCCACGAACGTTGGCATCGGCGGTGCCAGGGCAGTCCGCCAATCTTTAAATTGGCGCACGGCGTTATGGTGCAGATCGTCAAGGAATTTTAACCCGTAATAACTCATGACGTATGGCTTTTGGGCGATGGTGGCGGCAATGGCGCCGCGCTCAATCCATTCCAATGTCTCAGGATCATCGTCGAACGCCACGATAGGCAGCTTACCTTCCATGTTTAGGCGGTGTAGCGCTTCCGCGGCGCCGGAACCCCCGGTTGCTTCCAGGCAAATGATTCCGTCGACTTTTTCTTTCTTCTGTAGCAATTCGGACACCTGGTCAAATGCGCTTCGCGCGTCGCCTTTGTCATCCAGGATCTTTGTCAATTTGAGAGCAGGATAATTCTTCAGCGCGTCGGCAACTCCGGCCACTCGATCGTCCAGGTTATGCTGGCCCTGAATAGTGATCACCGCAACGCTGCCCTTATCCGAAAGCAGCGCTGCCATCCGCTGTAAACTTTCTCGTCCTGCCTTAACATTATCTGTTCCGATATACAGAACCCTTCTCGAACCCGGCACATCCGCATCCACGCAGATGACTGGAATGCCTTGCGCGATCGCTTTGTCGATCTCGGCTTGGAAAATTTCAGGTTTCCCGGCGGAGAGGCAGATTCCCGTGGGGTTTTCCTCTAACACCCGCCGGAACACTCCGAGTTCGGCGTTCGGCTGGTACCCCGGCGGGCCCGTCAATTCAGCCTTTACGCCCAGCGCCTTGGCGGCGTCCAGGAAGCCGGCTTCCGCGTTCTGCCAATACGATAAGTTGATATTCGTGGCCACGAAGACATAGCGTTCGTTTTCCTCGTGGTAGGGTTTTGTACAAGACACGATCAGCGCTGACCCACCGAGAAAAAGAACGAGCGCCAGCGTCGCCCCATGTCTCTTCATTGGAGTTCTCCTTTCCCATCTTGGCTGGCCTGCGCAAGTGTTCGCTTGCGCCCTGGAGAGTTCGGCTCTTCCCCATCCTCGTTTGCAAAACTCTCGACCATGTGAGTTCGACAGGAGATGAACGGGAACCAAGGAATGCACCGTAAACGAAAATCTGTTGATGCCGAGGATTCATAGTGAGGGGCCCTAACCTTTAGCGATCCGGGGCCAATGATATTACCAGAGACGGTAGTGCCCGCCCAGTCACCGCATATTGGTTTTATCGGCAGGTCGAGGGGCATTGTACAATGCTTCCTGCCTCTGCGATCCGAGCGAAGTTGGCCCCCCATGCATGAGATCCGGAAAGAAAAGCGTAATCCCGCGAAGCTTCAAGTGCTCCTCTCCCAAATGGCGGAGCCGTTGCTCACGGAGCCTGCCTCGACCGACAATGTCAGCTCTCATGGCATGCGAGTCCGAACACACCGCCTCTGGAAGCGAGATACTCATCTGATTGTGCAGTCTTCCGAGGGAGAACTTTGGGGGCGCGCTCGAGTCGTCTATTGTCAGGCGCTTCCGGCCAACACCTTTGCCCTCGGCATAGAGTTTGTGGCCCGGACAGGCGGATGGATTATGCGGTTATAGGTCTAAGTATTCCTGTTACGTTCGGGCGAATCATCTTGGCGATCAATTCCACCACTAGATGGGTCAATTTTATAGCCGAGGAATGTTTCCCTTTTGAATCCGTAAATATCGTGGTACTCGATAACGATGTAGGCGCCCAGAAACTCGCCGCGCTTTACGCCGCCTAAGCAAGTCAGACCAAGACTCCTAGACTG
>Ga0126373_10002424_pt1 | contig 13765 bp, 11 predicted proteins | sample PanSoiMetPlot_11_FD_92545 | JGI IMG/M metagenome (GOLD analysis project Ga0126373, IMG submission 92545) | Tropical forest soil microbial communities from Panama - MetaG Plot_11 | ecosystem: Environmental > Terrestrial > Soil > Tropical forest > Bulk soil | place: Panama | collected 2016-02-17 | reverse complement strand
GTGCGCTGGCGATGATTGAGGGCAGCCAGGACGCCAATGGTCGTGTGTAGCCCGGCCATTACATCGAATACCGAGATGCCGGAGCGATAGGCCGGGCCATCAGCATCACCGGTGAGGCTCATCAACCCGGACATGGCTTGCACGATGAGGTCGTAGCCGGGCAGGGATGCCCCCTGTGCCGTCCCGAACCCACTGATGGAGGCGTAGATGATCCCGGGGTTCCGCTGCCGGACTGCGTCATAATCCAGGCCGAAGCGCTTGAGGCCGCCGGGCTTGAAGTTTTCGATGAAGACATCGGCGCGAGCAGCCAGTTCGTGGGCCAGTCGCAGGTCTGCGGAATCGTTAAAATCAAGGATGACCGAGCGTTTGTTGCGGTTGATCGCCAGGTAGTAGGTCGCCACGCCATTGCGGTCGGGTGGTATCCAGGTACGGGTATCATCCCCTGCTGGGCTTTCGACCTTGATTACGGTTGCGCCGAGGTCACCAAGCAGCATGGTGCAGTAGGGGCCAGCGAGGACGCGTGAGAAGTCGGCGATCAGCAGTCCGTCGAGCGGGCCAGGCCGGTGGTCGGCTCCCTGCGTGGTGTTCTCGGTGTCCTGCTCCGGCATACGGTTTCTACCTCCGGTGGTTCATTTGGGCGCAATGAATTGCGCCCCTACGCGATTTAGGGCAGATTAACGTTGTTGTAATAGTATCATTTTGGTTAATGGGACTGGAAGAGTTCATCAGAGCATCCATAAAAAGATGACAAAGTGAGTCGCCTGGAACTTGCAGCTGCTCTGATCAGAGGCTGCCCCGCGACCTGGTGACCTGCTCCTGCACGGCGGGTACTACCTCGGCTGCGAAACGCTCGATCTGGCGCAGGCGGTCGTCGGCTGGCCAGTAGATGAAGGTATCCATGCCGACTTCGATGGCCAGGCGCGTGAGCTCGTCGACCCAGTAGTCCACGGGACCTGTGAAGAGACTTTGCTGCGGACCAGCGGTGATGAAGCCCATGACGTTGTAGACCCGGCGAATGTCCTGCGGTTTGCGGCCAGCGCCCAGGGCGGCGGCATCGATGCGCTGCTGCATTTCGGGCAGGCGCTCCGGTGGTGCGTACGAACTGCTGGGGAGCCAGCCATCAGCCAGGCGACCCGTGATCCCCAGCGAACGAGGGCCATAGGAGCCTAACCAGAGCCCGATGGGATGGGCCGGGCGTGGGCCTGGGTGCGCGCCTTTGACAGTATAGTGCTTGCCCTCGAAATGCAGGGTACGGCCGCTCCAGAAGGCGTGGATGATCTGCACCGCCTCTGCCAGTGCCTCGACCGATTCGCCCCTGCTGCGTCCAGGCCCACCCATAGCTTCGATGCCCTGGCGAAAAGCGCCGGCGCCCAGGCCAAGCTCGAGGCGACCGCCGCTGAGCACATCCAGGGTTGCTGCGGCTTTGGCCAGCATAGCGGGGGGACGCAGGGGCAGGTTGGCGACATTGGGGAAGATATGCACGCGCTCCGTGGCCTGGAGCAGTGTAGCGATCAGCGTCCAGGTGTCCAGAAATCCAGCGTTGTAGGGATGGTCCTGGATACCAATATACTCCAGACCCGCCTGTTCAATGGCGCGGCTCAGTTGCAGCGGCCAGCTCGGGTCGTGCGCAGTTGGGTCGACGTTGGCGCCGAAGCGCACATTTTGATAGTAATCGGCCATAGCAGCTCTGACTTTCTCTTTCGATTTCGATCTTACTTGGGTGAAAGATGGTAGTGGTGACTGAAAGCAGTCTGTTTCCATTATACGCTGTAAAAGGTAAGGGGTGGCGGGCGTGGCCTCACCCGCCTTTCCCCCTCTCCACTGGCGTGGAGAGGGGGAAGAGGTGCGGGCGCATGAGCGTCTCAGGGGGCTTGCGGGGGTACGACCCCACTAACCGGTGAACGTGCTCAAGCAAGCTTCCGAGGGCGACCGCGTGGCCGTTTGGGCAGAGCCGGATCAGGCAACGGATGGTTGCGTGGTCGCCCTCGCGGTCGTTTCGGCCCCATCGGATCAGCTACTTGTGCTTTGGGCGGTCGTCCTCGTCGTTTTGGGGCGACCCAAGGAGCAGGAGCCACCTGACAACGGAGCAATTCAGCAACGCTCCAGATGTGATCGGTCAGCCCTGCTGCCATCGCTGGGGTGCATGGGTAGCCAAAATGCTGGTGCTTACTCAACTCCTGATGCGCCCAACAGCAATTGTAGGTCGTGCCGCGCAGATACATGCCCGTATGCAACGCCGCTATCCGCTGGGGTGCATGACGGCACTTGCGGGTAAGCGGAGCTTCGCGCTCGCGCATCGTGGCATTGAAGCGTTCAATACAGGCGGTGTTAAGCATGCTGCCTCCCTGCGAGAGGTGCAACCATGCATGAGCCTGATCCAACACGCCATGAGCCATGTGCCGAGTGACCTGGATCACGCGGTGCTTGGCCGTGTGTTTGATGATCGTGCCGATGTGCAACTGTGGCCACACCTGTAAGCATGCTCGTCCCCGTCCGGCGGTCTCTTTCACTGGTCTTTCGGAAGGCCCGCCTGATGCTGCCCGGATAGGCGCCCCAGCCATCTGTGCAGACCAGCAGCCCTCCTACCAACAGTGCACATCGTCGCACGAGGCTCGCATCAAGCGGTCTGCCAGGGCTCTATCACGTGTCAAACTCACCGTCCCAGCCAGCCACAACCGGGTCGAGACCATCATCGCCAGCCCCATCCAGAGAATCAGCTTGCGACCTTTTACGCGGATCTCATCCGCGAGGCCCTTGCACCAGCTCCAGAGCCCCTTGCTCCACTAGCGCATGATGGATGTGCGCGCAGTGCTGACCTGCGCGATCTCGCCACCTTGCCACGGTTCGTTCATCGAGTCCGAAGGCATGCACGGGACAGCCATAGGCCAAGAAGCTGACGACTACCACGATCAACTCGGTTGGTTTGCCTAAGCCTGCAAACATCGTGCCCTCCCGTGCGACTTTACGTCTTGCCGCAGGTCTTACAGCGATAGCGTTGCGGATGATAGGAGTGAAGACGAATATTGCCCGCTCCGATTTGGCCTCGTGCCGAACACGCCTCATTCGGGCAAAATTGTTTCGACGCGTCCATTGGCTCTGTAGTTGTTTGCATCTGCTACAGATTGCCAAAGGGCGCTTGCTTTTTCGACTCCTCCTTCCCTTTTCACCGCTTAGTGGAGCTGTACCGCACGGTCTCTAGTTCTGTGCCATCATCTCCGCTGACATCGAAGATCACCAATTGCTCGGCGACCTATTTTTACCAGGATCTTAGACTAGAGGGCCTCTCAATAGCCCTCGTTTCTGTTTCTTCTCCCCAAGGTGAAAAATGAGCTCTGCGACTTTTGAGAAGTCTTGATTACATGGACTATGTCTCTAGTCAAGACAACATACCAAAAGTAAAGTGGGAAGTATATATTCAGGAGGTATGAGAGTGAGCCTTGTATTCATTGAAAGACCGCCCAGTGAAGCCGAAGTCTTTCTACTTCGGCTTGTCCTGAGTACCTATCAGGATTATATCTACCAGGATGACATGTCTACTCCCAAACTTTCTCGCCCAGACTTTAGGGATTTTGGACGAGCAGTAGCCTCCGTCGTCGGAGGCACGGCGCTCTTGAGAAGTGCTGGGGCGAGCTGTTACGTGATTGTGCCTTCAGATGCGGATGATAAAGAATATGTTTTGTATTGTCATATGTCAGGATGGGGATTCATAATAAATGGTTCGGAGTGCCCCATTGTGACCGGACAAGGGTCATAGAGAGGTTTCCCTGGCCGAACTATATGCCTCCTCGAATTCCGTTGGTGGCAGATGTAATCGGGTAGGTGGCTCCCGGCACCGACGAACTTCGCAGACGAGGCTGCGATATTCCCCGTTGCCTTTACTCGCTCTGGGCGCTTTTGTATTTGGTATGTACGTCGTCACCACTAGGTAGCCTTTGTACGCTCCACACCTTCTGTCCCCTCAAACTTGTTTCCGCGCTATCACCTCTCACTATATGCCTGTCCTTGACCGATAGTGGATGGCTTCCGCCAGGTGATTTGCCGCAATCATCTCACCGCCACTGAGATCTGCAATCGTGCGAGCCACCCTCAACGCCTGATGCAAGGCATGATCAGAAAGACGCAGCTGCTGTAGAGCAGCCCTCAGCAAAGATTCTGCCGCAGGTTCTACCTTGCAGAAGTCCTGAACCTTGCCTGGCCCCATCTCTGCATTGCACGCCAGATTCGTGCCTGCAAATCGTTGCAGTTGTCGATCACGTGCCGCCTGCACACGGGAGCGAATAGTCGCTGAGGTCTCTACTTGCCGCTTGTAGGCGAGTTTCGCGTAATCGACGCGGGGCACTTCAACATGTATATCAATACGATCAAGCAACTGCCGGCCGATGTGTTTGCGATAACGCGAAATCGCCGCAGAGGAGCAGGTGCATTCTTTGACAGGATCCCCGAAAAAGCCGCACGGACAGGGCTCCATAGTAGCGACGAGCATGAAGTTGGCAGGATAGGCGATCACTCTCTGTGCCCGCGAAAGCATGATGGCTTTGTCCTCCAGTAGCTGGCGCACTCCCTCGAGGAGATCCTGCCCAAATTCGGAGAGTCCATCCAGGAAGAGTATCCCGCGATGAGCCAGGCTGGCTTCGCCGGGAGGTGGAATACGCCCGTCGCCAACAAGTTCTTCATAACCGATCGTATATGGCGGCGCGCGGAACGGGCGTTGTAGGACTTGCTGCATGTGGGGAGGAAGCAGCCCGCCCACGCTGTAAATCTTCGCGATGTCGAGAGCTTCTCTCCTGTCCAACCGAGGCAGGAGAGAAGGAATGGTGCGAGCCAGCCGGGTCTTCCCAGAACCCGGCGGCCCGATCATCAAGACATGATGCCCGCCGCTGGCTGCAACCTCCAATACGCGTTTGACATGTTCCTGCCCCCGAACCAATGACACATCGAGTGGCTCAACAACTTCGTTCAAGCTCTCACAAAGATGAGGACCGCGCTTGTATGGTTCCAGTCGCCGCTCATCATTGAGATGAGCAACCAGTTCACCCAGCGTTGCAATTGGATAGACTGTCACCCCTTCTACCAGGGTGGCTTCCACCACGTCGGCCACGGACACGAAGACCGTTCTGATCCGCTTCTCGGCGGCCAGCACTGCCATGGGCAGAATTCCATTCCTGTGGCGCACGCTGCCATCAGGGGATAGCTCACCAAGAAAGAGTGCATCAGCTGTTTGTGCACCTGGCTTGATCTGCCCGGATGCGAGAAGGATGCCCACAGCCATTGAGAGCTCGCAGGTAAGGCCTTCCTTAAGCAATTCAGCAGGGGCAAGCTTGATGGCAATATGCTTTTTGGGCAAAAGGAGACCACTACTCTCGATGGCAGCGCGTACGCGCTCTTTTGCTTCATTCACCCCTGCGTCAGGCAGACCAACGAGAGTAAACTCCGGCAAGCCATCGGTGATAGCCACCTCCACCTCAACCAATGCCCCTTCTAACCCGACGAGAGCGCAGTCTTGTGCCGTTGCCATCAAAATCACTTACTCCTCATGAGAATTGCGCATCTATTATGACCGAGTGAAAGCAAAGTTTCAAGATGGCACAGTACCCTGTGGATGCATCAGCTCACATATTTGCCAGCACCTATTCACAAAGCCCTCCAACAGAGAGTGACGCGTTCGAGCAAGCTGTGGCAGCACTTTCGTCACAAGAGCAACTAAAGGCACTGAAGGCTCTACAATACTAGCTAGAATAAGCTGAGGTTAACCGGGACTCGCAAGCGGGTCTAGGTCAGTCTCTACTTCTTTTTGAGGTCGCCTGCACGCCATCTTGCTTGTTCACGAGACTGGCTCATACTTCAACGCGAAGAGATCACTTCCCAAAAAAGCGCTGTGTGAATGTCGCAATGAAGCTAATTTCAATGAGCAAGCCCACGACAGCCTCGAAAGCGGCTAGTACCACTAATGGATTGTGGAGAGAAGTCTCACTGCCAAGGCCAGGAAAGAAACCACGACCATGAAAAGAAGTGAGGCTGAAGACAAGCGCATCTGGGAGGAGTGGGAGATGTCCAAACGCAAAGTAGGCAGCCGCGAATCCGAAAATGATGACGAGATACCAGAGGAGGCTTCGTCTCGGTTTATATCCATAGCCGGCCAGCAGATCAAGGAAGAACAAGAAGAGAAACTGTCCGTACTTCCCCTGTCGTCTCGCTACTCCTCGCTGGAGTTTTTGGGCACGATAGGCGAAGCGGGCTGCCTCTTCATTTAGCCCCTGTGCTTGTAAAGCAATGGCAAGTTGGCGATTGGCACGAACGGCTTGCTGAAATTTCACCAGGCGTTTACGCTTCTCTTTCGTTGCTACATCTTCCCATACTTGTTGATGTGCTTCGCGCTCATCACCTAACATCTTTATTGGTGCCCAATCGACCACCGCAAGGTTGACGTTGCCCCAGGAGGCATCTGCAAGGGAGATTACTCCCTGCTGCTCATCGCCAAGAATGATGCCATCAAGGTTGGTCGTTGTGTCGAGGAAAACTTGCCTGAGATTGGCCGGTGCTAATTTCTCGGGCATCGTCGTGCCCCCTAAATAAGCCCAACAAAGAGAGGCTCCCTCCAAGCGTGCTCGTACCAGTGCCGCTCCTGACAGCATTGCTCCTCGGAGCCGAGCCTCTTGCAGATAGGCTCCGAAGAGTTGAGTCCCTTCTAAGCGGGCCCAACGAAAACCGGCTCCTTCCAAATGAGCCCAATCAAGGATAGCATCTTCTAAGTGTGCTCCCGCTTCGATTCTCTCTTGATTGGTAGCATTCCACCATTCTCTCGTGGCTAATCCAGCCCTCACTCGTGCGAGTGGTAAGTGATTTAAGTCTACCCTTCGTAAATCAGCACCGCGTAAGTCGAGTCCCAGGCGCTCCCTCTGGCGCTCATCGCTCCAATCAATCGGGCCACGCCCCTCTTCATGGGTTGCTAATAACCACTCGATATCAGCGCGGTTCAGTTTAATGTCTTTGAAAGGATACCTGCCCTGTTCTATATTTGGGATGATACGAAGCCGCTCGGCAAGATACTTCTGACGCTCCACATTTATCTCTGGCTCAGTGCGCCAGGATTGCCCCAGCTTCTGCCAGTAGGCATGCCAGGCGTTGCGATCATCAGTGGGAGGACGTTGTAGTAAAGATGGTGGCTTGTTCTCCTGCTCAAGCATGGGAAGGTTCCTTCCTACTCAATAAGCCTCAAGCTTCTTCTCCGCATTATATTCTCTAGAAGAGTTTGTCGTGTAGTAGAGAAAAGGCACGTGTCCAGTACATGCTATGCTCGATTAGAAGATAAGGGGGAAAGTAGCCTGCACCCCATTTGGTGGGTGCAGTCAAAGTATTGGACTTGATCACCACCCTTTCAGCAAATTATAACTGAACCTCAACCAGATCATAACCCACCTCTCTTCCCAAGCATATTGCTCCTCAGGCATAATTACTTGCACTTTAGAGACACCATCGAAATTAGACAAGTATAGTCAGGATGGATAGGGCACTGCTGCAGCGTTTTGTATTTTTTCTAGCAAGATTGTTGGGTCTCTGGTCAGTTACCGACGATATGCCTCCGGATCAGATAGCGGAGAAAGCGCTTAAGAAATGGAAAACTTCCTCGGCAGCTTTGGCACACCTCCTTCAAATAGGGTCCCCGAGCACAAACGTACTACTTGCATCGTGTCTTTTATGGAGTTCTGTTGAGCTAGGCAATCCATCACCGGATCTACCGACGCTCCAGAAACTACTCGAAGAGCTTCCAGCGCAGGTGCGAGCAGAAACATTTCAACGTGCTACGAACAGTGACACAGACCGAGCTGCCTATCTACTTCTACAATTATTACCCTCCGCACTCCCCGGTCTTGCCCCCGTTGCGAAGAAGATAGCAGAACAATGGACAACGACGGGGAGAGAAAGGCCCCGGCGGTACTTTAGCTGCCAGGGCTTTTGTGATTCTCAAAGGGGGCTCATTGGCCCGGCGAATGCTCACCACTATCTCGTCCACTATACACGTACTCTATTTGTTATGCAGGATGCAGCTGCTCCTCCGTCACCGTCTTCGTGAGCGTGACTAAGGTGGTCTCGGGAGGGACGCCAACCGTTATTCCTTCTACCCGCAGCTCCGGGGCAATCTTCTTTAACTCTCCGACATACTAAGGACCCTGTTTAAAGTATCCCCCGTTGTCTGGCTCACCCACGCTTTCCGTGAGCCACGGAATTTAAACATATACAGGTTACCCGACCTAAAAGACTATGAGACTCTGCGAAACTGAGTAAGCAAGTTCAAATGGGCTTGAAGTGGTTCCAAGGCCTTCGATCATCGGCTATCTTCTTTAGCACGCAATATTGTTGAGTCACTTCGGTTATCTCGATATAGTCTAAGTTTCGCGTAATAAATGTAAGCGCGGTTGCGACGGGCTGGATGAACGTTGGTGCAAGGAACGGAGCGGCTCTACCACTCACCTACACCGCTTCTGCCCCCTGCGCGGCTCTCGTTAATACTTGCTGTGGTGAGAGGCGCGCGGCCAGGTAGGCGGGGTAGAGGGCTCCGAGCATGCACAGGGCCATACCGAGCATGGTTGCTCCCAGCGTGCATGCGGCGAACAGGAGCGGCGACCAGACGTGGTACCCTACCGCGAATAGAGCCACGGCCACGATACCACCGAACAGGCCGCCGAGAAAACCAAGCGCCAGCCCTTCACGCACGATTTCCGCGGCAACTGCACGACCTGTCCAGCCGGTTGCAAGCAAGATGCCAAACTCACGCCTGCGCTCGCGCACCATTAGCAGGACGGTCAGATCAGCGGTCAACGCGGCACTGGCACAGGTTAGAACGGCGGTGATGACGTGGATGGCGGAGAGACTGACCTGCACTTGCTGCCCCAGCAGTGTTGAGTAGAGGATGCCATCCAGGCCCAGGTATACGAGCAGCACAATGCTTACCAACCCACAGGCTCCGGCAGTAGCCAGCGCGACAAGTGCTGCGCTCCCCCTGCGCCAGGAGATTTGACGCAGCAACATGATCAAGCGCCAGGGCGCTCTGTCCCAGGACCAACGCGAGTGCGCTCTAAGGCCCGCACCTTTGTGGCTGGCGAAGTTCACCCGTGCTGCCAGCATGAAGGCCAGCGCATACAGCAGCATCGCGCCCCCAAGGATAAACAGGACAGTGGTTGGTGAGACAGCAGGGGCACCTGACCGGTCCAGCAGGAGTGAGAGCGCCCATGCCGGTAATGCCGCCAGGAATGCAGTGACAACAGCCTCTACTGCTGAGGCGGTGAGGATTTGCCTGTTAGACCAGCCAATGCGCCAGAGGATTGCAATATCGCTGCTGCGGCTGCTCGCAGACAGCAATGCTGCAGCCACCAGCGCGAGTGCAGCAACGCTCACCGCCCAGAGGAGAAGCAGGACATTCGCACCATTCACACCTCCCGCGATGGTGACAGCAGCATACGGCTGAATCCAGATTTCAGAGAAGTCCAGGGGCGTTTCACTCCCTAGCGGTACCTGCACCGTCACCGGTTGACCCGATGCGCCGGTCAGTACATCCACGCGGAGACCTGTACGCGTCTCAATATCCGCCGCGACCTGCTGCAGCAGTGCCTCGCTGCGCGGTCCAAAGGGGCCTAAATTCGCCACGCGCACACGTACAGCGCTGATGCACTGCTCGCCGATTAAGGCACAGGCCGCTTTCACGGTGGTGATCAGCAGCGGGGGCCAGGAAGCTATGCTATGTTGGGGGGAAAGTCCCAGCGGCACCTGCCCTGGCTCCGGCTGGTAGAGGCCCAGTGGGGCGGAGAAGGTATTCTTGTCGCTAAAGACCGGCAAAGCGGCTGCATTGAACGTGGCGAAGGTACCGCCTTTACCAAAGGTTACCCAGGGGGTTGTGGCCCCCGGCAGCAGCGGTAAGCGTGTGAGCAGACCACCGGCGTCGGCACCCGTACTGAGAAGACTGAGCGCAGGCTGAGCGCGATTGGATTGCGTTAGCGCGTAGCCAACCCGCGCAAAACGTGTAACGCCCCCACCTTGAAGTGGTACTGCGCTTGTCTGTGGGTCCTGGCCGCTCAATTCTTGTGCCAGCAGTGTCAACAGGCCGTGGCTGTCAAGCTGCTGGCGCGTGACCATGCTCCAGGAAAGGGCGGAAGGCGGGTCATTGCCGCCCTTGGTGCTGAGTGCTATGGGTGTGGATGCTCGTTCTACAGTGACCGTGGCGGAAAGCCCGGCCCAGGGGTGCGTATCCATGAGAAGCGGCAGTCCGCCCACAGCGGAAGATTTCACAGCCGTGGGCTGCCATCTCAGGCCAACCAGGCGCGCCTCTGTAACTGGATCAATGGCGGCCAGTAATGCGGGCAGCGGCCAGAAAGCTGAGATTGTGGCTGTACCGGAAGCATCCAGCGGCATATAGGTCAGTTTGCTCTGCATGTTCGCCGCGCGCGTATATGCCGGTAGAGGCAGAACCTGGTACAGGGTTTGGACGCGGGTGGATGCAGGAAGAGCTTGCTGTTCCTTGCCAGGCCCTGCCGCTGGCATCGCAAGGCCCGTGGTCACGCGATACAGCCCCGGCTGCGTGAAGCTTACCAGGACATAAGGGCGCAGCAGCACCCAGCCAACGATGGCCTCAGGTGCTGCGACGGCGACATGAGGAATTTGAGCAATTGCGCTGACTTGCGCGAGGGAGATGCCGCCGTAGGTCTGTTCCAGGCCTGCGGGGTCAACCATCTGCAGCTGGCGCTCAACCGTGCTCAAGGCAGCGGGCGAGCGCACCAGCAAATCGTAGGGAGCACGCCAGGCCCGGCTGACCTGCTGTTCAGCAGTCAGCGTCGAAAGCCGGGTGAACCCGGCCAGGAGCGTTGTACAGATAGCAATGCAGACCAGGCCCAGGCAGAGGGTTACGATGCGCTCCCACCGCCCGCGCAGTGACCACCAGGCAAAGCGTAGCACGCGATGTTCCTTTCTAGGCCTCACCCCCTAGCCCCCTCTCCATTGGTGATGGAGAGGGGGAAGCCGCCGCCATTACAAAGATACGGAGAGATTTCGCCAGCGGTATCCTAAGGGCTGATGGGGGTTGGCGTGGGCCAACCGAGTTCCTGGCGCTTCTCCTGCAAAGAGATTGGCGCTACTTTGAGCCTGGCGTAGCGCGTACCATCTACGGTGCCAATTAGCTCGAACTGGCGCAGCTGGCCCATGCCAACGTCTTCGGCTGTGCCCGTGGCGGTGCCCACCATCTGACCGTTGATATCCATCAGGTCTGCCTGCATAGTTACATCAAAAGGGAATGCCATCTTGCTGGTGTTTTCGATCGCACCAAAGACTTCGGCATTATTTCCTTCGATCAGTACACGCGAGTCAATAATTACGAAGTATTTGAGGCGTGGGTCTACCTGCTGGGATTGGTTATTACAGGCGCTCAGCGCGATGGCGAGTAGGAGTAGGCAGCATATAAATATTGGATTGTTGTTGATTTGCTTGAACATAAAGCTTTGTCTCTCAGATTTAAGGACAATGATTGCTAAACAGAGATGTGAGAGCTGGTACACGGGCGTTTGCGGGCGCTGGCAGGCAGAGCGCGCGCAGGGTGGTAGCAGCCACTGTGAAACTAGAGACCGTATCTTGATCTGTGGCTCCCACTGTGACGCCGGGGCCAGAGATTACAAGCGGGACATGCAGGCTGCTGCCACGGCCAGCCGGTCCCATCCCATAATAGTTGTCAAAGGCTGTCTCATTGACCTGCGCCTCGGAGGCAGTGACCATAATGGCGGTGTTTGCCAGCAAGCCCTGGCCTGACAGCCAGTTTCGCAGCAGACCGAGCAGCTCGTCATCAGCCTGCATAGCCTGAGCATAGGCACCACCGGGGGCGTCGGGTGCAGCGCCTGCGAATCCTGCCGGACCAAATGGCGGATCCAATTCACTGTAAAAGACAAAGCCATTGGAGTTGCCGGTCATATTCATAATGAGATGCTCTGCTGCTGCCAGCCAGGCCGCGCTGTCGAAAACGAGGCCGACCTGGGCAGTCTGTACACCACGCGTACTCACATCACTTAAGATATATTTCGGGCCACCCAATACAGCAGTGCTCATGCCATAGTCGAGAGCTACATCGAACAGGCTCTGCTGGCCAAATTCGATGGCGGTGGGATCCGCATTGTACCAGAAGGTGGTATCTATGCCATCCGGCGTACCCCAGGGGGGCAATGCCGGCCACAGATCGTAGACACGCCACGATGGATAGGCGCCGCTGAGCAATGCATACTGGTCAGCAGGATGCCAGCCATACGGCGCAATCACCTGTGTGGCTTGAGCGCCCGACGCGGCGAGCGCTCGCATGTTGCCCGCTTCGAGTTGAAGCAGCGGGTCATTGAACCAGGATTCAGCATAGATGCCGCTCAGGTCCAGCACGATCAAATTCTGCGCAACGCCTTTGAGAGGGGGCCTGGCACCGGGGGCAGATTGGGGCACGAGCGAGATGCGCACGAACGATTGTTGTGGCATGGTTACACCCGCCTGTACCACTTCTGGATAGACGGGCTGCCCATGCTGTATATAGTAGCGTGCCGCAGCGAGATTGTATCTACCTGCCGCCAGGTGCGAAAAAGAGAATGTGCCATCCGCCGTCGATACCGAGCGCAGTGCGGGGGCGGTGCGCTTGCCCAGGGCAGGCGGTACGGTGATCCAGACAGAGACACCACTCACCGCCTGCTTCGTCTGCGCGTCTACCGTCACACCGCTCAGGGTGTAACCACCGCTTTCGAACTGAAACGCAGGACTTGTACCGAGTGCGACGGTAAGCCCATCATCCAGGTCGCCAACATCACCTACCTTTGGCAAAAAGGTGGGCGCAGGTGTGGGTAGAGGCCTGACGATGGGTGCCGAACGCGGCCACCATGCCAGTGCCCCAATGACGGTCGCGGCTGCTATCACAAAGAGCAGCGGTATACCTAACCATAGCGCCCACGACCGGCGTTCACTTTTTTGAGGAAGGTGCTTGCGCTCCTGTACGCTAGTCGGATCCTTGACCATTGACATTCTCGGAGACTTTAGTGATCACCACTACAACTGTTGACCACGTTGGCTGCATAAGTGTGCCCTGAAGCGTGTAGGTATCCATATCGCCTGCAGCCACGTTATCTGCTAAACCCCTGGCAACGCCTATAACTTTGCCACTGGCATTTTTAAGCGTTGCCTGCAAATAAATATCGTGCTGTAATTTGTCCAGGTTTTGCACCTGGCCTGTCACCTCGAAATTTGCGCCAGAGGTAATTTTCGCGGTAGGGATACCGACGAGTTTAGCCAGCGACACATGATTCGCGTTCTGGGTTGGTGTCGCACTGATTGCACTTGCAGAACTGGGGCTGCTATTACCAATGCTCCCACTGCTTCCGCTGCCGCAGGCTGCCAGGAGCAGCATGCTTAGCAGTAGGAGAATTGCTAATGCGAATGTGGAGCTACGAGCATTTCCCAGCAAGGGGCGATGCAAGCATTCCCTCCCCTTTGACACAAGTAGGTTTTTGGGGCGTATGAGGAGGGATGCGGGCGACACGGCCTTTGTAAAGATACCCCGTATCTTTCTTGCCCCCGCCTCTCCATCGCCGATGGAGAGGGAGCCGGAGGGTGCTGTGAATTCCTCGTCCGCTCCTCCCCCGTCCCTACGTGGGTTGTTGGTAATTTGTTTTTTTTGTTGCATGTTGGTTTTCTCCAAGACGTTTTAATTAATGGCGAATAGGCCATGAGCGCCAACAGAGCCGATAAGGAGTTCACCCTGGGC
>Ga0126373_10002423_pt1 | contig 13766 bp, 9 predicted proteins | sample PanSoiMetPlot_11_FD_92545 | JGI IMG/M metagenome (GOLD analysis project Ga0126373, IMG submission 92545) | Tropical forest soil microbial communities from Panama - MetaG Plot_11 | ecosystem: Environmental > Terrestrial > Soil > Tropical forest > Bulk soil | place: Panama | collected 2016-02-17 | reverse complement strand
CTGATGGTCGGCCGCACGCCCGAATATCTCGGCAAGAAGCTCGAGGCCAAGGAGGTCAAGATGACCATCCTGGCGCTGTTGAGCCTGCCGCTGTCGATCCTCGGCTTCAGTGCGCTGGCGACGGTGCTGCCGGCGGGCTTGGCCGGCACGGCGAATGCCGGACCGCATGGCTTCAGCGAGATCCTCTACGCGTTCACGTCGGCCACGGGTAATAATGGCTCGGCCTTCGCCGGCCTCAGCGCCAACACGTGTTTCTATAACGTGACGCTCGCCTTCGCGATGCTGATCGGCCGCTTCGTCTTCGTCATTCCGCTCTTGGCCGTCGCCGGATCGCTCGCGCAGAAAAAACTGCTGGCGCCGTCGGCGGGCACGTTCCCGACCACCGGTCTGCTCTTTGTCGGCTTGCTGGTCGGCGTCATCCTGATTGTCGGCGGCTTGACCTATTTCCCGGCCGTGTCGCTCGGCCCCATCGTCGAGCAGGTGGCGATGGACCACGGCACGCTTTACGCCACGTCGCCATAAGGACCGCGTCCCATGTCGCCGAAAAACACCTTCGCCATTACCGCCGACACGCGGCCGGATTCGCTGTTCAAGCGCAGCGTGCGACCGCTGCCGCTGTTCGACAGCAAGCTGATCGTGCCGGCAATCTGGGCCTCGTTCCGCAAGCTCGATCCGCGCACGTTGGTCAAAAACCCGGTGATGTTCTGCGTCGAGATCGTCTCGGTGCTGACGACCATCTTCTTCGTGCGCGATCTGGCCGCCGGCAGCGGCACGGTCGTCGGCACCAATGCTTTGTTCTCCGGCCAGATCACCCTGTGGCTGTGGTTCACCGTGCTGTTCGCCAATTTCGCCGAAGCCGTGGCCGAAGGCCGTGGCAAGGCGCAGGCCGACACGCTGCGGCGGATGCGGACCGACACCAAGGCCAAACGGCTGGCGGCGGCGACGGGCCGTAATTTCGAGTTGGTCGACGCTGCGCGACTCAAGCCGGGCGACGTCGTGCTGGTCGAAACCGGCGATTACATTCCAAGCGACGGCGAAGTCATCGAAGGCGTCGCCTCGGTCGACGAATCCGCGATCACCGGTGAATCGGCGCCGGTCATCCGCGAAAGCGGCGGCGACCGCTCGGCCGTCACCGGCGGCACGCGCGTCACCTCCGATTGGCTCAAGGTCAAGATCACCGCGGCGCAGGGCTCGACGTTTCTCGACCGCATGATCGCGCTGGTCGAAGGTGCGGTGCGGCAGAAGACGCCGAACGAGATCGCGCTCAACATCCTGCTTGCGGGCATGACGCTGATCTTCGTCTTCGCGACCGTCACGATTCCGAGCTTCGCCAGCTATGCCGGCGGCAAGGTCTCGGTGGTGGTGCTGATCGCGCTTTTCGTCACCTTGATCCCGACGACCATCGGCGCGCTGCTCTCCGCCATCGGCATCGCCGGCATGGACCGGCTGGTGCGCTTCAACGTGCTGGCAATGTCGGGCCGCGCGGTCGAAGCCGCCGGCGACGTCGATACGCTGCTGCTTGATAAGACCGGCACCATCACCTTGGGCAATCGGCAAGCGACCGAATTCATCCCGCTGTCCGGCGTCAACGACCGCGAGCTGGCGGACGCCGCGCAGCTGTCGTCGCTGTCGGACGAGACGCCCGAAGGCCGCTCGATCGTGTTGCTGGCCAAGGAGAAATACGGCCTGCGCGGTCGCGATATGGCGTCGCTGCACGCTCGCTTCGTGCCGTTCTCGGCGCAGACGCGGATGAGCGGCGTCGATCTCGAAGGCGGCCAGACGATCCGCAAGGGCGCGGTCGATGCGATCCTCAAGCATGCCGGCGTCTCGGCCTCGCCGGAGCTGCAGGCGACGGTCGAGCGGATTTCCAAGTCGGGCGGCACGCCGCTCGCCGTGGCGCGCGGCGATCGCGTGCTCGGCGTCATCCACCTCAAGGACATCATCAAGGGCGGCATCCGCGACCGTTTCGCCGAGCTCCGACAAATGGGCATCCGCACGGTGATGATCACCGGCGACAATCCGCTTACCGCGGCGGCGATCGCGGCGGAATCCGGCGTCGACGATTTCCTGGCGCAGGCGAAGCCCGAGGACAAGCTGCAGCTCATCCGTGGCGAACAGGCCAAGGGCAAGCTGGTGGCGATGTGCGGCGACGGCACCAACGACGCGCCGGCGCTGGCGCAGGCCGATGTTGGTGTCGCCATGAACACCGGCACGATGGCGGCGCGCGAGGCCGGCAACATGGTCGATCTCGACAGCGATCCGACCAAGCTCATCGAGATCGTCGCCATCGGCAAGCAGCTGCTGATGACGCGCGGCGCGCTGACCACGTTCTCGATCGCCAACGACGTCGCCAAGTACTTCGCCATCATTCCAGCGATGTTCATGGCCTTCTATCCACAGCTTGCCGTGCTCAACATCATGGGATTGCGCAATCCCGAAAGCGCGATCCTGTCGGCGATCATCTTCAATGCGCTGATCATCATCGCGCTGATTCCGTTGAGTCTGCGCGGCGTGCGCTATCGTCCGGCCGGCGCCGCGTCGATCCTGCGCCGCAACCTTTGGCTCTACGGCGTCGGCGGCGTGATCGTGCCGTTCATCGGCATCAAGCTGATCGATCTCGTCGTGACATCCGTCGGCCTGGCGTGAGGAGGCCTGCCATGATGAAAGAAACCCGTCCGGCAATCCTGATGATCGTGGTGATGACCATCATCACCGGCTTGATCTATCCGCTCGGCATGACCGGCATCGCCCAACTCGTCTTTCCGCATCAGGCGAACGGCAGCTTGGTGGTGCAGAACGGCAAGGTCGTGGGCTCGGCGCTGATCGGCCAGAATTTCACCTCGGACAAATATTTTCATGGCCGCCCGTCGGCGACGACCGAGCCCGATCCCAAGGACCCGAGCAAGACGATTTCGGTGCCCTATGCCGCCGACAATTCGTCGGGCTCCAATCTCGGCCCGACGAGCAAGGCGCTGGCCGATCAGGTGAAAGACGCGTCGGCAGCGCTGGCCAAGGAAAATCCCAACGCGCCGGTGCCGGTCGATCTGGTGACCAACTCAGCCAGCGGCCTCGATCCCGACATCACGCCGGCCGCGGCATTGTTCCAGGTGCCGCGCGTCGCCAAGGCGCGCAATCTGCCTGAAGACAAGGTGCGGGCGTTGGTCCAGGCGCATGTTACGCCGCGTACCTTCGGCGTTCTCGGCGAGCCGCACGTCAACGTGCTCGAACTCAATCTGGCGCTTGACGCGCTGGCCAAGGGGTGAGCGGGCATTCGGCCCGCGGGGCGCTATAATGGCGCATGGCCGCGGATAACCCCGAACGCCAGTCGCGACCGTCGCCGGAGGCCTTGCTGGCCGCGGCGGTGCAGGAGGGGCGCGGTCGGCTGAAGGTGTTTCTCGGCGCGGCACCGGGCGTCGGCAAGACCTATGAAATGCTGACGGCCGCGCACGCGCGCTTGCGCGATGGCGTCGATGTCATTGTCGGCATCGTCGAAACGCACGGCCGCGCCGAAACCGAAGTGCTGCTCCGTGGCCTCGAAATCGTGCCCCGCCGGCATGTCGTCTACCGCGATCGCACGCTCGACGAAATGGATCTCGACGCGATCCTGCGGCGTCGGCCGAAGCTGGTTCTGGTCGACGAGCTGGCGCACACCAACGCACCCGGCACGCGCCATCCGAAGCGCTATCTCGACGTCGAAGAGCTGCTTGCCGCCGGCATCGACGTCTACACCACGCTCAACATCCAGCATGTCGAAAGCCTCAACGACGTCGTGGCGCAGATCACCCGCATCCGGGTGCGCGAAACCGTGCCCGACAGCGTGCTCGATCGCGCTGACGACATCGAGGTGGTCGATCTTTCGCCCGACGATCTGATTCAGCGGCTGAAGGACGGCAAGGTCTATGTGCCGCATCAAGCCGACCGCGCCATCCGCCATTATTTCAAGCCCGGCAATCTCACCGCTCTGCGCGAGCTCGCGTTGCGCCGCACCGCCCAGCGCGTCGACGAGCAGATGGTCACCTACATGCAGGCCCAGGCGATCAGCGGGCCGTGGGCGGCGGGCGAACGCGTGCTGGTCTGCGTCAACGAGGAGCCAGCCGGCGGCGGCTTGATCCGCTATGCCAAGCGCCTCGCCGACCGGCTGCACGGGCCGTGGACGGCGCTCTACGTCGAGACGTCGCGCTATCAGCGGCTCGACGACGCACAGCGCGATCGTGTCGCCGACACGTTGCGGTTGGCCGAACGGCTGGGCGGCAACGCGCTGACCATCCCCGGCACACGTATCGCCGACGATGTCGTCAATTACGCGCGCGCCAACAACATCACCCACATCGTCATCGGCAAGTCGACGCGCTCGCGCTGGTTCGAGATGTTGCACGGCTCGGTCGTGCATGAGCTGGTGCGCAGCGCCGGCAACATCAGCGTGCACGTCATCGCCGGCGACGACGCCGAGGCGCTCCCGGCCAAAACCGTCAAGACCGCGCCGGAGCCCGACGCGCCCGACATCCGGCCCTATGCGCTCACCACCGCGATCGTCGCCGTCGCGCTCGGTATCGGTCTCGTACTTCAGCAATCGGTTTCGGTCACCAACGTCGCGCTTGTCTTTCTGACGGCGGTGTTGATTGCCGCGGTCCGTTTCGGCCTGTGGCCGTCGCTCTACGCCTGTCTGATCAGCGTGTTGGCGTACAATTTCTTTTTCCTGCCGCCGCTTTACACGTTCACGATCGCCGACCCCGAAAACGTCGTCGCGCTGTTCTTCTTTCTTGTCGTTGCCATCATCGCCAGCAACCTGGCGTCGCGGACGCGCAGCCAGATGGTGGCGGCGCGCGCCCGGGTGCGCACGACCGAGGAACTGTTCGCGTTCAGCCGCAAGCTCGCCGGCATCGGCAAGCTCGACGATCTGCTTTGGGCTACGGTCTATCAAATCGCGCTTATGCTGTCGGTGCGTGTCGTCGTGCTGCTGCCGGAAGGCGAGGGGATCGCGGTGCGCGCCGGTTACCCGCCTGAAGACGAGCTCGACGAAGCCGATCTCGCCGCCGCGCGCTGGGCGTGGGAACACAATCGCGCGGCCGGCCGCGGCGCCGATACGCTGCCGGGCGCCCGGCGCCTGTTTCTGCCGCTCCGTACCGGCCGCGGCATTGTCGGCGTGCTCGGCATCGATCGCGACCGGCCGGGACCGCTGCTGACGCCCGACGGACGGCGGCTGCTGGACGCGCTGGCCGATCAAGTGGCGGTGGCGATCGAACGCATCGCTTTTGCCGAGGATGTCGACCGCGCGCGGGTCACCGCCGAGACCGAACGGCTGCGCGCCGCGTTGCTGACCTCGATCTCGCATGATCTGCGTACGCCGCTCGCCTCGATTCTTGGCGCGCTTACCAGCCTGCGGAGCTACGGCGAGATCTACGACGCCAAGACGCGCGACGAGCTGATGGCGACGATCCAATCCGAGGCCGAGCGTCTCAACCGCTTCATCGGCAATCTGCTCGACATGACACGGCTCGAATCCGGCGCCATTGCGCTCAAGCCCGAACCGGTGGAAGCCGCCGAGATCGTTGGCACGGCGCTGCGCCGCGCGAGCCGTATCGTCGGTGATCACCGTGTCGAGCTCGATTTCGCGCCCGATCTGCCGTTGCTCAAGGCGGACTATCTGCTGCTCGAGCAGGTGCTGTTCAACCTGCTCGACAATGCCGCCAAATTCGCGCCCGTCGGCACGACGATCCGGGTCGTCGGCCGGTGCGACGGCGATTTCGTGGCGCTGCGGGTCGAGGACGAAGGGCCGGGCATTCCGGCAGGGGAGCGTGAGCGCATCTTCGACAAGTTCTATCGTGTCCACGCCCAGGACCGGCAGCGGGCCGGCACCGGTCTCGGTCTCGCCATCTGCCGCGGTTTCGTCGAGGCGATGGGCGGCACCATTGTCGTGACCAATCGCAGCGAGCGCGGCGGCGCCGTCTTCACCGTCCGGCTGCCGGCCGCCGAAACCGAAGCCATCGTACCGGCGCGCGCGCATGGCTAACGCCTCTTGTGTCCTGATCGCGGACGACGAGCCGCCGATCCGCCGGTTCCTGCGCACCAGCCTGGCGGCGCAGGGCTTTCGCGTCGTCGAAGCCGCCGACGGTAAGAGCGCGCTCGATGCCGCGGCGCATGAAAAGCCCGACCTGGTGATCCTCGATCTCGGCTTGCCGGACATGAACGGTCTCGATGTCATCCGGGCGTTGCGCGCCAAGTCGGATGTGCCGGTGATCGTGCTTTCGGTGCGCGGCGACGAGCAGGGCAAGGTCGCGGCGCTCGATCTTGGGGCCGACGATTATGTGACGAAGCCGTTCGGCATGGAGGAGCTCATCGCGCGCATCCGCACGGCGATGCGCCATCGCTTCCAGGCCCAAGGCACGGCGCCGCTGTTCGCCGTGGGCGATATTTCGGTCGATCTGGTGCGGCGGGTGGTCAAACGCGGCGAGGGCGAGATCAAGCTCTCGCCCAAGGAATACGAGCTACTGCGCATGCTGGTCTTGAATGCTGGCAAGGTGCTCACGCATCGGCAGATCCTCAACGACGTGTGGGGGCCGGCGCACGTCGAGGACGCGCAATATCTCCGCGTTTTCGTCCGCAACCTCCGCCAGAAGCTCGAAAGCGACCCGGCGCGGCCGACGTTGATCCTGACCGAGCCCGGCGTCGGCTATCGTCTGCATGCGTCGGTTTAGTTTATCGCTCCGGATCGAGCGTCGTGATCGCCAGCAGCATGTCAACGTCGCGCCTGTCACGGGGCGGCAAGCCGGTCGCCCTTTCCAAGTGCTGCCGTGGCCGCCACACTAAGGCGATGCAAATCCGTCCCGCAACGGCGCACGACGACGACGCGATCTGGCGCATCATCGGTCCGGTGATTGCTGCCGGCGAAACTTACGCTCTGCCGCGTGAATGGGCCCGGGACGAGGCGCTGGCCTACTGGCGTGCGCCCGGACACGCGGTCTTCGTCGTCGAGGATAATGGCGCCATCGTCGGCACCTATTATCTGCAGGCGAACCAACGGGGCGGCGGCGCGCACGTCGCCAATTGCGGCTACATTACTGCTGCCGAGGCCACCGGCCGCGGTGTCGCGCGCGCCATGTGCGTCCATTCGCTCGACGCCGCCCGGACGCGCGGCTTTCGCGCCATGCAGTTCAATTTCGTCGTCGCCACCAACGAGTGCGCGGTTCAATTGTGGGAACGCTGCGGCTTTGCCACGGTTGGCCGGTTGCCCGGCGCTTTCCGCCATCCGCGCCTCGGCCCGGTGGATGCGCTGGTCATGTATCGCACGCTCTAGCGCGCCGTTCCGCCGCCTGCTGACTTCGGCCGCGCCCGGCGCTAGAGTTCGCGCGCACGGGGGACATGCGAGGCGCGTCATGGCGATCGATCAGGCCAAGGTCGAAGAACTCAAGCGGCGTTACGTCAAGCCCAAGGATTTGCCGTTCAAGCTCGGTAAGCTCGGCCATATCGTCATCAATTGCGCCGATCTCGAACGCTCGATCAAATTCTATACCGAGATCATGGGCTTCGAAGTATCCGACATCTATCCGTCCGACATGGCGCCCGGCGGCATGGCGTTCCTCCGCTGCGGTCTGGACCACCACTCTCTGGCTCTGGTCGGGTCCATGGAAAAGGATAAGCCGAACGATAATTACGAGTTGAACCATATCGCGTTCGAGGTCGCGAGCCTGGACGAGGTGCTTGAGGCGCGGGCGCATCTCGAAAAGCACAAAGTGCCGGTTGACTTCGAAGGCCGCCGTCGCGCCGGCGTGCAGATCGCGGTCGAGTTCCGCGATCCCGACAACCACCGACTCGAAATCTTCTGGGGTTTGGATCAGTTGGCGTCGGGACAGAAAGCGCGGCCGCGCGATGAATGGAAATGGGCGCACTCGCTCGAGGAAGCGATCCAGAATCCGGTGCGTGGCCAGGACACGCGGCTCAAGAACGCGACGCTGATGCGCAAGCTTTCGGCGAAAGCGATGCAGCGGCAGAAGGAGCATTCCTTGGAAACGCAGGGAAAGAAGCTCGGCAAGTAAGCCGGCGGCCCGGATTAGCGGCTCCTGATTGCGAGCGCTTCTTAGGCGCGAAATAACCAGCGACCGACGTCGCACCAGCGTGAGTGCCGCCGTGCCGCGCGGCGAATTGTCTCGGTCGAGCAACATTACAGACTTGATAGATTCAGCAGGCGTTATTGCATCGGCGTTCTAAACCGCTGCGCTTGGCCGGTCTGAGCGTTCTCGGGGGAGGGTCAGATGGACATTAATCCGACTGTCTTGAAGCGGATCGACGAAGATCGCGTCAGTAACGTCCTCAAATGGGTGCTTCTCGGCACCGCCATCGTGACCTTTGGTTTGTTCGCGTGGGCGACGGACGTCACCTACCGAACCGCACCGCCGCAGCCCGCGCGGTTTGTCGCGGCCGACGGCAGAACCCTGATGACGTCGCAGGACATCGAAGACGGGAAAGCGTCGTTCCAACGCGCCGACTTGATGGACTACGGCAGCATCTACGGCATGGGCTCCTATTTCGGCGAGGATTACACCGCGAAATATCTGGTCCAGCTCGGACAGCTCACCGAGGACGGCATCGCCCGTCAGCGTTTCGGCAAGGCATTCGCCGCGCTCGGCGCCGACGACCAGAGAAACGTTCAGTCGGCGATGCAACGTGACTTGCAAGGGATTGACCTGACCGGTGCCGAAGCACGCGTGCCGGCGCCCGTGGCCGATGCGATCCGCGCATTGCAGACGATGATCGCGCAACAACTCGTACATCAGGATTTCATCAAGGGCTGGACTGAGGCGTACACCCTGGACACCGCGAGCGCCGCGAAAACCGCCGACTTTATCGTCTATTCGGCGCTTACCACGGTTGCGCGGCGGCCGGGCAGCGACGTCTCCTGGACCCAGAACTGGCCTTACGAACCCACGGTCGGCAACGTTCCGACCAGCAGCACCTTCATTTGGACCTGGGCCAGTTTCTGCTTCACGTTCTTCTGCTTCGGCGTGGTGCTGTTCGCCTATCACCGCTACATCCGCGTCGACGACCGCGGCACGATGGACCCGGTTCTAGTGAGTTTCCGCGGCTTGACGCTGAGTCAACGCAAGGCCGGTAAATACTTTCTGGTGGTCGCGGCGGTGCTGCTGTTGCAGATCGCGGCAGGCGCGATGCTCGGCCATTATTATGCCGATCGCGTCAGCTTCTACGGCATTCATTTCGACGATGTGCTGCCGTTCAATTTCTGGCGCAGCGTCCACATCCAGACGCCGATCGTCTGGATCGGCCTGTCCTGGATTGGCGCGGCGATCTTTCTCGCGCCGGCGATCAGCGGCCGCGAGGCGCGCGGTCAGGGGCCGCTCGTCGACATTCTGTTTTGGGCGACCGTCGCGGTCGTCGTTGGCGCGGTCGTCGGTGATTATCTCGGCATCATGAACGTTATCAGCAAAGGCTGGTTCTGGTTTGGCAATCAGGGCCTGTCCTATCTCGAGCTCGGCCGGTTCTGGCAGATCGGATTTTTTATCGGCCTAGTGTTTTGGAGCGCGCTCGTTTTGCGTGGTCTCTGGCCCTCGTGGGATACGCTGCGCGCGGCGACACGGCAGTTTTGGACCGGCCGCATCCGGCTCGAACACCTGCTGTGGGCGGCGACGACCAACATCGCCTTGCTTTACGTCTTCGGCATGATTCCGCTATTCGGGGTCAATCCGTCCTTCACCATTACGGATTTCTGGCGCTGGTGGGTCGTCCATCTCTGGGTCGAGCAATCGTTCGAATTTTTCGCGGTGGCGGTCAGCGCCTATCTCCTGATGGGGCTCGGGCTCGTTTCGCGTCAACTCGCGGAACGCTCGGTCTACCTCGAATTGATCCTGATCTTCCTCGGCGGCGTTCTGGGGACCGGCCACCATCTCTACTGGGCTGGCGGGCCGGGAATGTGGGTACCTGTCGGCAGTATGTTTTCCTTCATCGAAGTTCTGCCGCTTGTGCTCTTGATCCTCGACGGCATGGAACATCACGGTCTCATCAAGAAACAGCGGCAGTTCCGTTACGGCCTCGCCTACACTTATGTCCTCGGCTCCGCGTTCTGGAATTTCGTCGGCGCCGGCGTGTTCGGCGGTGGCACGCTCAACGCGCCGCTCGTCAACTACTACGAGCACGGCACGTTCCTGACGCTCAATCACGCCCACACGTCGCTGTTCGGCGCCTTCGGCCTGCTGGCGATCGGCTTGATCTATTTCTGTCTGCGCTACGCGGCGGGTGAGCAGGCTCGATTCAGCGAGAGGCTCGGTCTGTGGGCTTTCTGGCTTTACAACGCCGGCCTCGTTCTGTGGATTGCGCTCAATTTCTTCCCGATCGGCTGGCCGCAGTTGACGGCCGTCTACGAGCACGGTTTCGCTTACGCGCGAAGCCTCGCGTTCTACGACACGACGCTCCTGTGGCAATGGTTGCGCTTCGTCGGCGACATTCCGTTTGCCATCGCGGCGCTGCTGATGGCGTGGGATTTCGTCGTCAAGCTCGGACCGATGTTTCCATCGCTGACCGGGCGGTTCGCCGGTCGGTACCGCGCAACGCCGGCTGAGTGAGGTAGGCGCCGACACTGACGGCGAACGAAAGGACTTTGATGTTTGCCGCACTCGAAACGATCGATTGGGGCATCGTGGCCCGCGCAATTCACGTCGTGGGCATCGTGATGTGGATAGGCGGCGTCTGCCTCGTCACGACGGTTTTGTTGCCGTCCATGCGGGAAAAGCCGGCCGCTGAATGGGCGCGCGAATTCGACGCCATCGAGCGTCGTTTCGCGCCGCAAGCGCGGATTGCCGTCTTGATCGTTCTGCTCAGCGGTTTGATCACTATGGCCTATGGAGCCGGTTCGCGCAGGGCGATTATTGGTGGATGGACCTCATGGTCGGCGTATGGCTGCTGTTCGCCGCACAATTACTCGTTATTGAGCCGTTCATCCCCCGACACGCGGTGCGCAAATACGCCGTGTCGGCTCCCGAAGCGACGCTGACGCGTATGCTGCGGCTGCATCGCGCGATGCTCGTTCTGTCCTTGATTGCCGTCTTCGCGGCCGTAGGCGGAAGCCGCGGCCTGTTTTGAAGGCCGGATAACTGCGGGAATCGCGGCTCAATTCGTTAGCGTTTAGTAAATCATGCCTTCGTATGCTGCGAACCGGCAAAATCGCTGATGTGGACAGTAGGTTATGGCCGGCACGCGACCCCATCCGCTGCCTTGCATGATCGCGACGGATCCTGCGGGTCGAAACCCCGTCGCGGGTGCCGAATGATTCGGAGCATTCTCGCACGGACAGCGTACGCCGTCGCACGCGCGCTCTGTGGCTCGCATGGCGCGGACACGCCGCCCGCGCACTTGGCCGCGATCGAGGAAGCGGTTCAATCGCTCGGCGACGGCGTCGCGCTCTATGGTCCGGACGACCGCCTCGTCTGGTTCAATCGCCGCTTCCGCGAACTTCGCCACATGAATCCGATGTCGTGCCAGATCGGCGGGCATTTCCGCGACATCCTGCATTCCGGAATCGCATGCGGCGAGATTCCGATGCCAGATGGCGACGTCGAGGCTTGGGTCGACAAGCGCTTGAAGGAGCGCGGCCGCGCCGAAGGGTCGACGATCATGTTGCGCGGCGGTCGTTGGCTTCGGATCATCGATCGACGCACGCCAGCCGGCAGCCTCGTCAGCATCCATGCCGACGTTACCGAGCTGAAGCAAGCCGAAGCGGCGACGGAGCACGCGCGCATCGGTCTCGCGCTGCAATCCGAAGCGCTGTCGACGCTCGTTGAGAACTTGCCGGTCGGAGTCACGCTCGTCGACCGCGACGGCCGCTTCATCGCCTTCAACCGCGCTTATCTTACTGTCAACGAAATTTCGCCGGGGACCTTCAAACCGGGCGATCGGTTCGACGATTGCATCCGCTACATGGCCGAACGCGGCGAGTTCGGCAGCGAGGACGCGGTCGAAATGATCGTGTCGCGGATCGTAACCAATGCGATGAGCGGCAAGCCGCAGCAGTACGAGCGTGTGCGCCGTTCCGGCCGCGTCGTCGACATCCATCGCGCGCCGTTGCCGAGTGGCGGGTTCGTTACCGCTTATATTGATGTGACCGAGGCCCGCCGCCGTGAGGCCGATGTCCGCGAGGCGCGCGCGCAGCTCGAGCAGCACACTGAAATGCTCTCGACCCTTATTGCCAATTTGCGCGTCGGCGTGAATCTGGTCGACGCCCAGGGCCGCTTCATGGCGTTCAACAACGCCTATCTCGACCTCTACGGCATCCCGCGCGGCACGTTCGGTATCGGCGACACCTACGAGGCTTACCTCCGCTACATCGTCGAGCACGGCGATTTTGCCGTCGATGGCGAGTCCTTCGAAACCACCGTGCGTCGTTTCATTGTCGAAGCGATGGAGCCCGTGCCGCAGAAATTCGAGCGCAAGCTCAGCAACGGAAAGACCATCGAGATCCGCCGCGCGCCGCTGCCGGGCGGCGGCTTCGTCACCACCTACATCGACGAGACCGATGCGCGCCAACGCGAGGCCGACCTGACTCGTGTCCAAGCCGAGCTCGAGCGCCAGGCCACCGAGCTCGTCGCCACCGCGCGCAACCTGCACGCCGCCACCGCCGCCAAATCCATGTTTCTCGCCAACATGAGCCACGAGCTGCGCACGCCGCTGAATGCCATCCTCGGCTTTTCCGAGATCATGCGCGACGCCATGCTGGGTCCACTCGATCAGCGGTATCGCGGTTATGCCAACGATATCCATCTTTCCGGCGCGTATCTGCTGCGGCTCATCAACGACATTCTCGACACCTCGAAGATCGACGCCGGCCAAATGCATCTCGAGCAGAACCGGATCGATCTGGCGGAATTGATCGGCGAATGCGAGCGCCTGGTTCTCGAACGTGCGCGCACCGCGGGTATCTCGTTGGTGTGCGCCGTCGGCCGCAGCTTCCCGCCGCTCGCTGGCGACAGGCTGCGCTTGAAACAGGCACTGCTCAATCTGCTCGTCAACGCTGTCAAGTTCACGCCGGCCGGCGGTTCGGTGCGTGTCTCGGCGTCGGCGGCGCGGCCGCACGGCATCGACATCGCAATTACCGACACTGGCATCGGCATGGAGCCCGAAAGCATCGCGCGCGCTCTCGAGCCGTTTCAGCAACTCGATAATCGCCTGGCGCGCCGCTACGAAGGCACCGGCCTGGGTCTGCCGCTCGCCAAGTCGCTGATCGAACTGCACGGCGGCAAGCTTTCGATCGAAAGTGCGGCCGGCAAGGGGACCGCGGCGCGCATCTGGCTGCCGCCCGAACGCCTCCTCGACGAAACATCGGTCGCGCGCACCGCGCGGCGTGCCGGCAGGGCCTAGACGAAATCGCACGGCGCCACCGTCATCGAATATGGCCTGATCGCCGCACTCATCGCCGTCGTGATCGTCACCGCCGTGACATCGGTCGGCGGCAAGCTGAAGAACACCTTCAATTCCGTCGCGACCTCGCTTTAGCCGAGCCCGCCGGCTTCGCTGAACGCGACCGGTTGAGCGTGACCGCCGCGCGGACGAGCGTCTTGAACGCGTCCGCGTCGAGCCGATCGCCGTCGCTTATGTCGATCGCGCGCCGCGTGTTGCCGTCGAGGCTCGCATTGAACAGCCGCGCCGGATCCTTGAGCGCGGCGCCTTTGGCGAAGGTCAGCTTCACCACGCTCCGGTAGGTCTCGCCGGTGCAGATGATGCCGGCGTCGGACCACACGGGCACGCCGCGCCATTTCCATTCTTCG
>Ga0126373_10002422_pt1 | contig 13773 bp, 13 predicted proteins | sample PanSoiMetPlot_11_FD_92545 | JGI IMG/M metagenome (GOLD analysis project Ga0126373, IMG submission 92545) | Tropical forest soil microbial communities from Panama - MetaG Plot_11 | ecosystem: Environmental > Terrestrial > Soil > Tropical forest > Bulk soil | place: Panama | collected 2016-02-17 | reverse complement strand
CCGAACCGCCAGCCGACACGGTGGAGCGCCCAGACGACCAGCGCGAGACACAAAATCGTGCCGGGAATACCGAGTTCGACGCGCCATTGCAGCAGCGTGTCGTGCGGATGCAGTGGCATGGCGTCATGTCCGGGGCCCATTTCGAAGCCAGGTAGCGTCGTGCCGAAATCGCGTTTGCCGCCCGGCAGATCGCGCGATGCATCCATGCCCCAGCCGAGCAGCGGCCGGTCGGCGATACGCTCGGCGGCAAAGCGCCAGATCAGTAGGCGGTGGATGCCGGACAATTTGATCCACGGCGCGTCGTGCTCGATCTGGACCGTGGTTTGGTAAGTCGGCACGACCGCCGGCAAGAACGCCGCGCCGGTGATCAAGATCGCCGCCAGCGCACCGGCTATGAACCGCGGCGCGCGCGACGCGATGGCCCAACCGATCAGGCCCATGACGAAGGCAAACAGCGACGCCGCGCTCGGCATCACAAACACGCTGAACGCGACGACAACGATGATGAGGACTTGCAGAACACGCCAGCGTCGTAACGCTAGCGCCGCCGACCACAGGATCAGAGCCAACGTCGTCGCGCCACGGTCATAACGCGAATCATTGACGATGACCGCGCGGCTCCAACCGTGAATCCAGTGCACCAGCGCGGCACCGCTCGCCCATTCGAACAGCAGCAATCCGGCGCCCAGCGCCGCGCCGACGGCCGTGGCGACACCGACGCACCCACGTTCGTCCCGACCCAGCGCCCGTGCGGCTGCGAGCGTGATCAGGCCTTCGACGCCGATCGCAAGAAACCGCGCGCCCTCGACCAGGCTGTGTCCCGGCGCGATCGACCACGTCGCCGACAGGAGCGCGAAGACCGCAAGCGCCAGCCACAGCGCCGCCAACGGCGACAACGGCCGGCCGGCGGCGAGCAGCCGCTTCGGCGCCGTGACGATCAAGGCGACGGCGGCCACGCTCAACAGCGGCGCCAGGCCCAACGGCGCCAGAACGGCGAGCGGCGGCGCCAGGACTCCGGCCACCCCCAGGATGATCGCCGGCGCGCTTGTACGTGTGGACACGGTCGCCGCAGCCATGCGCGCTTTATAGGCGAGAACCGCGCGCCTGCGCATCTTTGGCGTCGACGAACCAGCGGCAGGTCGCGTCGAGCCCGGCGGCCAGGCTGAACGGCGGCCGCCAGCCCAGGCGCGCACGCGTCGCGCCGTCGTCGACGCTCAGCGAGCCGACCAGCCGGTCGCCGGTGGCGGCGCGCAGCAGCCACGCCGGCGCGGGAAACAAGCGCGCCGGCGCGCCGAGGCGCCGGGCGATTTCACGCACCAATTCGGGCGTGCCGATCTCCGCATCGTCGCGCACGAGAAAAATTTGTCCGGCCGCCCCCGGATGGATCAGCGCCGTCGCGATCAGCGCCGTCAGATTGTCGCGAAAGACGAAGGCGCGCCGGTTGCGGACTGCGGACAAGGGCAGCGGCACGTCGCGCTCGATCCAGCGCAGCAGTGCGCGGAAATTGCCTTTGACCTCGGGCCCGTAAACCAGCGGCGGCCGGATGATCGTCAAGCCCGGCGCGCCGTGCTCCCGCATCGCCGTTTCGATGGCAAGCTTGGCGCGGCCATAGATGTCGCGCGGAGCGGGCGGGCTCGTCGCCGAAAACGGCCGCTCGGTCGTCGTCTCGCCCAGCACTTTGATCGAGCTCAAGAGGATCGTGCGCGCGATGCCGGCCGCCGCCGCCGCGGCCGCGATCGCGGCCGCCGTGTCGCGCTCGGACGCAAGCCAGGCGGCGTCGCCTGGTGGCGCATGGGCGCGGCTGGCGAGATGGACCACGGCTCGCGCGCCGTTCAAGAGACCGTGCCAGTCGCTGTGGCGATCGAGCGCGCCGGCGACGCGCGATTCAATGGACGATGTAAACGTCATCGCGGTTCGTGTCACGGCGCGCACCGTGAATCCCTGCGTGACGAGATGGCTGACGAGTGCGCGGCCGATGAAGCCCGCCGCACCCAAAATCACGACGGATCGAGGATCTGCTGCGGTCGGCATGCGCCTGTTAATCCGCGGCGGCGCGGCGCGCGAAACCGGCGAGCATCGCCGCGCTGAGCACGACGGCCAGGCCGAGGCCAATCAAGGGCCAGTCCAGCGCCAACAGCGCCAGCACGATCAGCCCGATATCGCCGGCTAGCACCAGTCGCGCGACGGCGGCATGGTCGTTGCCGCGCAGCGCGCGCTGATAAAAATGGTCATGGTGCGCACGCCACACTGCTTCGCCGCGCCGTGCCCGCCGCGCCAGCGTCACGGTCGCATCCGCCAGATAATAAAGTGGCAGGATCAGCGCCGACGCCCAGTGTCCGTCGCGCGCCAGCACCAGCAATAGCCATCCCATGACGTAACCGAGCGGCACGCTGCCCGCGTCGCCGAGGAAGACGCTCGCCGGCTGCCAGTTGAAGCGGAGAAAGCCGAGCGCGGCTGCAACGGTGACCAGCGCCGCGGCGGCGAGGCCGCCGCTGCCGACCAACGAGACCGCGGCAATGCCGGCGCCGAGACAAATCGTCTCGACGCCGGTGATGCCGTCGATGCCGTCCATGAAATTGTAGAGATTGATGAACCACACCCACAGCAGCGCCGCAGCGGTGCGATCGAGCGGCAACGGCAACAGGCCTTGGAAGATGAGTGCGTCGCGTGGAAAGAGCGCCAAGGCAATCAAGGCAGCGACGAAATGCGCCGCCAACCGCAACGCGATGGGCAGGCCGCGGAGATCGTCGGCGAACGACAGGAGTGCGAGCGCAGCGGTCACCGGCACGACGACGATCGTGTCGGGCGGCATCGCGCCGCGCGCCGCGAGCGCGAGCCAGGCGAAAACTAGCGCCGCGATCACCGCGAGTCCGGCGCCGCGCGGCACCGGCGTCGCGTGCGACGATCGCTCGCCCGGTTGGTCGAGAATCGCGCGGCGGCGCAGCCAGTCGCGCATCAATACGGTCAGGATCGCGCTGCCGAATCCGGCGGCCAGCACGATCGCCCCCGCTATCGCCGCGTTCCCGTCCATGCGCGCGCCGCACCGTCCTGCCGAAGCCGCGGCTGTGATAAGCCGCGGCGGCGTCGCGTGCAACCGGCTCCTGGTCAGGCCGGCCGACGGCTTCAGGGGCGGGAAGGGGTCAATGGCGGCGGGCGAGGAGCGGTTTCGCGTTTACCACGCGGCGGTGGCCGGCCGGCCGCCGCGTGCGACGCTGCTCCGTGCATTGGCCGCATTCGAGGTCGAAAATCGCGTCGGCTTCGCGGTCGATCTCGGCGCCGGCGAGGGCCGCGATGCCGTCGCCTTGCTGCAACGCGGCTGGGCGGTGCTGGCGATCGACAGCGACGCGGCGGCGCTGGTGCGGTTGCGTGCGCGCCGCGATCGGTCGCCGCGCGCCAAGCTGGTGACGCTGCACAGATCGTTCGTCGATGCGGTGTGGCCGTCTGCCGATCTGGTCAATGCCAGCTTTACGCTGCCGCTGTGCCCGCCCGAGCGTTTTGCGGATTTATGGGCGCGACTGCGCGCGTCGTTGCTGCCCGGCGGCCGCTTCGCCGGCCAGCTTTACGGCGAACGCGACAGCTGGGCCGGGCGTCCCGGCTTGACGGTGCACGGAAGAGGCGCGGCGCGCGCTTTGCTCGCCGGCTGGACGGTCGAACTGTTCGAGGAAGAGGAAACCGACGCGGTCACGCCGCGCGGCGAGGCCAAGCACTGGCACATCTTCCATGTCGTCGCGCGCGCCGCCGTTTAGGCGGTCGCGCGCCGCGCGGTCTCAGTGCCAGTCGTGGTCGTGATGCCAGCCGCCGCCCCAGCCGCCACCGCCGTAGTAACCGAACGACACCGCTGGCGGGCCGTAATAGCCATACGACGGATACGAATACGCGGGATAACCGCCGTAATAGCCGCCGCCGTAATAGCCATAGGACGGCGGTGGGCCGTAGTAGCAGCCGCTGACCGCCAGGGCCAATGCGCCGAGAACCAGTCCACGGAGGAGCGTCTTCTTCGTCATCATGGCGTCACCTCACTCGAAGGCGGCGGCCCGGCGTGTTCGGGCCTCGCCTTTAATATGGTTGGGGTTGCCGTTCTATCCCCGGCCGATCACCGATTTGCCGCAACGTCCGCGCCACGAAGCCGCCACATTTTCTTCCCGCCGCGGCGCGACTTTGGGGATAAAATCTGGCGCGCCCAAATGAGGGACGCGCGATGTCCGAGGAATAAATGGGACGACAGGTTGTCATCGCGCTTTTCGTGTTGGCGATCATCGTCGTTATCGTTGGCGTCGATTTCGCGTTCTTCCGGCACCGGTTTTGGGAACGGCTGATCGTCAATATCGGCGTCGTTTTGGTGTTCGCGGCTTTCTACATGAGATTCTTCGGGCGTCCGTGATCGTCACGCCGACACGCCCCGACCGGTGACGAGCCGGGAGAAACGACGTCCGGGCACCGTGCGGCGGCTGGCACGGATCGTCGTGCTCGCGCTCTTGCTGGGGCCGCCCGCGTTGCTGCTCGTCTTCCGTTTCGTGCCGGTTCCGGTCACCGCGTTGATGCTGATCCGCGCGGTAGAGGGTTATGCCCTGCATCACTCGTGGGTCCCGTATCGCGCGATCGCGCCGGCGCTGCCGCGCGCGGTCGTCGCGTCCGAGGACAATCTGTTCTGCAGCGAAACGCTCGGCGTCGACACGATGGCGTTGTTGGATCAGGTCAATGACGCGCTGGCCGGCCGCCGTCCCCGCGGCGCCAGCACCATCACCATGCAGGTCGCGCGCAATCTCTTCCTGTGGCCGGCGCACAGCATGGTGCGCAAGGTGCTGGAACTGTGGCTGACGCCGCAAATCGCGCTGCTGTGGCCGAAGCGTCGCATCCTCGAGGTGTATCTGAACAGCGTGGAATTCGGTCCCGGCATCTTCGGCGTCGAGGCGGCCGCGCGGCACTGGTTCGGTCGCGACGCGGCGGCGCTGACGCCGGACGAGGCGGCGCGGTTGGCGGTGATCCTGCCGGATCCGCTGCACTGGTCGCCGCTGCCGCCCGATCCGTGGGTGACGCAACGCGCGACACTGATCGCGAGCCGCGGCGGCGACATGGGCTCGCTGCTCGATTGCGTGCGATAGGCTGGACTTGCGCCGCAGGTTCACGCATCAAGGTGGCCGATGATTCGTCTCCTTTCCCTCGCCCTGCTGTTGATCGCTGCGACACCCGCTTTGGCGGAGTCGACCGCGATCTATGAAGGCACCGCCGGTCCTGCACAGCTCGTCGTGCAGCTGACGGACGACAACGGGTCGATTTCGGGGACCTATTTCTATCGTCGGACGCGCCTCGACATCGCTTTGTCGGGCCAGCGTCACGGCAACGCGATGGATCTGTCCGCCGACATCACCAAAGACAAAATGAGCCTGACCCAGTCGGGCGCCGGCCTGGTGGGTTTCCTCACCACCGCCAAGGGAAAAAGGCTCCCCGTCAGCCTGCATCCGGCCGCGGCACCGTCCGACGCGCCCGCCGCCCTTCCGGCGGGAGCCGACCTCTATGAGCACCTGCGGCTCGCCGGCCTGAAGCTCGTTCCCCAGGAGACCGAGGCCCAAAACGGCAAGATCATCCGCTGGTATCGCGAGCCGCTCACGGGCATCCGGCTGTTTCGCATCGAGAGCGGCTATGCGCCGCCGGCGATGGCGGCCATCAATCACACGCTGGCGCAGCATCAATGGTCGACGGTCTCGGATTACCTCCAATGCACCGGATCGGACGGGGGGCCGGGCATGGACAACGACAAGGCGGACAAGCCATGGCTCGGCGCCGCGTATGTCAGCTACGTTTGGCGCTCGTCCTGGGATTGTGCAGGAACCGCTCATCCCGACTTCAGCGCCGAAGGTCATAGCTTCGACGCGCGAAGCGGGCGCGAGCTGACGCTCGATGAAATCCTTCCCAAGGGGCACGGGCCGATTCCGCCGGAAAACGACAACAATAGCGCCTGGCTGAACTATCGCAGCGCGGTCTTCGCGCCGGCCGTCGTCGCGCTCATGAAGCAATATCACGCCGCCGAAATGGCGCCGCCCAAGACCGATGACGACTGCGACTACACGGGTTCCGACGCGTGGGCTTTTCCCAGCTGGGTGCTGACGGAGAAGGGGTTGTGGCTCGGCGCGGTCAATGGGCGCGCGATGCGGGCCTGCGATTCGCCGGACTGGGCGATCGTTCCGTGGGCGGCTCTGCCGAAGACGAGCGCAGCCGGACGATAAATGGTGCCGGGTGAGGGGATTGAACCCCCGACCTTCGGTTTACAAAACCGCTGCTCTACCGCTGAGCTAACCCGGCGCCTGGTTTAAGGGTATCGCGAGCGAATCTCGGAACGACGTGCTGCCACGCGATTGCCACCGCCGCGACACCGCGATCTTTTAGCGCCTGAAATAGCTCAGCGTCCACCGTCGGGCGGAATCGGCCGGCTATGCTTGGCGCCGGCACGATCCGGCACAGATCGATCACGTGCGCGCGGCGCGTTTTGGAGCATTGTTTGTCGCACCGCCCCTATAGGGGGAGACACCATGATGCTGGCTGGACTGAATCCGAACGGTCATCTGCGGCAATGGAAGTCGACCGCCCATGCCGCCTTTCCGCTGTGGCTCAAGAACTGGCGCGAGGCACAGTATTATTCGCGGTACGGTGAAATCGAGCTTCATCTACTCGAATTCCTGTGCGCCTCGGGCAAGGACGCCATCGACGTCGGTGCGCACGACGGTTGCTATGTTCATTTTCTCCGGCGGTTTGCGCGCCACGTCTATGCGTATGAGCCGATACCGTGGATGGCCGCGGAGCTGCGCCGAAAATTTCCGCATGACGTGACCGTGAAGGCGGAAGCGCTGTCGCATTCCGAAGGTACGGGCAAGCTCCACGTTCCGCTGATGAAGGGCACGCCCGTCCCCGGTTGTGCGACGATTTCGGACGCCGTCGCCGCCCACTACGACGGCGCCGAGGACGTAACGGTTCCCCTTCGCACGCTCGATGCCAGCTTTGTCGGTGACGCCGGCTTCATCAAAATTGACGTCGAAGGCCACGAAGAGAGCGTGCTCGACGGCGCACACGGGACGATCGAACGCTGCCGTCCGAATTTCGTCGTCGAAGCCGTCGAGCAGATGGTGCCCGGCTGTGTCGGTCGTCTCGCCACATTCTTCGGCGACCGCGGCTACAACGGCTTCTTTTGTCATCGCTGGCAGCTGTTGCCGGCCGAACGGTTCGACGCGGCTTCGATGCAACGCCGCGAAGACTATCCCGATCTCACCGCGTCCTTGTCGGTCCGTGAGCGGCCATCGCCGTTCGTTTATAATTTCATCTATCTGCCGGCGGAGAGCTGCAAATCGCTCGTGCCTAAGCTCGAACGTCGGCTCGCTCAGCTCGCGGCCAGCTAGGAAGTCCGCGCGACCCGCATAGCGGCGCGCTCGGATTGGCGTGCTGGATTCCCTCCAGCAATCGGCCGCCGATCGCCGACCAGTCGAAACAGTTTTCACAGGCGCGGTAGGCGTTGGCCTGGATGCGATCGAGCAGGTCGACATTATCGATCGCGTCGAGCACTAGGCGGGCAAGCGCCGCGTGATCGTCGGCGATCAAAATGCTTTCGCCGTGCTTGAGGGGAAGGCCAGGGGCGGCGTTTGCAATGGCAAGGATGGGAAGACGGTTGAAGACATAATCGAGCGTCTTGAGCTTGAAGCCGCCCAGCGTGTCGGGCACGAGCGCAAGCCGGACGTCGCGCATATAGGGCTGGATATCGTCGACTCGCCCGGTGAAGCGGGTCGCCGTAACGGTTCGGCGCAAGCGCGCGAGATAGTCCGCCTCGGCCTTGCCGACGATGAGCAATTCGATCCCCGCGGCGGCGAATTGGCGATCGGCAATCGCCAGGAACGCCTCGAGGCTTTCGCGCTTGGTCGGCCAATCGAAGCTGCCGACGATGACGGCCCGACGCGGCAGCGCCGCCGTGAATTTCCGGGCGTCCGCGCGCGGGCCGCCATAGCCGGGCGGCAGGAACATCGTCCCGCCTCCCGCGCGCATCGCGTCGAAGCGCGCGCAATCGTCGGGCGTGTTGGACGTCATGAGATCGGCCGCATCGACCAGCGCCCGCTCCTGCCGGGCGACGCGTACGGCATCGATGCGCTTGACGAGCCGGTGCAGTGGCCGCGTCTCGTCGCGGGCAAAGATGTGCGAAATCGTCGTCTCGTGGTTATGCGCGATGTAGATGAGCTGGGGACGGGTCATTGTGTTCTGGTGGCGTCGCAAGATGATCGGCAACGCCCATCCAAGCGCGAAGCTGTCGAACACGATGGCGTCCCAATCGGCGCGGGCGATCGCTGCCGATACGCGGTGCCGCATATCCGACGTCATCGTACGGAAGCTGAAATAGGGCGCATGGGCAATGAGTCCGCGCCAGCGCGAACGCGGACGATGGCTGGCGAGCGACCATGCGATGCGGTCGGAACGGTGTCCGTCGCGATGCCGCGACTCGGGCCGGTCAAAGCCGACCACTTCGATCTCGGCGCCCGCCGAAGCGGCAGCTTCGATCAAGCCGGCGGAATAGAGGAATTGACCATTATTGGGCGGATCGGGATCGGCAAGCGTTAACCAAAGCAGCTTCATGGTGTCGTGCACCCGTGTCGTGCTCGGTTGGTTGCGCGTAACCCAGTTCGGGGCGCGATCCCAGTGACAAACCGGTGAGATTCACGACACACATTGGTCTCATCTGCGCGCAGCAAAACCTGCATAGAGTTTGCGCCTCGACGTTCGTGGGTTAGTGGCTCAATTGCATTGAACCGCTGTGGAAGGCTGAGACGACGTTATGGCCCAGCTTGATCCAAGCCCCAGTTCGAGCTTGTCCCCGACTCTGGAAAGAACAATTTTATCGCCAGTCGGCGCCGACGAAATGCAGCCGTTTGTCTGCTGGCGTACAGACAACGTTTTTGTCGCCATCGAGAAATGTCTCGATAACGGCTTGGGTGCGTGCCTCGTCGTCGACGACGAGGACCGGCTGATCGGGCGGATTACGCTCGACGAAATCCGCCGCGCCGTACGCGAAGGCGGCGTGCTGACCGACACGAACCTCGCCCGGTACGTCACCCTCGATCCGGCCAATGCCCAACGAAAGCTCGGCGCGGCCGTGATCGCCGTCGGAAACGACGTGGTTCTCAAGCCGATCGTCGACGGCAGCGGCCGTCTGATCGACGTTGCGGTCGATCATTCGAAGCAATTCGTCCAGGTGGCAAAGCCGGATTTATCGCATCGCGAGTTTCGGGCGATTATCGACGCCTTCCTGTCCAGCTGGATCTCGAGCAAGGGATCGTGCGTGCCGCAGTTCGAGGCGCGGTTTGCCGCGTACATGGGCATGCGTAACGCCATCGCGGTCTGCAACGGCACCGCCGCCCTGCATCTGGCGCTTCTTGCGTTTGGCGTTTCGCCCGGGGACGAGGTGATCGTGCCGGACCTCACCTTCGCCGCGACCATCAACGCGGTTCTTTATTGCGGCGCGACCCCGATCATCGCGGACATCGATGCCACGACGTGGACCCTCACGGTCGAACAGGTCGCGCGTGTCATGACTCCGCGCACCAAGGCGATCGTGCCGGTTCATCTCTATGGACGCCCGGCCGAGATCGGCCCGCTCGTGGAGTTTGCGCGTCGGCACGGCTGCGCTGTCGTCGAAGATTGCGCTGAGGGGCTCGGTGGCCGCTATGCGGGCGACCTGGTCGGGACGTTTGGCGACGTCGCGTGCTTCTCGTTCTACGCCAACAAGATCGTCACCACCGGCGAAGGCGGGATTTGCGTCACGAACTCGCAATCGGCCGCGCGGTTGATGATGGAGCTCAGGAACCAAGGGCTGACGAATGAGCACGCCTATTGGCACGAGCGGGTTGGCTACAACTACCGGATGACCAATCTTCAGGCGGCCATGGGTTCCGCGCAGATCGGACAGATCGATCGCGTCCTGCAGCGAAACCGGCGGCTGGAGGAAATCTACCGGGACCGCCTCGGCGCAATTCCGGGCGTCACGTTCCCGGCGCCGCTTCCGCCGCTCTACGACGCGGTGACGTGGCTTGCATGCGTCCAGGTTCCGGCGTCGGCCAGGGCGCGGCTCATCGAATGCGCGCGCCTCTCGGATATCGAGATACGCCCGTTCTTTCATCCGCTGTCGGCAATGCCGGCCTACGCGCACTACGCGCGCCCGTGCCGCAACAGCACCGCTTTGGCGCAGGTCGGCGTGAATCTACCCACCTCGAATGCGGTCGACGACAACGTGATCGAGAAGATTCGCGGCGTCTTTCTCGAGGTGTTGGGGTAAAGGCGGACGGTTCATGCTCGAAACGCTGATCCTTGGTGCGGGGCCCGGCGGGACAGGGCCACTCGTCTGGGCGGCGCAGATCGGTGCATTGCGGTCGTGGCTTGACGCCGGCGTCATGCTCGTCGATCGCAGCGACGCCATCGGCGGCACGATCGGCGGCTACATCATCAACTCGGATACGCTCGGTGGGGTCTATCTCGAATTTCTCGACTCCCGCTTCGCGCGCGAAGTCTTTGAACCGCTCGTCGATCATCCGGCGACGCGCGAACTCGAGCGCATGCGGCAAGCCTATCCGCCTTTGAGCACGGTCGGCCGTTATTTCCAGCGTTTCGGCACGGCGCTGGCACATTTCTTCGCGGAGAACGACGGCGCCGAGTTCGTTCCGCGCGCGTCGGTGCGGACTCTGTCCTATCGCCCCGATGGCGCGCTCAACGCCGAGATCGCCGAGGCCAGCGGTGGAACGGCGACCGTCACGGCGAAGTCCGTCATTATGGCGCTCGGCGGCCGACATGATTGGGCGTCTCCCGGGGCCACGGAGATATTACCCGGCGTCAAATTGGCGGATTGCCCGGCGGCCAAGGTGATCCCGAGCGAGCAGCTTCTTACCGCCGCGGGCCGGCAGCGCGCCGCCGCGGTGATCCGCGCCGGCTCGTCGCGTCGCGTCGTCATTCTGGGCGGGAGGCACAGCGCCTTTTCCGCTGCGTTGGTGATGACCACCCTCATGCCGGAGGTCACATTCGGCGCCGGCGATATCCGCATTCTCATGCGGCGGGAGCCGCCCATCTTCTACGAGAACCGCGAAGCCGCCGAAGCCGACGATTATCCCGTGTCGTCCGCCGACATCTGTCCGCGAACCCTGCGTGTCAATCGGTTGGGCGGGCTGCGGAGCGACGGGCGCGATCTGTGGCGCCGTCTGACGCGCCGGCGCGACACCGAACCAGAAGAGCGCGTGGTGATGACACCGCTGTGCGATCCCGCGCTCGCGCCTGCCACACTGAGACGATATCTCGACGACGCGGCGCTGATCGTTCCGGCGTTTGGCTATCGCGCCCGCACCGTGCCGGTCTTCGACGTGCGCGGGCGGCGCATCGCGCTCAATGCCGATCGCGGCGGACAGGCCGTTAATTCCGATTCGCGGCTGCTGGATGCGGGCGGCAAGCCGCTCGCCAATCTGTTCGGCATCGGTCTCGGCAACGGCTACCGCCCGCTCGCCTCGATGGGCGGCGAGGCGAGCTTCACCGGCCAGCTCAACAGCCTATGGCTTTACCAAAACGACGTCGGCCGGGTCGTGTATCAGGGCATCGGGCCTTCCGTTCGCCAAAGCGGTCGTCGCCTCTCGCGCGGTCTTCGCGGCCGCGGAAAATTGGCCGTGGTCTAAGAGCGCCGCCACAGTATTGGAGGAGAAATCCCATCAGCGTCACTGGAACAGGTGTTAGCCACTTCCCGCCATCGTTTGGCCAAGGAAGCGGCAAAGCTGGGGGAGAAAACAATGCTGGCCGCCGCGATCGTCAGGCGGGGTTGGAGAAAATCCTTGCCGAGCGGCTGATTGCGGCGTTCGTACGCTGCCTGCCGTCCCGTGCGCGAAAAGGACTCCTCGCCGAATTGTCCGAGGCTTCGCGCGGGAGCGACGCCTACGCGGCACTTCAGCGATTGGGCCGGCGCTTTGGGATCGCCGACGTTCGCGTCTCCGGTAACTACGGCGTCGTCGAGGGCGCGCTGGCCGATACCGCGATCCTGGCCACCTACGCGCGTACGCGGGACTGGGTGCCGGGCATCAACGCGGCGATTGCCGCTTTCTTCGACGAACGCGATGGCGGCACCTACATCGATATCGGCGCGAATATTGGGCTCACCACGATTCCGATCGCCTATCGGCCGCGCGTCGCCTGCAAGGTCTTTGAGCCGGAGCCGGAGGCCTTCCGGTATCTCACGGATAACTTGTCTCAGAATCACCCGGCCGCCAACGTCGAGGCGTTCAACTTCGCGCTGTCCGACCGGAACGGCGCGATTGCATTCGAGCTGGGCGATGACAATCTCGGCGACCATCGCATTCACCTCAACGCCGCAGACGGCAACTTCGGCGAAGCCGGCCGGCGCGTCATCGAAGTCCCGACGAAGCGTCTCGACGATGTTCTGCGTGCGAAAGACCTATCGCGCCCTATCGCCATAAGACTCAGCACGCAGGGCGCCGAATGTCGGGTTCTCGCCGGCGGCCGCGCCATGTTCGAGGCCGCCTCGTTTTTCACGTTCGAGTTCTGGCCCTATGGGATCGCGCGGATGGGGGGCGATGCAAGGCGTCTCATCGATTTCATCGCGCGACGGTACTCTTTCGGTGCGATTCTCAAAAGCAAGCAGGACGACCGCCCGGCATGGAAGCGGATCAGCGACATCGCGGAGCGGCTCAGGAACTTTGCCTCATGCGGCGACAACCGGCCTTATGCGTTATGCGATGTCATCGCGCGCGAGCCGAGCTAACGCGCCGGCCGCTGGCTCAAGGCGTATAGCGCGACGGCGGCGGCGTTCGAGACATTGAGCGACGCCATCGCCGAGCGCGTCGGCAGCCGCGCCAGGAAATCGCAATGCTCGCGCGTCAGCCGGCGCAGGCCGCTGCCTTCGGCGCCGAGCACCAGCACGACGCGCGCCGGCAGGTCGAGCGCGGCGATCGTCTGCTTCGCCTCTTCGTCGAGGCCGAGCGACCAGAATCCGGCATCTTTCAGTTTCTCGAGCGCGCGCGACAGATTGGCGACGCGCAGCAGCGGCACCTCCTCGAGCGCGCCCGACGCCGCCTTGGCGAGCACGCCGGTGACGCTCGGCGCGCCGTGCTCGGGCACGATCACCGCCAGCGCGCCGAACGCCGCCGCCGAACGCAGGATGGCGCCGACATTGTGCGGATCGGTCACCTGGTCGAGCGCGACGACGATCTGCGGCGCATTGGGCGTCGCCGCGGTAGCGAGGATCGATTCGAAATCGACGGCGGGCAGCGGTTCGGCTGCCAGCGCCAGTCCCTGATGCACCGCGCCGTTCGGCAGCAATTTTTCCAACGCCCGCCGCTCGACGATTTCGACGCCGGCGCGCGGCGGCTTGGCGCGCGCGCCGCGCAGCAGCAGTTCGGCCTCTCCTGCAGTCTCGCGCAGCGCGACCAAGCGCTGGCAGCGCCGCGCGGGATTGCCGAGTGCCGCTTCGACCGCGTGCCGGCCGTACAGCCATGCCGCCGCCTTGTCGTGAGTATCCCGTTCGCGCATCGGCGGCGAGCATAGCCGGACGCCGCACAGCCGCAAGCTGCAGGGCGGTTGCCGGTTGACAGAAACAGGCCGAATCTCTAAGACCCGCAATCACTTGCCGCCGGGCCGTGGAATTTTGGAGGGGTTGCGGAGCGGTCAAACGCAGCAGACTGTAAATCTGCCCTCTTCGGAGTTCGGTGGTTCGAATCCACCCCCCTCCACCATTCCTCGGGGCGGTGGAACGAGGTG
>Ga0126373_10002419_pt1 | contig 13784 bp, 9 predicted proteins | sample PanSoiMetPlot_11_FD_92545 | JGI IMG/M metagenome (GOLD analysis project Ga0126373, IMG submission 92545) | Tropical forest soil microbial communities from Panama - MetaG Plot_11 | ecosystem: Environmental > Terrestrial > Soil > Tropical forest > Bulk soil | place: Panama | collected 2016-02-17 | reverse complement strand
TCGCATGAAAAACTCGAAAGCGCAGGCGTGCTTTCGCCCGATGGGTCGCAGGTCGCGTATTGGTATAACAAAGACGGCGACGCAAATAATCAGGTGGAAATTTTCGTTTCGCCGACGAACGGTGGGGAAGGGACAGACGTGACGCGTTCGATTGATCGGGATATTCAGCGGGCGATCTGGATGCCGGACGGCAAATCCCTTCTCGTCAGCGGACACGATGGAACAGGCACTTCGATGTGGCGGGTCAGCCTCGACGGCCAATCGAAGAAGTTGAATCTGGGCGATCTGGAACCATCCTGGAGTTTTTGGGTCGACGCAATCGTTGGTCCCAAGGGCGACGTAGCTTTCGCCGGGAGTTCGGCTGGCCATCCCACAGAACTTTACTACATGGATTCCACCGATGCGGAGCCGCGCAAACTCACGAACTACAACGATTGGATTTCATCCTATGGGCTCGCGAAGGTCACGCCTATGGAATGGCAGGGACCGAACGGTTTTCACGAAGATGGAATCCTCGACTATCCTCCCGGGTTTTCCAGCGGCAACAAATATCCGCTTGTGCTTTTGATTCATGGCGGACCGCAGGCAAGTTCTACAATCGGCTTCGACGTCCTCGGCCAGCTGATCGCGGCGCAAGGATATTTGGTTTTTCAGCCGAACTATCGCGGCAGCGACAATCTCGGCAACGCCTACCAGCGGGCGATTTATCGCGATGCGGGCGATGGGCCGGGCCGCGATGTGATGGCGGGCGTAACTGCCGTAGAGAAAATGGGTGTCGTTGACACGGACAAGATCGGTGTTTCCGGATGGTCGTATGGCGGCTACATGACTTCGTGGATGATTGGCCACTACCACATCTGGAAAGCCGCGGTTTCTGGGGCTGCGGTAAACGATTTGGCCGCCGAAGCCGCACTCTCCGATGGCAATCGCACGGACTATGCTTCAATGGGCGGCTCGCCGTGGGTCGGCGACAACTGGAAAATCTATCGCGATGAATCGCCGATCACATACGCGGCGCAAATCAAGACGCCGACGCTGATTCTCTGCGACGTCGGCGACTTTCGCGTGCCGATTACGCAGTCGTTCCAGATGTATCACGCGCTGAAAGACAACGGCGTGACGACCCAGTTTTTCGCGTATCCGGTCGCAGGCCATTTCCCTGGCGACCCGGTTCATCGCGAGGACGTAATGACGCGCTGGATCGGATGGCTGAACCAGTATTTGAAATAACTGGCCGTCGTCGCATTATAATTTCTGCGCGCGATGCTGCGTGTAGTGCGTACGTTCAAGAAAGCAAAACTATGCCATCACTTCAGGAAGTGACTGACGAAGTTCTGCAACTGGCGGCCGGGCACTTCAAAGTGCCGCGCGCCGAGCTTGCGCCTGGCGACGATTTCTTCAAGAAGCTCGGAATCGACAGCCTCCAAGCGCTGGCGCTGCTTTCGCGAATTGAAAACCACTTCCACATTGAGCTTCCCGATTACGAACTTCAAGGCGTTACGGATTTCCGCACTCTGGCCGCGCGCATTCATGCGCGCTTGTGATGCTTGACCTTCCCGAGTATTCCTCGCTGGGCGCAGCCCTGCGCGCCGCGCTCGAACGCTGGCCCAATGAAATCTGCCTGATCGAAGCCGACCGCGAACGCGAGAATTGCCGGCTCACCTATCGCCAATTCAAAGAAAAGGCGCTGCCGTTGGCGCGCACGTTGCAGGATGCCGGACTTGGCGCAGGAACGCGCGCGGCGATCATTATGACCAATCAGTCGAAATGGCTGATTTCCGCGTACGCGATTTTCTATGGCGGCGGCGTGCTGGTTCCGCTCGACTACAAACTCACGGCGCGCGAGCATCTGCAACTCTTGGCGCATTCGAAGGCGGAATTCCTCGTCGTCGAATACCATTTGTGGCGCGCAATCACGCAAGATTCTAGCTTTGCAAGTCTACAGACGAAAACGGTAATCGTCACGGAAGCGCCTGCCAACGCCGAATTGTGCGGCGCGAAACGCTGGGAGGAATTTCGCAGCGAACGCGAGCCAGCTTTCGTCGAGCGCCAGCGCGGCGATTGGGCGTGCATTGTGTATTCGTCGGGCACGGGAGGCAGGCCGAAGGGCTGCGTGATGACGCACGAGAATTATCTCGAGCAGTGCCAGTCGCTTGCTTCGCTGTTTCCGTTCTGGCCGGGCGTGCGCTACCTCAGCATTCTTCCGACAAATCACGCCATCGATTTCATGATTGGATTCATCGGCCCATTCATTTGCGGTGCGACGGTTGTGCATCTGCGGACGCTGCGACCCGAATTCATCCGCGAAGCGTTCACGCGCTACCACATCACGTACATCACTGTGGTGCCGATGATTCTTAAGAATCTCGAGCGCGGCTTGCGCGATCGCTTTGCTGCGCTGCCACCAAAAAAACGCAAAGTGCTCGATCGCCTCATTGGCACAAATCGCGCACTTACGCGCGGCCGCCCGCGTCTTTGGATCAGCAGGTTGCTCTTGCGCAGCGTACACCAAGCCTTTGGCGGCGAATTGCGCGCGATGTTCGTCGGCGGCGCCTTCACCGAGCCTGCGACTCTGCAATTTCTGTACGATCTCGGCGTTCCCGTCGGAAATGGATACGGTCTGACAGAAGCCGGCACGGTGATTACGGTGAATGACTTCAAGCCGTTTCGCGCGGACACCGTGGGCAAGGCATTGCCCGGTACGGAAGTTCGCATCGTGAATCCCGGCGAGGACGGCGTCGGCGAAGTTGCGGCGCGCGGAAAAACGATCATGTCGCATTATCTCGACGACCCGGAAATGACTGCTGCGACGATTGTCGATGGCTGGCTGATGACCGGCGACCTCGGCAAACTGGATGCAGGTGGACATCTGCACTTGCTTGGCCGTAAGAAGAACATGATCGTCACCGAGGGCGGAAAGAATGTTTATCCGGAAGACATAGAAAATGCATTCGACTCGTTGAACGTGAAAGAATTCTGCGTCTTCGCGGCGAATTTTATTTGGCCCCAGCGAACGATGACCGGTGAGCAACTCGTATTCGTCGCTCGCGTGGATGATGCCGCAAAGGATGCGAATGACTTGTGCTTTCAGATCGTCGAGCGCAACCGCCAATTGCCCGATTTCAAGAGAATCGGCGGATATTTGCTTTGGACTCGCGATTTCCCGCGTACCGCGTCGATGAAGATCAAGCGCGAGGCTCTTGCCGAAGAGATCCGCGCCGAAACGGATCGCTCAGCGATGATTTTGCTTTGATAGTTTGAAACGCTCATGGCACCGAAACACTTTTTCGCGATCGTAAACCCGGCAGCCGGTGGAGGGCGCTGCGCGAAGCTCGCGCCCGCCGCGCTGGAGCGTTTGCGCTCCGCTGGAGTCGAAGTCGAAGTTGCGGAAACCCGCGCCTCCGGCGACGCGACGCGTCTGGCTCGCGATGCGCACAAGGCCGGCGAACGCGATTTTCTGGCCGTGGGCGGCGACGGCACGTCGTACGAAATCGTAAACGGGATTTTTCCGCTCGCAGCCGCGTCGCCGGAAAATCGTTGCGCTCTCGCTTTTCTGCCGCTGGGCACGGGAAATTCGTTTTTGCGCGACTTTCACCCGCAGCAGGCTTCGAACAGCACGGATGCACTCGTTCAGTCACTCCTAAACGGCGAAAAACGAACGTGCGACGTGATCCGTCTTCATCATTCGACTGGCGATCTCTACTACATCAACTTGCTAACGCTCGGTTTTGCCGCCGACGCTGCCGAATTTGCTAACCGTCACCTCAAAGGCTTTGGATACACAGGATATGCGATCAGCGTGCTCGCGTGCCTGGCGCGCCTGGACCGCCGCGCCTTTCCGCTTCGCGCAGACGGCGCACCTGAGTTCGACCGGCGGCCGTGCTTGTTTCTCGCGTTCAGCAACACGAAATTCACTGGCGGCAACATGATGATCTCGCCAAATGCCGATTCATCCGATGGCCTGATCGAATATGTTCGCTGGGGGCCGATTGGCCGCATCGGCCTGCTTCGAAATTTCGCCGCGCTCTTCGATGGCACCCATATCAGTCATCCGCTTGCGTCGCGCGCGGCCGTTCGAGAAGTAGAATTCTCGCTCGACGAAGCGGTGAACGCGATGATCGACGGCGAAAGTTTGCGCCTGAAGTGCGAGCGCCTAAGCGTTCTGCCCAGCGCGCTGGACGTCATCGTATGAGAGCGGCATATCTAAAAGCGCGCTCGCTTGCGCTGTGGGCAATTAGCGGCGTGCATTTTTTTGTTGTATGCACGCTGCTGGTGGGCCTGGGAGCAATCGTTGATCCGCGCAAGAACGACCGCGCGCAGCGGATTTTCTTCCGCAATATTCTGCGGCTCGCTGGCGTGAAGTTCACAGCGCAACGTTCCAGCGGATTCGATGCGCGACGCACCAGCCTCTTCGTCTGCAATCACGTCAACATCTTCGATCCCTTCGTGATTTATTCTGCGATTCCGCAATTCGTCCGCGGATTCGAGCTCGCTTCTCATTTTAAGGTTCCGGCCTACGGCTGGATGATGGGCCGCTTCGGAAACATTCCCGTGCCCGACGAAAATAATCGGAGCCGCGAGGCCATGGCGGAAATGACACGAAAGGCCGAGCTGGCGTTTGCGTCCGGTATTAGCCTGATCGCGTTCGCGGAAGGCTCACGCACGCGCGACGGCCACGTTGGACCGTTCCAGAAAGGTGTTTTTCGCCTCGCGGTTCGTTTCGCCATTCCTATTGTGCCGATGAGCATCGTCGGCTCATACGAATTTCATCGCACCGGCGACTGGATGCTCAATCCGGGAAAAATCATTGTGTATTTGCACGATACGATCGAGACAAAAGGTATGCCGAAGGAAGATGCGGCCGAATTAAGAGAGCGCGTTCATGCCATCGTGGCCGCACCCGTCGAAGAACACATCGCGCAATTGCAGGAAGCTGCTGCTCGAAGCGGCTCTCCCGAAAAAGTGAAGGCCTGATCAAAAAATCTCGCGGTTGCCGGGAATCAAACGCCCCGCGCGAATCTCCTGCCACGTAAAAACAATGCGATGAATTACAGTCAGCGTGGAGAAAACCGCGATGACCCAAAGCACCGGCGCCATTCTCCAAAACGCTCCGCCAATGATCAGCAGCACGAGCCGTTCGGGCCGCTCCATGAAACCGACTTTGCAGAGCGGAATCAGCGATTCGGCACGCGCTCGCGAGTAGCTCACCATGAACGAGCTGGCCATCGCGACCGCAGCTAGACCCATGTAGAACGGCCGGCTGATCAACGTGTAATGGACAACAAGGCCCATGTACAGGCCCAAGTCCGAGTAACGGTCGAGCGTCGAGTCCAAGAAAGCGCCGAATGCAGTAGTACGGCCCACGCGTCGCGCCACTTGACCATCCGCCATGTCGAGAAATCCCGCGAGAAAAAGGACTGCCGCCGCACTGCGAAACGAGCCATACGCAAAAAGCACCGCCGCCCAGACGTTCACCACCATTCCGACAACGGTCAGAACGTTTGGCGTGATTCCCGTCGCCGCCAGCACTTTCACCACGCGGTCAAGCAGCCACCCCGCGCCCGCACCAATCCAGTGCGTTACTGGCTGCCAGATTGGTTTTTTCTGTTCTTCCATGTTTGAAAAATCATACGACAGACGGCAAAAAGGTCTCAAGCGCAATGCCGAAAGGCAAGCCGCGTGACTCACCCTCGAATTGTGTGGCCACCGGTTTCTGTGATTCTTACATCGAGCTTTGATTCGACGCAGCGCTCGCCGGCGGAACCACGCCGATTGCCGGAACGTTCGCGTTGCGAATCTGATGGTTCAGCTCGACCAGATCTTTCTCTTTCAACTGGCGATACGTATCCAGCTGTGCGTCGAGTTGCTTATTCAGCAGGTCAAACACGTCGCGAGCGCTCTGCGTCGGAGCCGTGTCCGCGCTGTCGACCGTGCTGGTCAGCGCCAGCATCTGATCGGCGATCATGACCGGATAGTTCAGTGGATCTTCGCCAGATGTCGACTTCGGCTGAATCAGCGCGTCTTCCACAGCTGCAAGCTTCTTGTCGAGTTCCTTGGCGGCATCATCCGCGGCTTTTGCTTTATCATTTCCGGCAAGCCGCTTTTCCAGCGCCTCCAATTGCGTATGCATTTCGCGTATCTGATTCACCGCATCATGCGCCGCCGTAATGCGCGCGTTGATCTGCTGGCTGAAATCGAACTGCTTCTGCAGGTCATCCACGGAAACATGAATGCGCGGGTCCTCTTGCACGTGCAGCGGAGCCGTGTAGTCATGCCCCGCTACGGTAAGCTTCACCTGATAATCGCCCGGAACGGCAAACGGCCCATGCTCGAATCCGCCCCAGGCCACAGCGCCGGGAACGCGCGCCGGCGCTTCGTAGCGCAAATCCCACTCGAATCGGTTCATGCCCGCTTTCGCCGGAAGAGTTGCGCCCCCGCCTCCGAAGAATGCTTCAAACGGGGAAGGCGCAGCCCCGTGCTCATTCTTGCTGGAGTACTTGCGCACCAGCTTGCCTTTCGAATCCAGAATCTGAAGCGTGATGGCATCCTTCGGCGCAGTCTTCAGTATGTAATCGATGATCGCTCCCGACGGAGGATTTTCACCCGCAGCGACGCCGCCCGGCAGCCGGAATCCAACGCCGCGGAATCGATATGCTGTTTCGGGCTTGAACAGATGCGTATCCTCATTCGCCACTTCGGCAGTCATCTGGCGCAATGGCGAAATGTCATCGAGGATCCAGAACGAACGCCCGTGCGTGGCGATGATCAAATCGTTGCCGTGAGTTGTGATGTCATGCACGGGCACCGTCGGCAACTCAAGTTGCAGTGACTGCCAGTTCGCTCCATCGTCGAAGGAAACCCAAATCCCCGTTTCCGTTCCCGCGAAAAGCAATCCTTTGCGCACCGTGTCTTCGTGAATCGCGTGCGTGAAAACATTATCCGGCAATCCATCCGTGATTTTCGTCCACGTTTGTCCATAGTCGGTTGTTTTGTAGAGATACGGGTGGAAATCATCCCAGCGGCTGCGGTCGGCCGCCATGTACGCAGTTCCGGCATCGTAAGGCGACGGATCGATTAGATCGATGCGGCTCCATGCGGGAATATCCTTGGGCGTCACGTCCGTCCAGTTCTTGCCGTCATCGCGCGTGACGTGCACCAGCCCGTCGTCGCTGCCCACCCAGATCAAGCCGCGTTGCACAGGCGATTCGGCAACCGCAAAGAGCGTGTCGTAGTATTCCACGCTCGTGTTGTCCTGCTCGAGCGGGCCGCCAGCGGAACCTTGCTTGCTTTTGTCATTCCGCGTCAGATCAGAACTGATAATCGTCCAGCTTTGCCCCTGGTCCGTACTCTTGAACAGAACTTGCGCGCCAAAGTAAATCGTATGCGAGTCGTACGGCGACATCTCAATCGGCGCGGTCCATTGGAAGCGGTACTTCGTGTCGATCGCGCCGTGTCCCATCGGATTGAGTGGCCACGGTGAAATATCCTGCTCCTGGCCATTGGCTTTGTCGTAGCGAGTAATCAGCCCGCTGTAAGAGCCAGCGTAAACGACGCTTGGTTCCTTCGGATCAGGCAGCACAAATCCGCTTTCACCGCCGCCAACGTCGTACCAATCCGTTTCATCAATCACGCCGGAGTCCGTGCGGCTCGCAATGGCCACCGTGCTGTTGTCCTGCTGCGCGCCATACACGTAATAGTTGAACCGATCATCCGTCGCCACGTGATAAAACTCCGCGGTCGGCTCGGTATCCTCGGACGACCACGATTTTCCGCCGTCCTCTGAAATCGTCGCGCCGCCGTCGTCGCTTTCAATCATGCGATCTGTATTCGTAGGATCGATCCACAGGTCGTGACGGTCTCCGTGCGGCGCATTGATGCCTTTGAACGTTTCGCCGCCGTCCGTCGAGCGGTACATTCCCGTGTTGAGAATGTAAACAGTATCTGTCTCTTTCGGATCCGCGAAAATGTGCATGAAATACCATGCACGCTGCGTGTAATCGTGATCGCCATTGACAAATTGCCAGTGCTCGCCGCCATCATCCGAACGATAGAGTCCCCGCTTATCCGCCTCAATCAACGCGTAAACGCGCTCGCCATTCGCGCCGACGGCGATGCCGATGCGACCAAGCACACCCTCGGGCAGTCCGTTCCCTTCCAGATGCTTCCAGGTCGTTCCGCTATCCGTGGACTTGTAGATTCCGCTACCGGGTCCACCGCCCGAGAAGCTCCACGGCGTCCGCACTTCCTGATACATCGCGGCATAGAGCGTGTGCGAATTGTCCGCTGCGAACGTCAGGTCAACCGCGCCAGTCTTGTCATCCTTGTACAAGATTTTCTGCCACGTTTTTCCGCCGTCGTTCGAGCGGAAAACTCCGCGCTGCTCGTTCGGGCCATAGGCATGCCCAATCGCCGCCACAAAAACAATATTCGAATCGTGCGGATCGACGAGGATTTTCGCAATGTGCCGCGTGTCTTCGAGGCCGATGTGCGTCCACGTTTTGCCGCCGTCGACGGACTTGTACATTCCATCTCCGTAAGAAATATCGCCGCGCAGACAAGGCTCTCCCGTGCCGACGTAAATCACATTCGGATCGTGCGGGTCCACGGCAATCGCACCGATCGACGACACCGCCTGATGCTCAAACAGCGGCAACCAGGAAATCCCCGCATCGGTCGTCTTCCAAACGCCTCCCGCAACGGCGCCGAAATAAAAAACATTGGGATTGCCCGCCACTCCGGTAACCGCCTCCGCGCGCCCTCCGCGAAACGGCCCGATCAGCCGCCAGCGCAGTCCGGAAAGCGAATCCTTCGTCAGCGTCTGCGCCTTCGCTGGAACGCAGGCCGCCAGTGCGCCGATCATCATCGCAACAAAAACCATGCAACGAACACGCATCCTTGATCGCATGCACATCCTCCTGAAAATCATGAAACTCGAAAAGGAAACACCAGAAAATTGCCGGCGACTCAGTCTCCGCGATGCTTCGCGCCAGGAATCTGTAAGCACACGGTTCCCTGCTAGAGCCGCACAAAAGAATTGCCTTTATATAGCATTCTCGCCGAAAAATGAACGAATAATGACGCGTGTTCGGCCATGTGGCGGGACGACACCACCCGTGAAACGCGCAGCACGTCTCCCGCGTCTGTACGTGCAGTTAATGGGGTGTGGTGTTTTTCGCGTGTGACATTTTTCCTGGAGGCGTTATGGCATCCTTCAACCGCCGCAGTTTCGTCTGCCATCTGAATCGAAATGTGGGCTGGCTTGCCCTCGCCTTGTTCGTCGCCGCGCCGAGCCTCTTCGCGCAAAGCGCCTATCAGAAACCGTCGAAGGAAATCGTCGACGTCCTGCTTGCGCCCGCGCCTCCAATGGCTTTCGTCAGCCCGCAAGGTGACGAAATTCTGCTCGCGGAGCCGGTGCGCTACCCGCCCATTGCCGAACTCGCCCGGCCAATGCTGCGCATCGCGGGCGTTCGCATGGACCCGGCCAATTTTGGCCAGCACGACCCGCCGCGCCTGATACATCTCTCGATCGTCCGAGCCTCCGACGGTCACGCGCGCTCGATCACATTTTCAGCGGGCGAAGGCTTTGGGCGTCCGGAATGGGCTCCTGATGGCAAACATTTCTTCCTCACCGTGACTGCCAACAAGTCGGTCGAGTTATGGATTGGCACCGCGGTCACTGGCGCGATTCATCGCGTCGCGGGTGTCGCGCTCAACTCAACTCTCGTTTCGCAATCTCCGCGCGCCAGTGGACCTTGCTCGTGGGCGCCCAATAGCCGCGAACTGCTTTGCCGTACAGTTCCTGCGAGTTACGGCTCCGCGCCTGCTGCGCCGAGCATTCCTGAAGGGCCCATTATTCAGGAAAGTTTTGGCAAGGCCGCGCCCGCTCCAACATTTGAAGACTTGCTCGCGAGCCCGCGTGACGAACAGCTTTTCGATCACTATGCAACATCGCAGCTCGCATTCATCGACATCGCCACCGATAAAGCCACTCCCATAGGCAAGCCCGGAATTTACGAAACCGCGGAACTCGCGCCAAACGGCCGATTCATTCTCGTCTCGCGCATTCATCATCCGTATTCTTACGTCCGCACGTTTGAAGATTTTGCGCACAAAGTAGAAGTGTGGGACCGCACCGGTCACGTCGCTTACAGCGTCACTGACGTGCCGCTCCAGGAAACGATACCCATCGGCGGCGTCGCCACCGGCCCGCGCGGTTATCAGTGGCAGCCGAGCGCGCCTGCGACGCTCGTCTGGGTGGAGGCGCTCGATGGCGGCAATCCGCGCGCGAAAGCCGACCATCGCGACAAAATTATGTGGATTTCAGCGCCCTTCTCTTCCGAACCATCCGAACTCACGGAAATGCAATACCGCCTCATGGGAGTTTCCTGGGGCGAACGCGGCGATTTTGCAATCGTCAGCGAACTCGATCGCAGCCGCTCTTGGGAACGCACTTGGTTTCTGAATCCGGAGAATCCGTCGGCCAAACCTCGCCTCGCATGGGAAATGAACGAAGCCGAACGCTACAAAAATCCCGGCCTGCCAGTCTCGCACCTGCTTCCGAACGGGCATGAGGCAATCATGCAACAGGGCGACAACATTTTCCTCGCGGGTGAAGGCGCTTCTCCTGAAGGCGACCATCCCTTCCTCGATCGTTTCAACACACAAACCTTGCAATCCGACCGGCTGTTCCATTGCGACGAGAAAAGCTACGAAACGGTCGTGGCCCTGGCCTCGCCCGACGGCTCGAAGTTCATCACGCACCACGAAACAACGACTGATCCTCCCAATTATTTCCTACGTACCGCCGGAGACGACTCCGCGCAGCCGCTTTCGCATTATGCCGACCCGACTCCGCAATTGCGCAATATCCACAAGCAACTCGTCACTTACACACGCGCCGACGGCGTGCCTCTTTCCATGACCGTTTACCTTCCGCTCGATTACAAAGAGGGCCAGCGCTACCCCGCTGTCGTTTGGGCTTATCCTCGCGAATACACAAACGCACAAGTCGCCGGCGAAGTCGAGGGCTCGCCGAATCGCTTCACCGAATTTACGGGCCTGTCATCGCTGTGGTATCTGCTGGATGGCTACGTCGTCCTCGATGGTCCAACCATGCCCGTCATCGGCCCGCCGCGCACCGCGAATGACACTTACGTCGATCAAATCGTCTCCAGCGCCAAAGCCGCCATCGACAAGGCTGCAGATATGGGCATCGTCGATCCCAATCGCGTCGGCGTCGGCGGACACAGTTACGGCGCCTTCATGACCGCGAATCTGCTCGCCCACTCCGACTTATTTCGAGCCGGAGTAGCCCGCAGCGGCGCTTACAATCGCACTCTCACGCCGTTCGGTTTCCAAAATGAACGCCGCTCCTTCTGGGACGCCTCCGACATTTATTTCAAAATGTCGCCCTTTATGTTCGCGAACAAACTCCACGCGCCCATCTTGCTGATTCACGGCATGGCGGACAACAATTCCGGCACATTTCCCATTCAATCCGAACGCATGTACATGGCGCTCAAGGGAAATGGCGCGTCCGTGCGGTACGTCCAATTGCCCGACGAAGCGCACGGCTACCAGGCGCGCGAATCCATCGAACACATGATTTGGGAGATGCTTCGCTGGTTCGATACTTACGTCAAGCCGGAGTCAACAGCCGCGCCCGCTGCGGCCGCTCAATAACTTCACCGCAAACGGGCCTACGGAATCGGCGGTGATCCGTCAGGTTCCGTCCGTGCCATTTTCGGTCTGAAGGCTATTTGCACAGTTTGGTGCCCGGGGCGGGAGTCGAACCCGCACGACCTTTTACGGTCCGAGGATTTTAAGTCCCCTGCGTATGCCATTCCGCCACCCGGGCACGGCCATCAGGTTAACACGCCATTCGTTCGTGAAAAACTCCGCCGCACGCGCTCCGTACTCAACTACATTCCGTACTGCAAACAACGTGTAAGGCTCGGCTCTTTGCCCGATACGCTTTTCGTTTCCCCGCTCGTAACATCGTCTTCTCTATAAAAAATGCTCCTGCGCGATTGCGCTCGCGTCGTTAGCAATTTCAATTTCATTGAAGGGGGCCCCATGGCTGACAAAAAGATCGCGGTCTTCGGTATTTACGCAACTCGCGATGAATGCGAGCAGGCCGCCGACGAACTGATCAATTTCGGATTCTCTCCGGCGGATCTCTCCGTCCTTCTGCCGGAGAATCTCGCTAACGCCACCAACGTCGCCGTGGAGAAATCTACCAAGGCTCCCGAAGCCGCTTCCGCAGGAGCCGCATCAGGCGCCACCATCGGTGGCGCGCTCGGCCTGCTTGCGGGCTTGGGCGCCCTGGCCGTTCCCGGCGTCGGTCCCTTTCTCGCTTCTGGCCCGCTCATCGGAGCTCTCGCAGGCATCGGCGTCGGCGGAGCAGTTGGAGGTTTCACGGGAGCGCTGATCGGCCTCGGCATTCCTGAATACGAAGCCAAACTCTACGAAGGACGTCTGCAAAAAGGCGGAATTCTCTTCTCCGTCTACTGTGATTCCATCGCCCAGGTTAAAACAGCGAAGGAAATCCTCGCCCGCACCGGCGCGCGAGACGTCGCTGCGGCCAGCGAATCCAGCCATGCGAAAAAAGATCGTGAGATCGGCCGTCGCGCTGCAGGCTCAAAGTAGTTTCTGCAACTCGCGCAGAAATCTCTGCATCTGCTCTGGCTTCCCTGCCGTGATTCTCGCAAATCCCGGGCGCCCGACGGCCACAGTCTGATCACGTATCAAAATTCCGCGCTTCGCCAGCGCATGGATGATTCTTGGGTCGCGAATACCAAAATCCACCAGCACGAAATTTGCCGCGCTCGGAAACACGCGCACGCCCAGCTCATGCAATCCTGCGGCGAGGATTTCCCTGCCGCGGATAATCTCCGCCGCGGCGCGCTGTGTAAATGCGCCGTCCTTCAGCGCCGCTTCCGCCGCCGCCAGTGGAGCAACTCCAATCGGAAACGGCGCCTGCGCCCGCTTCAAGAAGTTTGCCGTTTCGCGATGCGCGAACAAACATCCGATTCGCAATCCTGCCAGTCCCGCAGCCTTTGAGAAGGTCCGCGTCACGACCAGATTCTTTCGCCGCCGAATCCACGGCAGCACACTCACGCCAGAGAACTCGAAGTACGCTTCGTCCACCACCACCAGCGTTCCGCTCACAGCATTCAGAATTTTCTGAAGCGTTCGTTTGTGGAGCAGCGCGCCCGTCGGATTATTCGGATTCGCGAGGAAGAACACTTCGGGTCCGCGCTTCAATGCGCGCAGCACTTCATCGAGCGGAAACTGCATATCATCATCGCAAAAAACCGAATGGATACGCGCCTCGCGCTGCTCCGCATGAAAGCGATACATCGGAAATGTAGGCTCGACCAGCAGCACCGTGCGTCCGCGCTCTATGAACACATCCGCAATCAGTCGCAGACCATCGTCAATACCGGCGGCGAGAACTAGCTCCTGCGGGCTCACTCCAAAAAACCGTGCGATGCGCGCTGTCGCATTCTCCTTCTCCGGATACATCGCGATCTCTTCGCTGCTCAGTCCGCGCAAAGCTGCACTCACTTTGGGCGAACAGAATCCCATGTTTTCGTTCATGTCCAGGCGGAGCATGCCTCGGCGATTTTCGAGCATTGGAGGGCGCTCGCGGAATTTCTCAATCGCTTTTCGCGGCTGGATTTTATTTTTCATGGGTTTACGCGTAGGGTAGTGGGCGGCAACTTTTCACGACGAGGAATTATGCACCGCAAGGAAGGGAGATTCTATTTCTTTGAATCGTA
>Ga0126373_10002417_pt1 | contig 13787 bp, 10 predicted proteins | sample PanSoiMetPlot_11_FD_92545 | JGI IMG/M metagenome (GOLD analysis project Ga0126373, IMG submission 92545) | Tropical forest soil microbial communities from Panama - MetaG Plot_11 | ecosystem: Environmental > Terrestrial > Soil > Tropical forest > Bulk soil | place: Panama | collected 2016-02-17 | reverse complement strand
CGAGCGAAAGCGATGGGGCAGACCTGGGGCAAGCGGAAGACAATACCTGGCTCGATGGCGGCCTCGAGACAAGCGCGAAGGCCGCCGCCGAGAATTTCCCGGTCGCGCTGAAGCTCCTTCCTGGCCGCTACCGGCGTCACTTGATGGCTGCTTACTGTTTCGCGCGCACCGTCGACGACGTCGGTGACCTGGCCCCGCCAGCGGAGAGGTTGCGGCTTCTCGGCGAGCTGGCCGACGACGTCAGGCGCCTATACGCCGTGCATCCACCAGGCCCGGAGCCGAGGCTGGCAGTGGTCAGCGGTCTCGCCGATCTGGTGTCTGAATGCCAAGTTCCGATTGAGCCATTCCTCGCGCTGATCCGGGCAAATGAGCAGGACCAGGCCATAACCAGATATCAGACATTCGACGAGCTGCTCGGCTACTGTCGGCTATCCGCTAATCCGGTTGGGCATATCGTGCTGCACATCTTTGGCTGTTACACACAAGAACGTGCCCGGCTGTCTGATTACGTGTGCACGGGCCTGCAGATTGCTGAGCACTTGCAAGACGTCGGAGAGGACGTGCGGAACGGGCGGATCTATCTCCCGGCCGAGGATCTGCTCGACTACGGCTGTACTGAGGAGGACCTCCTTGCGCCGACGGCCGGGCCAGGCCTGCGGCGGCTCATTGCGTTTGAGGCGGACCGGACCGCTGGGCTCATTGACTCCGGGGCACCACTGCTGCGGACCCTCCGCGGCATGTCGCGCGCCGCTGTCGCCGGTTACGTAGCGGGCGGCCGCGCCGCTCTTGCCGCCATCGCCGCGGCCGACTACGACGTGCTGGCAGCTACGCGCCGGCCGGGCAAGGGCCGGACTGCCGCGGAGCTGGTCACGGCCCTCGTGCGGGCGCGGTGACCGCGTGAGCACTCCAGCCCTCGAGGCCGATCGCATCCAGGCTGCCTATCGGCACTGCGAGACAGTGACCCGCCAGCAGGCGAAGAACTTCGCCTATGGCATCGCGCTGCTGCCAGGTGATAAGCGGCGCGCGCTGTCCGCGGTCTACGCACTTGCCCGTCGCATCGACGACATCGGAGACGGATCGCTGCCAGCGAGCGAGAAGATCGCTGCCCTGAACGCCGCTCGTGAAGCAGTCGGGCGGGTGGCCGCCGGCGACACCAGCGTTACGGACGACGATCAGGTGCTGCTCGCACTGGCCGATGCCGCGCGGAGGTTCGTGATCCCGGTGGAGGCCTTCGGCGAGCTGATCGACGGGTGCGAGGCAGACGTACGTGGCGTCAGCTACGCGAATTTCGGCGAGCTCGAGCACTACTGCCGATGCGTGGCCGGGTCCATCGGCCGCCTTTCGCTCGGCGTCTTCGGCAGCAAGGACCCGCAGGCCGCTCCGGCGCTGGCGGATGCACTTGGCATCGCGCTGCAGCTGACCAACATCCTGCGTGACATCCGCGAGGATCTTGGCACCGGGCGGGTTTACCTTCCCGCCGAGGATCTGAAGCGCTTCGGCTGCACGTTGACCGCTGTCGGCGCCGTCGGCGACGGCGAAGCTGACGAAGGCCGAGGCGATGCGCAGGGCGGTGTGATCGACGGCCCGATGACCGAGCTGATGCGGTTTGAGGCTGCCCGTGCACGGGACTGGTACGAGGTGGGCTTGCAGCTGCTACCTCTACTCGACCGCCGCAGTGCCGCGTGCACTGGCGCGATGGCCGGCATCTATCGTCGGCTCCTCGAGCACATTTCCGGCCGACCGCAGGTCGCCCTGGATCACCGGATGTCGCTGCCGGCCGGAGAAAAGGCGATGATCGCGCTTCGAGCCCTGGCTGGCCTTGGCCGGCCCATGCGGCCAGCCGCAGGCCGGCACGTTACGAGCAGCTTGCAGCGGCCAGCGCAAGAGCCAGCGCCAGGAGATGATGCGTGATGGCACGGCGAGTGGCAATTATCGGCGGCGGGCTCGCCGGGATCACGTCGGCGATTGCGTTGCGCGACGCTGGCGTCGAGGTGACTCTGCTGGAATCCCGGCCGTGGCTTGGCGGCGCCGCATCGTCGTTCACCCGCGATGAGATCGTCATCGACACTGGTCAGCATGTGTTCCTGCGGTGCTGCAGTTACTACCAGGAGCTGCTAGCCAGGCTTGGCGTTACCGGGTCGGTCACGATCCAGGATCGCTTCGATGTCACGGTCTTGTCGCCCGAGGCCGGGCCCGCCCGGCTCCGTCGGTCTAGCTTGCCCAGTCCACTGCACTTGAGCCGGGCGCTGCTGAGTTACCCGCTGCTGTCTCTCGCTGAGCGAGCGAAGGTCGGGCGGGCGGCCCTTGCCTTCCGGCTGGCCGACCCCAGGTCGCCCGGCCTCGACAACCATCGGCTCGGCGCCTGGCTGGCCCGTCGAGGTCAGGACGAAGGCGCTCGGCGGAGGCTCTGGGACCTGTTCATCGTCTCGGCGCTCAACATCGATGGCGACGAAGCCAGCGTGCCGCTCGCTGCCACGGTGATCAAGACCGCCCTCCTTGGCCGAAACGACGCGGCAGACATCGGAATCGCGACCGTTCCGCTTGGTCAGCTGCATTCGGCGGCGCCAGCGGACTTGCTCGCCCGGATTGGCGCCGACGTGCGGTACGGGGCCAGGGTGGCTAGCGTCGGGCGACTGGAGGGCGGAGGATTCCGCGTTGTCCTGACGGAAGGTCGGACCGGATCATATTCGGCGGCTGAGGGCTTCGCCGTTGACGAGGCCAGTGGTGCAGAGGCGTCGTCAATCATCACTGATGCCGTGATTATGGCGGTTCCGTCCGGACAAGCCGCGCGGCTGGGTGCGACCGCCGGCCTATCTGAAGCGGCAGCGTGGGACCGACTCGGCTCTTCGCCGATCGTCAACGTCCACGTGATCTACGACCGGCCCGTGACCAGCCTGCCGTTCGTGGCGGCTGTTGACTCGCCGGTCCAGTGGGTATTCGACAAGACCATGCAGGCGGGGGTGCGGGCGGGGCAGTACCTCGCGGTCTCCTTGTCGGCTGCCGATCGCTATGTGGACATGCCCACGGCAGCGCTGAGAGAGCTCTTCCTGCCCGCACTGGAGCAGCTGTTTCCCGCCGCGGCGGATGCAGGGATCATCGACTTCTTCGTCACCAGGGAACGTCGGGCGACGTTCCGGCAGGAGCCGGGCAGCGGCTCCCTGCGACCCGGGGCCGCAACTTCGGTTCCGGGACTTGCGCTAGCCGGCTCGTGGACCGATACCGGCTGGCCGGACACAATGGAGGGAGCCGTGCGAAGCGGGCAAAACGCCGCACAAGTGCTGATTCGGGAACTGTCCAGCCTGCCGTCGCCGAGCCGCACTGCAGGACTTGACCCGGCCCGGACAGGTGCGTCATGACCGTAACAATGCCGGCCGGCGTGCAGGTAGCTCGCGATCTCGTCGGGCCGGCGATCGAGGATGCGGTTAACCGGCTCAGTCCGGACGTTCGCGTCGTTGCTGCCTATCACCTAGGTCTCGCGGACGCGGACGGACAGCCGGTCCGCGGCGGCGCAGGCAAGGCGCTGCGGCCAGCGCTGGCACTCCTGTCCGCACGGGCGGCAGGCGCCAGACCGGAGAGCGGAGTACCTGCCGCGGCTGCCGTGGAACTGGTGCACAACTTCTCCTTGCTGCACGACGACATCATGGATGGCGACACCGAGCGCAGGCACCGCCCGACCGCGTGGACGGTGTTCGGCATCGGCGGCGCGATACTGGCGGGCGACGCTCTGCTGGTCCTGGCTGAGGACTTGCTGCTGGAACGGCCTCCGTACGGGATCTGGGCGGCCAGGTGCCTGTCTGCCGCGGTGCAGCGGCTGATCGCCGGCCAGAGCGCTGACCTCGCCTTCGAGCGTCGCGACGACGTACAGGTCGCTGACTGCCTGGACATGGCAGGTGACAAGACAGCGGCTCTGATGGCGTGTGCGTGCAGCATTGGCGCGATTCACGTCGGCGCCCCGGCGGAGCTGGCTATGGGCCTCGCCGCCTTCGGCGCCAATGCCGGTCTCGCGTTCCAGATGACCGATGACCTGCTTGGCATCTGGGGGGCACCCGAGGTCACGGGCAAGCCCGTTGGCTCGGACCTGCGGGCCAGGAAGAAGTCCATGCCGGTCGTCACGGCGCTCACCAGCGGCACGGACGCTGGCGCTGAGCTCGCTGTGCTGCTGGCCACAGCAGAGAAGCTGACCGACGACGAGGTGGCGCAGGCGGCGAGCCTGGTCGAGGCAGCCGGCGGCAAGGAACGGACCGAGGCAATCGCGGACTCCGCGCTAGCCTCAGCGTTTGAGTCGCTCGAGAAGGCGAACATGCCCGATGACGTGCGGGCTGAGTTCTCCGCCATCGCCGAGTTCATCACGGCGCGGCAATGGTGACCCGTCCGGTGAGCACGTCCGAGCGCGGTAGCGCACAGCCGCTCACGGCGGACCTGGCGCCACGGTCAGACGCCAGGCCCGACGCGCAGCGGGCCCTGGACGCGGCCACGGCGCACCTGAGCGGGTTGCAGGACGCGGCCGGCTGGTGGCAGGGCGAGCTGGAGACGAACGTCACGATGGACGCCGAGGACTTGCTGATGCGCGAATTCCTCGGAGTGCGGACGGACGAGCAGACCGCCGCCGCGGCACGCTGGATCGCTTCGAAGCAGCGCGCCGACGGGACCTGGGCGAATTCGTACGACGGGCCTGCCGACCTGTCCACCACGGTCGAGGCGTATGTGGCACTGCGGCTGGCGGGCCATTCGCCGGATGCCCCGCACATGGCGCTCACCGCGAACTGGGTACGCGATCAAGGCGGCATCGCGGCGACTCGGGTATTCACCCGGATCTGGCTCGCGCTGTTTGGCGAGTGGTCGTGGGACGAGCTTCCCGTTATGCCGCCTGAGCTGATCTACCTGCCAGCCTGGTTCCCGCTGAACGTCTACGACTGGGCGTGCTGGGCGCGCCAGACCATCGTTCCGCTGACGATCGTTTGCTCCCTTCGACCGGTGAAGTCGCTGCCGTTCGGGCTGGGCGAACTGCATGCGGCCGCAGCGCCGGCGGGTTCGACCGCGGGATCGAACGAGGCCAGTGACTTGTGGAGCGCCACGTTCCGGCGCCTTGACAAGGCCCTGCATGGCTACCAGCGGTACCTCAGCCGGCTAGCGCCAGCCGCCGCCGTGCGTCGTGCTGCCCTGCGTCGCTGCGCGGACTGGATCATCGCACGGCAGGAGCGGGACGGTTGCTGGGGAGGCATCCAGCCACCGTGGGTCTACTCGCTGATCGCGCTCAACCTGCTCGGCTACAACGTCGAGCACCCGATCATGAGCCGCGGACTCGCAGGGCTGGATCGGTTCACCATCGCCGAGGATGGTCCGGACGGCCCGCTGCGGCGCCTCGAGGCGTGCCAGTCGCCGGTCTGGGACACCGCGCTAGCCGTGATCGCGCTCGCCGACGCCGGCGTGAGTGCCGGCGATCCGGTGCTGAAGTCCGCGCGCCAGTGGCTGCTCGATGAGGAGATACGCGGCCCGGGCGACTGGCAGGTGCGCAGGCCGGGGCTGGCACCCGCCGGCTGGGCCTTCGAGTTCGACAACGACGGCTACCCGGACATCGACGACACCGCCGAGGTGCTGCTCGCGCTGCGGCGGGTTGCGCAGCACCCCGACTCCGACGCCGACGTGGCTAGCGCGAAGGCGCGCGCTGTCACGTGGCTGGATGGCATGCAGTCGCGCGACGGCGGGTGGGGGGCATTCGATGCCGACAACACCAGGAAGCTGGTGAACAGGCTGCCGTTCTGCGACTTCGGCGAGGTCATCGACCCGCCGTCAGCGGATGTCACCGCGCACACGGTAGAGGCGCTGTGCGCCGAGGGGCTGGCAGACAGCAAGGCGGTACGCCGCGGGGTGGCCTGGATGTTGCGTGCGCAAGAGCCGGACGGATCATGGTTTGGCCGCTGGGGGTCGAACTACGTCTACGGCACGGGCGCTGTGGTGCCCGCGCTGCTTGCGGCAGGCGTGCTGCCGTATAAGCCGGCCATCACGCGCGCGATCGACTGGCTGATCGGTCATCAGAACCCCGACGGCGGCTGGGGTGAGGATCTGCGCTCCTACATCGAGCCAGGCTGGGCCGGGCGAGGCGAGTCGACTGCCTCGCAGACGGCGTGGGCGCTCCTTGCCCTGATCGCGGTCGGCAGCGACGACGCCATGCGGGCCGCCGAACGCGGCGTTGCGTTCCTCGTGTCGAGTCAGCGGGCGGATGGCAGCTGGGACGAGCCGCAGTACACCGGGACCGGCTTTCCCGGCGACTTCTACATCAACTACCACCTTTACCGGCTGGTGTTTCCGGTGAGCGCGCTTGGCCGGTACGTGAGGGCTGTGGCATGACAGGTCTGACTGGACTGACCGTGTGCGCACCGCTGCGGGTTGAAGCGCGGGCGCTGCGGCGTGGCCTGCGTTCAGCGGACGGGGTGCCCGGCTGGCCAGGCGGGACCGGACAGGTCCGCGTCGTCAGGGCCGGCTACGGGCCGTCCCGGGCCGCGGTCACTGCTGGCCGGGTCGCGCAGTCTGGCCCCGGCATGCTGGCGGTGGGTGGTGTGGCCGGCGCGCTGACCGAGGACCTGCAGCCAGGCGATATCGTCGTCGCCTCCCAGGTCAGCGATGGTGCCCGGACGATTGACTGCCCGTCGGCTCCGCTGCTGGCCGGAGAGCTGCGGCGGGCCGGGCTTCGCGTCCAGGTCGGCCCGATCGCCACCGTGGATCACCTGCTGAGGCCGGGCCAGCACGCGGCGCTGGCTGCGACAGGCGCGATTGCCGTCGACATGGAGTCCGCGCCCTTGCTGGCCGGCGCCGCGGGCGCGCCCGCCGTCGTAGTCAGGGCCATATCTGACACTCCAGCGCACTCGGTGGTCAGCCCGCACATAGTTTCCGGCGGGCTGAAGGCGCTAAGGTCCCTGCGGCTGGCCGCGCCGGTGCTGACCCGGTGGGCGGCCGCCTGCAGTCAGCGGGAGGTCGTGCTCGCCAGTCCGCGCTCGTTCTGCGCTGGCGTCGAACGCGCGATCGAGATCGTGGAGCGTGCGCTAGTGCTGCACGGCGCGCCGGTGTATGTGCGCAAGCAGATCGTGCACAACACCCGAGTAGTCGGTGACCTCGCTCAGCGGGGCGCGATATTCGTGGAGGAACTCAGCGAAGTGCCTGACGGCGCGACCGTGGTGTTCTCCGCGCATGGTGTCTCGCCTGAGGTACGCACCGAGGCCAGTACGCGTGGCCTGCGCACGGTCGACGCAACCTGCCCGCTGGTGTCAAAGGTGCATGCCGAGGCACGGCGCTTTGCCAACGACGGTTACCTGGTCGCGCTGATCGGCCATGCCGGCCACGAGGAGGTCGATGGCACGCTGGGCGAGGCGCCGTCTTCGACAGTGCTGGTCGAGACCGAGGCCGACGTCGCAGCGCTGCGGCCCGACGATCCGAGCAAGGTGGCCTACCTCATGCAGACCACGCTCTCGGTCGACGAAGCTGAGGGCATGGTGGACGCGCTCACCGATCGCTTCCCGGACGCGACCGGACCCGGAAGCGACGACATCTGCTACGCGACCACGAACCGGCAGCAGGCAGTGCGTGCTATCGCCAAGGAGTGCGATGTCGTGCTGGTGGCCGGGTCCGCCAACTCGTCCAACAGCAAGCGCCTGGTCGAGACTGCGGAGCGCGCAGGTACTCGGGCCCACCTAGTCGACGGCCCCGAGGACATCGAGCTTGGCTGGCTGACCGGCGCCTCGGTCGTCGGTATCACAGCCGGGGCGTCCGCGCCGCCGGCCGTTGTCGGCCAGATCATCCAAGCCATGTCGGGTCTTGGCTCCACGCAGACCCGCGAGGTGACAGTTACGGCCGAGTCCGTTCAGTTCGGCCTTCCGAAGGAGGTGCGGTAGTCGTGGCGATGCCACTGCGTCAGAGCCTGCGAGTTGGCAGCTACCTGATGCGCCAGAAGCTGGCGGGTAAGGAGAAGTTCCCGCTGCTTGTAGAGCTCGAGCCGCTGTTCGCCTGCAACCTCAAATGCGCTGGGTGCGGCAAGATTCAGCAGCCCGCCAGCCTGCTGAAGCAGCGGATGCCGGTCGAGCAGGCCGTCGGGGCCATCGAAGAGTGCGGCGCGCCCATGGTCTCGATAGCGGGCGGCGAGCCACTGATGCACCCGCAGATTGACGTGATCGTCAATGAGCTCATCAAGCGCAAGAAGTTCGTGTTCCTGTGCACCAACGCGCTGCTGATCCCGAAGAAACTGGACAAGTTCAAGCCCTCGCCGTACTTCGCCTGGGTCGTCCACATCGACGGACTGCGCGACCGGCACGACGAGTCCGTCTGCAAGGAAGGCGTTTTCGACGAGGCAGTTGCCGCGATCAAGGAATGCAAGCGGCGCGGGTTCCGGGTGAACACCAACACCACCTTCTTCAACACCGACACCCCGCACACGGTCATCGACGTGCTCAACTACCTCAACGACGACCTGCAGATCGACGACATGCAGATCTCGCCCGCGTACGCCTACGAGAAGGCTCCCGACCAGGAGCACTTCCTCGGCGTCACCGAGACCAGGGAGCTGTTCCGCAAGGCGTTCGCCGACGGGAACAGGCGACGGTGGCGGCTGAACCACACTCCGTTGTTCCTGGACTTCCTTGAGGGCAAGACCGACTTCAGTTGCACGGCGTGGGGCATTCCGTCCTACTCGCTGCTCGGCTGGCAGCGGCCGTGCTACCTGATGGCCGACGGCTACACCAAGACCTACAAGGAACTGATCGAGACCACCGACTGGGACGCTTACGGCCGGGGCAGGGATCCGCGCTGCGCGAATTGCATGGCGCACTGCGGCTACGAGCCCTCGGCGGTGCTCGCCACCACCTCGTCGCTGCGGGAGTCGATCCGCGCTCTTCGGGGCGCTTAGCCGTGACCCGCGTCGGCCACATAGGTAGCCGGTTCTGCCGAACGTGGCTGGCGCGGGGCCGCCGGCCCAGGTGTCAGACCATGCGCCGGACGTGCCCGCGCAGCCGGGTGCCGCTGCACTGCTCAGTGGCACGGCGGCGCTGAGGCTCACGGCATTGCCCGGTAAATGCCAGACGGCGTGCATTGGCCGCCCGAATGCTGGGTAGGCGGACTCTTATGGCTGCGAGCATCACCGAGACCGAGACCAAGTACGACGCCGCAGCGGATGTCATACTGCCCCGCCTCGACGGACTACCTGGGGTCGTGCGCTCTGCCGAGCCGGAAGAGCAGCAGCTGAGAGCCGAGTACTTCGATACCGAAGACATGCGCCTGATCCGCGCCGGAATCACGCTGCGCCGGCGGACCGGCGGTAGTGATGCAGGCTGGCACCTAAAACTCCCGGTAGGCCCGCATTCGCGTACTGAAATCCGGCTGCCGCTTGGCGACGCCACCCGAGAGGTCCCGGCCGAGCTTGCCGAGCTTGTGCGCGCTCGCACCAGGAACATGTCTCTGCTGCCGGTGGCGACACTGACCACTCGGCGCCAGGTCACCACGCTGCTGGACAAGGCCGGGAAGTCGCTGGCCGAGGTTGCCGACGACGAGGTCACCGGCAACCGGCACGGAGATCCAGCATCGATCACGCGCTGGCGGGAGGTTGAAGTGGAGCTCACCGCCGCCGACCAGGGACTGCTGCTGGCTGCCGACCGAGTCTTGCGCGAGGCAGGCATGCAGCCGGCCGCGCGCGCAGCGAAACTCGAGCGCGTGCTCGGCAGCGCGGTCCCGCGGCAAGAACCTGAGCCTGAAGTAACGGCGTCGGCGCTTGCCTGTCAGGTCGTCGTGGCCTACCTGCGCAAGCATGCCGACGCACTCCTGCGTCTCGACCCGATGGTTCGCCGCGACGAGCCGGATGCTGTGCATCAGATGCGGATCGCTACTCGCAGGCTGCGCAGCACCCTGCGCACTTTCGGTCAGGTCGTGCGCGACCAGGACACCGAGCGACTGGCTATCGAGCTGAAGTGGCTCGGCGGCGTGCTTGGCGAAGCCCGCGATAGCGAGGTCCAGGCCGACCGGATGGAGGAGCACGTGCGCCAGACCGGCCCCGAGCTGCTGATTGGCCCGGTTCAAGCGCGCGTGGCAGGTCATTTCGGCAAGGTAGGAGCGCTCGCTCGGGCGCAGGTCCGGTCCGCGCTCAACTCGGAGCGCTACTTCTCCCTGCTCGACATGCTGGATACCGCGGTCGCCCATCCGCCGCTCGGTCCCGACGCGCAAGCCCGAGCGACTTTCGTTCTTCCAGTCGCCATTGGCCGTAGTTATCGCAGGACGAGGCGGCGTATGCGGCAAGCTGAGCGGATTCCCTCCGGAGAGGCCAAAGACGCGGCGTTGCACCAAGCGCGGAAGGCGGCGAAGCAGTCCAGGTACGCCGCCGAGGCCGCCGAGCCCGCGTTCGGGAGCACCGCGGCGCGGTTCGCCAAGCAGATGAAGAGCGTCCAGTCGGTGCTGGGAGACCATCAGGACACGGTGGTCGGCCGCGAGCTGGCCAGGCAGCTCGGCGTCGCAGCGAACCTCGCTGACGAAAGTTCGTTCAGCTATGGGCTGTTCTACGGCCGCGAGGTCTGTCGCGCCGAGGCGTTGCAGGAGCGAGCGGTCCGCGTGTGGCGCCGGAGCTCGCGTCCGCGCTACTGGAGCTGGCTGGACGCCGGATAGCAGCCAGCCAGATTGTCGTTCGCGGGCCGGCGTGTAGAGATGGCGGCCCAGCCGGGCCGTGTGCTGGAATCCCTCCGGCAGTTGTTAGCGTTGCCCTTAGCCGAGACCCCCTAGCGACCCGCGGGATTGGCCTGGTGTGAAGCAGAGAGTGTCGGTGCTGAGCGAACGAGTGATAACGGAGCTCTACCTGCTCGCCTGGACGGTTGTGTGCAGGCTGCCCAGGTCATGGGCGCGACGGATATTCCGGGCGCTCGCTGATGTGCTGTGGTGGCGACAGGGCCCGAGCGTGCAGCGACTTGAAGCGAACCTGCGCCGGGTCATCGGGCCCGCAGCCTCATACGAAGAGTTGCGGCGGATGAGCCACGACGGCATGCGCTCTTATCTGCGGTACTGGCTCGAAGTCTTCCGGCTGCCAGTTATCCCGGCGCACGAGATCATGTCCAGGATGCGGATGGACGGCGACCAGGTAGAGGTCGCGCTCCGCCACCTTGCCAACGGCCGCGGGGTGATCTTCGCGCTTCCGCACATGGGCAACTACGAGCAGGCCGGAGCCTGGGTCGTCCGCCGCGGTGCGGGCCAGTTCACCACCGTCGCTGAGCGCCTGAGCTCAGCGCTGGTCTACGACAAGTTCGTCGCGTTCCGGGAGAGCCTGGGCATGGAGGTGCTGCCGCACACCGGCACTTCAGGGCCGTTCGGCGTGCTGGCGCAACGCTTGCGCCAGGGTCGGCTTGTGTGCCTTGTCTGCGACCGCGACCTCACCGCCGGTGGCATCGAGGTGCAGTTCTTCGGAGAGGCAGCGCGAATGGCGGCCGGCCCGGCAGCGCTCGCCGTGCAGACCGGCGCCGCCCTCATGCCGGTGGTGCTCTGGTTCGAGGGCGAGGACTGGGGCGCCCGGATCTACCCGGAGATTCCGGTGCCCGAACGCGGTGACAAAAGGGAGAAGATCGCTGTGATGAGTCAGCAGATGGCGCAGCGATTCGAGCATGGGATCGCTGAGCATCCGCAGGACTGGCACATGCTGCAGCGGGTTTTCGTGGCCGACCTTGACCCGGAACGGCTTGCGCGGCGGGTCGGCGCGGGCGTCATGTGACGCTGCCTTATTGACCCGCGCCGTCCCGCGTGCGTCGACCCAGAGCGCTCAGCTGGTCTCGGCCGGTTCCTTCTGCTCGACGAGTTCGCCCTCGATCAAAATCTGGATATCGTCGCTGACTACCCAACGGCCATCAAGAAGCATGTTAAACGTGAGGCCGAAGTCCCTGCGGTCAATCTTGGTCTGCGCGCCGTAGGCAATCCGGTGGCCCATCATTCCCGGGTCGTTGAACTCCCCGTACTTGGTGACCTCAAGCGAGACCGGCTTCGTGGTGCCCTTGATAGTGAGATTGCCGTTCAGCATGTACTTGTCCGCGCCGGCCGCCGCGACGCCCGTGCTCTTGAACGTCATCGTCGGGTACTTCTCTACCTCCAGGAAGTTCGACGAGCGCAGATCGTTGTCACGCACCTCGTGATTGGTGTGGATGCTGGCAGTCAGGACGGTGATCTCGACCGAGGCCGTCTCCGGGTGATCAGGGTCGATCTCGGCAGTCGCGCTAACTTCGGAAAAGTGGCCACGCACCGTCATCATTCCTAGGTGCTTTGCCGAGAACTCGACCTGGGTGTGATACGGGTCGAGCTGCCAGTTGCCCATTCCGACCTCCTTGCATCACCGGTTGTCTGGGCGTGTACGCGCACGCCTGGGGGTACCGATCTAGTCCGACCCTAACCGAACTAGGGCATACCGGCGCAGCGATCGATAACGCCACCTTGTCGCGGGCTGGCACCTGAATGCTTTGCGCTCCGCGAGGCTTCACCACCGGGGGAACGGGGCACGAACAAAACTCCTGTCGTCTACCTCTGATACGTAACCCCTAATGGCGGCTGTGCCGGGGCTAAAAACGATGTGGAGGTAGCCTCCGGAAGCTGATAGGGTTAATTCAGGAGAGGACCTTCCATATAGCCAGTTTTCCGGCCGCCTGCGTTCAGCTCGCTGTCTGTCAGGCCGAACGGGGGAAAGCATGGACACTAGCCCGGCTCTGGGGATCGGGGCGATTGGTTACTCCCACGCCTCGCTGCGGGTCGATCATGACATCGTCGCACGTCATGGACCATTGATGCCGATCCGGGCTAAATGTGGACGCCCGCGCACTGTGCTGACGGGCGGCACTCTCGTTGCATTAGGGCACGTCTTTACCGGGTTCTGACCGACCGTGGTGTCATCTTGCATCGCGTTGTGTAACGGGGTGCCTGCCGACGCCATCGTGCCGCCAGCAGAGGTGGCTGCTAGCGGCGAACTGCCAGCAGGGGGCCGGGCACATGACTGAACGCGACAGCCGCATGGCGGCCAGTCCATCGGAACTCAAGTTGGCGCAGGCTGCCTCGGGCGAGCGCACCTGGCATGCCGGAGGGCAGGCAGTGCCACTATCCGAGCGGCTCGCGGTCCCCTGGTGGGCACTGCTCAGCGCTGCGCTGTCGCCGGTCCTGCTGACGGTCGGATGGCTGGTCGCGGACACATTTCAGCCCGCCTCCTATAGCCCCATGCACCAGACCGTCAGCGTTCTGGCCGGTCACACCGGCGCGGAAAGCTGGATCATGACGACTGCCATGCTGCTAGCAGGTGGTACGTATCTGGCAACCGCGGCCGGGATGGCTGGCCTGTGGCTCCCGGCGCGGACTTTGCTGGCCGTAGCTGGGGTCTGCAGCATCGGGATAGCAACTTCGCCGGAGCCCGCCACCGGGCCGACTGCTGTGCACCTGGCCTGGACGATTATCGGCGCGGCGACGATCGCCATCTGGCCAGCTACCGTCGGCTGGCATGCTCCGGCATATCCGATCATCGCGAACGCACGCAGTTCAGCCATCGTCACGGTTGTCTTCGCGGGCATGGTCGTCTGGGTGCTGGCGGAAATATCGGGCGGCCATGACCTCGGGCTGGCCGAGCGGCTGACCGCATCCGTGCAAACCTCGTGGCCATTTGTCGTCGCGGTCGCCGGGCGTCGAGCTGCGGGCGGCGGGCTGCAGCCCAGCATGCAGATAGCAGGCCCGGCCGGCGTTAGCCAGGGGCGGGTGCCCAGCGCGGCCAGCGAAACGCAGGTGTACCGCCGCCCGCGTTAGGTTGT
>Ga0126373_10002416_pt1 | contig 13788 bp, 11 predicted proteins | sample PanSoiMetPlot_11_FD_92545 | JGI IMG/M metagenome (GOLD analysis project Ga0126373, IMG submission 92545) | Tropical forest soil microbial communities from Panama - MetaG Plot_11 | ecosystem: Environmental > Terrestrial > Soil > Tropical forest > Bulk soil | place: Panama | collected 2016-02-17 | reverse complement strand
CAAAATAAAGAGAAAGAGCCATCCCATGCTGCAGGAGCGATTTGTGCCGCCGAGCCGGGCGTTTACGCGCAGCGTTCCGATTCGTTTCTCGCATTGCGATCCGGCCGGCATCGTCTACTTCCCGCACTATTTCGACATGTTCAACGGCTTGATCGAAGACTGGTATGGGCAGGAGCTCGGCTATGATTACGCCGAGCTGATCACTGGCCGCAGGTACGGGTTTCCGTTTGTTCACATTGAATGCGATTTCAAGATTCCGAGCCGGATCGGCGAAGTCATCGACTTGACCTTGTTAATCGAAGATATCGGCCGCTCCTCGCTAGCGATCGCCATTGTCTGCCATCGCGACAATATCGAGCGGCTGCGTGCGCGCATGGTGACGGCAATGATGTCGCTTGAGACCAAAAAAGCGGTGACGATGCCGCAGGGCTTGCGCGAGGCGATCGAAGCTTATCGCCAGCGAACGGCCGAACGCGCCGGCGAGAGCGGTTAGTGCTGCACGCGCTTAACCGACACCGCCGTGCCGGCAGGCGGCGAGAAAGAAAGCGACGCTGCGGGCCACATGGGGCCCGATCTCGGCCCGAAGCGCTTTGAGTTTTTCGCCGAACAGCGCCCGCATGATCATCGGCTTGAAAACTAGGTCCATAAAGAATTGCGTCGTCGTGGCGAGCCGTTCCGGGGCGAAGGCATGCAGCGTGCCGAGCCCGTCGGATTGCGCCACATCGCTCAACAGCCGCCCGACCGTATCCTCGCCGCATCGGCGCGCCATGCCATGAACGCTGTCCGCCAGATCTGGAAACCGATGCGCTTCAGAAATTGCGACGCGCATCAAATCGACAGTGTCGCCAGCCAGGGCCCATTCCAACATGGTCGCACCCAAATTGGTCAGGCGCTCTTCGACGGTCGTCCCTTCCGGTAGATGGCCTGCGAACCTGCCGGTCACAGTCGCAACATTACGCATAACGACAGCCGTAAAGAGCGCCATCTTGTTGGGAAAGCGCGCATAGATCGTTGGTTTTCCGGCGCGGGCCATGGCGGCGATCTCGTCGATGCTGGCGCCCGCGAGCCCGCGTTTGATGAAGGCGCGGCGGGCTGCGTCGAGGATGCGCTCGTCGACCTCGCCAGCGAGTTCCCGCCGGGGCCGCCCGCTGCGCACCGCCTGCCGCTTCTGCAGAGGCTTTTCCCTTACTGCAACCCTGCCCATCGCTTTGATCCTCCTGAGCCTTAGCCAGCCCTCCCCCCAGATGTCCGTAAAGCCTGCCACCGCCTAGCTAATTTAGCTTGCCGCGCGGCAAAAGTAAAGAAACGAAACGGTGCCGTATAAATATCTTGACAGGGTGCACCGGCGGTTATATGGAACGAAACCGTACCGTTCTATTTAATTCGGATTGAGGAGTCTGCAATGCCAGGATGGGATGAAGCATCAGTCGACGAGTTGCTGGCCGATCCAATCGTTTGCGACCTTATGGCCGCGGATGGCGTCGATCCGGGTAAATTGAGGACGCTGCTCTACGAGGTGCAGCGCACTATCGAGTGCTACGCCACAAATCGGGGTGGACCCACCTCGCTGGCCGGCTTTGCGCGGCTTTACGGCTCGACGCCAAGATCCGCGCCAAGATCGGCGCCAAACGCGGATCGCGCCCGGCCAACGATACCTCGAGTCAATCGCGGCCGATGCGACGTTCGGAACACCCTAATAGCCCTTCCGGACCATCCGAGATTGTCGATAGCGCCGCTTCGTTCTGTGTTTTGCGGATAATCCGGTGCCCTGCCAGGAGCTGAACAATGAGTCTGCAGGCAGAACTCGACTACGAAGAACAATCGCTCCTCGAATATCCCGAGGTGCAACCCGAACGAGCCTGGTCTCGCTCACGCATCGGCAGTGAAGCGCTTTCCGCCGACGCCGGAACCGAATTTGTCCGGGCGCGAATGCCGCTGCCGCAACCGCAGCCTACCGGCAAGCCCCGCATCGTCGATTCCCCGGATGACCATCCAGATCAGCACGAAGGCCGAAAAAGTGGCCGCGCCGGATTCCTCAGGCGGGGGCCGCTGGCATTGGCGCTGGCGCTGCCTTTGGTCTTGGCGACGGCGGCAGGCGGTTATCTTTACTGGGATTACGCGCGCCGCTTCCAATCGACCGATGATGCCTTCATCGCAGCGCGCAACTTCTCCATGGCGCCCAAGGTCTCCGGCTACATCACTGCGGTGCCGATCACCGATAACCAGCATGTCGCCGCAGGCGATGTGATCGCCCGCATCGACGATCGCGACTATCGCGTCGCGCTCGATCAGGCCAAAGCTCAATTGGCGCATGACCAGGCGCTGCTCGAGCAGGCAAAAACCAATCTCGGGCGCTATCAATACCTGGTCCAGCGTAACGCGATTGCCCAGCAACAAGCGAACGATCAGCGTTATTTGGTGTCGCAGACCGAGAGCACGGTCGCGCTCGATCAAGCCAAGGTCGACGCCGCGCAACTCGATCTGTCCCATACGACCATCAGGGCGGCGGAGCCGGGACGCGCCGTCAGCCTGACCGCCGCGGTCGGCCAATTTGCGCAGGCCGGCACCGCTTTGACGATGTTCGTCCCGGACGAGATTTGGGTCACGGCGAATTTCAAGGAAACACAGCTCGACGCCATGCGGCCGGGACAACCGGTGACGCTCGCGATCGATGCCTATCCGGACCGCAACATCCGCGGCCATGTCGCCAGCGTTCAGCCGGGATCGGGCACCGCCTTCTCCCTGCTGCCGGCTCAAAATGCCACCGGCAACTACGTCAAGATCGTGCAGCGTGTGCCGGTCAAGATCGTCATCGACGCTCCGCCGGCCGATGTCGCGCTCGGCCCGGGCATGTCGGTGGTCCCGACCGTGCGCATCGATCCCACGCCTTCGCTCTATGAGCGGCTGAGGGCCTGGCTGTGAGCACCGCCGGCAGCCGAGCGGGTGGTAACCTCGCGGATGCCGGCGCAGGCGCAAATCCGTGGCTGATCGCGGTCTTGGTTGCGTTCGCGGCCTTCATGGAAGTGCTCGACACCACCATCGCCAATGTCGCCCTGCCCTACATTGCCGGCGGACTCGGTGTCAGCGAAGACGAAGCCTCCTGGGTCGTGACGACCTATCTCGTCGCCAATGCCGTCAGCCTGACCGGTTCGAGCTATTTCGCCCAGCGCCTTGGCCGCAAGCCATTCTTCCTGATGTGCCTGGCGCTGTTCACCGTCAGTTCGGTGCTGTGCGGTTTCGCGCCCAATCTGCAGTCGCTGCTGCTGTTCCGCATCATGCAGGGACTCGGCGGCGGCGGCATGGTCCCGGTGTCGCAGTCGATCCTCGCCGGTGCGTTTCCGCCGGAAAAGCGGGGCCAGGGTTTTGCGCTGTTCGGCATCGCCGTGGTCGTGGCGCCGGTGGTCGGACCTACGCTTGGCGGTTGGATTGCCGATAATTTTTCCTGGCAGTGGTGTTTCCTCATCAACGGCCCGGTTGGCGTGGTCGCGCTCGGGCTCATTGGTGCGCTGTTGCGCGAGTCAAATGCCGCGCTCGCTGAGCGCAAGCGCTTCCTGCAGCAAGGCCGCGCCTTCGATCTCGTCGGCTTCGCGCTGGTCGCAACCTTTCTCGGCGCACTCGAGATCGCGCTTGATCGCGGCCTCGAGGACGACTGGCTTTATTCGACCTTCATTGTCGTCACGATGGCGATTTGCGCGCTGGCCTTCGTGCTGATGATCCCGTGGGAGCTTAGCCGCCGCGACCCGATGATCGATATCCGGATGGTGGCGACGTGGCAATTCGGCGCGTCTTTCCTGGTTATGCTTGGCGCCGGCGCCATCCTGCTCGCCACCACGCAATACCTGCCACAACTGGTGCAGCAGAATTTCGGCTACACCGCGACCTGGGCCGGCCTCGTGCTCACGCCCGGCGGCATCGTGACCGTATTCATGATGCCGCTGGTCGGCCGCCTTACCGGCACGGTGCAGCCCCGCTATCTGATCGCGGCCGGCGCGGCGATCTGCGCGTTTGCGATGTACGACATGACCAAGGTCAATGGTGACTTGGGCTTCTGGTTCTTCGCCGCCTCGCGCATCTATATCGGCATCGGACTGCCGCTGGTCTTTCTGCCGATCATCGCCGCCTCTTACGACGGCGTTGCGCCCGACAAGACCGACATGGCCTCGGCCCTGATCAACGTCGCGCGCAATACCGGCGGCTCGATCGGCATTTCGCTCGCCAACAATGTGCTCGCGCATCGCGAGCAATTTCATCAGAGCCGGCTCGTTGAACTCGCAAATCCATCAACGAGCCAATATCAGAACACGTTGAAGCAAGTGATGGACTATTTCATCGCGCACGGCAGCTCGCTCGCGCAAGCTCAGCAGCAGGCATTCAACTGGATTGGCCAGCAGGTTCAGACGCAGGCGAGCTACCTCGCTTATATCGACGTGTTCTGGACGCTAGCGCTGATTTCGCTCGCCGCCGTTCCGCTCGCGCTCACGCTGCGCAAAGTGAAGCTCGGCGGACCGGCGCCGGCTGGCCATTGAGGATATCGATCCACGCCAGAAGGGAGAGCACCATGAAGTACCGCATCCTTGCCTGGGCCGCGATCAGCTGGACTGCCGTCTGCCTCGGTCCCTATGTCTACGCACTCAATGACCTGATTACATGGCGGTAGCGCTAGCGGGAATCAGTGACTCCGCAGTTCGAGATGGAAGGTTGTCATGGACGCTCAGGTCCAGTCGCGTATCGCGCAGCCAGCACACCAGTTGTCGCCTTGAGCTACCGAGCCTAAGCAAAGAGCATTAATTCGGGGATTACCGCGGGTTGGGGCCGGGCTTCGACAGCACCGGTCTTGCTGCTCTATGCTGATTGATGTCGATCGCGCCGAACTACTGACGAAGGAAACTGCGGCGGGCGTCGTTCGACGATCCGATCAATCAGAGCACCAGGATTACGATGGCGCTGGAAATCCAAGATTATGCGTTGATCGGTGACTGTAAGACAGCGGCTCTGGTGGGCCGCGACGGCGCGATCGATTGGTTGTGTTGGCCACGCTTCGATTCGTCGGCGTGCTTTGCCGCACTCCTTGGAACGGCCGAAAACGGGCGTTGGCTTATCGCGCCGGTGCAGCCGAGTATCTCGGTGAGCCGGCGCTACCGGCCCGGTACACTTGTTCTTGAGACCGAATTCGAGACCGAGAACGGCCGCGCGACGGTCATCGATTTTATGCCGATATCCGATGAACCCAGTCTCGTACGGATTGTCGTGGGTCGATCGGGCCGCCTCGATTTTCGCACGGAATTTGTGGCGCGCTTTAACTACGGCTCGACCGTTCCATGGGTGAATCGGCTAGACGACGGTACAATCAATGCGATTGCCGGACCGGAGCGTCTGGTCTTGCGAACCCGGCCGCCCTTTATGGCGAGGACCTGAGAACGCTCGGGGAGTTCACGGTGGAAGCCGGCGAGTCCGTCCCCTTCATCCTTGCATACGGTACGTCGGTTCAACCTCCGCCGCCCGCGATTGATGCGTTTGAAGCGCTGCAGCGGACGGAAGCCGGCTGGCGCAAATGGAGCGACCGCTGTCCGGATGTCGGGCCATGGAGCCAAGCCGTCAAACGTTCGCTCATTACATTGAAGGCATTGACCTATGCGCCCACTGGCGGAATCGTCGCCGCGGTGACAACCTCCTTGCCCGAGCGCCTCGGCGGCGTTCGCAATTGGGATTATCGTTATTGCTGGCTAAGGGACGCGACCTTCACGCTCCTGGCATTCATGCATCTCGGGTACTACGAAGAAGCGCGGGCCTGGCGCGACTGGCTCGTCCGCGCCGTCGCCGGCAGTCCTGAGCAGGTCCAGATCGTGTACGGCGTCGGCGGCGAGCGCTGGCTACCGGAATTGATCGTGCCGTGGCTTAGCGGTTACGAGAATTCTTCCCCGGTGCGCATCGGCAACGCAGCATACCAGCAGCTTCAGCTCGACGTGTTTGGCGAGATAGCCGATGCGATGCTGCAAAACGTCAAAGCAGGGATGGGAATAACTGAACGCGGCCGAGCTTTGCGTCCGGTCATATTGGAATACCTGGCGCGTGCCTGGCGGGAGCCGGACGAAGGCATTTGGGAAGTGCGCGGCGGACCTCAGCACTTCGTCCATTCAAAGGTCATGGCCTGGGTCGCGTTCGATCGCGCCGCCGATGCGGTGGAGGCGGAATCGTCCGGAGACTCAGCTCAGCGATGGCGAGAGATTGCCGACGAAATTCATGCGGAAATTTGCGAGCGTGGATTTGACGCAGAGCTTAACAGCTTCGTGCAGTCCTACGGCTCCAAGCGGGTCGATGCCAGCCTGCTGCTGATTCCACTTGTCGGCTTCCTTCCCCCAAACGACCCGCGTATCCGGGGAACGATTCGGGCGGTTGAGGACAAACTCGTGATCGATGGGGAGTTCGTTCTACGCTACGAAACCGAGAGTCCCCGTGATGGGCTGCCGGAGGGCGAAGGTGCGTTTCTGGCGTGCAGCTTTTGGCTCGTGGACAACTACATTTTGCAGGGCCGATATGCGGAAGCGCGAAAGCTGTTCGATCGCTTGCTGTCTCGCTGCAATGACGTGGGTTTGCTGGCCGAAGAGTTCGATCCGCTGACTGGCCGCATGCTGGGCAATTTCCCGCAGGCTTACAGTCATGTCGGCTTGATCAATTGCGCGTTGAGCCTAAGCCGGCAGACGGGGCCGATCGAGGAGCGCGCAGAATCGGATGAGGGGCCGATCGACTTTGCTGCCGATAAAGCCGCAGCGGGCTTTATCAGCGAACGATAATCACAGTCGCCAATATTGCCGTCAGAAGTGCATTTGTAATCCTTATTGCGAGAATTATTCCGGTGCTTGCGATCCTAATTCGTGCTTGCAATAGGGATTGGATGCCAAGCGCAACCAAAAAAGCCACAACAGTGGCTACCAGCATGGTCCAGTCAATGCTCATCACAGCACCCTTAAGGTTATCTTTTGCTCCGCGCCTCAATTTAGGGCTTTTTCAATAGCTCCGGCAGCCTAGCTATATTCGCCGCGATCCGCCGCGCCTCGTCTTTGGTCAGCAGCTTAGCGGGCCGAGTCGACGCCCCACGCCAGCGCAACCAAGTTTGTGTGGCCCCGGTCTCCGCTGGGGTGCTTTAAGGGGACCGGTGCCACGGGCTACGCCGGGAACGCGACTGGGAAAATTGCCCGGCTCGCCTATCCCGCAAACTCAGCGGCGTGGCTCGCCGTTCCTGAGTCAACTCTCCGACTATCACGGCCTGCGGATATTGGTCGCGATGCAGCTCCGCTTTTATAGAGTCCGCTTGCGACAAAAAGAGCACGAAACATACAAAAGCGCACAACGTTTATTTGGTGAGGGCTCCTGAGTGGGGGCCCTTTTTGCGGGTTATCACGATGCTGCAAACAATCGATTTCTTTCAAGAGCAAATCAACCAATGTAGAGACGTCGCCGCGCGATCCGATAACAAGCCCGATCAAGAATTTTGGTTGAAAATGGCGGATCGTTGGGAGGGGTTGATGCGAACGCGACAGTTCAGCAATGTTGGCAATCAGCCCGCGCCTAAATCTCGGTTGCGACGTCTACGATTTTACCAGCACTGAACGGAGTTTTGCCTGCATGTCCGTTGTGGTCGCGGACGACAAAACAGGCGTCTTATTCCTCGACAGTCAAGGCGGCGGGAAGCGGGGGGTGGAGGTTTGAAATTCACCGCTTCCAACTTGTGGCAAACCAGAGGACGCCGATCACAATCACGAAGAACAAAATGAACCTTGGATCGAATTGCTTATGGGGTGTCCTAAAGCTTTCATCAGCTAAAAAGATGCCTAGCGCGAAAAGGCCGAGAACTATCAACCCGACCTTCGCGTGTTGGTTCATGACATTTCCCGCTCAACGGCTGGCGCGCCCTTCGGGCTTTTGACCTTATCCAATGTGGAGATCGCGATCCCGGTAGGCTTCGAACGTGTGACCAGCGATCTCCCTAACCGAGCACCGTCTCGACTATCCACCAATCGGGAAATTTGATGCGCAGGCTTTTACCCGCCGATGCGCTGTCGGCGGCGGACGAAAACAGCGCAAAGCATGTAGCGCCCGAGCCCGACATCCGGGCAAGCCGGCAACCGGCGGCCGCGCGCAGCGACGCCAGCACCTCGGCGATCGCCGGCTCAAGCGCGATCGCCGGCGTTTCCAGATCGCTTGCTTCGCTCGCGAGCCAACGAAGGAGCTCTTGCTTGTTCTGCATGTTCGGCAAGCCGGCGAAATTGGCAGCGGTGTCCGAGGCTCGGATCGGATTTGCCGAAGGCTTCCAGCCGGAAAATACCAGCTTGGTCGGCACCGCGACGCCGGGATTGACCAGAAGCGCATGCAGGCGCGGTAGCGGCAGCGGCGCGGACAGTATTTCGCCAATGCCGCGCATTATTCGCGGGCGTGGATCGAGGCAGACCGGCACGTCGGCGCCGGTCGCGCGCGCGGCATCGTGGAGGCGCGGGTCGTTCGGAGCAAGTTTATTGGCCCGCGCCAGCAGCCGCAGCGCCGCCGCGGCATCGGCCGATCCGCCGCCGAGTCCGGCCGCGACCGGCAGGTTCTTGTCCAGACGGAACGCCCCCGCGCGCAGACCGGGAACGCGCGCGGCCAGTGCGCGGGCGGCTTTGGTCACGAGATTGTCGGCCTCTGCTCCGGCCTGGGACGCGCCCGGTCCGAGCACGGTGAGCGTCAGCGCGTCGCCCACCGCCAGCGCCAGCCGATCGGCGACATCCGCAAAAGCCACCAAGCTTTCGAGATCGTGATAGCCGTCGGCGCGCCGGCCGAGCACGCGCAGGGTCAAATTGACCTTGGCCGGCGCGCTTTCGACGAGGTCAGAAGGCAAAAAGGCCGCTTAGCCCCCGTTGTCGGACTTTTTTGTTTTCTCGGGATCGGCCGGCTTGTCGGCGGCCGCAGCGGAGGTCGAAGAGGATGTGTCGGCGTGCAGGCCTTCTTTGAGCTTGGCCTCGATCTTCGGCAGTTCTTCCGGATCGGGATTGAGATCCTTGGCATGCGACCATTGGAAATGCGCTTCCAGGGTGCGGCCGACCCGCCAATAGGCGTCGCCGAGATGATCGTTGATGGTCGGATCCTCGGGCTTGAGCTCGACCGCGCGCTCGAGATTCTTCACCGCTTCGTCGTAATTGCCGATCCGATAATAGGCCCAGCCGAGCGAGTCGACGATGTAGCCGTCGTCCGGTCGCTGGTCGACGGCGCGGCGGATCATGTCCATCCCTTCGTCGAGATGAATGCCCTGATCGACCCATGAATAGCCGAGGTAATTGAGTACGAGCGGCTGATCCGGATAGAGGCTGAGCGCCTTTTTCATGTCGGCTTCGGCCGCCGGCCATTGATGCGAGCGCTCGTAGCAAATGCCGCGGAAGTAGAACATCACCCAGTTGCCCTTTTCCGGATTCGGCACGTTGCCGATCGCCTTGCCATAGGTTTCGCCGCAATCGGCGAAATCCTTGCGGGCGCGCTGAATATTTCCGAGCTCGACGATCGCCTCGGTGTCGCGGGGACGTTCGGCAATGGCCCGCTCGAGAAGCTTCTTGGCTTCGTCGGTACGATCGAGCGCGTCGAGGTCCACAGCCATTTGAATCTGGGCGTTGCGCGCGAGCACCGAGTTCGCCGGTATCCGCTCATAGGCCTTGATCGCGAGGTCCGGCTTTTTCAGCTGCTCGTAAAGATCGCCGAGCGAAAGCAGCGCCATCGGATGCGTCGGCTCCAGATAAAGCGCGAGCTGCAGATAGATCAGCGCCAGGTCTTCGCCGCCGCGACGGCCGATCGAGGCGCCGAGGCCATAAAGCGCTTCCGCGGCGCCGGCCTGTGGTGACTCGACCAAAGGCGGAAGCTTGGCGCCGCCCGCGATGTCCCTGATCTCCTGGTTGATGACGGGATGATCGGGAAGGAGCTTGGCGAAATCGGCGTAGATCTTGAGCGCTTCGTCCTTATTGCCGGTGCGCGACAGATAGCGGCCATAGGCCTGCACAGTACGCAGCGCCTGGGAATCGGCCTTATATGCGTTGGCGAAGCGCTTACCGGCGCCCTTCTTGTCGTTGGCCAGGTCAAGGATCAGCCCGGCATGGAGATCCTTGAAAATGCCGTACCAGTCCGGGCCGGACAGCTTGTCCAGCGTCTCGACCGCGGCGCGACTGTCGCCGGCACCAGCTTGCGCCCAGGTTGACAATAACGCGGCCGTGAGGTCGGTGACCGGGCCGCGGACCGATTGCGCGAGATTTTGCCGCGCCGAGGCGTAACGCTTCTGTTTGAGATCGCGCACGCCCACGACCAGCCGGGAAATGCGGTCGTTGCGATCCATGCTGAGCAGGCGTTCGCCGAGCTTGCTCGCCTCGTCGACATTGCCCTCCGTGAGCACGGACAGGAATGTCCGGCTGAGCAGGTCGGGATTACGCGGATCAAGCTTGAGAACGTCGCGGTAATAGGCCGCGGCGCGGGCGGAGTCCCGTTCGGCGCCGGCGTGGCGGGCGGCCAGATAGCTGCCGGCCGCGTTTTCGGGCGAAAGCTGTTCTTGCGCCGGCACCTGCGCGGCAAGGGACGGAAAGCTCAAAGCTAAAGCAATGCCGAGAATGGCGGCATGCCGAGGCAGCAGCGAGTGAATCACGACATCTCCATAGGCAAAACTCGACCGGCGGAACGGGAATCGGCGCGCCTTCTATGCTCGGTCGCCGCGAGAATGTACTTTTTGCCGCAAGCCCGCAAGCACGCAAACCCGGCAGCGCCGAGGTTATTCTCGCGCCCGGACGGCTGGGTTAGGCCCTAACGGCGGCAAAATCGGGGCGAGGCGCGCGCGCCGCGCTGGATTCAGGCGAGTAGCGAGTGGGCGAATGGCGAATCTATTCGGTGACCAACGCTATTCGCCATTTGCCGATCACATATTCGGATAATTGGGACCGCCGCCGCCTTCGGGCGGCACCCAGGTGATGTTCTGGTTGGGGTCTTTGATATCGCAGGTTTTGCAGTGGACGCAGTTCTGCGCGTTGATCACAAAGCGCGGCTGGCCGGCTTCCTCGACCCATTCATAAACGGCGGCCGGGCAGTAGCGCGCCGACGGTCCGGCATAGACATCGTGCTCGGACGATTTTTGCAAAGCGTTGTCGCCCACCAGGAGATGGACGGGCTGGTCCTCCTCGTGATTGGTGTTGGACAGATAGACCGAGGACAGCCGATCGAATGTGAGTCGCCCGTCGGGTTTGGGATAGGCGATCGCCCGGCATTTTGCGGCCGGCTCGAGCGTTTCAAAATCCGGCTTGCCATGTTTGAGCGTGCCGAGCACCGAGAAGCCGAGCGTGCTGGTCCACATGTCGAGCCCGCCGAGCGCGACGCCGGCAAGCGTGCCGAGCTTCGACCATAACGGTTTGGCGTTGCGCACCCGCCACAGATCGCGGCCGATCGGCGAGCCGCGCCAGTCTTCCTCGTAGGCCGAAAGCTCGTCATTGGCGCGGCCGTGCGCCAGCGCTTCGGCGACATGTTCGGCCGCGAGCATCCCGGACAGCATGGCGTTGTGGGTGCCTTTGATGCGCGGCACATTGACGAAGCCCGCGGCGCAGCCGATCAGCGCGCCGCCTGGAAATGCGAGCTTCGGCACCGATTGCCAACCGCCTTCCGTGATGGCGCGCGCGCCGTAGCAAATCCGTTTTCCGCCGTCGAATGTATCTCTGATCAGAGGATGCGTTTTGAAGCGTTGAAATTCCTCGAACGGTGAGAGATAGGGGTTGCGATAGTTCAGATGAACGACAAAGCCGACCGCAACCAGATTGTCGCCGAAATGATAGACGAACGAGCCGCCGCCGGTGCGGTTATCGAGCGGCCAGCCGAGCGTGTGTTGCACAAGCCCGCTTTTGTGTTTGTCAGGGGGAACCTGCCAAAGCTCCTTGAGCCCGATGCCGAATTTCTGCGGTTCGCGATCGCCGCGCAGCCCGAACTGCTCGATCAGTACCTTGGACAGGCTGCCCCGCGCGCCTTCGGCGAACAGCGTGTATTTGCCGCGCAGCTCCATGCCGCGCGCGAATCCGGATTTGTGATGGCCATCCTTGGCGAGGCCCATGTCGCCGGTGGCAATGCCGGCGACCGCGCCGTTGTCAATTAAGGTCTCGGTGGCGGCGAAGCCCGGATAGATTTCGACCCCGAGCCCTTCCGCCTTGCGCGCCAAATAACGGCAGACTTCGCCCAGCGAGACGATGAAATTGCCATGATTGCTCATCAGCGGCGGCATCAGCAAGGTTGGCAGCCGCAGCGCGCCGGAGGCGCCAAGGACATAGAAACGGTCGGATGTCACCGCAGTCTTGATCGGCGTGTCCTCGTCGCGCCAACCCGGGATAAGGCGGTCGAACCCGATCGGATCGATGACGGCGCCGGAGAGGATGTGAGCACCGACTTCGGATCCTTTTTCCACGATGACGACCGACTTTTCCGGCGCCAGCTGTTTGAGCCGAATCGCGGCAGAAAGTCCGGCCGGTCCCGCACCGACGATCACGACGTCAAACTCCATCGCTTCACGTGGCGGAAGGTCCGATGTATTCATGCGCCTAACTTATGGCCCTAACTTTGAGTCCGGTACGTCGATGGCCGATTGTTCACGAATCTTGCGCGCTGACAATCGGTGTACGCCGGCAAAACCGGTCCGATGGCAATTCCGCCTTGAGCTTGCCGCATGATGTCTCGATCCAAAGCCGCGCGCGAACTCATTGCGTTTTACCTCGACGCCGGCGTCGATGCGCTGATCGGCGAGGAGCCGATCGACCGCATGGGTGACGACATCGCCCCGCAGCGGATCGACGTTGCCGCATCGGCGGCAGCGGGAAAAACGGCCCGGCGGGTTCGAAGTGAATCGCCGCCATCGATCGCGAGCTCACACGGCGAGCCGCCAAGGCCGGGACTATCCGCCGCCGCTCCGGCCTCGCCTGAAGCCGCAGTGATGGCCGCCCGCGAAGCGGCAAGGAACTCTACGACGCTTGACGAATTGCGAGCGCTGCTCACCGATTTCGAGGGCTGCGCGCTGCGCGCAACCGCGACCCAACTGGTCTTTGCTGACGGCAATCCGCAAAGCCGCGTCATGTTTGTCGGCGAGGCGCCGGGCTACGATGAAGATATTGTCGGCCGGCCGTTCGTCGGACGTTCCGGCAAATTGCTCGACCGCATGATGGCGGTGATTGGTCTCGACCGGACGGCTTGCTACATCGCCAATGTCGTGCCATGGCGGCCGCCCGGCAACCGCACGCCCACCCCACAGGAGACCGCCATCTGCCTGCCGTTCATCCGCCGGCAGATCGAGCTCGCCGATCCCGATATTTTGGTCTGTCTTGGCGGGCCAGCGATGCAGACGCTGCTCGGCGTCAAGGATGGGATTACGCGTTCGCGTGGACGCTGGCTTTCCTACGACACCGGGCGGCGCGAAATCCGCGCCTTGGCCACGTTTCATCCGGCCTTTCTGTTGCGTAGCCCGTTGCAGAAGCGCTTCGCCTGGCGGGATTTTCTGGCGCTGAAGAAAGCGTTGGCGGGTGGGTTGCCGATGAAGAACCCGTGACACACGGCGCTCAACAAACCGTTCCGATTGATCCGGCAGGGGACGAGTCGCCAGCTCGTTGCTCGGCCCGCTTGGCGAGCTTTTCGTAATCTTGCGCGATCGCGAGCATTGTCGCCTTAGTATGGGCGTCCACCATTTGCACGGCAATCGCGCGAGCCTCCTCGGCGCGGTTACGCCAATAATCGGGATCATCCTTTGTTGGGTTTAGGGCCATTACT
>Ga0126373_10002415_pt1 | contig 13792 bp, 10 predicted proteins | sample PanSoiMetPlot_11_FD_92545 | JGI IMG/M metagenome (GOLD analysis project Ga0126373, IMG submission 92545) | Tropical forest soil microbial communities from Panama - MetaG Plot_11 | ecosystem: Environmental > Terrestrial > Soil > Tropical forest > Bulk soil | place: Panama | collected 2016-02-17 | reverse complement strand
GAAGCGCTGGCCATCGTCAAAAACGCCGGTTTCGCCGACGCCGTCCACGTTGGCGGCGGCGTGGTCGCCTGGGTAAACCAGGTTGACCCGAGCCTGCCGACGTACTGACCAAGGCTCCGCCACCCCGCCACTGAACGGCACAATGGCTCGCAGGCCTTAAAATTTCCGTGTGACGTGGCAGCCAGAGCCGGCCCAGAACGGGTCGGACGGCCCCGCCAGCGACTCCGGCTCTGGCTCGCCTGATGGTTTCCATCAGGTGGCCAAGCGGACCCCGCGGCGCGGCCCACGCAGAGCGTTGGCGAGTGCAGCACTACTGGCTGGCCTCGCCGGCCTGGCCGTGGCAGCGCTTGGAATAGCTCACAACCTGCTGCCACGGCAGTTCACGATGACGCAGCGACGCCAGATTATGGCCTGGGAGCTCGACCGCCGCTGGCGGTCGCTGCCCGCTGGAGCGATCTTTCCGGCATCCGTCGGCTACACCGTCCCCGGCAACGACCTGAACTCCGACAATAACCTGGAGCTTCAGGCCCGGCTGCTGGGCGTCAGCCAAAGTACGTGCGGTGCCGCCGCCACGGGCACGGCTGCTGAGCTGCTCAGTAAGTACCACTGCGCCGCCGCAATGCGCGCGACCTATGTCGACGCGTCCGGCGCACTGGTCGCGACCCTCATGGTGGCCGTGCTGCCCACCACGGCCGCCCAGCACGCGGTCATCCACGAGCTAGCTGGCTCTGATCCCATCTCTCCGGTGCTGGTCCGGACCCTTCGGGTGGCCGATACGCCGGCCGCCGGATTCGGCGCCGCGCAGCGGCAGCTCACCCAGGCAGCCGGTGCCGGGCCCTATCTGATCTTGTCGACTGCCGGGTTCTCCGACGGGCGGCATCGCGTTCGGCTGTCAGGCGATCCATACCTGGGAACGGAGCTGTCCAGCCTGGCGTCCGGCCTGGTCACCTCCGCCGAAAGCGTCCTCGGCAAGCCGCTGCCGCCGCTGGTGTGTCCCGGGGCACCTGGATGCTGACCGCCTTGAAGTTGTCGGGATCAAACCAGCGGCGGTGGGCTGCGAGGGTGGCCGGCGCGGTGCTGCTCGCCGCGGTGCCGATCGCGCTGCTGGGTGTCAGGCCGGCGAAGGCGGACATCGTTCGCAACACGGAGAGCTGGGTGCTCAGCGAGCTCAATCTGCCGGCGGCCTGGTCGGTGTCTCAGGGCAAGGGCGTCGTCGTGGCCGTCATCGATAGCGGCGTCAATCCGAGAGTCTCTGACCTTGCCGGGAGCGTGCGGACGGGGCCAAATTTCACCGGGGTCGGCACGCCGCCGTCGAACCCGAACTGGGGAATCCACGGCACGTGGATGGCATCTTTGATCGCGGGGCACGGGCATGCCGGCGGCACCAGCGGCATCATGGGCAGCGCTCCGCAGTCGACGGTGCTGTCAATCAGGGTGATCACTGACTCCAGCGACCCGAACAACGCGAGATACGGGCGGCAGTCTGCCAGCCGCGGCCAGAGCGAGCTTGCCGACGCCATCACGTACGCCGTGGATCACGGCGCTCAGGTGATCAGCCTGTCGCTCGGCTACCCCCTGCAAAGCCGTCCGGTTCGGGCCGCACTCCAGGATGCCTACGAGCACAACGTCGTCGTCGTCGCGTCGGCCGGAAACTCCGGCAACGCGGCAGGTGCCAGCGGGACGGGCCAGGCACCCTACTCGTTCCCGGCCGACTATCCCGGCGTGCTCGCGGTCGGCGCGGTGAACAGCAGCGGGCAGGTGTCGAGCTTCTCCAGCGAGAACCTGTCGGTGCAGGTGGCCGCGCCTGGCGACCGGGTTCCCGCCCAGGGCCGCGATGGGGCCTACTGGTACGTCAGCGGCACGAGCCCGGCTTGCGCGCTGACGGCCGGGGTCGTGGCTCTCGTCAAGTCCAAATATCCGAACCTGACGGACACACAGGTTGTCTCGGCCATTACGAGCAGCACGACGCGCAGCACGCGACCGGCCGGCGCGTGGGACGAGCAGATCGGCTTTGGCGTTGTGAACGCGGCCGCGGCCCTGAGAGCGGCCCACCGCTTGGCCGCCGAGCCGACGGCCGTGGCCGGCGTTTCCTCGGCCGCGCACTTTGGCGGCGGCATGGCCGCCATTCCGACGGTTCCGGTCGCGCCCCGGGGATCATCTGGGCTTGTGCTGTACTGCCTGCTGGGCGCCGCGTGCCTGGGCCTCGTCGCCTTGGGCACGAGCAGGCTCTTCGCCGTGAACGAGCTGCCCGCGAGCAACCAACCGCCGACGGCCGGGCCGGCCGCCGTGGCAGCGTCTGGATCAGCTAGCAACGGCGCCACCCGGTCGGTGCTGTCTCCTCAGCCTGCGCCGCCGGTCGCCCGGCACGCCGCGCCTCGCGGTCGCGGTAACCATCCCGCAGGGCCGTGATGTCCCGCAAACCGGCCCGAGGCGACGATCAGGGGCGACCTGGTATGGACGACTACGCGAGCCGCGTGCTCGACGTGGTCGACTCGATCGCAGCCGGCACCGTCATGTCGTACGGCGACATTGCGGAGTTCCTTGGAGAGGGCGGTCCTCGCCAGGTAGGCCGCACCTTGGCGTTGTGGGGCGGGGGCGTGGCGTGGTGGCGGGTGGTGCACGCTGACGGTTCGCTGCTCGCGGGGCACGAGCGGGCGGCAGTGGCTGCCTACCAGTCGGAAGGGACGCCGCTTCGTTACCCGCCTCGCGGCGGCCTGCCACGCGTCGACATGGAGCGCGCCCGGCGGACTCATTGATCCGCGCGGTTGGACACGGCTGGCGAGAAGCCGTCAATACCCGCCCCTGTCGGCACCGTCTGCTGAGATGCAAGCGACATGGAAACTCTCTCGCCTTCCTACCGGCTCGTCCGGCAGCCAGCGTCGGCGGTCGCGCCGCCGTGCCTTGATGAGGCCCAGCATCGCGCCGTCGAGCACGCCAGTGGTCCGTTGTTGGTCCTTGCGGGTCCCGGGACCGGCAAGACCACCACGATCGTCGAGGCTGTTGTCGATCGGGTGACGCGTCGCGGCATAGACCCAAGCCGCGTCCTCGTCCTCACCTTCAGTCGTAAGGCGGCGGCCGAGCTGCGTGAGCGGATCACGCTCCGCCTCAACCGCACGGTGCGGCAGCCGCTGGCGCTGACGTTCCACAGCTACGCGTACGCCCTGGTGCGGCGAGAGTATGCACTCGCCGGCGAGGTGCCGCCAATCTTGCTATCGGGTCCTGAGCAACTGCTCGAGGTTCGGCGCCTCCTGCGGGGCGAGGCGAGCGACGGCGCGCCGGGCTGGCCGGAGCGGCTGCGGCCTGCTGTCGCGACCCAAGGCTTCGCGTCCGAGCTGCGCGACTTTCTGTTGCGTGCGGCCGAGCGCGGGCTCGATGGCGCGCGCTTGGCCGCGCTCGGGCGCGAGCGTGGCCGGGATGACTGGATCGCGGCCGGGCGGTTCCTTGACTCGTATGCGGCCAGGTTCGATCTAGCACCCGTGCCGGCTTACGACTATGCCGAGATCATCAGGATCGCAGGTGCGCTCTTGCGCGATCGGGCCGTCAGAGCCCGTGAGCGCGAAGCGTATGGCGCAGTCCTGGTTGACGAGTATCAGGACACCGATCCGGCACAAGAGGAGCTGCTCGTGCAGCTGGCCGGAGACGGCCGCGAGCTGATCGCCGTCGGCGACCCCGACCAGTCGATCTACGCATTCCGCGGCGCCGACGTCACGGCGATCCGGCGCTTCCCCGACCGTTTCCGCACGCCCGACGGGCGGCCAGCGGGAGTGATCTCGCTGCGCACGTGCCGGCGCAGTGGCGTCAGTCTGCTGGCCGCGTCCAGGCGAGTCGCGGCCAGGCTGCCAAGGGCGGTCGGCCGCCTTGATCCATCCGCGAGCCGGGAGCACAGAATGCTCGTGCCCCTCGAAGGGGCAGAGCCCGGCCGGGTCCAGATCACGACCGCGGCCAGTACGAGCCAGGAGGCAGCGCTGATCGCCGATACGCTCCGGCGTGCGCACCTGCTCGACGCGATGCCTTGGTCGTCGATGGCGGTCTTGGTGAGATCCGCCGCGCGGCAGGCTCCTGCGCTTCAGCGTGCCCTCACCGCAGCCGGGATCCCGGTCAGCGTGACCGGCGACGAGCTGCCGCTGACTGCAGAGCCTGGCACCAGGCCGTTGTTGCGCCTCATCACGTGCGCGCTCCGGCCTGAGGCACTGGACGAGCAGACCGCTGCCGAGCTACTGACCGGGCCGCTCGGCGGGACAGACGCGCTCGGGCTGCGCAGGCTACGCCGCGGGTTGGTCGCCGCGGCCCGCGCGGCCGGCCAGCCGCCGCCGGCCGAGCCGCTCGTCCAAGCCCTGCGGGACCCGCGGGAGCTGATACCGGAAGGATGGCCGGACGAGCGCGCCGAGCTCGCGGACTCGGCGGCGGAGAACTCGTTGGCAGCCGATGACCCGGCGGTCCCGGCTGACCAGGCGGTGACGGCCGCGCGCCAGGTCGCGGCGCTGCTGGAGGTGGCACGCGCAGCGAACCGTGACGGCACGCCACACGAGGTGCTGTGGGCCGTCTGGTCCGCGTCGGGACTTGCCCGGCGCTGGGAACAGGCAAGCGCAGCAGGCGGCCCGCGTGGCGCACTGGCCGATGCCGATCTCGACGCAGTTGTCGCGCTGTTTGACGCCGCATCCAGGTTCACTGCCCGGCTGACCCTCGGCTCGACGCAGCTATTCCTCGACAGCCTGGCCGGCCAGGAGATCGCCGGTGACAGCCTCGCACAGCGGGCGGCGGGCGGCGACGCTGTCAGCCTGCTGACAGCTCACCGGGCCAAGGGTCTCGAATGGGACCTGGTCATCGTGGCAGGCGTGCAAGAGGGAACCTGGCCCGACGTTCGCCAGCGCGGCTCTCTCCTAGGCATGGATGAGCTGATAGACGTTGCCGGGTGGGACGCAGGCGGCGAAGTCAGATCGGGCACCGAGGCCGCAGCCTTGGCGGCAGCCGCGCGGCAGCTCGCCGACGAGCGGCGGCTGTTCTATGTCGCGGTTACCAGAGCGCGGCGGCGGCTCGTAGTGACCGCCGTGGGCGCCGAGGACAGCGAGGAGCGTCCGTCCAGGTTCCTGGCTGAGCTTGCTGGCGATGACATCGAGATCGAGCGCGTCGCGGGCGCAGGGCGTCGCTGGCTCTCGCTGCCGGCTCTGACGGCCGACCTGCGTCGGGCTGCGGCCAACGGCAACCTGCCGCCGGACGTGCGCGAGGCCGCGGCATCACAGCTGGCAAGGCTCGCGTCGGCCGGTGTCCGAGGCGCGAGCCCGCGGCAGTGGTACGCGCTGACGGAGCTGTCCGCGGTCGGTGAGCGTCTGCCCGGCAGCATCCACATCTCCCCGTCGCGTGTCGAGACCTTTACCAAGTGCGGGCTGCGGTGGCTGCTCGAGGCGGCGGTGGGCGTGCGGACGCCTGGTGCGGCGCAAGGACTTGGCATCGTCATTCACGCGGCCGCCGCACTGGCAGCCGAAGGCGCCGATGACGGTGAGGTCGCCAAGCGCGTGGACGAGCTGTGGCAGCATCTCGACTTCGGCAGCCCCTGGTACAGCGCGCGGCAGCGTGCGCAGGCCGAGAGCATGGTGACCAAGTTCCTCGCCTGGCACCGCAGCAATCCACGGCAGCTCGTGGCCGTCGAGCAACAGCTCCGGGTCACCCTCGGGAACCTCATCATCACCGGGCAAGTCGACCGGCTGGAGCGTGACGAACGCGGCGCGGCGATCATCGTTGACCTCAAGACCGGCACGTCCAGGCCGGCCGACGCAGACCTGGACCGCAATCCGCAGCTCGGCGTCTACCAGCTGGCCGTCCTGCTCGGTGCGTTCGAGCAGTTCGGCCTCACTGAGCCGGGTGGCGCAGAGCTAGTTCAAATCGGCAAGGCGGGGCTCACCGCGTCGGTTCGTGTCCAGCCGCAGCGCGCTCTGGCCAGCGACCCCAACCCGGGCTGGGCGCGCGAGCTAGTTGAGACGGTGGCTGCGGGTATGGCGGGTCCCGCCTTCCGGGCGACGGCCAACCCCGGCTGCCGCGTCTGCCCGGTTGCGTCCAGTTGCCCCGTCGACGAGCGTGGCGGCCAGGTGACGCCGTGACCAGCAGCCGTGTCATGTACAGCCCGGCACAGCTGGCGAGGCTGACGGGCGCGCAACAGCCCACCCCTGAGCAGGCTGCGGTCATCGGGGCGCCGCTGACGCCGATGGCGGTGATCGCCGGAGCTGGTTCAGGCAAGAGTGAGACGATGGCAGCGCGGCTGGTCTGGCTTGTCGCGAACCAGTTCGTGCGACCCGAGAGCGTACTCGGACTCACCTTCACCAGGAAAGCTGCGGCCGAGCTTGCCGGGCGGGTCCGGGTCAGGCTGACGGCGTTGCGGCGAGCCGGCGTCGCCGTGGCAATGGCGGGCCAGCCTGCGGGCAACCTGCTCGGGCCTGATCTGTCAAGCGATGACGACGATGCCCTCGCAGGCGACCCGGTGATATCGACGTATCACGCCTACGCTGGGCGCATTCTCGGCGACCACGCACTGCGTGAGGGCTTCGAGCCGACATTGCGCCTCATTACGCCGGCCGTTTCGTGGCAACTCGCGGCTAGGGTGGTCGCCGCTTATGAAGGCCCTGTGGACGCGCTCGAATGGACGCCCGCCAGCGTCACGGCCGCGATGCTGGCCTTGGCCGGGGAGATGGCCGAGCACATGCGATCCTGCGATGAGGTGCTGGCAACCGGCGAATGGCTGGAGAGTTGCATCGCTGGTCTGGCAGGCCGCGTGCCCAGGGCTGTGACAGATGTACTCAAGCACCAGCAAACGAGGGAGCAGCTGCTGCCGCTGGTGGCCGCGTATTCCGCTGCGAAGGCGGCCAGGGAGGCAGTCGACTTCGGCGACCAGATGTCGATGGCGGCCCGGATCGCGTCGCGGCATCCGGTTGTCGGTGCCGGTGAACGAGCGCGCCACCGGGTGGTCCTGCTCGATGAGTACCAGGACACTTCGTATGCGCAGCTCGTGCTGCTCAGGTCCTTGTTTGGCGGCGGCCATCCCGTCACTGCGGTGGGGGATCCGTGCCAATCGATCTATGGCTGGCGCGGCGCAAGCGCCGGCAACCTGCGCAGATTCAGCCGCGACTTCCCGTGCGTCGACGGCGAACCGGCACCAGTGCGGGTCATGTCGACGAGCTTCCGCAACTCGGGAAACGTGCTGTTGGGAGCCGGTGCGATCCAGGCTGATCTGCGCGCCGAGGCACCGGACGTGCCGCTTTTGGTGGCTCCGCCTGGCCACGCCGACCGGGGCGCCGTGCGGTGCGCGCTACTCGAGTCCGTGCACGACGAGGCGGCCTGGGTCGCCGATGAGGTGGCCCGGCTCCTTGAGCTCGCGCCTGGACTTGCGCCTGACGGCACACCCTGGCCGGACGGCCGAGATGCGCAGGTCAGGCCCAGCGACATCGCAGTGCTCTGCCGTAAGCGCGCGCAGTTCGCCGCGCTGCGAGCAGCGCTGGAAGCGCGCAACGTCCCCGTTGAGGTCGTGGGTCTTGGCGGCCTGCTCACTGTGCCCGAGGTAGCCGACATCGTGGCGACACTTCAGGTCATGCACGAACCGGCCGCATCCGGGGCGCTCGTGCGACTCCTCACGTCGCCGCGATGGCGGATCGGGCCGGCCGACCTGGTTGCGCTCGGGCGGCGAGCCAGGGCGCTTGCCTCAGGGCGCGACGGCCAAGACCGAGACGTCCAAGACCGAGACGTCCAAGACCGGGACCAGCCGGTTGAGCCGCGCAACCTGGTGCTCGGCGCGGTCAGCGACCTGACCAGAGAGACGGGCGGCCTCATCGAGGCAATCGACGATCTCGGTAGCCCGGCTGGCTATTCCTTCGCCGGCTACGCCCGCATGTCTGCGCTCGCCGCCGAGCTGCGCGTTCTGCGTGGTCACGTAGCGAGGCCACTTGCCGAGCTCGTCATGGAGGTCGAGCGAACCCTCGGTCTTGACATCGAGGTCGCCTCCAGGCCGGGCGCCGATCCAGCCGCTGCACGGGCTGACCTGGACGCGTTCGCCGACGCGGCCGCGGCGTTCGCTGGTGACGCGCAGGAGCCGACACTCGGTGCCTTCCTCGCCTATCTCGAGGCTGCCGAGTCAGAGGAATTCGGACTCGAAGCCGGGCAGGTCGGCGAGACCGACTCGGTCAAACTCGCGACCGTGCACGCGGCTAAAGGCCTCCAGTGGGCAGCGGTCTTCGTGCCTGGGCTGGCGGCTGGTGCGCAGCGGCACGTGTTCCCCGCAAAGCCGCGCGTGACAACTCGATGGACTGAGAACGCCAGGCTCCTGCCGTTCAGCCTGCGCGGAGACAAGGCTGACTTGCCGTCCCTCGGGGGCCTGACGCCGGCTGAGCTTGCAGCGTTCAGCGCGGCGTGCACGGCCCGTGAGATGGCAGAGGAGCGCAGGCTCGCTTATGTCGCCGCCACCAGGGCCGCGTACCTGCTTGGCTGCTCGGGTTACTGGTGGTCTGACGGCGTATCGCGAGTTGGCCCGTCGCAGTTCCTGACCGAGATTCGAGCCGCCTGCGAAGACGGCGCGGGCCAGATTACGTACTGGCACCCTGAGCCCGACTCGGAGGCGGTTAATCCTGCGCTCGCTGAGCCTCCGACAGCTCTCTGGCCCGCCGTCGCGGCAGTCGGCGCACGGCTCGCGGCCATGCGCGAAGCGGCCGAGTTGGTCGAGGCCGCCACGCGGGCCCTCCGGACCGGTCACTCGCCGACTGCGCACCGGGACCCGGACGCGTCGGTCGCGGCGGCACCGGAAGGCGACGAGGCGCAGCACTACCAAGCTCTCATTGCCGATTGGACTCGCGATGCCGACTTGCTCATCGCCGAACGGGCTCGGCGGCAAGCGGGACCAGAAGTTCTGGTCGGCTTGCCGCGTCAGTTGCCGGTGTCGTCGCTGGTCACCATCGCGAGAGACCCGAGCGAGCTCGCTCAGCAGGTCCGGCGCCCGATGCCGCGCCCGCCTGCGCCGCAGGCGACCCGTGGCACCACCTTCCACGAGTGGCTAGAGCGTCGATTCGGGCAGGTGCAGCTCATTCACGCTGATGACCTGCCAGGTGCCGTCGACGGCTTCGATTCGGATGCTCGTGATCCTGACTTGGACGAGCTGAAGGCGCTCTTTGAGGCGGGCGAATGGGCCAGCCGCTGGCCGGCGGAGGTCGAAGTGCCGTTCGAGACGCTGATCGGCGACCGGGTGATTCGCGGCCGAATCGACGCGGTGTTCGCCGACGCCGAGGAGGGCGGATTCGACGTCGTGGACTGGAAGACGGGCAAACAGCCGGTTACGGCGGCCGACAAACGAGCAGTCGCCATCCAGCTTGCCGCCTACCGGCTCGCATGGGCCGCCCTCGCCGACGTTCCGGTGACGGCCGTGCGCGCGGCCTTCTACTACGTACGCGACGATGTGACGGTGCGGCCGGCCGACCTGCTTGATCAGGCGGGCCTCGCGGCCCTGATTGAAGACGTTGCCCTGGCGGCGACCGGATCATGACGATGACGACCGACGCGGCGTACGTAACCGCGAGTGGGGACCGAACGGGGTCACGACAATGTCAGATCGCATCCGGCGGATCAAAGTCTGCCTGAACGGCCGGCGAAATCCCGCGGACCACCCCGCGGTACCGATCACTCCCGATCAGCTTGCCGCCGCGGCCGCTTCGGCTGTCGCGGCGGGCGCCGAGGCTGTGCACTTGCATCCTCGCGGTGCCGATGGCATGGAGTCGCTGCGGGCGGCCCATGTCGGGCCGGCGGTCGGCGCTGTGCGGGCGGTGTGCGCAGGCGTTCCCATCGGCGTGACCACGGGCCTATGGGCAGCCGCCGACCCTTGGACGCGACGGGATGAGATCGCGGGCTGGTCCGACCTGGAGGCTGAGCAGCGGCCGGACTTTGCGTCCGTGAACATTAGCGAGGATGGCTGGCAGGAACTGGTGGTCATCCTGGCCGACGCCGGCATTGGCGCCGAGGCTGGTGTCTGGTCCGTCGCCGACGCCGAGGCCGCGGCCGGCTTCAAACCGCCGACTGAATGGCTCAGGATTCTCGTCGAGATCGCGAGCGCGCCAGCGGAGACGGCCACGATGCGAGCGGATGAGATTCTGGGCATCCTGTACGGGGCGAGAGTGACGGTACCGATCCTGCTGCATGGCGAGGACAGGAGCTGCTGGCCGCTGGTGGCGCATGCCGGACGCCTCGGGCTCGCCACCCGGATCGGGCTTGAGGATGTCCTGACGGGTCCCGATCGCCGGGACGTAACGGGCAACGCGGACCTAGTCCGGCTCGCTTTGGTCGAGTGGACTGCCGCACCGAGTGGCTGAGTCGGCGGCCACGGTGGCGTACCCGGTAGCATTCCGGGGTCGGACGCTATGGAGGCGGGCACCGTGACCGAACGACGAGTGGCCATGAGCGATGGCATAGCCGAGCGCGTAGTGCGCCGCGCCATCTCGCATCTGGCGAACTCTTACTCGCACGCGCCGGCTAGGGCTAGTGCTGCGAAGGAGCTGCTTGTGCACGCTCTCGAAGGCGCGAATCAGGAGGCCGACGAGGCGGACGGCTACGCGGCGGCGGCCGCCGTTGCCGCGCTCGCCCATGGCATAGAGGCCGAGGCCGGGCGAGGCCTGGACTGGCTCGCTGTCGCCGCCCTCCAGGAATGGGATTTCCACCACCCGGAGACGCCAATCTAAGTACAAGTCCAGATGTCGGGTAAATGCGGGATTAGTTCTCGGTCAGGTGCCGCTCAATGGACGCCACCTTTGACTCAAGAGCGCCGGACACTCCAGGGCGGATGTCAGCCTTGAGCGTGACACTCACCCTCGGTGCACGCGCCGCGACGGCGTCGCAGGCGGCCTTGACGACGGCCATCACCTCATCCCATTCGCCTTCGATAGACGTGAACATCGCGTCTGTGCGGTTCGGCAGGCCGCTGTCACGTACCACCCGGACCGCGTCCGCGACATAAGCGCCGACATCTTCACCCACGCCGAGTGGCGTCACCGAGAACGCGACGATCATCTGATCCTCCTTGTTGATGCAAGCAATTCAGCCGACATGCCAGTACCCCGACATGCCCACCTCACGACCGCGAGAGAATACCGGCACGGCACCTAGCCGCGGCGCGACCCAGCGCCTGGGCACTGTTCAGGTGCCGAAGTGCCACGTCCGCCGATCACTCCCGTGAAGGAGCAGCATGATGGATGTCCGCCAGTACATCGAGGAGTACGCCGCCGAATTCGTGGGCGCGCTCAGTCGCTGGCTGGCCATTCCGTCCATTTCTGCGGATCCAGGCCGGCGCCAGGACGTCGCGAGGTCGGCGGCGTGGCTGCAAGATTATTTGCAGGGATCAGGGTTCCCAATCGTCGAGATATGGCCGACGGGCGAGGTCGATTCGCCGGGACTTCCGGCGGTGTTTGCCGAGTGGCCAGCCGTCGATCCCGCGGCTCCCGTCGTGCTGGTCTACGGCCACCACGACGTGCAGCCGGTAGAGCCGCTGGCCGAGTGGGATAGTCCGCCATTCGAGCCGATCCAGCGCGGCGGGTTGCTCTTCGGCCGCGGATCCTCAGACGATAAGGGACAAGTGCTGTTCCATGCGCTCGGCCTGCGAGCTGCGTTGGCCGCGTCGGGAGCAGCGGCGCCGCCAGTCACGCTAAAGCTCCTGATCGAGGGCGAGGAAGAATCAGGATCGCCACACTTCGCGGCTTTGCTGCGCGCTCAGCGGGATCGCCTCGCGTGCGACGTCATCGTGGTGTCTGACACCACGATGTGGTCGGCTGACGTGCCGTCCATGTGCGTCGGCATGCGGGGGCTTGTCGACGCCGAGATCACTCTGTCCGGGGCTGAGCACGACCTGCACTCGGGGTCGTTCGGCGGAGCCGTGCCCAATCCGCTGCACACCATGGCAGACCTGCTGGCCGGGCTGCACGATAGCGACGGACAGGTCACGCTGCCGGGCTTCTATGACGACGTCCTGCCCCTTTCGCAGGCCGAACGAGATCTCATCGCGCGGCTGCCGTTCGACGAAAAGGTGTGGCTGGCCGATGCCGGCAACAGCGGCGCGGTGACGGGCGAGGCTGGGTACGGGACGCTCGAACGAATCTGGATCAGACCGACCGCCGAGATCAACGGAATGTGGGGTGGCCACACCGGGCCTGGCGGCAAGACGATCGTGCCTGCAGAAGCGCACGCCAAGCTGTCTTTCCGGCTCGTTGCCAATCAAGAGCCCGCCGCCGTCATCGCGGGCCTGCGCCAGTACGTCCGCGACCACACGCCGCCGGGCATTCACGCCGCCGTCACGACGCACGGTCCCGGGGTCCGGCCGTGCCTTGCGCCGATGGACTCGTCGGCGGTGCGCGCGGGTAAGCGCGCTATGGAACGCGCGTTTGGGAGAGAAGTACTCTTCACCAGGGAAGGCGGCAGCGGGCCTGAGGCAGACCTGGCCGACATCCTGAGAGCGCCGCTAGTCTTCATCGCAGTCGGACTTGACGCGGACCGGATTCACGCACCGAACGAGCGGGTCGATATGGCATTGCTGCTCAAGGGCGCTGAGGCGTCGGCATACCTATGGGACGAATTTGCGGCCACGGCGGGCGAGTTGACGGCAGGCAGGTGAGCGCCGCACCGAGCCTGCCGGACGAGGGCCGGCCGACGCTGGCGCGGCGCGCGCCGCTGCTGACCGGCCCCGCGCTGACGGACCTAGCCCTCGCACGCACCGAGGTCGACAGATCGGCCCACCGGCGCACCGACGATGGCTGGCTCAACGTGTCGTGGGCTGATCCGCGCACTAGAGTGCTCGTCGTCGAACACGGCCGGGTGCTGTGTGACATGGGCAGTGAACTGGTCCGCCTCGTGTTCGTGACTGCCGAGCAGGCGCCCGGCGGCGTGCGCTTCTTGCTCGGCGTCGATCACGACGGGGCCCCGTATTTCGGCGTGGCCGGCCCGTTGCCGGAGCCGCGGCGGGAGACCGTCGGGCCTGTCCCGCTCCGCGAAGCGGGACCGCTGCTGTCCGACCGCGACGCCGGCCTCATGACGCACGCGGTCGCGCTGGGGAACTGGCATGAGACGTTCACCCACTGTCCCCGGTGTGGCTCGCCAACTGATCCGATCCTGTCGGGCCACGCGCGCAAGTGCCCCGTCGACGGCAGTGAGCATTTCCCTCGGGTCGATCCGGCGATGATCGTGCTGGTCACCGACAGCAAAGACAGGTGCCTGCTGGCCCGCAACGCGTTGTGGCCGGAGCGGCGAGTGTCGATACTCGCGGGCTTCGTCGAAGCCGGGGAGTCGGCTGAGCAAGCGGTGGCCCGTGAAGTGCACGAAGAGACGAGGATCACCGTCGGGCGGCTCACCTATCTGGGCAGTCAGCCGTGGCCGATGCCGCAGAGCCTGATGCTGGGCTTCCGGGCCGACGCGGCTGGCAGCACAGAAATCCGCGTGGACGACGACGAAATCGCCGAAGCGCACTGGTACAGCCGGGCCGACCTGCGCAGGGCTGTCGAAGGCGGGGATCTGCTGCTGCCGCCGCCCGTGTCCATCGCGCACCGCATCATCGAGTCCTGGTACGGCGGCCCGCTGCCCGGCAGCTGGTAGCGCGTAGTGATCATCCGGGCGCGGCGCAGTGACGTGGTTGCGGATCTGCGGCTGTTACAGCGACGTGGTTGCGGATCTGCTGCTGCAACAGGCCCGAGCCCGATAAGTAGATTGACAATGCATCAGTCATCTACCTATCGTTGTCGGCATGGGACGATCATCTGGGTCGATGCGGGAGCCAACGTACTTCGTGCTG
>Ga0126373_10002412_pt1 | contig 13799 bp, 9 predicted proteins | sample PanSoiMetPlot_11_FD_92545 | JGI IMG/M metagenome (GOLD analysis project Ga0126373, IMG submission 92545) | Tropical forest soil microbial communities from Panama - MetaG Plot_11 | ecosystem: Environmental > Terrestrial > Soil > Tropical forest > Bulk soil | place: Panama | collected 2016-02-17 | reverse complement strand
GCGGTCGGCTTCGCCGTACACGTTTATCCCGGTCAGAGTGAATTTCAACCTCACGAACCCGGATGGGTCGACGGTTCCGCGCGATCCGACGAATCCAAGCCTGGGGAATGTGCAGATTCCGCTTCCGATTTATCGGCTTGTTTCGATCGGCGGCGACACCAGCTTTACGGCGAACCTCGAGTACCGTATCCCGATTGTGAACCAGGTCACGTTTGCGTTCTTTACGGACTTCAACATGACCTTCGATGCTCGCCCGTCCCAGCTTCGCCAAAGCGTCGCGGGACAGGCAGAGATTTCGAGCCCTCTGTTTGGGTGTCCGCAGTTCATCAACGGAGCTTGCTACGGCGGGCAGAAGATCTCATTTGCGAATCCGCTGAGGGTCGTACCCGGTACAAACTATGTGCCACGTATGTCAAATGGCGCAGAACTGCAGGTGATCCTGCCGATCGTAAATGCGCCCTTCCGGCTCTACTACGCGTATAACCCGCTGCGTCTGTACAAGACAATTCCGCAGCAGTTGGCTCTGCCGAACACCTGTGCTCCGGGGGAGACCGCGTGCTTTATCAATATGTTCCCGAACTCAGGGGCAGGTCAGTTCTCGTATCTGCAGGCAGTGCAGTTGTACGGTGCGGACTATCAGCTTCGCGAGCCACGTAAGACCTTCCGCCTGACGGTCAGTACGACGTTCTAGCGGAGATCGCTGCGACGAGAAAGGGACCCAATTGGGTCCCTTTCTTTCTGTTTGTGATCCGATTGGCTAGTAGCTGCGTTGATACATGCGTGTGATACGGTCGTGCCAGCTAAGCCGGTCGTCGTCGAGCAGGGCCCAGAGGTATCCCATACCCAAGGGGCAGGCGGAGAGCAGATGCGCGAAGATGCGGCGGCGCATGGCGGCGCGCGTAGGGTTGTCGTCAGATAGGGTGCACAGTCCGATGCGTGCGTAGCGCATTCCCGGAGTTGCTTCGGAGAAGGTAAAGAAGAGGAGCTGGTAGATCAAGCCGAAGATGGCGAGCGTTCCAACGGCACCGAGGAGGGCTGCCTGCGGACTCATGCGAAGTGGCTGCATATGCCCGAAGCGGCTCGCAGTCATGGCAAAGATCGCGATGAAGATCAGAAGCGAGGCGGACACGATGACGCCGTCGACGATTGCGGCCATCAGGCGAAGGTTGATCGGAGCGGTCTGGGGAAGCATGACCGTTGGAACGAAGGGCGCCTCGTCGACGAGCTGCACCATGGTGGGAGCGGGTTGAGGGCTCAGCAGGATCGATGACCACTCGGGCGCGGCGGCCTCGACTGCAGGCTCACTGGAGATTTGTGCGGCTTCCACCTCGAAGATGCGAAGCTGCGAGGTTTCGGGAACACGTTCGGCCTCCTCGCGCAATGGGCCCTCGGCCAGGCGTGGCCGCGCGCGGCGTGGGGCTACAAGTTGCCGGGGGAACTCGATCAGGTTGCCGGGGATTTCAATGGGTGGAATGGTCTCTTCGAAGACGGGGGACTGGCGGAAGGCGATCTCCTCATCGAGCGTCAGCGCCTCTGAGTCGTCGACCACTTCGCTGACGGCAGGCCGAGTGGGAACGTGGACCTGCTGGGTGGCGATGAGAGGAACGTCTTCGTAGAGCCGGACGGTTAGTTCAGAGGCGGGAATTGCGGCGGTTTCGAATACAGGCGTGGGGACGGGCTTCGTGATGGTCGCGGCAAGCAGGGCCTGGGGCGCAGAATCTGTGGGTGTCAGATCCGGGGCAGGGGTCTCAGTCGCGTATTGGTCGAGCTGTGCGAGGAGATCGTATTGCGCTGCCGCAACGGCCTCAGCGTTTCGTTTGGCCACTTCAGCAGCGGCCTCTGCCTGCCGGATTGCTTTTTCGGCCTCTTCGGCCAAAAACGCCCGATAGCTCTGCGAATGGGCGTAGCGTTCGGCTACTGCCTCGGCGATGCGAGCGGTACGGGGCCTGGTGGGCGCGGCAGGCGCAGAGACAAACTGCGGAGCAGCGGGTTTAGTCTTACGGGCGCGATGCGCTGCAACCTTTTCGGCAATCTCCTGCTTTAGCACAAAAGGCTCGGGCGTTGCCTCGGCCTGGATGTGGCTATCGTCAATTTGCTGAATCTCACGCTGTGCCGAGCTCATTTGCTCAAAACCCAACCCGCTTTCACGAAATCGTTTAGCCTCAAAGAGTGGTACGTTTGAAGACCTTGGAACCCGCCGAACCGATGGTCAGAACCTTGGAGCCGCGTTGCCGTTCTGGCTGGAGCCTGGCAGCGCCGCTGAGGGTCATTTACTTTCTGATAACTATCACGCTGATCCAGGCAAGTCATCCACAGTCATCGCTGTTCGCGCAGGAGGTGCCGAGTCAGGCACCCCAGGTGATTGAGTCTGCGCTCCCAAATGGGCCCGATGTGTCGGATCCGCAGACTCGTTTCCCTGAAGCGATCGCCCTTCCTGATACAGGCGGTACAACGAACGTCACGGTCGAGTCTGACAGGCAGTCCAAGACGGGCGACCGCTATGCCCTCGACGGAAATGTCGTAATTACCTACCGGGACCGGCGTATCGAGGCTGACCATATCGATTACGACAGCTCGACAGGCGAGGTGAATGCGGCTGGAAATCTAAAAATCACTGGCGGTGAAAATAACGAGATCATCAAAGCGAGCCATGGCAGCCTGAACCTGAAAGAACAGACGGGCCGTTTCTACGATGTGACCGGTTCGGTGGGTCTGAGAGACTCCGGGCATCGCATCATCTATGCCAACCCCAATCCATTTCTGTTCACGGGGCGCATGGTCGTTAAGACGGGGCCTCAGACCTATGAGATCTATGACGGCAGCGTGACCTCCTGTCAGCTCCCGGACCCGGAGTGGCAGCTCTTCGCAGGCCGATTTTCCGTTGGTGCGGAGAAGGCGACGGCGCGGAGCAGCGTCTTTCGAGTCATCAATATTCCGGTGCTTTACATGCCGTACGTCACGCACCCAGTTAATCCCGGAAGCCGCCAGAGCGGCTTCTTGATTCCTGTGATCGGAGAGTCTTCGACGAGGGGTCTGGTGCTTGGAGAGCAGATCTACTTTGCCATTAACCGCAGCACGGACCTCACGGTTGGGGCAGAGTACTTCTCCCGCCGCGGCTGGCAGCAGAGTGCGACGTTTCGCTACCGTGGCCTGGGGAACAATTTCGCTATGGCTCACTACAGCGGACTGCTTGATCGCGGCTACTACACCGGCGGCCAGTACGTGAACCAGGGCGGCGAGGAGGTTGTCTTCTCCGGCCGCTATGACATCACGACAGAGACGTCCAATCAAAGCCGTGTCGCAGCGGACCTCGAATACCTCAGCTCGTTTCCCTATCGCCAGGCGTTCACTGAAAACTTCAACCAGGCCGTCTCCAGCGATATTCTCTCGATCGGCTATGCGACGCGTGAGACAAATGGCTACTCATACTCGTTGCGGGCAGACCGATACCAGGGGCTTAAGCAGCTCGCCACGACGAACACCAGCGAGCAGCAGATTCGCATCTTCCATGCTCCTTCGCTTGATGTCGCGACGACCCAACACAATATAGGGGCGTCTCGCCTTCTGTGGAACGTCGACGGCTCCATATCCGGACTGAAGCGCGTGCAGCCGAACTTTGCAACGACGGGGCTGACGGAGCGGCTTGATTTGCGTCCGCAGCTCGCACTGCCGCTGAGCGCGGGGGGGTGGCATTTTCTTTCGTCGGTTGCGGTCCGCGAGACCGCTTACACGCGGAGCCGCGAAACTCCGTATGCGAGTCCCGTCCCTGTCGAAAGTTCCCGTGCTCTCAACCGAGCGAACTTTGAGTTCATTGAGGACGTTCGGGCTCCTGTGTTTGAGCGTACTTTCGATTCTTCTTTTACGCGCAAGTTCTTTGGCTCTGAGATCAAGCACACGATTGAACCTGAGTTCACCTATCGATACGTCACGGGCGTGGACAACTTCCTCGCTGTTCTCCGCTTTGACAACGTCGATATCGTCAGCAATACGAATGAGGTTCAATACGGCGCGACGCAGAGGCTGTTTATGCGGCAGAGAAAGGCTACAAAACTATGCAACGCCGAGCCGAGCAATACTCTCCTGCTTCCAGCTGCTCCGGGCTATGACACGGGTTACGAGGCGCCACCGCCGGCTTGCAGCAGTCGCGAACTCATCAGCTGGAGGGTCACGCAGAAGTATTTCTTTGATCCGAACTTTGGCGGTGCGGTTGTGCCCAAGCGGCGCAACATTTTTGAAACGACGCTTGACCTGTCAGGTATTGCGTTCCTTACCGAGCCTCGCAATATTTCCCCGTTGATCTCGCGGCTTCGCCTGAGGCCCTCGGACAGCTTCGATCTCGAGTGGGACTTTGACGTGGATACAGGAGCGAGGAAGTTTACGTCTAACAATGTTCTGGTGGACTTCCATGAGGGGAATGTCTTTTCCGGGTTCAGCTATGCGAGGCTGAATGCGCCTGGCCGCTTTTATACCCAGCCCTTCGGGTCAACTACGGGGGTGTCCTCGCCGGTTTCGGACTTCAACCAGATCAGGGTTCTGGTTGGGTATGGATCGCCGACGAAGAAGGGTCTGGGGATTGCGGCCAATGTTGGCCTCGATCTTCGGCTGGATACTGTCCAGTACGCCGCCTTGCAGACCTCGTGGAATTGGGATTGCTGCGGAGTCAGCGTGGAATACCGGAAGTATGAGCTGGGGGCGGTCCGCAACGAGAATGCCTAACGATTCAAAATAACGCTGGCGAATATTGGGACGGCTGGTAACCTCCGGCGGGCCGAGCGGCTCTTCTAAGCGGGAAATGGCTGAATTGGCGCGACTGCGAACGGCGCCGGTACCGCATGAGATAATAAAAGTACTGTGTTGACTGGTTTCAAGCCCCTCCAACTCCTACTTATTGCTCTTACGCTGGCCGCGGCTGGATGCCACGCCCAGGAACCGGTTCATGGCGCCACGCAGACCGTTAGTCAGAGCGCCGAGGCTTCTTTGGCCGGGGGAGAGAAGCTGTCTCCGGAGCTGGCGCGGCGCGTTGCGATCCTCATTCGGTCTCGGGCAAACCTTCCTCCGAACTACGATGTTGTGGTTGGGGGCCGGACCCCGAGCAGCATGCCGGGATATGACGAGATCTCGGTTGTCTTTAAGTCTGAGGGCAAGACGAGCAAGCCGATGACGTTCCTGCTCTCGAAAGACGGGAAGACGCTGGCGCAGTTCAATAAGTTTGATATCAGCAAAGATCCCAAGACACTGGTCAGCGACTCCGGGCGTCCCTCGCGGGGCGGTCCTGCGAATGCTCCGGTCCTGATTGTGGGATTTGACGATCTGCAGTGCCCGTTCTGCGCCCGGATGCACGCGCAGCTGTTTCCAGCGCTGCTGGAGCGATACAGGGACCAGGTCCGGATCGTTTACCGTGACTTCCCGCTCGAGCAGCATCCGTGGGCAATGCGCGCGGCGATCAATGCAAATTGCTTGGCGGCGCAGAGCGTAACAGGATATTGGAACCTCGTGGATTACATACATGCGCATGCTGGCGAGTTGGGGGGCGAGGAGAAGAGCCTGACTCAGGCCAAGGCGGCGTTGGATGGCCTGACCCGTGAGGAGGGCAAGCGCCAGAAGGTGGACCTGGCGTTGCTCGATGCCTGCATTACGAAGCAGGACGACAGTGCGGTGAAGGCTTCGATGGAGCAGGCGACGGCCCTTGGGGTGGACTCCACTCCGGCGCTCTTTATCAACGGTGAAAAGTTGGAGGGAGCGGTTCCGCTTGAGTATGTCTATCGAATGATTGACAATGCTTTGATTGCGTCCGGTCAGACGCCGCCACCCGCTCCACCTGCGCCCCCGCAGACAGCGCCCTCGGCAAAGCCCGGAAATTAGTGCCCAGGATGCAGGAGTGTTTTTCGTGATGAATTGGTTGACTTGTAGAAATAAGGGTTTCTTTGTGCGCCTGCCTCGCACTGCATCTCCCGCGGTCTTGATTATTGTGGCGTCGGTTCTGTTGCTATTCGCTGGCGGTTGCAATCGTGGCCACAGCGCTGATGTGGTCGCCACGGTTAATGGCAAGGCCATTATGCGCTCGGAGTTGGAGAAGTATTACCAGGCCCAGCTTGGCGAGACACAGCAGCAGCAACCGCAGCAGCCTTCGCCGGAACAGGCCGATGCGATGCGGTTGAATGTTCTGGGCAATCTGATCAACGAAGAGATCATCGAGCAGCGCGCTGCCAAGATGAACCTCGCAGCCACGAACGAAGAGGTGGATGCGAAGCTGGCTGAGATGAAGGCTCCGTACACAGAGGAGCAGTTCAACCAGAAGCTGAAGGAAAGCAATCACACGCTTGATGACGTCAAGCACGATATCCGCCGCAACCTGACGATTAATAAGCTGCTCACCAAGGAGATCGATTCCAAGATCACGGTCTCTGATGCAGATGTGACCAACTACTATAACCAGCACAAGGCGGAGTACAACCTGCCAGAAGATGCCTATCACCTGGCGCAGATTCAGGTGACGAGCGTTCCGTCGAATCAGCCAGGAAACCTGCAGGGCAGCAAGGCGACCAATGACGTCGAGGCGAAGAAGAAGATCCAGGCGCTAAAGAGCCGTCTTGATAGTGGTGAGGATTTTTCGACGCTGGCGATGAACTTCTCGGAGCGTCCTGAGACCGCTTCAAGCGGCGGCGACATTGGTTTCGTTCCGGAATCGCAACTTCATGCAGACCCCGCGATCTTCAACGCAGTGACGAAGCTCAAGGCCGGACAGACTACGGAGATCCTCCCGCTGCTGGACCAGCAGAGCAAGAAGCCGATGGGCTACTCGATCTATAAGCTTATCTCGCGCGAGCCTGCGGGCCAGCGCGATCTGAGCGACCCGCGGGTCCAGCAGAATATCCGTCAGCAGCTTCGCGATGGCCGTTCGCAGTTGCTGAAGGCGGCGTACTTTGAGATGCTGCGCGATCAGTCCAAGGTGGAGAACTTCTTCGCCGAGCAGATCTTCAAGAATGATGCTCACTAGCTCGGGCGTGCGTCAGAGCCTCAGAGGGAAAACAGAATGACGCAGCCGGTTGTGCGTTTTGCGATTCTCGGGTTTGGGCATCATGCCGTGCGACGCTTGCTCCCGGCGTTTGCGAACACAAAACACGCAAAGCTTGTTGGCATGTGGCGGCGGGATTCGTCGGCTGCTGCTTTGAACTGTGCCGAGTACAAGATTGCGCATTGCTTTGGCAACCGCGAGGAACTTTGCCAGTCGCCTGAGGTGGATGTTGTCTTGATCACATCGCCGGATGCGATGCACAAGGACGATCTGCTGCTCGCGGCTCGCAATGGGAAGGCGATTCTGTGCGAGAAGCCGCTCTCGATGAATGCGAAGGAAGCGCGTGAGATGAGTTCGGCAGCGCAGGCCGCGGGGGTCCTGTTCGGAGTCGCACAGAATTTTCGATTTAACTGGTCGCTTGAGTGGATGCGTGACAAGATCAGGGAGGGGTACATCGGCAAGCCGCAGTTGGCTCACGCCGAATATGCTTATCCTGCCGACACTGCACCGCGGAAGTGGATCATGGATCCTACGCTCGCCTGCGGGGGACCTATTGCCGATGTCGGCGTGCATTGCATTGACGCGCTCCGTTTTGTTCTGGGCGGGGAAGTTCGCAGTGTGAGTACGCTTGCTAGCAAGGCGAGGCCTCGCGACCAGGTAGAGGCGATCGCTTCCCTGCAGCTGGAGATGACGAGCGGCATCTTTGCGAATGTTACGGCCAGCGCTCGCGCCCCCTACCGCACTGTCGTCGAGATCACAGGATCCGATGGTGTGCTGATCGCGGAGAACGGGCTTACGGTCGATCGTCCGGTCGAGTTGGTTTTGCGCCGAGCTGGAGAGCTCATCGAGACCGCGGCAGTCGAGAACAACGACAGTTACACGCGAATGCTCGACAACTTCGCGCAAGCCTTTCTGGGCAAGGGGAACTTTGCTGCTTCAGGCGCTGACGGCGTCGTCAATATGCAGATTCTCGATGCAGCATTTCGTAGTTGGAAGACAGGCCAGCGCGAGCCGGTTGTGAACCTATAACGTCAGGGAATCGCTGTGGCCAGGGCTCCGGTTCCGTTGTGCTTTGTTGAGGCGATTTCGCGCTTCGGTGTACTTGTTGGCGGCAGGTACCGCTTATAGACGCTGATGTGGAAGCACGACTGCTGAAACTCTTCTTCTACGTCGATCTTGCCCTGTTGTACGAGAGGGAATAAATAGCCGCGTAGCCAGGCGATTTCAGTAAGCGAGAGCCCGTGCTTGGCCAGATCGATCGCCTGCCCCGTGAGATGGGGAGAAGCAGTTTCGCCCTCGGCAGGCGCGGCGTTTCCGTTTGTGTGTTGCAGGCGCTGCTGGAACTCGACCGTGCGGACCGCTGAGTTTACCTGAAGGGGAGTGTGAAAACGCGCGTAGTGCGCTTTCGCGATAGCCGAGAGAAACTGCGCTGTCCACGGGCGGCAGTACCGGCGATTCGCGGGGAGCCGGTCATCCACTTCGAGCCCACCGCTTACCGGCAAAGCGACGAGCAGCTTGCGTGCGCGCATGTCATTAAGATCGTCGTCGTCCTTGATTCGATCGAGACCTTCGCGGTCGGCGACTACATTCTGCCGCACGAGGATCTCATGCGATCCCTTCAACGGACGAGGCACGATAAGGCGCCCGCGCTTGTTGTAGAGCACGGGTTGAATTGCCGACGGCGCCGCGTCTTCGGTAACGATCTCTTGCGATACCGGCTCGTCGGAGAGCCGGGTGTTTGTCACAGTGGCAGTTTTGGATGTGGAGGTTGACTTGGAGGCAGGTGGTGCGGAGCGCGGCGCCTCCTCATCCTCGTTAGGCGGATGCGATATACCTGTGGATGCGGCGGCGGTGTGGACCTCGGTCGCGAGGCCGGCGGCGGCGCGGACGAAGTCTTCCGACGTGGCCTTGCGTTGAGCGTCGCTGTTGACGTCCTGAGGAAGCCTCTCCGTCTCCGGGATGGCGGCGATTCGTGTTGCGCTTCCGCGTGCGCGTGGAGTGCCATGAACGCGGCTCACTGTGACAGGTTCCGGGGCATCCTCTTGCCTGCGCCGGGTTCTCTTGCGCTTTTTGTGCGTCTTTGCGGATGCTTCGTCCGTCGGTTTCTTGTGAGAAAGCTTCCGAGTCGCGGACGCCGACTTGTGCGTGGTAGGTCGCGCCTGCTTCGCGAGCAGCGTGGCGGGTGAGAGTGCAAGACCCGCGAGAATCAGAGTGGCAATGGAGGCATTCAGGCGCATCAATATTCCAAAGAGGCGCGGAACGCCAGAGCATCTTCTACCTTATGGTATGGATTGATTTCGTGTAAGTAATCAGGCAGGTTCTGTGTACTTATCTGTAACTGTTGATGGATGATTTGTTGCGGACTTTTCGCTCAGGAGCTTTTAGACGGGATGGTTAGAGTGTCGATGGTTCGAGCCGTAGTGCTGCTCGCAGGTGCAGTGGGTGCAACAGCGGTTCGGGCTGCCGATGACGAGGCTGCAAAACCTGAGTTCTATACACAGAAGGTTCGGCCGATCTTTGAAGCGAACTGCTACAGGTGCCATGGGGGTATGAACCATCGTGGGGGCCTGAGTCTTGCGACGCGTGAGGGGATCCTTAAGGGAGGCAAGGACGGCGTGGTGCTGAAGCCAGGTGATCCGGCTAGCAGCCTTCTGGTAAGGCTCATTCGGCACGAAGGGCCGGCAGATGATCCGAGGCCGATGCCTCCGAAGGCGAAGCTGTCGGATGTGGATATTGCCACCGTGGAGCGCTGGGTTCGTGCCGGAGCCATCATTCCGGTGACCGGCCCTAAGCAGTAGGGATTGAGGTCGCGAGGAGCTTTCGATAGCTGGCGAGGTTTCGTTCGCAGCGCCGGGTGAAGGCTTTGGTGAGCGGCGATGATTCGCCTGTCTTTTTGGCCGCGATCGCAGAGAGGATGAGCCAGTCGTGCCATTCGCCTCCCGTCTCCTGCAGTGACTCGAATGCCTCCGCGATTCTGCGTGTCGAGCGCGCTTGCTTTGGCGCGTTTTCGGCAAGGTATCGAGCGAGCTTCGCCTTTTTCCGGATGTCATGGAGATTGTCTGTATCGTCCGAAGGGGCAGGCGCCTGGGTGGCGAACCAGCGCAAAGTGAGTGCTTTGAGATGGGCGGAGGTGAGGGTGACCGGCTCAGACTCGCTGAAGACCTTCACGAGAGATTCGAGCGTGGCGGACAGAGTTGTGTGATGTTTTTTCAATTCATCGACTAAGTCCCGCGCAGCCTTGATGCGCTGTTGTTCGAGTTCCTCCCTAAGTTTGCGGGCCACGGTTCGTGAAGTAGCGGGGGTGTGAGCCGCGATATGGTCCTGCTGCACGTCGAGGTCGCGTACCTCGGCGGCGGCGCGCCGGATCTTCTTCAAGAGACGCCTTGCCGCCCGCGCCTTCTGGCCGTTGACCTTAGGCACCTGGAGGATGTTGAGCAGCGCTAGCTGGGCTTCGATGCGTCGGGTTGTGGTGCGGACCCGATGCACCGGTTTTTTCGCGGGGTCCTCGAGGCAGAGCTGAACCGCAGCATTGAGCTCGGTGATGTATTGCTGAAGGATTTCAATGGGGTGCGCGCTGAGGTTAGTCGCCATGATCTTTTTGGCCTGACGGATATCTTACCGAGTCACTGACCTTTTAGCGGCTGTGATTTTGCGGTCGGGCGAGGAGTGGGGGCGGGTTTCGGCGCGGGTGTGGGCTGAGGCCTTGGCGGTGGATTGCATCCTGCGGTGACGAACGACAGGCCGAGCACGAGGACAGGCAATCCCAGTTGGTAAGCGATCAGCGGCGTCCGAAGCCTCATTTTCGGGTTGGATGCCGGCTGTAAGTGTGAAGAAGTTTGCATACGAAAATGGCGACTAGGGCGCAGTTATGCATCTCATTGACAGCATGAGCCTCTCTCTTTGCGATCACAACATAGGGGGAGGGTCCCACGTTGTATAGCTGGCTTATTGTTAAAGGATTGTTTTTGGAGGGGAAATGAGGCCTAGGGGCTTGTTTGGGGCTATTCTTGCTGGGTTTGTTGTTCTGTTGTCAACTTGTGACGCGGTTTCACAGATTACGCCGACTCACAACAAGGCGAAAACTCCCGCTAAGACTGCGATGGCGGTGTGGTCGCCTGAGGTTCAGCAGGCACTGGGTCTCTCGGCGACAGACTTCAAGACCACGGGATTGAATAAGCTGACGCAGACGCAGCTGCAAGCGCTGGAGAACTCGGCGAAGAGCCATCCTTACCTTGATCTCAAGAACAAGTTGCTGAGCTGCACTGCGAACGCGTTTGTTCCGGGTTCGCATCTACGCGTGGTCCTTTCGGTTGCCGGTGATGATCCTACGGGTCAACGAGCGGCGGAGATCCGGAAGGCGGTGCAGTCGGTGAGCGGCGTTGAACTGGTAGACGTGGCTGCGAACGCGGAGCGGGCGCTGCATGTGGTAATCCAGGAGCAGACGCTAGGGAAGCGGACGATCGGCTATACGGCTTCCTATGTCACGGGAACCCCTTGTGTGGATGAGACCAGCGGCAAAACAACCGATGTTGAGTTGAAAGGGCAGCTTGGGACATACACCGATCCCAAAGGGGTTGATCTGGCTCGCGATCTCGCAGGTATGCTGGATCAGGACCTGCAATCGCTTCGAGGTACTTCTTCAAAATAAGCGTACCCTCTCTCCATATCTTTTCGTGCAAGGATCTAATTCTATTTGGTTTATATCTGGACTTCGCGCGTCAAATAGTCGGTCCACAGGTGACTGGATTCGTCGATTTCAGTCTGATTTAGATCTCGAAAGAATAAGCCTCCGAAGACCATCGGAGGCTTATTCAGTTCGCGTTTGATTTGATACTAACTACTGGGTAGAGTTGGTTAGCCGGTCGGATGTTATTGATGTGGAAGTGGTTGGTTCATTTCCAAGCTTGACATCCACTTGCTGGTCGGGAGTTCTGCAAAGACGTTGTTCAGCAGCACCGGGCCTGCCATGAGTTACGGGTTGGCCAGGAGCTTGAGTGCGATCCGGATCTCGTCCGCAAGATATTTATTCGATGTGATTTAGTTTGGATTTCGAAGCAGGACAAAGCCCCGGACTTGCCGGGGCTTTGTGTTGGGGGAGTCGTAGCTTCGGTTTGTCGGTTGGGGAGAGAATGCTATTGCGCAGCAGTGCCCTGGTAAGCGCCGATTGTAGGAGTTGAGGTGCGTGACGCGCCTGTGTAGTCGGTTGTGACTCCCGAGGCGGTGATTCCTTTTCCGACAACGATGGAGGAGGCCGCGGCGGGACTCATGTTTCCGTAGTCGAAGAGATGGTAGGTTTCGTCGACTAGGCCTGGATCAGCGCAGATCGCGTTCTGCTCGTTCCAGGAGGACTGGGGACAGGGCCAGTTATCTCTTGCGTTGAAGGTCAGGTTGTTGGTGAAGCTGGAACCGGGGAGGAGTCCCAACGTGGTGTTGCCGTTGTCAAAGTAGATCGGCGTAGGGAGTCTTCCGTTGCCGCCACCGGGGTAGCCGTTAGTCGCGTTATTCATGAAGCCGAGAAAGATGTTGTTCTCATACTGGAAGAAGCAGGATGAAGTGCAGGTTCCATTGACCGTCACTTCCACGCCGATGTTGTTAGCAGTGTAGAGAGTGTTGTTGATGTATTTGGTGGTGAGGTTTCCGTCGCTAAGGGCAAGGACGACGGGGACGTCTGCGGCACGACAGAAGTCAGAGAGTTTTGCGTTGTATCCCTGCGGCGTTCCGGGTATGGCCTGACGAAGCGCGTTGCAGTTGCCAACGAAGAGGTTGTTGATGGCTGTTCCTGCAGCTCCCATCTTGAGTTGCTGGCCCATGTTTCCGTAGGCGAGGGAGTTGGTGATGGTGAGAGTGGATCCGTTGCCCTGAAGGTGAAGGAGATCGAATCCATCCTGCGTGTTATTGGCTGCGATGGAGTGATCGATGTTGATGGTCCAGGCCGGATTGCTGGTGACGGTGGCTGTACCGATTCCGTCGCCGTAGCCGCCAGAGAAGTCGTCGGTGCAGTCGTTGTAGGGAACGGAGTCTACGATCGGATACTCTTCGGCGCATCCGCTCCACTCTACCGTGAGGTAGCTGAGGGTCAGGTTTCCGGTGCCGGTGGTTCCACTGCTATCGTCCATGTTCCACCCGGCTGAGGGATTGCCCGAAAGGGAGACGCGTGTGAGGGCGACGCCATCACCGGTAGCTCCAAGAATTCCAGCGCTTGCCATGCCGTGAATGTTGACGTCAGTGATGGTGGTGTTGTTCGTCGTGTTGTTCATGACGATGCCGTTGGTTGCGTAGTCGCTGAGGGGATACGACGTATTGCACGAATTTGCTTGTCCTGACCTGCCGCAACTGGAGAAGTCTGTGATGTCGAAGCAAGCGACATCGACGTACGATGAGCCTTGTAGGGAAAAGACGGAGCCGACGCCGTATCCGCCGTTGACGTGCGCCTTTGCGGCCGACGATGTGCAGCTTGCGTAGTTGACGCCGAAGATTCTTGTGTGTGCGTTGGGGGTGCCGTTAATGGGCGCGGGCACTCCGGCGGCATAGGGGTTTCCGACGAGGCCGTAGCCGTCTCCTGGGTTCGGTCCGTTCTGACCGATTCGGCAGGAGGTGCCGCCGTCGCAATCGATGAGGTAGGTGTCGCCGCTCGAGCCGATCCATCCCCAGGCTGGCGCTCCGACGCTGGGGTCTGCGGCATAACTGTTGTCGGTCCACAGAGAGCGGATGTCATTGAATGCGCAGTTCTGGTTCGCGCCGGATCCTGGGTAGGGGGCGGGGGAGGTTCCGTTGCACTGGCCGT
>Ga0126373_10002411_pt1 | contig 13806 bp, 12 predicted proteins | sample PanSoiMetPlot_11_FD_92545 | JGI IMG/M metagenome (GOLD analysis project Ga0126373, IMG submission 92545) | Tropical forest soil microbial communities from Panama - MetaG Plot_11 | ecosystem: Environmental > Terrestrial > Soil > Tropical forest > Bulk soil | place: Panama | collected 2016-02-17 | reverse complement strand
GGAGCTGAGCCGTTTTGGGCTGGGCGGCGAGATGCCGCTGCTGATCAAGATGGCGGGCCAGCCCCCGATTGCGATCAGCGGCGTGGGAGTCGCGCCGGCCAAGGCGACCCTGGATTTCTATAGCAAGCGTCCGCCGGAAGCGTGGGAGGACGCTGGCCACATGCCCCCGATTCCGGGACAGGGGATTCTGGCGGCGATTACACCTGGAGTTTTCGATGGCCTCATTCTAGCCTTAGACAAGTACGGGACGAAATCGTTCGCCGAAGTCGTCGAGCCTGCGCTCGAATATGCGGACCAGGGATTTCCGATGCCGGAAGAGTTCGGCGGGATGCTGAAGTCGCAGGGCTATCGGCAAGTGATGGAACTGTGGTCAACATCCTCGAAATTCTTCTATCCCGGTGGGCTGGCTACACCGCGCGGAGAGATTTTCAAAGAACCCGCGCTCGCCAAGACTTTCCGCGAGTTGGCTGATGCGGAGAAGAAGGCGCGCGGCAAGCGATCCGACAAGCTGCGCGCGGTGCGGGATCTGTTTTACAAGGGCTCGATCGCCAAGGAGTTCGCGAGTTATTCGGAGAAAAACGGCGGCTTGATCACGTACGCCGATCTCGCGAATTATCACGCCGAGATCGATGAGCCGAAGGTGGGCACCTATCGGGGCTATCAGATTTACAAGCCAGGTTTCTGGACGCAAGGGCCGGTGATGATCGAGGCGCTGAACCTGCTCGAAGGCTATGATCTGAAGGCCATGGGGCACAACAGCCCGCAGTATCTGCATACGGTGATCGAAGCGGTAAAGCTGGCGTTCGCCGATCGCGATCAATATTATGGTGATCCGAAGTTCAGCAAAATCCCCGAAGAGATTCTGCTCTCGAAGGACTACGCGGCGGAGCGGCGCAAGCTGATCGATCCGGCGCACGCTTCGATGGACTCGCGGCCGGGGAATCTCGACCGGCGCATGTTGATCCCGCCGACCACGGCTCCGGGCACGGCTGCGAACGATACGACTTGCGTCAACGTTGTCGACAGGCAAGGCAACGCGTTCAACGCGACACCGAGCGGCGCATGGCTGCCGTCGGTGATCATGGGCGACACCGGGCTTCCGTTATCGAGCCGGTTGCAGTCGTTTGTGATGACGCCGGGGCATCCGAATCAACTCCAGCCCGGCAAGCGTCCGCGCGTGACGTTGAGCCCGACGATGGTGTTGAAAGACGGCAAGCTCGAGCTCATCATGTCGACTCCGGGCGGGGACAATCAAGATCAGGCGCTACTTCAGGTTTTGCTGAACATGCTGGATTTCGGGATGACTCCGCAGGAAGCGGTGGAGGCTCCGCGTTTCCAGACTGAGCATTTTTACAGCTCGTTCGCCGGTCACGAGTTCGTGCCTGGCAAGCTGAACGTGGAAGGCAGGATTCCGCGGTCGACGGCGGATGCGTTGGAGGCGTTGGGTCATCGAGTGACGATCGCGGGCGATTGGAGCAACGGCTCGGCGCCCACGGTGATCTGGACACACGATGGCGTGCTGAACGGCGGCGCAGATCCGCGGCGGGCGCGGTTTATTTTCGGTCGGTAGGTCGAGCGGAGCTGTGCAGTCGGGGTCGAAGGCTAAGAATACCGCCACAATACCGGTGGATGGAATAAGATTCCCTCCTATTCCAAGCGGGGACATTTTTCGCTAAGACTCTCTGAGGGACGATCGATGGACGCGAGTCTCGGATTATGAGGAGAGTATTAGACGCGAACGAGCTCCCCCCTCGCTGATTGGACGGACCTTGATATGGGGCGCGAACTCATCGCTGTAGACTACGCCGTTCACGACATACTTTACTTCCACGAGTCCGTGGTTTTCGGGGATTAAACGCGTCACCGTCCCGGTAGTCTCTGCGTGTGTGAGCTTAAGGCGTACTAGATTCGGTGCGTCGATCGTCAAGCCAATTAACAACAGCCACTAAACCGAAGGACAGCGCCCAAAGCAGGACGACCTGAAAATACCGAGATCTCATTATTTCGTTTTGCCTGTTGGCCGACAGCGCTCCGACTCCGAGGCTGGTCGATTTATTTTCGCGCGATAGTCAGTCGAACGATTCAGGCTACGGCGCCTGAATCGGGATCGTGACGATGTTGCTGGTGAACGTGCTCTGCGCGATGAACAGTTGCGTGTTCGGGTTTGTCGTCAGCGATGAGCTGATCTGAAGCGTTACCTGATACACGCCGACCATTCCGGGGATGAGCGCGGCGCCGAGAACGTTTGCCGTGGTGGTGCCTAACTGCGCGTTATCGATCGGTGTGACGGGCAGATTGTACGCGGGTCCGGTATAAACCTGGCCCGTGCTACCAGCCGGCGTGGTGCCGTCGGCCAGGACGGCTTGTCCGAGCCCGGTGGCGTACACGTTGATCACTTCGCCGGGAACGGCGGGATTGGCCGTGGTAATCGGCGCACCCGCGACGTTCGCGCAACACGTGCTGGGAGTGAGCGCCGAGAGTACGACCAACGCGCCGGTGCTTTCCGAAACCGTAATTGGAATCCCGTTGCCGTCCGGGCCGGCGACTCTCGCCGTCAGAATAATGCGCGTGAACTCGCCGCTCGGCGACGCCGTCACCTTCTCTTCGGTATTGGAGTTGATGCGCTCCATGAGAGCATCGCGAATGGTGGTGAGTGAATCGGTATCTTGAACCGTGTAATTGTAGGAGCGATCCTCGATGGTGACCGTAGCGACGTCGTTCGCGAGAATGCTTCCGTCGACAGAGACTACACCAATAGCGTTGCTGCTGGCGTGATAAGCGAGGACAGGGCGCGGGTCATTGCCGCCTTGGGCGAAAATGCCGGGATTGACGGGCACTACGGGAATCGAAACTGCGGTGGATGCGCTGATGGAACCGTCGTTGTGAACGGTGCGTACAAACGCGCTGACGCCGTTCGATCCGTCCACTTCAAAGGGAATTTGCGTGTTGATCTGCGTGCCGGAAACGTAGAATAACGGCGCCTTGATTCCGTCGAAGTAAACTTCGACACCGCCGAGGTCGCTCGGGTAGCGGCCGCCGGAATCCGGTGTTCCGCCCACTCCCTGGGCGACGTCACTGAGGCCGGTACCGAAGATTGTTAGAAGCGTGCCAGGTGCAACGTCGGCGGCATTGGCGCCCCCATTGAGCGCAGATCCCGACGTGCTGGCTGTCTCTGTTGGAGTGGCGCTAGACGTCGGGCCGGCGACGGTGGCTGAAAATGCGATCGCGTCGCCGGAAGCCCCCGGCGTGCGAGCCGTCAGAACGATCTCGTTCAAGAAAGGATTCAACGTGGCCAGGACATTGGGATCGCCCACGCCACTATTGTTCGACGTTATCTTAGCGAGCACGTTCTTAGTGATCGACTGAAGCGTATCGTTCGAGACGACGGTGTAGGCGTAAGAGTTGCTGTTGATCTTGACCGTGATCACATCGCCGGCCGTGATCGTGCCACCGAAATCGAAAGTGCCGACGGCGTATACGGCCAGGCTGAATGCGTTGACAACGCCATTGGCTGGAACTGCGCCCGAACCGGGCGTGTAGACCAGAACCCGGCGATCGAACGGATCGGCCGCGAATAGGTTGGTGCCATCCCATGCCAGCGCAAGCGGACTGCGAATCGTGTTGGGGCTGGAGGAAAGAATATTGCTGTTAACGCCAACACTATCGGTGGCGTCGCTCACCTGGTCATTAAATTCGTCCTGCTGTCCGATGATCACGTCGGCTTCCGCGCCGTTGGTGGTGGGGATGCTGTTGTAGACCAGGATGCGATCGTTGCCGCCATCGGCGATGTACAAGCGCTGACCGTCCGAGAGGGCGTAGCGTGGAAAGTTCAACACGCGGCCGCAGGTGAAGGGGAACAGCTGCGTGCCGGTGGTCGAGTCGGTGCTGTTGTAAGGGCAGAAGGAATTGCATCCGGACGGATAAGTGGGATTGCCGTCGCTATCAGTACCGTTAGAGACGCAGGCTCCCTGGACATTATTGGCATTTTCGCTAGCGAAATCCGGCTGCCCGACCTCAACGTCAGCCGGGGCATTGCTTGTCGTGGGAATGGAATTCCAGATCATGACGCGATTGTGCGCCAGGTCTGTCACAAAGAGACGCTGGCCGTCGGAAGTCACCGAGACCGGCGAGAACATGTTGCTTTGCGTCGGCGTGATGTCGCCGACAGTGATGGGCGGCGCTGTGGTGAGATTTGGCTCGCCAAGAACGTAGTCGGCCGGCTGGTTGTTCGTGGTGGGGATGTTGTTCCACACCACTATGCGATGATTCTGCGTGTCGGCGACGAACAGGCGCGTGCCCTGAATCCAGACGCCTTGCGGGCCGCGCAGTGACGATGCGGTCGGCTGGATGGGAGGCGGATTCATGGCGGTGAAATTCGGCTGGCCAAGCACGACAGTCGCGCTGGCATCGTTCGTGGTCGGGATTGGATTCCAGATGAGGACGCGGTTGTTGTCGGTGTCAGCAACCACCAGAACGTTCCCGTTGCTCGCCACGCCCGTCGGGGTGCGCAGTCCGTTCGCAACTGGCGTTGGCGTGGTTGCGGTGCTCGAGTTGTCGATGCCGTTACTGACGAAATTGGGCTGGCCTACTACCAGGTCGGCGCCGTGGCTTTCCGGACCGATGCACACCGGACATCGGATGCCCTGTGTAATTTGCGCAGTCGGCGGGATAATGAAGCTCGAAACGTTGTTGTAAATCAGAACGCGGTTCTGAACTGGAGTGGCCTGGATTTTGTTCGAATCGGTGATGAATAACGTGTTGTTGGCGTAGGCTACCCCGCCCACGCCGCCGAGCAGAGACCCGGACGTGGTTTCAACGTCCTGATTGGTGAACGTCACCTGGCCGATGGTCATTCGCGCGGCCATGTTGGTGAGATAGACCGGCACGCCGTTCTGCGTCGACGAGCTGCCCTTAGGAGAAACCGTGCGGACGATCTGTCCGGCGGCTCTTCTCCCGCTCCGCGCCGGAACCGCGCTACGGCATGCGGCGTCGCGAGACGCGGCGCAACGTCGCGCGGTGCTGAGGGTCTCGCTAGGTTCCGCTCCCGAGGCCTGATCGATAGAAAAGCCAAACAGGGGCAATAAGGAAATCAGAGCAAAAAACTTCATGAGACTGAAGGTTGACGCAAGGTCCCAGTATAACAATCTGGGACGGATTCAGGATCACGGAAGTTGCGATTTTTTAGCCCGTTACCGGGCTTCACACCTGTGCGATTTCTGCACGACTGCGCGCGTTTGAGAGTGCTAAACTCCCGGTATGCGAACACTCATGGCGTCGGTTGTTTTGGCTTTCGCAAGCCTCACTTTGATGGGTGCGGACTTGTCGGGGAAATGGTCGGCTGCCGTGACGCTGGACGCCGGCAGCGGCACGGCGAAGTTCGAATTCAAACAGTCGGGCGACAAATTGACCGGGACATACACGGGCCTTGTCGGAACGGCCGAGGTAACGGGAACTGTGAAGGGTTCGGATGCTGAATGGTCGTTCAATTCCGAGCAAGCGGGCAAGATCACTTATAAGGGAACGCTCGGGGCGGATGGAAAGATCACGGGAACCGTGGAGTACGGGCAGATTGGCAGCGGAAAGTTCACGGCGGAGAGAGAAAAGTAGGCTCATCGCGCCGGCGCGAGCGCAGACTGAATCTCGCGAGCGTACTGCTCGATGTCTTCTTCCGTGATCGTGACGAGGGTCTTTTCGAGATCCTCGCCGGTTTCGAGCATGTGCTTCACGTGGAGCGCGCCGATTTTTAAGCACCAGGCGTCGGTCAGCGCGTGACCGGTTTTCTTGCTAGCCGCGAGCAGCGCCGGATGCGGCAGCGCGATGATGCGTTCTTCGAACGGTTCGCCGCCGGTGGATATAGCGAATTTGACATCGACGGTGTCGGCGTGTCGGATAGAGATACCGTTCTGAAGCCAGTCGAAATGGACCTGCCAGGTGCGGCCGAATGGATCGGGTCCGGCCTGGAATTCGCGGAAGTTGTCGAGCATCAAGTTGATTGTAACGGACGGGAGTGCCTTCTGAGTCAGTTTTAGGATCAGGGAAATCTCCGTCAAAATGAGTTCCGTTACGCACCGTTGCTCTACCACGAAGTACTTGAGGGAACAAATGCCGGTTTTTCGGCGAACTTGGCTTGGAGAAACTGTCCGTTCGCGATCAACTCTTCGGCATCGCCCGCGAAGGCGCTCTTCGCGACGTCATTGAGCGAGGTGTCCAAAACCTGAAGCTGGCCTACCAGCGCTTGCGAAGCGGTCCGCCCGTCACCAAGCGTTTGCACTTGCGCATAGAATTTCGGCAAACGGAGACTAGGCTGCGAGCGTGTCCGGCAGATAGCGGCGGATCGTCTCTAGAACGGTGAACGAGTCTTTACGCATTGTTCACCCGCTCATGCCCCCGTCGAACACGCTCCGGCCCTTGGGCCGAACTAACATGCTTTCCAATTAACTACACGTCAATCGCGGAAGAATGTTCCCGCAATCAGAGCGCTCCATCCAAGCGTTGTATGCACTGTTACAACGCGATGAACGCGCACTCGGGTGATGTACGCCGCTAGACGAACGGATGATTCTTGTGCGATACCAGCGAGAGGAACTCGTCGCGAGTCTCCTTCCGCTTTCGGAACGCGCCTAACATCGCGCTGGTGACGGTGCCGGAGTGCTGTTTTTCGACGCCGCGCATCATCATGCAGAAGTGGCGGGCTTCGCAGATGACGCCGACACCACGCGGCTGAAGAACATCCTGCAACGTGGCTGCGATTTCCTGCGTCAGCCGCTCTTGGACTTGCAACCGGCGCGAGAACATGTCGACGATGCGCGGAATCTTGCTCAGGCCGATCACTTTGTTTTTCGGCAGATAGGCTACGTGCACTGTGCCGAAGAATGGCAGCAAATGATGCTCGCAAAGGCTGTAGAACTCGATATCCTTGACGACTACCATTTCGTCAACTTTCTCGTTGAACAGGGCTCCGTTGATGATGGATGCAACGTCGGTCTGGTAGCCGCTCGTTAGGAAGCGAAGCGCTTTCTCGGCTCGGTCCGGCGTGCGGACCAAACCTTCGCGTTCCGGATCTTCGCTGAGCTGGACAAGCACATTGCGCATGGACGCGGCAATGGACTCCTGGCTGCGATTTGGAGGCATGACATGAACGACTGAACCCTTACGTTTCATGATCCGGTCACCTTGGACTCGAAGCGATTGCGCCGCGTCTCCTGCAAGCGCACGGCTTCGAGGCGGGGCCATTCGCCGGGGAATACCGCGCTCCAGTGGCTTTTCAAGCGGCCTTCAATGACGCGGATGATGTTCTCCGACGTCGGTACCAGATCGCGAAACTCGGGGAGATCGGAGTTGACGTACTTGTGGTCGAAGACGATGAGGATTTCGTCGCGAACGAGACGATCGAGCGTCAGGGTTTTCACCGCGAGTCCGGTAGCGCGGTCGATCGGCCCCCGAGCAGTGACTTCGAGGACGTAATCGTGGCCGTGCCCGTGCGGGTTGTTGCACTTTCCATACAGCGTTCGATTTTCGGCCTCCGAGAAGCGGGGCGAGTTAAGACGATGGGATGCGGAGAAGCGGTAGCGGCGGGTGACGCGCACCATCAGCGGTCCCCCCGGTAGTCCACGTAGAGATCTTCCGTTTCGTACAGCCGGACATTTTCCAGCCGCGCACGCCCAGCGGTGAACTGGGGCGCGAGACGCCGCCAGATTTCCGCCGCGACGTTTTCTGTGGTCGGAACGATCCGATCGAACGGCGGGACCTCATAGTTCAGGAAACGGTGATCCATCGGCTCGATGACTTGCTGCTGGATGATGTCCTTCAGGGTTTTCAGGTCGAACACCATGCCGGTAACGGGATCGGCCTCGCCTTCGAGCGTGACTTCGAGAACGTAATTGTGACCGTGGCCGCTCGGATTCGCGGCCGCGCCATAAAGCTCGCGATTCTGTTCGGGCGAGAGCGTCGGCTGGCCACAAACGTGTGAAGCAGAGAATTCGGCTCGGCGAGTGAGGAGCATGGGTTTTTGATGCGCTGGCTGTAGGCCGGGATGCTCTTATATTATAAGAGAAGACCTCCCAAGAAAGCGGCAAAATGACTCATTCCAAAGTGGATCAGGCTTTGAAGTTGGCCATCGGCGGCGGGCTGATTGCTCTTGCGGCGCTGGTCGTCTACACGATGCAGGAGCATATCGTCGATATGGGTGACAGTGCCCCAAATTTCACCATCACAGCCGACAACGGCCAAAAGATCCGACCGAGCGATTTTCGAGGCAAGGTGCTGGTGATCAACTTTTGGGCTGCCTGGTGTCCGCCTTGTAACGAAGAAGCGCCCTCGCTGGCCGAATTCGCAAAGCAGGTGGCGCCGTCGGGAGTGGTGGTGCTCGGAATCAGCGTGGATCACAACGAGCAGCAGTATCGGGACTTCATCAAGAAGTTTCAGCTTCCATTCGCAAACGCGCGCGATCCGGAACAGAACACGACGTATTTGTACGGGACCTACAAGTTTCCCGAGAGCTACATTATCGATCGGAACGGTAAAGTGGTGCGAAAGTTCGCGGGGCTGCCCGAAGACAATGGGAAGACGATTCCGTGGACGGACCCCTCGCTCATAAGTTTTGTGAAATCGCTCGCATCGTAATGGCGAAGCATCCCTGGTTTGAGGACACCGATCCTAAGCGCTAAAAGTCTTTATCGATCTGCAACGAAAAATGACGTTCCACGAGAAGGCCTTGGGCGTCTTCTAAATGAACGAGATGCTATGAAGGACGGCTGAGGCGCACGAGGACTCCTCCACCCCGAAGCCAGCGATCGGAGATTTTTCCCCGCAGTGCTTCGCACAGGCTGGATCGGGATACTATGATCCGAGTGTACGGCTGGGATCCTGCCTGTCCGATTTAGCGCAGCCGGCAACGCGACCGGCATTTTCTCGGCGGCTCGATCGCGAGTTCGATCCCACGGCGTGCAGACCGCAGCGGGTCCAGCGGCCGGGTTAAGATATTCAAAGAACTCATTTCCGCTGGGACGTCTCTGGAATGAAAATCTCAATCGCGGTGGCGCTTTCCACTTTCGCCGGCATCGGGGCATTCGCCGGCGAAATGACCGGATATATTTCTGACACCAAGTGCGCGGCCGAGCACGCCAAGACCACAACGGCGTCCGGTTGGATTCACCCGAAAGTGTTCGAGTCCTGCGCCAAGATGTGCGTGAAGGATGGGTCGGAAGCGATTTTTCTTACCGAAGACAATAAAGTCGTCCACATCGACTCCGACTCACTCGAAAAAGTTTTGCCGCATCTCGGGCACAAAGTGAAGCTCGACGGCAAGATCGACAACGGCAAGCTGAAAGTCGCGAGCATTTCTACCGTAAGTTGGGAATAGGCACAGATTGGGAATCACGAGGTCTCTCGAAGAATCCGTCGCACGCGTCGTTGGGCCGCGTGGCTACTTGCATCGGCCCGAAGACCTGACGCTGTACGAGTACGATGGCGGGGTCGATAAGGCACGGCCGGACCTAGTCGTTTTTCCGCAATCTTCCGAAGATGTTTCCGCGCTTCTGAAAATCGCGGCCGAGCACAGTCTGCCGATCGTGGGACGCGGCGCGGGCACAGGGCTGAGCGGAGGCGCGATTCCGAGCGCGGGGGGGATGGTGATCTCGTTCGCGCGGATGAATCGGATCCTCTCAACCGATCTGGCGAACGAGCGCGCGATGCTCGAGCCGGGCGTGGTGAACCTCGAGATCACGCAGGCGGTGGAGCGGCAGGGTTATTTCTACGCGCCCGATCCATCCAGCCAGCGCGCTTGCACGATCGGCGGCAACGTCGCAGAGAACTCGGGCGGACCGCACACGCTGGCTTACGGCGTCACCACCAACCACGTGCTCGGGTTGGAGGCTGTGCTCCCGGACGGCACACAGATTGCGACCGGCGGCGAGTCACCCGATCTGCCGGGCTACGATCTCACCGGGCTGCTCACCGGCTCCGAGGGAACGATGGCGCTGGTCACGAAGATCAACGTCCGATTGATGCGGCAACCGGAGGTGGTGAAGACTCTGCTCGCGATCTATGATTCTGTAGACGATTGCGCGGACACGGTGGCGGAGATCACGGCGCGCGCGATCACTCCGGCTGCGATCGAGATGCTGGACGGCGTGATGCTGCGAATGGTAGAGGTCGACACGCACGCAGGGTATCCGATGGACGCCGCAGCGGTGCTGTTGATCGAGTTGGAAGGGCTGAAGGAGGCGGTCGAGGAACAGACTGCTCAGATCGAAGGAGTTTGCGGATTCTGCCGCGCGCGCGAGGTACGCGTGGCACGATCGGCCACCGAACGCGAGCTGCTGTGGAAAGGGCGTAAGAACGCCTTCGGCGCCGTGGGGCGCGTGAGTCCCTCGTACTACGTGCAGGATGGCGTGGTGCCGCGAACGAAGATCGCGCCGACGCTGCGGCACATCGCCAAGGTATCTGAAGAATACGGCCTGACGATCAGCAATATCTTTCATGCCGGCGACGGCAACATGCATCCGATCATTTTGTTCGACGGGCGCAAGGCGGGCGAACTAGACCGCGCGCGCTCCGCAGGCGACGAGATTCTGCGGTTCTGCGTAGCCGAAGGTGGATCCATCACCGGCGAGCACGGCGTCGGCATCGAGAAGAGAGAGTTGCTCGGCGACCAGTTCTCCGACGACAGCCTGGAGATGATGAAGCGCTTCAAGACGCTGTTCGATCCGGGCTGCCGGTTAAATCCAGGGAAGGTGCTGCCGACCGGCAAAGGCTGCATGGAGATCCGGCAGCCGGTGGCGATGGTGGTCTAGCACTCACATTCCCGTGGGAAGCAGACCGCGAAATTCTTCAAGGATGAACTGCTTGACGCCCTGGCGGCCGGTAAGAGTCAGGCCGATTTGTCCCTCGCCGACGCCCTCCAGCGCGATCTGAAAGTCGAAAAACGGGCAGCACTTTTTTTCACGGTTTGCCCACTCGGCGACCTCCAAGACGGAGACCCGGGCTGGATCGAGTTGAAATGAGTAACCCTGCGGCAGTTCACGATGGGCCACGATCGCGGCCATGATCTCGTGCGTGAGCTTTACGTGCTGCCGGCGCTCTTGGGGCAGAAACACTTTCAGATTGCATGCAAAAGGCGCCGCGTCCTGGGCGTGGAGAGCGCCCACAAGGATCAGAAATAGTAAATATCTCATGTTGGAATGCTAAGACTTGAATTCGAGTTCAAGTCAAGAGCCGAAGTGCATTTGACTTAAAGTGGGCTTTAAGGCTTACCGTGAAGGAAGTGGCGGCGCTGTGACCATTGGACAGATTGCGCGGAAATCCGGACTGCGGGCCTCGGCTATTCGTTTCTACGAGCGGACCGGCCTGATCCCCAAACCGAGCCGGGTAAATGGGCAGCGACGGTATGATGATCGAGTCCTGGATTGTTTGGTCTTGATTGAGTTCGCCAAGAGTTGCGGCTTCACGCTGGACGAGATTCGGCAACTCTTTGGCGGATTCACCGACCTCGGTGAATTCCGCAATAGAACGCCGGTTCTCGGTCGAGTGCGCGGTCTGGCTGAACGGAAGATTCACGAGCTCGACGCACTGATCTCGCGCATCGAGGTAATGAAGGCAACGCTCGCACGCGCCGAGCGTTGCCGGTGCGTGGATGCGGAGGAGTGCGCTCGGAGGATCCGGGGGTTGGCCGAGTGCTAAATTTCATCGTGGCGCATCGCGACGCGATGATCGAGTTTACACGCGAGCTGGTGGCGATTCCGACCGAGAATCCGCCCGGGAACCAGTATGAGCGCGCTCGCGAGGCGATCCTGCGGCGGCTAGATGCGCTCGGCTTTCACGATACACGGGTCGAAGGCGAGTGCGTTCTCAGTTTCGTTGGGTCGGGCGAGCGCACGGTTTATTTCAACGGGCACTATGACGTGGTTCCGGCCCAGAGCGCGTCCCAGTTTGAGCCGGTGCTGAAGGGCGCCAACCTGTTCGGGCGCGGGTCGTCGGATATGAAGAGCGGGCTCGCAGCGATGACCTATGCGGCGTCTGCCGTGCGCGGTGCGGGCGCGCTCGGAAACGGGCGCGTGGGTCTGGTGTTCGTTCCCGATGAGGAGACGGCCGGGCCGCGCGGATCGCGCTATCTCGCCGAACAAGGACTGCTCGGCGCCGGCGGGATCGCGATGCTGACGCCGGAGCCCACCGGCGGGGTGGTGTGGAACGCCAATCGCGGCGCGATTACTTTGCGGGTCACGGTGAAGGGCAAGCATGCGCACGTCGGGCGTCAGCACGAGGGCATCAATGCGTTCGAGCGGATGCTGCCGATTGCGCAGGCGCTAGGGGAATTGAAGCGCGAAGTGGAGACGCGCCAGACCTCGTTCTACATTCAGCCGGAGGCTGCGCGCCGCTCGATTCTGATGATGGGTGGAAGAGTGGAGTCGGGGGCAAGTTTCAACACCGTGCCGGAGAGATGCGCGTTTACGGTGGATCGACGGATCAATCCGGAAGAGGATTTCGAAGAAGAGAAGGAGCGGTTGCTCGAATTGATCCGGCGGGTAGGCGTCGAGGCGGAAGTGGAAATCCTGCAAGAGGGGAGATCGAGCGGAGTGGATCCGGAATGCGCAGCAGGCCGGACGCTGGCGGGGGCAATCGAGAGCGTGACCGGGAAACCAGCGAAGTTCGAGATGTGTCCGGGATTGCTCGAGATCCGGTTTTATACCGAACGCGGGATTCCTGCGTTTGCGTATGGGCCGGGGTTGTTGACCGTATCGCATGGACCGAATGAGTTTGTGCCGGTGGAGCGGATCGTGGAGTGCGCGCAGGTGTACGCGCTAGCCGCGGCGGAACTGTTGGCGTGAGTTAAGCGAGAACCTTCAGGAAATCTTCAATGGGAGCGTTATCGCCAAAGGTTTGGCTGACGTGCGCGTAGCGCTCGACATTGCCGGGGCCGAAAACGAAGCTTCCGCCGAGCTGGAATGGGTTCTCGCCTAATTTGTGCTGGCGATAACCGCCGTCTTGCGCGCGCTTGCGTGCCACGGCATTGTCGCGTCGCAGCAAGTGGAAAATGTTCGCGGATCTGAGACCCGCCGCATGATAGGCCTTGCGTTCAGCATCGATCAGGAGTGGAAACTGGATGCCGGTTTCGTCGCGAAACGCAGCAGCGTAGACTGGATCGCCTAAACCGATGGCAGCGATCTTCGCGCCTCGCGCTTCCAAATCGGGTGCGTGTTCGCGCAACTGCGCGACGTGCTCGCGGCAGAAGATTCACCCGTAGTGCCGCAGGAAAACGATGACGGCCGGCGTGGCTGCCCAGAGCGATCCGAGCTCGACGGGCTGGCCGTAGGAATCGGGCAGCGTAATTGAAGCGAGGCTACCGCTGAGGCTTTTCGACACACTAGCGCGTCGGAACGGGCTGCAGGGCGCGGCTCTCGATGATGCGGTCGATCATGCCGTATTCCAGCGCCTGGTCGGGTTCGAGGATGTAGTCGCGATCCACGTCGCGTGCAATGCGATCTACGGGCTGGCCGGTGGCATTGGCGAGGATCTGATTGAGCGATTCTCTCATTCGCAAAATCTCGCGCGCGTAGATGTCAATGTCGGCGGCCTGCCCACCCAATCCGCTCATGGAGGGCTGGTGGATCAGAATGCGCGAATGCGGCAGACTGTAGCGCTTGCCCTTACTTCCGCAAGCCAGCAGGACTGCGGCCATGGATGCGGCCTGGCCGACGCAGTAAGTGACGATGTCGGGCTCCACCAGGCGCATCGTGTCCAGGATCGCGAGACCCGCCGTGATCGACCCCCCCGGCGAGTTGATATACAGCGAAATGTCTTTCTCGGGAT
>Ga0126373_10002410_pt1 | contig 13808 bp, 10 predicted proteins | sample PanSoiMetPlot_11_FD_92545 | JGI IMG/M metagenome (GOLD analysis project Ga0126373, IMG submission 92545) | Tropical forest soil microbial communities from Panama - MetaG Plot_11 | ecosystem: Environmental > Terrestrial > Soil > Tropical forest > Bulk soil | place: Panama | collected 2016-02-17 | reverse complement strand
TCACGTCTCCTGACCATTCTCGACGTATTGCTCGACTGCTGCAACGTTCCATGAAAGGTCACAGTACGAAGCTCACCGTTCGGCCAGGTCACTATGCTTTGTTCGATCCTGACCATTGGTGGGAGTCGCATGACGGTGTTCGAACTGAAATTGAGGAATTGGAAAAACTGTTGTTCGACGTGGCACGGCATCCATTTTAGAAGAGCTCGTGCGAAACAATTGGGTGCGCCATGACGTGCTGCCAGGTTCTTGAACCTGGGAGCGTGCATGTCAAAGGGAACAGCCAAGGTCCGATGATATGAAGAATTTGGTTCAGAGTATCCCCTGCAATCGTGCAGTGGTGTTGGTACTCATGGAAAGAACCGATGGCGAAGCTTGCGACTGCAGGGGTTCGATTTCCATTGATACTCCCCCGCTGCATCGCTAATGTGGCTGGTTTTACCGCCCTACAAGAGTAGTCGATCCATCTGCTGCTTAGACGTTGTCAAGAGGTGCGGTGGACGCAATAGTGACGATGAAACAAACCTGGTTGCCAGCCTCACAAGGACGACGAGTTTGCCACTACAAAACAGGAATACCAGAAGAGTTTCGTTCTGACATAGATTCCTGGAACGGTTGCTTCTCCCACGCAGTGTTTGAGAACACCGCCAATAGGCTAAGGGTGGACCGGAAGAAGAAAAGTGTTCAGCCAGAGTCTTGAAAGTCAGCGCCAGGCGAGGCTTGCGGTTGCGGAGATGTGCAACCGTTGCAAAAACTCTCATGCAAAAACTCTCAGCCTTGACAAGCATTCCCGTGGTCTTAAACTAAGAAATTGCGCGAGGGCCCCATTTGCAGCAGAACTGAGGACGCACATGTTCAAGCTCGGACCCAGGCTGCTGGTAAGTTTACTGCTGTTCCTCACGACAGTGTTTGTCGTCTCTGCAGCTGCGAACTCAACTTCCTACAACATTACCGGCACTCTCAAGAGCTTAACGGCCTGTGTCAGCAGCAACTGAGTGTTCAGTGGTGCGGGACATCACTCTGGGCGCAACCAGCTCTTCCTTTGCGCTTAGCAACACCGCCGGACGCCCAATTTTGTTCATCTTCGTGCACCCTAGTCCAGGCCACATTTACTGCTACAGGTAATTGGGCGCTGGTATACTCACGCCGACTGTAACAGCGTTTGTCCTCACAATCTACAACAGCAGCGGTAAGTCGGTTTCAACCTACACGGGAAATGGGACTTGGACAGCACCGGAGACGTGGTCCCCTTTGGATTCGCTACTCGTGGTTATGGTGCTTCTTTTCGCCGGCCTGAAATCGCCGTTACGGAGAAGATCGACGGCGTGCTCGTCATCAGCATCAGAACACGTTTAAACGCTTCTTCTCGCTTTTGTGCTTCCGCCGATTGCTTAATCACCTCATGGGATGGACACTTCCGCAGGTGCTCACGGCCAGTGAGAAACTACATAGATAACAGACTCTTCGCTTAGGAGATATCGAGCTGTCGCGCAACTATATCGGGGCACAGGGGCCCATGCCGAAATCCGAAAATATCCGGCCAAAAGCTGGATTGAATTGATTGAATTTGGTACCAATCAGAATAGCTTCCTAAAACTTTGCCGAATTTATCGCGAACTGAACGAGCTTGGGTGCGGTCAGCTATCTCGGAATTTCTTACCGGCTTGCGGGCTCGCCCCGGACGGCATTACGAAGAGATGTTGCCACAATCTAATCGAATTGAAGCGGTGCCGAAAGTTGCCGATGTCAGGTCGAACGTGGCAGCCCGCGGGTATTGGCTAATGCGACCACCATTGGGAAAAAGAATGGCAGCTCGCTACCGGCTCCGTTTTCCAGTGCTCTTTTCTTGAACCGATTGTACCGGACAATCAGAAGGCGGGCGGCTCACGAGGGATATCGGTATCCGTGGCCCATTTGTCTTTTCCGAGGTCTGCCCACCCTTACAAGCAGCCGCTGTTGTTGAGGTGCGTTTGCCGCTTAGATAGCCAAATTCTTTTCGTTTGGCCAGACTGAGGACAAAGGTGCAAATCATTGGCGATGATGAGGGCGGCTTTGCTTCAACAGGAGAGCTCAATCAGTTTCAGTCGCTTGAACGCAAAACCGATATATTCGGCCAACACTTGATAGATGTGGACATTCGCGGCATAAACATCAGATTAGACTGAACCCAGCCCTGTAGCCACGTGAAGCCGATTGTCTTTTTCATCCGAAGTTGTCCGAACTTGTAGGTTATCGCCCGCCCTGATCACCGCAACGACGTTCTTGCGCTCAGGCTCACTTACAGATGTCGCCTTTGTCGATCTGTCGTTTTTCACAAACGTACTACCCTTGAGTCGCTCGATCATTTGCTGACTATGACCGGTCCGACTCAGCAAACAAAACAGAAGCTCGACCCGGCTGGAAACTCCCAATTTTTCGAAGATTCGGCACAGGTAATTCTTGACCGTGTGTTGACTGATGCTGAGCCGCATGGCGATTTCTCGATTGGACAACCCTTCGGCCAGACTGCTGACGACATCACGTTCACGAGCGGATAGACCACTCAAGCTTTGAGCATCGGCGGAACAGACTGAAGGAACCCCGCTGAGAGCCTCAAGCAAAAAGCTCAGCTCCGAGCTGTTGGCCCAGATTTGTCCCTCGTTCACTGCAGAGATACATCTACAAAGCATCTTGATGGGCTGGTTACGGCAGAATACACCTTTTGCGCCTGCCCGAAAGGCCTGCACCACGCTTTCCCTCTTGGATACGTCCAACATTATGATCGATTTTACCTCTGGGCGGGTGCGTCGTACCTCGCTTAGAATCTGCAGTCCTCCGCCAGGTCGCTGATCAAGATTTTCGCTGATGAGCAAAATATCAGGTTGAGCGTGCAGCACGCTTTTCAGAACTTGCGAGGCGTTAGTTCCGAGATCGACTACGAGAATGCGACGATCCTTTGCGATTGCCTGCGCAAGTAGTTCTGTGTGAATAACGCTATTATCGGCCACGAGAACACGAACTGCGGGATTGGCTGGCTGGTCGCGGCGCATAACTCTTCATAGTGGCCTGCAGCTGCATGAGGCCTAAAATTCTGGTCACAACTGCTCGGCAGCAATTTTCGGGGAAGTGCCCGCCAAATAGTGCAGCTTAGGTTCTAGATTTTCGGGGGAGTAGCATCTACTCTGTATCAGTAGCTGTGGAAAGTCAAGCTACTTTGGTGGCGAAATTTGCATTACTTCAACGTGCGAAATGCAAAACGTTTCACAACGCAGCAACCAGCTGCCGGCATTCTACCAAACCTGAGTGCCAACGCCGACAATTGCGCCGTATGGCACGAAAGTGCAGGATGGGCGAGCCGACGGGCATACGCCGAGACCAATGTCCCATACCATCAGGAAGATTCGTAAGTCACTTATATTCAGCGCCCTAGGCGACTTCGGGGTGCGGAACTTCAACATTGGCATCTTCAGGTGTCATGATTCGTGCCCCAGCCGACAGGTGAGACATCACAGAACCGTTAGAGAAGATTGTCTCTATTCATGACAACTACTTTGGATTAGGGATGAATGTTCCCACCGTAGGGAAGATCGCCCAGTGCGAGTGAGCCCAGAAGTCATCGGGAAGTTCTGCATCTTGCACTAATTTGCAAAGCGAAATACTTTGTGTGTGTCAGTCCAGCACTGTTCTAGCAGGGCCTTGTAACCTCCTCCCCCTTAGCAAAGCGGTGCGCTCGATAGCGGACACATCCGAATGTGACCGAGAGGGCGAAGCTATGAGTAGCGCTCATCAAACTACAATGTGGCCGCAAAGGCTTCCGGGTTCTACGGTCGCGACAATCGCCGCGAACTGGTACGCCATTCAGACGCGTTCCCGACACGAAAAGTTTGTCTCCTTTCAGCTGCAGAGCCGTGGAATTACTCATTACCTCCCCATCGTTACTGAGGTGCATCGCTGGAGCGATCGGCGAAAAAAGATCGAACTTCCGCTTTTCTCCGGATATGTATTCGTGAATGTGGCGGCAACGAACGAAGAGCGCGTTCGTGTTCTCCGTACTGATGGCGTCGTTCGTTTCGTGGGCCCTACGCCCGAAGGCACACCAATTCCTGGAGAAGAAATCGAATCGGTGAGAACGCTGGTCGAGCAGCGAGTGCCTTCGATCGCATATCCTTTCCTCAAAATCGGCCAGCGAATTCGGATCCGGGGTGGTGCTCTCGACGGTGTCGAGGGTATCTTCCAGTCACGAAATGGGGAAGACATGCTGGTCGTCTCCGTTAACGCCATTCAAAGATCGCTCTCAATCAGCATTCGTGGATACAACATCGAACCCATCTAGAGGTTTAATCTCTCGATCTGTTGGGTTCGGCGGATTGCCAGCCTAAATGAAGGTTTTTGACACCGGCCAATTCCCCTGGTTACCGTACCTCAACAACCCAATGCATGGTACCAAGGCAGGCATCATGAACAGCTTCACCGGAGATATCGAGGAAATTAACGAAGAACTATTTTTCATTGCGTGCAGTCCGGTGATGCGGAAGCTGCGCCTGCAGGCCGAGCTGCTAGCGAAGGTGAATGTCCCAGTACTCATTCTCGGCGAAAATGGAAGCGGAAAAGAGATTGCTGCCAAGCTGATACACAAACTATCCGTCCGATCCGGGTGTAAATTTCTGAAGGTCAATTGTGCAGTCCTCCCCAGCGACCTTCTTGAGAGTGAGCTCTTCGGCTATGAGCGCGGAGCGTTTACGGGTGCGATGCGAACCCGACAGGGGAAATTCGAACTGTGCGATAAGGGGACGATTTTCCTCGATGAAATCGCAGAAATGCCGGCTGCACTCCAGGCCAAATTGCTGCATGTACTCCAAGACAAACAGTTTTTCCAGTTGGGCGGGGATACCACAATCAGCGTGGATGTCCGTATTCTGGCGGCGACTAACGTCAATGTAGAGGAAGCGTTAGTAAACAAGAGATTACGTGAAGATCTTTATTTCCGTTTAAGCGCATTCACGCTGCAAGTGCCGCCTTTACGTGAACGCAAGGAGGAGATTCCGCTCCTTGTGGGCCACTTCATGCAGCAGTTGGCTAAGCATTACAATCTGCGGCCCCGTCCACTGTCACCCCTTTTACTTAACGCCTGCCTAGAGTACTCCTGGCCAGGAAACTTGCGAGAACTGGAGAACGTCGTGAAGCGCTATCTGGTCATGGGTGACGAGTTTGTACAAGTTGGCGAATTCGGAAACAAGTTAGCAGCTCATAGTGAAGGGCGCGATTTTGCAGAGTTAAGCGCCAACCACAGCCACTCGGCGTGTGGAGAAGGCGATCACGGCGACGACTCCAGCCTCAAGAGCTTAGTGCGAAATCTCAAAGGGGAGGCGGAACGCGGTGCTATCGCTAACGCACTGCAAAAAACTCATTGGAATCGCAAAGCGGCGGCTCGCGAGTTGGGTATCAGCTATCGTAGCCTGCTCTACAAAATTCATGATTATCAGTTGGTTCCCTCCAGCAGTTATGCAGCAACATGGCCGAACAACACCGGGTCGAAACGTAATGGACAGGGCCAATAAAATCGCTCGATCACAATAATTCTCAGTAGGAGTACAGCATGACAAAAACATCCAAAAAGATTCCGCGCGCGGGCGTGATGTTCGCAGCTGCCTTTGTTCTTATTTCGAGCTGCCTCTGGGCTCAGTCACCGAGTAACGCGGGGATCATGTCCGCGGCGGTGAAAAATTCATCGACCGACCCCGCAGGGGCAACGGGGACCGGCGCTACGGCAGCAAAACCAGATCCGAAAATACGCGATGATGCATTTGTCATTGGTGCAGATGACCTCTTGGCTATCAACGTCTGGAAAGAGCCAGAAATTTCTCGTTCCATTCCGGTTCGCTCGGACGGGAAAATCTCGTTGCCGTTGGCGGGTGAGGTGCAAGCAAGCGGAGAAACCCCCAAACAGCTTGAGGCAGAAATCTCAAAGAAGCTCGCTAGCTACATATCGGAGCCAGAAGTCACGGTTATCGTGCAGCAGATCAAGAGTCAGCGATTCAATATACTTGGCCAGGTAGCACGGCCAGGTTCGTACCCGCTGAGCAACCCCACCACAGTACTCGATGCCATTGCTCTGGCTGGCGGCTTCCGCGATTTCGCCAAACAGAAATCGATCTATGTTCTTCGCGCAGGCGCCGATGGAAGGACCTCGCAAATCCCTTTCAACTATAAAGACGCAATAAAAGGCAAAAACCCTAAGCAAAACATAAAACTCGAGCCTCGCGACACCCTATACGTCCCGTGAGGTCAGCATGAAAATTCAGAAATACTTGACGATCGTCGTCCTGCTGGTCGGGCTTCAGGCACATTCGCAGACGCCCACAAGCACGGCATCAGCAGCGGATCAGAATCTGGCGGCTGGAACTGAGGACCCAACTGCAGCCGGGATTGAGGAAGAGAATAGCCCAGCGCTGTCGGGCGATTCGGAGTCAGCAATGCAGGTTCCGGCTCCCATCAGCGCTCGCAGCTACTCGTTGACGCTCCCGTCGGAAGCAGTTCACAGTAATTACCTGGATATGGGGCTGACTTTTGTGACTGCCTACGATGATAATACTCTAGGCAACGCCACCCGGGTGGCTGACACAACCTACTCTGTGTTACCGATGCTTGGGTGGTATCAGTCGACGGCAAGAGCACAGTGGAGTTTCACGTACAGTCCCGGCTTCACTTTCTACCAGCATCAATCTGCGTTTAATTCCGCCGATCACAACCTATCAGTCGATTCACAGTTTCGCGTGTCACCTCACGTGACACTTCTGCTGCGAGAGGGGTTGTTCAAGCAGTCTAATCCGCTGGAACAATTGCTTGAAAGCGCCGGTTACCCTCTTGATATAACGCAACCGGCAGTGTCAACTGTGATTTCGCCGCTTGCCAATCAGATTAACAATTTCACATCAGTACAACTGACCTATCAGTTCGGTCGCAATTCTATGATCGGTGCCACCGGCATATTCTCAGAATTGCATTACTTAAACTCGAAACAAGTACCAGGTTTGTTCGATTCTGATACGAAGGCCGCTCAAGGGTTCTATTTGCACAGGATGTCAAGCAAACACTATGTAGGAATAAGGTACGAGTTCCAGAATCTACTGTTTGGCCCCAGTCCAGTCCCCGCCCAAACCCACAGCTTGGCTTTGTTCTACACAACCTACCTGCAGCGAAGCATGTCCCTATCGGTGTTCGTCGGGCCGCAATATTCCGAAACTCACGGTGGTGGTGGCGCCCCGCTTAGGTGGTGGTCCCCAATATTCGGTGCTAGCTTTAACTGGCAAGGATCTCGCACAAGTGTGACAATCGAGGCTGCGCGAGCCATAAACGCCGTTGGTGGTCTCCAAAACGCGAGCAGATCAGACAGCGTGAAGGGGTCCGTACGTCAGCAACTCACAAGGCTCTTTAGTGGGGAAGTCAGGGCTTTTTATTCAAACAATGACGTTGTGGCTTTGTTACCAACATCCACTGGGAGAGGGAACTCGGCTTATGCCAGTGTATTGTTGCACCACATAATTCGAGAGCACCTAAGCCTCTCCCTGGCGTACACGCACCTGTATCAAAACTATCCATATATCCAAGCGCTATCTAGTGATCCGAACCGAAGCGGTATATCGCTAGCGCTTTCTTACCGATTCGAGAGACCCATTGGACGGTAATGCCTGCGGAATTTGAAGATCAACCGAAGAAAAGTATCAGCTGGCACTACTACATGGCGCTCGTCCGTCGGCGCAGCTGGTTCTTCTTGATTCCATTTTTCTTTGGATGGCTGGTTCTCTGGGGTGTCAGCTGGGTGCTTCCGGCAAAGTACCGCTCAGAGACTTTGATTTTAGTCGAAAAGCCTACGGTGCCGCAGCAGTTCGTAATGCCCAACATTGCCAGCAGTATTCAAGATCGCTTGCAGTCGATTAGCGAGCAAATTCTCAGTCGAACACGATTGTTACACATTATCGAGACGGACGACCTATATTCCAAGAATCGAAGACGTTTGACGCCGGATGAATTAGTCGAAAGGATGCGAAAAGACATTGAAGTCGAGGTTTTTCGCGCTCAGGGTACTGACCAGCTGACCTCTTTCAACGTGCGTTACTCTTCGAATAGCCCAGCTCTGGCCCAGCTGGTCACCAGCCAGCTTACAGACCTGTTTATCAGTCAAAACCTGGAGGTCAGACAAGAGCAATCCAAAAACACGACGAAGTTCCTAGAAAATCAGCTCGAAGACGCCAGGCACGCCTTGAGCGAACAGGAGGAGAAGGTTCGGCAATTTAAGCAGAGGCACCTGGGGGAACTCCCCGGACAAACTCAGAGCAATTTGCAGATCCTGAGCGGATTGCAAGCCCAGCGGCAATCAGCGGAAGAGAGCCTAAGCAGTGCGAAGCAGCAAAATACTTATTTGGAATCGCTTCTGTCCCAATACCGCGCCTTGCAAAGATCAACCAGCACCGCAGCAACTGCTTCAATCGGTTTGCCGGCAATTGAGCAACAGCTTGATAAGCTGAAGTCGCAGCTTGCGGATCTTAGTTCCCACTATACGGATCGTCATCCTGACGTACGTAAGCTCAACGAGGAAATAGCGAAGACCGAGAGGATGAAGCAGCAGCTGATCGCTGAGCTGAATACCGGTTCGCAACAACCTTCAGTAGCTACTCTAACATCTGCACCAGACTACGCAGATGCGAACACGCCGGCGATCATGCAAGTGGAGAGTCAGTTCAAAGCCAACCAGCTTGAAATAGCGTCGCGGCAACGTGCCCTTGAGGCGATAGATATGGAGATCAGGGATTATCAGAGTCGGTTAAACCAGGCGCCTGTCAGGGAACAAGAGTACACTGATATTACTCGTGGATACGAACAATCGAAAGCAAATTATGACGAACTGCTGAAGAAAAAGAACGATTCCGAGCTGGCCACGAATCTTGAATTACGTCAACAGGGGGAACATTTTCGGATTCTTGACCCACCCAGCCTTCCCCAGAAACCCTATTTTCCCGATCGTCTGAAGATGTGTGGTATTGGGCTGGCGCTCGGGTTGGTCCTGGGGGCCGCATTTGCAGTCGGATCCGAGTACGTGGACGACCGGCTCTACAGCGACGAGGAATTAAAAAAACTCGTTCCAGTCGATGTCATCGCCGAGATTCCAGTCATTTCTACGGTGGAGGAAGATCGTGAGAATCTCCACCAACTTATAATGTTATGGGCTACAACGGCCTTCATTTTACTTTCGATCGCCCTAGGGTCAGCGTACAGTTTTTTCCGAGGCTGATCGTCAGAGTTGCCAGTGTACAAACGTTTCTTCAATCTGCAGCGGAACCCATTTGAGCTTACACCCGACCCTAGGTTTCTTTTTCCCACGTCAAGGCACAATGAAGCATTGGCCGCCATTTACTACGGCGTCGAGAGGAGAAAGGGTTTTGTTGTAATGACAGGGGAGGTAGGTACAGGCAAGACTCTGATGGTTCGTTGCCTGCTCAATCTGCTAAACCGAATACATGTTAAGTACGCCTACGTTTTCCATAGTCGCTTGTCCGCTGACGAATTTCTGCGCTACATAGCCTGTGATCTTGGGATTGCAGCGAAAGGAAAAACAAAAGCCGAGCTACTCCTGGACCTCGGCACCTATCTGGTGGATCGCTATCAAAAAAAGCTTGCCACTGTGCTCGTCGTCGACGAGGCTCATCATCTCTCGGCAGAAGTGCTGGAGGAGATCCGCCTGTTAACGAATCTGGAAACGGCTGATCAGAAATTGCTGCAGATCTTGTTGGTGGGCCAGCCAGAGCTGGATCTAAAGCTTGATTCGCCAGACCTCCGCCAATTGAAGCAGCGAATTGCGTGGCGCTCTCATCTCGATCCACTCAACGAAGAAGAAACCGTCGGATACATAGAGCGTCGGCTGCAGATTGCGAGCGCTAACTCCCATGCACCCTCTCTTTTCCCAGCCGAAACTATCTCCGTTATTTATCGACACACACGGGGCATTCCTCGTCTAATTAACTCAGTGTGTGAGAATGCACTGATTATGGCATATGCAAAGCATGCGCCCATCGTCACTCCGGCCATTGTAGACGAGGTGGCGCGAGACCTTCGATTGGGCGTAGTAGGCATCCCGCTAAAGGAACAACAGTCGAGAGATGACGAAGAGCTTCGCGAAGCGGTAAGGACTCTGTTTGAATTCAACGATGCGTTGCACAAGGTCAGATCTCATCAAAGGAAGATAGAAATTCCTGTAGCAGCAGGAGCAGAGCTCGATGAGTAATATCTTTGAGGCGCTGCAACGCTCTGTATCTGAGAGAGCGGCGAATTCTTTTACTGAGGTATCTTCGGTTGCTACCGAATTGCTACAAGAAACAGTGTCTAGCAGCAATCTCGAGCATTGTACGTCGCTTGCGCCAGCGCCGTTGCCCGATAGCCGTGCCATCGCGATCAAGCATCCGGGTGGATTCGCAACCGAAAAGTTCCGAGTGCTAGCTGTTCGGCTGAGGCATTTACGTCAGTGGCGTGGCATCAAGAAACTCCTGGTAACAAGCGCGCTGCCGGGGGAAGGGAAGACTGTGATAGCAGTCAACCTTGCCTCGACACTGGCTAACGCCCAGCAAAGCCGAGTTCTTCTCGTCGAAGGTGATATCCGTAAGCCTAGTATTGGAACTGAACTCGGTCTCCCTGCCATCAACGGCTTAAGCGAGTGGCTGCAAGCCGACCTACCTTTGTCAGACGTCATTCATCGAATCATACCTCCTGGTATCTGGTTGCTGCCTGGAGGAAAACCGCTGAGCAATCCAGTGGAACTAATGCAATCGGGGCGTCTCGGTGTCCTTTTGGAGCAAGTTACAGAATCGTTCGATTGGATTATTATCGACGGCACTCCGATTCTACCTGTTGCCGACACAAGTGTCTGGGCGCGTCTCAGCGACGGCATACTCATGGTCGTGAGAGAGAGGATGAGCGAACGACGCCAAGTTCGGAAAGCGCTCGAAGCCATCGATCACTCCGCCCTGATAGGGGTTGTACTGAATGCCAGCGACGGCGAGCAGAACAGCTACTCTGGCTATTATGCGGTTCCCACGTCAAGTGAAACACGCCAAGAGAGGCGACTGTCTCCGAATCACTAAGCCTACCTCACGTCGCCAAAGGTTCACCCCAATTAACTAGGAGATTATATGGTGGACGTACCACGAGCCATCGAAAGCGTTCGCAGCATTGAGGCGCATTCGGCGGCGGGATGTACCGCGGATGGAAGGTTTCTGTTTGAACACTTGTTTCAGTGGACGCTTGTAAGGGAGAGAAAAAGGACGGAAAGGTCAGGCAAGCCTTTCTTGCTAATGCTCGTGGACGTGGGCGCCTGCAGTTCGATGGTAAAGCGCCACACGATATTTTCCAGCATCATTTCGGCCCTGTCGTGTGCGACGCGCGAAACAGATGTCATTGGCTGGTACAAAAACGATTGTGTCGTGGGGATTATGTTCACGGAAATCACAGCTCAGAACAAACCTCCGCTACCCGGGGTCATGCTGGCGCGCATGAGCGAGGTCTTACAAAAACAACTAGGGGTAGAACAGTTCACCAAACTCACTATTTCATTCCATTTGTTCCCCGAAGACTGGGATCACGAGTCCGATCAGAGGCCGAGCGATCCAACCCTCTATCCTGACATCGTGAAGCGCGAGAATTCGCGAAAACTTCTGCGGATACTCAAGCGCACGATCGATGTGCTGGGAAGCATACTCGCGTTGCTGATTTTCAGCCCTTGGTTCCTGGTGATCGCGCTGGCGATTAAGATCACCTCCAAAGGACCGATCCTATTTCGCCAAGCGCGGGTGGGGCAGTACGGCAGGTTGTTCAGACTTCTTAAGTTCCGGTCGATGTACATCAACAATGACGACCGCAATCACAGGCAATACGTGAGGCAGTTAATAGCGGGCACGGCAGAAAGGCAAATTTCGAATGGAAGACCTGGACAAGAACAGGGAGTATACAAGCTCATGGAGGACGATCGAATAACGCCAGTTGGGGCGTGGTTGCGAAGATCGAGCTTGGACGAACTACCCCAGTTACTTAACGTGCTGAAGGGCAACATGTCGCTCGTGGGACCACGCCCGTCGCTGCCATACGAGGTCGCCGCATACGATCTGTGGCACCGCAGTCGATTGCTGGAAGCAAAGCCGGGCATTACTGGACTGTGGCAAGTGAGTGGCCGGAACCGTGTTACCTTTGACGAGATGGTGCGGCTCGACTTGACCTATGCCAGAACCTGGTCTCTTTGGGTGGATATCAAGATTTTGTTACGCACTCCGCGTGCTGTGTTTGAAGGGGCTCATTAATAGCGGAAGGAGTTAAAAGGATGTCTGCGAATCCGGTGAGTGCATTAGAAGAAAAGAATACGTTGCCTGTGCACACGACGCCTCGACGGGCAGTTAGTACAGTCAAATTTGGCGTAATAGGCTACGGTTATTGGGGTCCTAACATCGTTAGAAACCTGCAGAGCACCAGTGGTGCCGAGGTCGCAGCAGTGTGTGACAAGAGTTCCGCATCCCGCAAAAAAGTCCACAAGAACTGCCCTGGTGTTTACGTGACAGCGGATGCCCTAGAACTGGTCACCTCTCCGGAGCTCGATGCAGTCGCTGTCGTGACCCCGGTGTGGACGCACTTCGAACTTGCAAAGATAGCTCTCGACAACGGAAAGCACGTCTTTATCGAAAAGCCCTTCACCAGCAATGTAGCCCAGGCCGAGCAGCTGATCAACCTGGCAGAAAAAAAGAAGCTCACGATTATGGTTGACCACACGTTTTTGTTCACAGGTGCGGTCAAAAAAATCAAGCAATTGGTGCAGGAAGATAGCCTCGGTAAACTTTATTATTATGATTCTACGCGAGTAAACCTGGGTTTGTTTCAGCACGATGTGAATGTTATCTGGGATTTGGCCCCCCATGACCTGTCCATTATGGATCACCTGATTGAGCAGAAACCCGAGGCGTTGGTCGCTACAGGTCAGCCCCACCTCAACGGCTGCGAAGATATCGCATTTATTACACTCTACTTCCCCGAGAAGATCATTGCACACATCAACGTTAACTGGCTCTCGCCTGTAAAAGTCAGGATGACTCTGATCGGAGGTGAGAAGAAGATGCTCGTATGGAACGATCTAGAAGCGGACGAAAAGATTAAGGTGTACGACAAAGGTGTAGACATTTCGACTCGGGAGGGAGTTTACGACCTGCTGGTGAACTATCGTTCTGGGGATATGTGGGCCCCGCAACTTGAGCAGGTCGAAGCCTTGCGCCAAGAATTATCGTACTTTGTCGACTGCATCTCCAATGATCGTGTGCCGTTGAATGACGGAGCGGCCGGCTACCGAGTTGTCAAGATGTTGGAAGCGGCGAACAAGTCAATACGTAAACGTGGGTCGCTGGTTTATCTTTGATATAAAAAACCCCTACACCCTCCATACAACTCAGATCGCCCGCGTAGTCTGCCACAAACACGTTATTTCGAATCCCGCCTGCTAATCGTTTCTAACCCCGCACCGTTGGAGAGAATATGGGCTGTGATGAACGCGGAAAGCCTACAGATTCATTTTTGTGCGTAGCTCGTGATGTCAAGCTTGGACGAGCTGTGAAGCTGTCCAAGTTCATCAATCTGTACGGCTGTGAGATCGGTGACGACACCAAGATAGGCGCTTTTGTTGAGGTGCAACAAAATGCCAACATTGGCAAACGTTGCAAGATCTCGAGCCATACGTTTATTTGTGAAGGCGTTACTATCGAAGACAATGTGTTCATTGGACACGGTGTCACCTTCATCAACGATTC
>Ga0126373_10002409_pt1 | contig 13808 bp, 18 predicted proteins | sample PanSoiMetPlot_11_FD_92545 | JGI IMG/M metagenome (GOLD analysis project Ga0126373, IMG submission 92545) | Tropical forest soil microbial communities from Panama - MetaG Plot_11 | ecosystem: Environmental > Terrestrial > Soil > Tropical forest > Bulk soil | place: Panama | collected 2016-02-17 | reverse complement strand
GATCATCACAAGCTGAACTACAGGTTTCAGGGCTTGGAACAAAAGCTGACCAGCGTGAAGCCGGCGCGAGTGGTGAGCGAAATTCTTGCATGAATGTCCTCAGAATTGTCGACCAAAGTAGTGGGCCTTCCATGACCGCACCGAAACCCGGCGGCCTCAACCGCTTTCGTCTCGGGTTTGTCATGCTGGCCCCCATCCTGGTGGTAACGATATTGATCGCATTTCTCCCTCCCGACGGAAATGAGCGCGCACATTGGGTTCAATTCCTCGGACGTTTTCACCCGCTGCTGGTGCACTTTCCGATCGCGCTTTTCCTGCTGGTGCCGATCCTCGAAATCGTGGGCCGAAGCGCTCGGTTCGCGTATTTACATCTTTCGATAAATTTCGTTCTGGCGCTCGCAACGCTCGCCGCCACGACAGCGGCGATTCTGGGATGGTGCTTGGGGCGAAGCGGAGGCTATTCCGGCAGCCTGATTACGCAGCACATGTGGGGCGGCATATTGCTGACACTCATCTGTTGGCTGTGTTGGCTGCTGCGCACGGAGCTGCGCGAGCTCGGCGTAACCTACCTAATCGCGCTGACGCTAGGAGTTGGACTTGTTGCCTGGACCGGTTATCGGGGAGGGCAATTATCGCTCGGCCGGAATCACCTTACCGAGCACATGCCGAACGGGCTGCGTCATCTTCTGGGTGTGGAGGACAGCAGCGCCGCGTCAGCATCGAGTGTCGATCCGAACACCTTCTACGGTGCACGGATTCAGCCGATCTTCACTGCGCACTGCATCAGCTGCCATGGAGCGGACAAACAAAAAGGGAACCTTCGGCTCGACAGTTACCGAGCTCTCATGCGGGGCGGAAAAGACGGGATCGTGATTCAGACAGGAAACATTCAAGGCAGCGATCTGTTTCGTCGAATAACTTTGCCCCTGGGGCAGGACGATTTCATGCCCAAAGGAAAGCCGCCGCTAACGGCTGACGAGATGAAGACAATTGAGTTGTGGATTGGCGCTGGCGCCTCGGACAGACTCGCCATCAGCGCCATTAAGGGTGCGCCATCCGGTTCTGCCGTTCCGGCCGAAGTGAAATTCGAGGAGGTCGACCCGACCGCAGTTGCCAGGCTGCGGTCCGCCATCGCACCAGCGGTGGCAGAATTGCAAAAACAATTCCCCGATATTCTGGATTACGACTCACGAGGCGCAGCTGACTTGCGATTGAATGCTTCGATCCTCGGAGGTAAGTTTGGTGATCGGGACCTGGAGGCCTTCGCACCTGTCGCTGGGCACATCATTGTGGCCGACTTCTCGCGCACGGCGATCACCGACCATTCGGCAGCCGACATCGCCGCGATGAAGCAGCTTCGCGTGCTGCGGCTCACAGCCACGCGGCTAACCGACGCCACCCTCTTGCGGCTAGAGAGCCTGAATCAGCTTGAATCCCTGGATGTGTATGGCACTCCGATTACACCGGCGGTATTGCCGACGATCGCAAAGCTTCCTAAGCTCGCGCACTTTTACGCCGGGCAAACAAGCATCCGGCCGGGCGGATCGGTACCCGCAAGCCTACTGGGTAAACTCGTTTTCTGATTCTCGCGTCCAGCGCAAATCTCGCGAGTAGCAGCGCCCCAATCAAGTTTTCCGCAGAACTGTCAACCGCCCGATAGGCAGCCACTCCGCTACCAGAATGTCTCCATTCTGAAGAAAAATGGCGTCATGCGGCGTGATGAACTTTCCCGGCGTAAACTGCGGACGTGACTGGCTGCGGCGAGACCCCACATCGCCATTTTCCGCCTTGCCATCCCCCAGTTGCGCCACCACCTTGTGTTCACGATCGAGAATACAGACTTGGCTATCAAGATCCGGACACACCATCCACCCGCCCTGGGTATGGAAGTTGCAGGGCATCCGCATGTGCTCCTCGTCTTTGATTGTCTTCAGATGGGTGCCGTCAAGCGTGAAGATCTGAATTCTTCTATTGCCACGATCAGCCACGGTCAGAAGAGGCGTTTCTCCACGGGAGTCAACCCAAAGACCATGAGGAGTCTGAAACTCGCCCTCGCCTTGCCCAGGCTTGCCGACCTCACCGAGAAATTTTCCGTCCAAAGAATAGCGCAGTATGTGGCTCGAACCGTAACCATCCCCCACGTAGAAATCACCACCGGGAGCGAACGCAACGTTGGTCGGCACGAAGTCAATCGGTCGCTCGCGATAACTCGAGTCTTCCCGCGGATAGCCGTGGACCCAGATTTCTTCACCCGTAAGTGTCGTCTTCACCACACGGCAGCGATTGATATCGCAATGATAGAGAAACTCTTCTTTTCCTTCGCGCCGCAATTTCAGTCCGTGCGCTCCTCCACGAAAGCCCTCACCGAACGCGCGAATAAACCGACCTTTCGGATCAAATACGACAATCGCCTCGCCGCGCATGCTCGACTTGTGAACCGTATGCCCGACGTAAATGTTTCCTTGCTCATCCTGGCAAAGCCCATGTGTATCTCCCCATACCAGTCCTTCCGGTGGAACCAGCCAGTCATGCACACACTCGTAGCTGTGCGCTCCGGCACCCACAACGGGGAGTCGGGTTCCCGCCTTGTCGGAGGTCTGAAGGTAAAACCTCGACGGGAAGGTCGCAGCTAAGGTGGCAGTGGAGCAGGTGGTCAGAAACGATCTGCGAGTTTGTTGGTTCACGACCGCACCCCATCGACCAAATTCAGCGCGCCAACGAAGATAGCACTGATTTGATTTGAGCGCAGACAATACAAGCGGACTTCCCAGCCCGAACATGAATGTGCCTTCGACCAGCCAAGATCTCCTATTCTTTCATTTCCCCGTACTGAAAGCGTGGCACGAGTTTCGCGCCAAATCGTTCTGCGATCGCCAGAGTAAGTGCCTGCGGAACCAGGACGGAGGTGATCGCTTCCCATGGTTCGGGAACCGGGTCAATTCTGATCGACAAGAGCCGCTCGGAATTTGGACGATCATCAGACCCAACCAGGATGACTCTCCCTCCACGAGCCAGGCAATCTTTCGCGAGAGAAACTCCAACAGCAGCGGTCCGGCCCAAGGCCAAAATGATGGCCACGTGAGATTCGTTTACATCGAGCACCGGCCTGTGGCGAAAACCGACACCAGAATGGGAAGCTACTTCAACCCCCGAAGATTCGACGGCGGCAATGGCAAATTGTCCGTCGGCTTCGTGCGGCGCAGACCCCGCCAGGATTGCGGTCGAATACGATTCCTTTCATGAATCCTGAAGCGACTTTCTCCCGTGCGAACTCATTGTGGTTGCCTTGGTTGGGCGCGCCCTGGAAATCGCGCGTGAATGTGCGAAACCATCCCGCCATGTTCGTCCAGGAAAGGAGAACGGAGACCATGACCGGCTTGCTGGTCGGGTTTTCTGCGTGCCAAAGATAGATCGCTACCGGGTAGCTGGACTCGCGATAGTTATGGGGCAGAACGGGAGAGAATTGCTCGAGCACAACGTGGGCTGGGAATTGATTCCACTTGTAATCAAACCAAGACTTGGGATAAAGCGCAGAGTATTCGCCTGCCGCCACGGGATAGTCCCATTGCCAAGCGCTCAGAGTCTTGTCGGACGGATGATCGGTCATCAGCACGCGAGCCGTGCCCTGTGCTTCCCCCTCAGTTTGTTGAAATATCGCAAACTGGTTCGAGGAAACGGGCACTTATGAACGCCAGCCGTGATGTGCCACCCGGGCGAAATCGCCGCGGTAGCTTCTGGAAAAAGTCCCCGATCCAAATCCTCCAACCGGAGCACCTTGCCAATAACCATCATCGATATTGCCAGGCACACGGGTTACTCCCGCCTTCTCGAGGGGCAGGCCGAGCGGTCGACGCCAGGCAGCCTTAGGAATAGTGTCGCCAGCCCATGGTTGCGGAAAAACAACAAACATGAGAATGAGTAGGGACAAGTAGGAAAACACTTTCATTTCACTCGATCTCCGAAAGAACGCCACGACAAGCACGAGAATCCTGGCATAGAGAGAAACAGAGCTCAGGGTTGCGACCAGTACCGGTTGAACCCTTCGTAGTCGGAAGCCAAGTTCGCCAGGATCGTCCGCCGCAATTCCAGAATGTCGACCGCGCCCTGCTTCTGGTACAGAATCTTGCCGTCGGGAGCGATCAGCACCGTATACGGCACAGCCGATTCCCAGGTAGGGTCGAATGCAGCCTGCAGCGCGGCGGTGTCATTGGAATCAAAGAGTAAATTCCGGCTGGTGGCATGCATCTTCTCGAGAACACGCATGACCGTGTTCTTCTCATCCGGCATGTTGGCGGCGACGGTGACTAACTCGACGTCACGCACGCTGTACATCCGAAACGTGTCCTCGAAGTCGGGGAACTCATGAATGCAGGAACCACACCATGTCGCCCAGAAACTCACCAGCAACATCTTCTTGTCGGGGTTGGATCGTAGCTTCTTCAAATCCGCAGCCGACGCCGTCTCCACTGTTACCGGCTGCGCTTCGATCTTTCGCAACGCTTCCACCTGCGCAGCGTGTTTTTCCTTCCACTTTGTCGAGCAACCAAAGACACCGATATGCTTCACGGCAGGCTCTTGGTGAGCCAGAAGAGCATCAATCGCGTCGCGTACCTCGTGAGTTGTAACCATCTCGGAGCGGTAGCTATTGTCAACGCGGCCTTCGTAACGCAGGCGCCGGTTGCTGTCGAACACAAACGCGTGAGGAGTCGCTTGCGGTCCATAGGCGTTTGTGACCGACTGTGTTTCGCCGTCGTAAAGATAGGGATAGGTCAGGTGCTTGTACTCAGCTCGGACTCTCATCTCCTCGAGGCTGTCGCTGATGTCGGAAGAGTCGAGTTCGTCGATCGTGATCGCCTTGGGATCGTTCGGTTCGATCGCCACTACGCTCACGCCGCGATCCTTGTAGTCGACACTCAGTTTGGCGATACGTCGCTCGTACATCTGCGCAATCGGGCAATGATTGCAGGTAAAAATAACCACCAGCACGGGGCTCGCGGAATAGTCAGAAAGTTTGTGCATGGCTCCATCGATGCCGGGCAGTTCAAAATTCGGCGCAGGGGACCCGATGGCAAGAATTGGATGCGCTTGCTGAGCCCATGCGGTCAGGGACAACACGAGTACCGCGCCGAGCCTCCATAGATTGCGGCCTTGAATCAGTTTCACGAAGTCTCCTGTCCCGCAGTGTTCACCGTTCATTTGTGTCGAGCGAAGGCGAGGATACCGCCAAAGTGCTTCCATCGATCCGAGTCAGGCCTCCATCGAGGCTTAGCACAACTGCTACGTGAGTCTTACTATTGACCGCAATTGCAAAAGGAGCTTTCTCGGTTCGCACGGTGCCCAGCACTGAATTGTTGATTCCGTCGAGAACGGTTGCGGTGTTCTCGTGTGTGCTTACCACATAGACTTTATGGTTGGTGGAATCCGCCGCGATTGCTTGCGGTTTCGGACCAACGCTAACTGTACCTACGACCGAGTCACTGGCCCCGTCGATCACGGTGACGTCGTTGCTCGCAAAATTCGCCACAAACGCTTTTCCCGAACTGGAGTCCACAGTGACCGCACACGGAAGGTTTCCGGTATTTACGACTCGGGTTGCGTGCGAGTTCCCGTCGATGACCGTCACGTTTGAATTCCCCACGCTCACGGCGTAGACCTTTCTTGTTGCTGGGCTGGATGCCATCGCCCACATGTGATTGGGAGTTTCGATCTTGGAAACGCGATCATTGGCTCCATCGAATGCCGTTACCTGCAAGGACTCAAAACTGGTGAGGTAGGTGCTTTGATCGAGAGACTCGGCAGCCACCGCGTCCCCGACGCCCGCTTTCACCGTAGTGGGCAGATTCGTCTTGCCGTCGATGATCACAGTGACATCGCTAAATGTCCGCGAAACGTACACCTTGTTCGCCAGTCGATTGACAGCAATTGTGTATGGAAGATCGCCCACCGGCACGGTTGCAACTACTCTGTCCGTATTTCCTTCAATCACACTGACGCTGCCGCTGCCCGAATTCGTGACGTAAATGCGATTGGTGTCGGGATTCAAAGCAATGGATAAAGGTTCCCTTCCGACTGGCGTGCGTGTTAGAACGTGCCCATTGCTGTCGAGCACCGACACGGTATCTTTCGTAGTATTCACGGCATAGAACTTGCCGGTTTGCAGATTGACCACAACCCCTTGTGCGCTGATCCGGATTCCATTCCCCTTCGTTGGGTTCTTTTGCGCGGCTCCCGTTCCTAGCCAGATCACCGCGTTATCGATGAGCTCATTCTGTAGGGAACTGGTGAAGATCTTGTCGCCATGTCCCATATTCATGTAGAGCATTTTGTATTTTGTGTTCGTCCATACGACCGGAAGATCGCCGCCGGTCAGAACGTCTTTGAATCCCATCGGGTAATTCGACGGATCCAGCGTGGCGAGTATACGGACGTTGGGATTGACCCGGGGATTGGGATTCCAGAGATACCATTCGTTGGCCGGCGATTCGAAGTCGTGCGGAATTCCGGCCGCTACGATGTCCGCCTGATCATCGACGTTGATTCGCGCCGGCAGCGGAGGCCAGCTGTTGATGAAGAAAACTGCGCCGCCCAGGAAATCCACGAACCACGGCCAGTTCGTGTCTTTGTCGTTATAGGCCGCGGCATGGAACCCGAGCCAGGCTCCGCCCTGTTCGATATAGCGTTCAAATGCACTTCGCTGTTCGGCTTTCGAGGGAGACTCGTTAAGCCAGATAACGAGTTGATACCCTTTCAGCCGCTCGTCATTCAGATCTTCCCATCTAGGGGTAGCATCGAAGGTAAAGTGCTCTTTTGCCGCCCTCTCATTCAGGAACCTCACCGCATCGCGCGCGAACTGAACGTGATCCGGCTCCGTCGTGTCGGAATAGAACGCCAGCACCCGAAAGCGACTTTGCTGCCCAGGCGATGCCGGGGCGACAAATGAAACCGATATGCCCAGGATCAGCAGGACTCGCCGTACGGTCATTGATACGCCGCCCACAAAATAGAGTTATGAAAAATCGTGGTGAAAGCCGGGTTCTGAAAGAGCTCAGGGTGATGTCCCATAAAGATGTACACGTTTCGTGCCTTCATATGCTCGTTGGTCCAGATCACCGGATGATCGCCTCCCATCTTGGTGGGCGTGTCAGGTGAATACGTCGCCTCATCAACCTGGGCCAGCACGTGAACCTTAGGGCGAGGAGACTTGTCGTACGTGTACCACTCCTCCTGCTCCACGACGAACGAGAAAGGAATATTCGTCATTACCGGATGCGAGTGGTCTTCTACCGCAACTTTTGCGGTGGCGAACTTTGGAATGTAGTTAGTGAAGCGGATACCGCCCATAAACTCGGAGAACCATGGCCACATCGGGTATCCATCGAATTCACCGAGGAGCGTCGCGTGGTGAAACCCGATCCATCCTCCCCGGCCTTCCTCGATGTACTTGGTAAAGGCAGTAACTGCTTTTGGCGTCCAGCCATAGGGCGGGTAGTCCAGTTGGATGAACAGTTGATAGCGTGACAGAAATGCGTCGTCCATCTTCTCGGTGTTCTCAATGTAGTCAACCGAGAAGTTGTTTTCGTCAGCCTGCTTCTGCAGCCAGATCTTGGCAGCGTCAACAAAGGGACGATGAATGCTATGAGCTTCAGCCAGTGCAATAACGTGGAACTTCGGGGCTGAGCTGTGCGAGGTGCTCCCTAGCGCTGCCCCTAACGACAGCACGCCGAGGATCCATGCAGACGCCAGCATGCGAATCGAACAAAAAAGTCGCGGTCTTAGCATTGTTTGCTGTCCTGCTCCGGGCTGCGACGGAGGGATCGCGGTGGAAATCATTCGCATCAGTCCGTCTCCGAGATTGTATGTCAAACTTAATTAATATTCATTAGAATGTTTTGTTGCAGGCCCCTGTTGGAGAATGGGGAGCGATCAAGCAACCCGGAAATCGTTGAGGGTCTATGATCGACGTTGCACCTTCCCCTCCGCATGGGAGCTTCGGCGGTGACGCTATCGTGACCCGAAAACCCGTATTCCTCGGGCGACCTCCGCTCCTGCGCCAAACAAATGCTGAGATTCTGCTGCGCCTTCTGCGGGAGTCAGGACCGTGCTCGAAAGCGGATTTGGTACGAGCCTCTGGATTGAGCGCACCTTCGGTCTCCAATGTCGTCGCGACCCTTATTTCAATCGGCTTGGTCGAGACTGTTGGGGAGGGGGATTCCACGGGCGGCCGCCCTCCCGACATTTTGCGATTCAAGGCTGAGCACGGTTGTGTTGCGGGGGTGGAGATTACCCGGAACGCGATCCGCTTCCTGGTGGCTGATTTGAGCGGCCGAGAATTGGCGCAATCGGAGACTTTTATTAGGAAATCAACGAGTACTCCTCACCAAATCTGCCGCCAGATCGCAAAAGAACTGCGGCAATTGTGCCGAGAGAGACGGCTGGCACGCAACCAGCTTTTTCACGTAAGCGTGGGTGTTCCGGCGATTGTGAATGTGGATGACGGCACGGTGCTCGCTTTCACCGCGCTGCGGAACTGGAACAGAGTCCCCCTGGGCCCCATGCTTGCACGTGAGCTTAAGTGCCAGGTGCTCGTGGATAACGACACGAATCTGGCGGCGCAGGGCGAATTCTATTCTGGAGCGGCGCGCGGGGTAAGCGACTTTGTTTTTATCACCATCGGCGAAGGAGTCGGAGCCGGAGTCTTCCTGAATGGACGCATTTATCGAGGGTCTCAGTGGTCAGCCGGCGAGATCGGCTATCTCCGAGTGCCCGATATCTCCAGAGAACATCCGTCTATCCACAAATACGGCAAACTCGAGACAGCTCTTTCAGCCTCAGGCATTTTGAAAAGTTGGTCCTCCAGCGGCCCAACGATGAGCGGGTCGAAAGTCACTCGTGTAGGCGATGTTTGGGATTTGGCAGCTTCGGGCAACGCTAAGGCAAAGCGACTCCTCAGGCAGCGCGCTACGATTCTGGCGGACGCAATCCTCGATCTCGCCTTGATTCTCAATCCGAGTCTTATTTTGCTCGGCGGAGAAGTGGGCAACCACCCTACGCTGTTAGGCGAGGTGAACGCTTTGCTAAAGGGTAGCGAGTTCGCCGTCTTGCGAGTGGCACTGGGCGCCATGGGTATTTCCGCCGTGCTGTTGGGGGCTGTATCGATCGCGCTGGAGCCCACCGTCGTGCGCCTGCTGCAGTCTCGTTGTTACGGATGAGCTTGGTTAATGACCACCATCAGAAGCTGTGCACGAGCATAGTTCGGGTGATGTTCGGGTGACTGGCAGTAAGGGGCAAGTGCTGTAGAATGAGAGGACGAGCGGGAGTAACTCAGTGGTAGAGTGCGACCTTGCCAAGGATTAGAGATGTGGTGTTTTGAACAACTTACAGGTATGGCGAGGGGCTGCTAAGTACTAGTAAATACGTATAAGACGTGCCTCCGTGCTGGTACAAGTGCGGATACAATCAAAAGCTGCTGCCATTCAGTTCCCTTGATTCAGCGCCGGAACATTCCAACTCCACGCGAACGGATTGGCGACCGACGCTCCTGCTATCAGGATTCATGGGCATTGTCGTACCAGTCGTCCGGCGGAACGATTACACCCCAAATGTTCTCCGGTTTCTCTAACGCGATTCCACAAACCCGAGGCCGATTAGGATCAACATAAACGACCTTTGCGTTGGCACGCTGGCCTTTGCGGACTACAATCTCGATTTTCAGTTCACAGTGAAGCGGAATGCCGGAAACGATCAGTGCTCCATGACGGTTAACGGTAACAGTCTCTGCATTGCAGGACACTGGGTCACTGAGTCCTTGAACCGAAATCACGATCCTCAATGGAACCCGAGTGCTTCTTCGGAATTTACCAGCGATACGAGTGGACATGCGCTGTGATCGCGTACAGGATTTGAGGGCATTTCTTCGACAATCTAATGACAATACCCTAGCACCCCAATACCCCCTTCGCGAGTCCAATTCTTGTGGGCAGTTCATGGAGCTAAAAACATGTGGATGAGATCATGCGCGGTGTGCAAGGCGCTTCTGAGAAAACTTAGGTTGACCGATTCCATCCGGTGTCAGTGCGGATGGGAGTGGCAGGGACGTTGAAATTGAGTGTTCGCGATGCAAGGACGACTGGAAGGATTGAGTTGTGGCAAGAGTAATTGAGTTTTACATTCCGATTAGGTTTTCGAAGAGCGTGAAATGGCTTCCTCCGCAGGGGCGGGGGAGAGTCATCGAGTTCCGTCTGCCGACGACGAAGTCTGCCTGAGCGGGATAAATACTTTTCGGAGACGCGGTGTGTTCATTCCGAATACCCTTCTCCTTCATCCTCTTCATCCTCTTCCTCATCGTCCTTTTTCTCATCCTCGTCTTCTTCGTCGTCCTCTGGTTCTTCACGAAACAAGAGGTTAGCCATCCCGCTATCAACGGACCCTGCTGAATACATTCTGCTCATACTCAATGGTACGCTCAATTCACGAAGCATTCGGCTCTTATCGCGAATGGGTTGACGAACCGACGCTCAGTCGCTCAGGATGCTATTCTTGATGACATGGATCACCTCGAAGTCTTACGCGAAAAGGTTGCTACTCTGCGTGTTGAGATCGTGCAGCTTCAAGAATTGAACGAGCAGTATCGCCGTCAACCCCGACCCGACGCGCAAGCCCACTTTGCTCACGGCCAGCGGCAGGATCGGCTGCAGGAAATCCAGCAAGAACTCACCCAAATCGCTCGTCTTGGCGGACGACTCCGTTCTGTTGAGCAGATGAAGGAACAACATCGCTCCCGTCCCTATTTCGTCAAAAAGGTTTCCTAGCCCTTCACATCGGCCCAAAAAACCCCGTCTCGATTCTCACGGCAAAAGGATTTGGCTACCGACGCACAAAAAAGGTGCCCACCTCAATGATGAGCACCCCTGTTGTCATTTGTTTAGAGGGGTCGCACGTTCTCTGCCTGAAAGCCTTTTGGACCTTTTGCCAGATCGAACTGAACTTGCTGACCTTCCTGAAGGCTGCGGAAGCCGCTGGCCTGAATGGCGGAGAAATGCACGAAGACATCGTCGCCGCTCTGACGACTGATGAAGCCGAAGCCTTTTGCGTCGTTAAACCACTTCACTATTCCTGTTTCCATTGGTGTTGCTAGTTTCCTATTTGAAATTTCTGCTGAGAAGAGTCGCTGCTGGTGAGAAGGGGTGACGCTGGTGCGGAACCGGACTTTCAACTGCGAGTGAACCAAACTAAGCTGATATTTTTTTGATGCCCTACCCCATCAAACGATTCGAAATTTTCACGATTCCCGGCTACTTTCAAGCCAATCGTCTGGTGGAACTTCGACGCCCCAAACGTTTTCCGGTATCACCAGCCCGATTCCACACACCCGAGGCCGCTCAGGATCAACGTAGACAACGTCAGCCGCAGCGCGTGTATTTGCCGGAATGACTTGAATCTGGATTTTCATCCCCACGCGCAGTGGAACGGCAGTCGAGATCAACGCGCCCTGAAGATTGACAACGATTGTCTCACCGTCGCAGGTCAGAGGTTCAGTGACACCCGTAGCCTCGATCACCAACTTCAGTCGAACACGAGTGCTTCTTCGAGATTCGCGAGCAACTTGGGGGGAGGTCATTCAGTTAACCTGCCTGTGTTTCGGGATCATAACTCTTTCGGCTGGATTTGGACACCATCTGTGCGGACCGGAGACGGGGTTTTACGACCGATGCGCCGATGCGACTTCGCGTGACCGATTGGCGACCGACGTTGGATTTCGCGATTTTGTGCGACTGCGTATATCCTTGTACCCGATCATCGGCTGGGTTTCGGTGTTTCGGCCAACAGGAGTAGTAGACACGAGTACCGAACACATCAATATCCGTAGTTTCCCCATATGCGGGTCAGAGCATCGATACGCACTGGAAGTTGAGAGGTCAGTTGTATTGACGTTCATGACGTTTCCCCCAACCACCGAAAGACGGCGGCGGATGAAGGTTACGCGCCTTTTTACGTGCCCTAAGGGGAGCAAGGAGTTTCAGGGAACCTTCATTCTGACCGAAACGTCATCCAGCCAAATAAAGAGCATCAAGGTCGTTGGAATAACGAATGACACAGAACAGCAGTAAGGACATCGAGATCGAATTGGAGCACGTTGAGGGCGTATCACCTCACAACAAGGCGTTGTACGAGGCTGGTAAGAAATTGCTGGTCGATTCCGTCGATGTCGGTCGTGAGTTCTGCAAATTCATGACCAACACTACACTCGCAGCTATCCCTACCTATATCGCCCTTCTCAAACTGGTCTTGCCCAAAGATTATTCGCTCCAGTCAGAGAGTGAAATCGTGTTTCTTGTTCCGCCAATACTATTCATAGTATCTGCAATTCTCTTCGTCTATGGTTACTTTCCACAGAAGGGAAGAGCCTCACTTGACCTACCTGCGGACATCGAGCAGGAGCGGAGCGCCACTATTCGACAGCGACTCTGTTGCGCATGGATTGGATTCTCGTCGTTCTTGATTGGTGCGATCTTTGGGTGTGTATTGCTGGTAAGCCACTCGCATTGACCGCTGCCGACTCCCTTCCGGCTCACTGAATAGACGAAATCCGCAAGCGCGTGATCGGAATCATGGCAGCGATCCTCCTAAGTGATTGCGTACTCTATATCGGGCCGAGCTTACTGTCGGACGCTCTGAAGTGGGTCTTCCAGCCCACCTTCGTGAATCCATTTCACGGCATCTTCGATGAGAGCCTTAACCGGATGGTGCCCACGTCCGCCGAGCGGTATTCCATACATCGTGTGATAAATCCCCTTCTGCTCAAATCTCCGACGCACGACAGGTTTTCCATCAGTGTCGAAAGTTTCGATGGTGAGCGTGAACTTGCCATATTCGAAACTGTAGGGAACTACAGTCGAAGATGTTGAAGTTTGCGTGCCCTCATAGGTGGCAGTTTGACCTGTGGAGGTGTCCGTCACAGTTCCCGATGTGGGTGTGGATTCGGTGTGCGTCACCACCCTTGTACCGTTGTAAGTTGCAGGAGTCACTGTAATGACAAACACGGTCGTAACGGAAGGATTGGGCGGAGCATAGCACACGTCAGGATATTTCTTCTCAAGCTCTTTGTTCACCCACTTTACATTCTTCGGATTGGATAAACCCTGCTGAACGTTTCCGAGCTTATCCTCCTGAACAATAGAGTAGCTCGAAGCACACCGTGGGCGACCACTGTCTTTGTTTTTTGCCGCTAGTCTCAATGGCATCGCAGCCAACGCAAGAACGACTAAGAGTGCAGCCTTTGACATCGGAGCACCTCCGTTCGAATCGTGCTCTCAGTCAGGGCTGTTGACTAGTTACAGACGTAATGGTGTTGTCGCGCAGTTCGGCTTTCGTAAAAGCATCGGCCATAAAACCCCGTCTAGAGGTCCGCCGTAATCGGCCCGATAATCGCCGCGATCCTAACGCCTCGGCCTCGGTGTTCGATGTCGGCGGTCGATGATCATTCAATGTCACCACTTCACATTGGTTGCCGAATCACCAGAGGTATGGCGGACACTCGTTTTCTGTCCGCACGTCGCCATGTGATCAACGACAGCACCAAGAAGATCAAAGCGCCAATACAGACCCTGAACGGAAGCGAGGCAGGAACAAAGACGGAGGCCATGACACCGATTAATAACAGCAACATTCTGATTTTCCAGTAGCGCCATTCCCAAAGACGAGGTTTGTGGCTGAAATTCTCGTTGCTGCCGATTGTTCCACAGGAATTTGACAAATTGAAGAACGCGACCAGTCTGGACGAAGCGTTCTGACGGGGTTTTAGGGCCGAT
>Ga0126373_10002408_pt1 | contig 13808 bp, 17 predicted proteins | sample PanSoiMetPlot_11_FD_92545 | JGI IMG/M metagenome (GOLD analysis project Ga0126373, IMG submission 92545) | Tropical forest soil microbial communities from Panama - MetaG Plot_11 | ecosystem: Environmental > Terrestrial > Soil > Tropical forest > Bulk soil | place: Panama | collected 2016-02-17 | reverse complement strand
GAACCAAGGATCGAACGCAGCGTAATGAGTAGTGCGAGCAGGGAAGTGAGCATCGAAGGAGAGAATTCGGAAAGAAGTATAATTCGTGTCGGCTCAGATCTTTCCGGATTTTCAAGAGGCACACTCGAACACTCCTTTCGCAATCAAACGAATTTAACGAATTCAGTGCGTTGAGTTGGGGTGCTGATGGCAATCTCCTTGTCAGCAGCTTTGGCCGCCTCTTAAGACTGGGAGTAAACGGGAAGAATAAACTCAGGTCTTGGCGGATTCCAGCGCGGCAATCGCTACCCCGTCTTCTTGCGGTACGAACTACCTCATTCTGGCTTGGGCATTTCACGGCGGCACGAACTCGACAAATATCTGGCGTAGCAATGCGGACGGTTCCAGTCCCCTGAAACTGACGGATGGAAAGGTTGATTACTGGCCAGTTTGCTCACCTGATCAGAAATGGGTGTACTACGTCGACCAGATTGGGCACATCTACCGGGTATCGCTGGACGGTTCCGGCAAAACGGAAGCAATCATTAGTATGCCCCAAGATTACAAGGCTGAAGGGCTAAGTATTTCGCCCGACGGCAAAACCCTAGCGACCTTCGTTACGAAGGGAAACGAAGCAGCCCCAAAGATTGCAGTGTTTGGACTCGGATCATCGAGTCCGCCGCGAATGCTTGATGCCAGCCATGATTCGGGACCCTATTTGCAATTCACTCCCGACGGCAAATCCTTGGCTTATACGACTCAGGCGAACGGGGTGGGCAACGTATGGGTGCAGCCACTGGACGGTTCTGCAGGCCATCCGATTACAAACTTCAAGTCGGAGTACATCGTGTCATTCAGCTTGTCGCTGGATGGAAAGAGTCTTGCTGTTTTGCGCGGCCACTATGATTCTGACGTTGTTCTCCTCCAAGAATCGAAGCCGTGAGAAAGCCCGTGACCCCACTGGAGAGACGCCGAATCTGGCATCTCCATCCTCAAGCAAACCAAGGCCGAGTAACGCAAACTGCAATAGCCAGCCGCACTCGAAGCGTTGTTCTCGACCATTGCCACTGACTGCACTTATCTCGCTAAACTCGCTTTTCTCTCAGGAAAAACAATGCACACGGTCGGCAAGGTCACAGAGGTTCAGAAGCGGCCACCTGATCACGACGCGATAAAACGTGCCTATCTCGCTTATTTCGCTTTTCTCTCCATCAAGTAGCCAGTCATGGGGGGATACGCCAATTGGCAATAACTAATTGGAAAAATAGCCATTGGGGTTACTTGATAAATTTTCATTTAAAAGATCCTTGAATCTGGGAGTGTTGGATGTACAGAAACTGATTTCAGCCGGACAACTGAAACTGGTCGATACGTTCGTTACTGACAGAGCCTTTGAGGAGTTCTGCAGAAAGCATGGAAACGCGATCAACATGGCCCTTATCGACCCCTCGACTAGGAAGTGGTTGGTCAGTGAGTACGGTGTTCCTGATTCTGTCGAAGACAAGAAGTTACCCCGTGCTCAAAAGCACGCGCTCATCATTCGAGCCTGCAAATGCGGAAGAAAGATCGCTGGCAATGTCTACTTTCGACACCTGAGGCACTGCCGCCAACTTAATGCGGAGTCGCAACAGATAAACCATGCTCAGTTAGGTTTCCGCCCAAGATGTGATGGACGGTTCTTCTCAGCCGTCACTCATCCTCTCTGGAACACGGAATTAGTTCGCAAGACCGCGCCATGCCCAGAGGTAGAATTGAAGAAGTCTACAATGCTCAAGCATCTGGGGCGATGAAAGCTTCGCGAATTTCCATATTTGTAAACACGGAGAATGAACCGTGACCGCGCGCGCCTTGATGATTCTGGGAACGGGATCCCACGTCGGCAAAAGCATCATTACGGCCGGACTCGGCCGAATCTTTGCCGATGAAGGTGTGCGTGTTTCCCCCTTCAAAGCGCAGAACATGTCGCTCAACTCCGCTGCCACTCCCGATGGCCGCGAGATTGGCCGTGCCCAAGCGCTGCAAGCGGAGGCTTGCCGAGTGCCGCCTGCGGTCGAAATGAATCCGATCCTGATCAAACCCCGTACCGATACAACTTCACAGGTAGTGTTGCTCGGCAGAGTGTGGGGCCAGACATCCGCTTCCGACTACCACACGCGGCAAGTAGAAGAATTGTTTCCCGCCGTGCTCGCGAGCTATCGAAAGCTTGCCTCTTCCTACGATCTTGTCCTGCTCGAAGGCGCCGGGTCTCCGGCGGAGATTAACTTGCGCGATCATGACATCGTGAACCTGCGTATGGCGAAGGCGGCTGACGCCCAATGCGTGCTGGTGGGTGATATTGACCGGGGCGGAGTCTTCGCTTCGCTACTCGGAACGCTGGAACTGCTCGAAGCGGGCGAGCGGGAGATGTTCAAAGGATTTCTGATTAACAAATTTCACGGCGACCTCAGCCTGTTGCGGCCAGGGGTAGAGATGATGGAGCGCCGACTTGGTCTGCCTTGTGTTGGAGTCGTCCCCTATCTTCACGACCTGGGCCTCGATGAGGAAGACAGTGTTGCAATCGAGGACCGCCTCAGTGTCCGGCGAAGCTGGAGCCCGAAGGATGAGGAGGAAGATTCCTCGCCCCATCGCCGCTTGCGGATCGGGGTCATTGCGTTCCCCCACATGGCCAATTTCACCGACTTTGACGCTCTGGCCGCGGAGCCTTCCGTCGCCTTAGCGTTCGTCGAACGCCCCGAAGACCTGGATCGTGCCGATGTCCTGATCTTGCCCGGCACCAAGCAGACCATCGATGATCTCGATTGGCTCACCCGGCAAGGGTTCGCGCCCAAGTTGCAGCAGCACGGCGCCCTGACGCGATTGACGGTCGGCATCTGCGGCGGCTTTCAGATGCTGGGCGCACATCTCGAAGATCCCTGTGGCGTGGAGAACAATGGTGTCCTGCTCGAGCGGCAGGGATTGGGACTGCTTGAGGTTCGCACAGTCTTTAACCAGGAAAAAATCACTCGGCCGGTTGCGGCTTCCTTATACGATTCGTCTTTTGCTTCGGACTCGTGGAAGGCAAGATCGTTTCAAGGCTACGAGATCCACATGGGGGAGACTGAGAGATCGCATGAGGTTCGTCCGCTTGCCACCCTCTTTACCCGCGACAATCTCGAAATCTTGGATGGAGCGGTTGATCCGGCAGGACATGTGCTGGGCACGTACGTGCACGGTTTCTTCGATAACGATTCATTCCGACACAGCTTTCTCAACTGGGCTCGTGCTTCTCAGAGCTTGGCGCCCATTAAAGAAGAAGAACGTGCATTTGTCAGTGCTGAACGTGAAGCGCGTCTGAATCGCTGGGCAGACCACCTGCGCCGTTCACTACGATTGGCGTTGATCCGGAGTTGGATCGTTCCGAGATCTGAAATGGCGATTCGCTAGACAAACCGGACACGAAACTAGTCTGATCGTAGGCTGAGTCGTAAGCGCCCCCACAAGAGAGCCCTTAGGTAATGGCATACCTGCCAATCACCAAGAGACGGAATACCTGTCAATCACCCATAGCAACGTTCCATCCTTCTGGCGCCGCGCAACTTCCGAGGTCACAGTACCATCACGGCTGCGCGTCGAGGTGAGGGCCAGGTCACCGCAAATGAGCGCTGGTCGCTGTTCTCCGAACTCGAACTTTCGTTTTTCCGCTCCAAACCCCGTAACCTGGAGTTTCGCAAAAAACTCGTGAATGGCCTCTTTGCCACGAAGGAATGTTCCACCGCCAATGTCGACTACCGCGTCTGGCTCGAACAACGCCATCATGCCAGTAACATCTCCCGCGTTTTCTCTCTCTACCAACAGTCGCTCCAAGTCCTGGGGATCGTTGGCTGGCTCTCTTGTCGTTAAATCATTCATAGTGACACTCCGCCAACTGTTGTGGGGTTGGTCGACCCTCCCGGAAGCCTATCGTCGTCACGCGCCGGGCGTCAAACAGCAACTCTTGGCCTGATACTCACCGTTGCTCGCAAACCATGGCCGGGAGACTAGGCCCGCTCCCCCTGACTCCTATATCGCTTCACTCCGCGAGAACCTCAGCGAGCCTCTTGGCGAACTCTTTGGGGTGACTCCCGTAGCCACCGTGGTGCCCCGGAAACTCCGCGACCGAACTGCCCAGGATTTCCGCAATCGCGGCTGCGCCACGGTAGGCCGGATATTGCTTGCCTGTACCGCCAGCAATGACAATTCGAGTGTTCGAGTTTTTCAACGCGGCAAAATTGAAGCGATATTTTCCGAACATTGAGAACTCATGCTCGAAGAGGAAAATGGCATTGGCCGGGTCCTTAATCCGCTGGACCGTAGTGTCGGAACCGGACCGTGAATCTGGCCCTACCACTCCAGCAAGCTCGGACACGACCTTGCGCATCGCGGACGCGATGCCGTCCCGGCGATAGATCTCGATTAGTTCGTCATGCTGCTTCTTTAGGGCTTCGGCGTCAGGGAGCAAGTAGTGGGCGGGTGGCTCGTCGCGCCACGAGCGTTCGCACGGTCGCAGGGTGCCTAGCAACCAGATCGAGGCCCACGACGGCACCGCCGCTACTACCGAAAACGTTCGCGGGTCCCGCGTCTAGTGCGTTCAAGAGACGATAGGCATCGTCACTTTGTATGTCGACAGTCTGCTCAGATTTCGGGTCATCGAGCTTGCTGCGCGATAGACCCCGGCGGTCGTACGCCACGACGGTGTAGTTCATGGCGAGAAAATCCGCAACCGCGTCAAAGCCCCCGGCATCGCCGCTGCCGCCGTGAACCATCAACAACAACGGACCGGAGCCACGCATTTCGTAGTAAAGCACGGCGCCAGGCACGCGCAAGTAGTCACATTTCGGCTTGCCATTGATCGAAGCCATTCTAAATTGTCTCCTTTAAAGCATCTATGCATCGATTTAAGACCGACCGGAGAGCCCTCAGTTCGACGGTAGAAAGTGCTCCCGCGATGCGCTCCTCTACCTTTGCCAATCGGGGACCCACACTAGCCAGGGCGCGGGTGCCGGCCGCTGTCACCCTCGTTTCGAGGATTCGTGCGCTCGACGAACTTGGCGACCGCCTGATCCAACCCTTGGCTTCGAGCGACTGCAACACCTCACCCATGCTTTGTGGGGAGACGAACGCTTGGCGAGCAAGTTCCGCGTTAGATGCACCGGGCATTCTGGCCAGCGTCGCCATCACTGCTTGCTGGGACAACGTGTGTTCGGTGCCTTGGAGTGCGTCGTCCAGCGCCCCTCTCAAGGCTTGGTGCAAGGTTCTGATAAGCACAATGAGCGAGTCGTGCCTGATTTGTGTTTCATCCCGCTTCGGCATGCAACGATAATAACAGGTCACCTTATATAAGGCGACCTGCTATTATTCGCTCTGCGCTTGACACTATGTATTTCGATTCGTCAAATTTCGAGTGCTGGACGCTCCCGTGGACGGCTTTGGAAAGCAGGCATGGCCGGACCAGAGGAAGCTTGTTGGTTGAGGGCGGGTCGCTCGGCACATACCGCGGGCGCACAATACTGGAAGGTGAGGCCCTGAAAGGGCCGAATCGAATATAGTCTCGGAGCCGCACAGACGGGTATTTTGGCCGGCATTGGCGGCGATGCTCCCCTTCGCGCCCTGAGCACTCAGGGGTGCGTAATGTTTCGGCTGTCGCCGCGGGTCCGCCGTGTCGGCGAGATCTCGAAGAGAGCCAACTCCTGCTCGAGGCAACTCCGGCAGAAGCAACCCGCGGTCGTTTTCTCAGGAACAGGTAACACACGCGGGAACTCAGCACACCAACAGTCGTGCTCCGTCTTGCAAGACATCGGCGCATTGCATCTTGAGCAGAGGATTTCCACGTCTGTCACTCCTTATCTCATGTCGTGGTGCGCGGCATAAGGCTGATCGAAGTAATCAGCGCGTACCAGTGGCGCAAGCTCCGCTCGATGCTCCCAGCCGTTCCGTTCGAGATCGGGCACATCAGAGAATGCTCTGACGTAACCGAGGCAGAGATACGCCACCAATTGCGTGCTTGCGGGAATCCGCAAGAGGTTCTTGACCGCGGGCGGGTCGAGAATGCTGACCCAGCCTACACCGATGCCTTCGGTTCGGGCCGCCAGCCACAGGTTTTGGATGGCGCATACAACTGAATAGATCGAGGTTTCCGGCATGGTATTGCGGCCAAGGGAGTACCCTCGTTCGCTCTCTTCGTCGCACAACACGCAAAGATGCTGGGGCGCTTCGAGAAGTCCCTCCAGCTTGAGCCTGGAGTACAACTGCCGGCGCTCCCCTTGATAGCGGGCGAGAGCATCGGAATTCGCGCGCTCGAAAATCCCGTGCACCGCCCTTCGAAGTCCCTCGTTGCGCACGACGATAAATCGCCAAGGCTGCATGAAACCAACCGACGGAGCGTGGTGGGCAGCCGCGAGAAGCCGGTAGAGCGTGGCATCGTCGATGGGTTGAGGCAGATACCCGGCTCGCACGTCGCGCCGTTCGCGAAGTGCACGATACACAGCCGATCTCTCTGTTGCCGAAAAGTCATTTTGCGCCGGTGTCACCAGGCTTTCGACCATCGCGCCCCCTTGTGTTGTTCATCTCGGAGACGGGAATCGACTCCGGACTCAAGTTCGAGCAGGCGTCCAAACAACCAAAGTAAATCAGACAAGCGATTGATGTAGGGTAAGGCGTGTGAGTCGATTGTCTTGCCATCTTCAATGAGCCGGACAATCGATCGCTCCGCACGCCGGCAGACAGTTCGCGCAATCTCGAAGGCGGCAGCTTCGGTGTGTGCCCCAGGCAGCGACCAATCCGAGAGAATCCCCTCTTTTGCTTCGATCGTGTGAACCAGGTCGGTCAGATGCTCGACATCTTCTTGAGTAACACGTGCCTGGGGCTCTGTCCCAGTCGGTGGGAGAGCCAGAGCCGAGCCAACGCGAAACAATGACTTCTGGATTTCTGCGGTCCACGATGCGATTTCGGCGTTGCGGCAGATGCTTCTGGCAAATCCCAAAGTCGCATTCAGTTCATCGATGGTTCCGTATGCTTCCACCCGCAGATCGGCTTTTGAAACGCGGGCTCCACCGGGCAACGACGTCTGTCCTTTGTCCCCTTGCTTGGTTGCGATACTCACCCTGACCTCCTTTTCCGAGCATTGGCAGATTCAAGATACTAAGCTCTGATGCCCGGAGAATCGATCTCGCACAAATCTTGTGGAGTCGCGAGCACGATGGCTCCATAGTTCTCCGTCCGTTTCCGCGCCTCATCCTGAGTGAAACCGAAAAAACGGCTCATCGCGTACTGCATGACCCCTCTGTGGGTGACGACGGCCGATGGGGTGTTCCTTTGTTGCGCGATCACGAGGCTGAATTCAGCCTCGACTCTGGCGACAAAGTCTCGATAGGCTTCGCCATCGGGCGCAGAGCATTCGGGGAACTCCCGGACCCACAACTCAGCCTCCCTGGGATAATTCCGCTCGATCTGCTCCCAAGTCAAACCTTCCCACCGCCCAAAATGGATCTCGCGAAGGCCGGATCTGAGTTCAACCGGCGCGCCAGTCCGCTCACCAATTCCCGCGGCCGTGCGTGAGGCTCGACGCAGGTCGCTTGCATAGATGCGCGTAATGCCGAGCCGCCCGACCTCCTTAATGAGGGATTGCAGCCTGTGTTCTCCGGCCGCATTCAGGTCCGGGTCCGAATGGCCGCAGAACGTGCAAGCAAGATCGGTCTCGACATGCCGGATGAGAATAATCTTGTTCATGGATGCCAGACCCCACATAAATACACGGCGACTTCCGCCAACTGATTCGTGGCCCCGAAACAGTCCCCGGTCACTCCTCCGATACGACGCCAGTAATAGAATCCGCTGGCACCGCTTAGCACCAAGGTGGACACGATCGGGCTCCACACCGACCATCGCAACAAATAGCCGACGATGATGACGCTCAAAATGGAACCGGTCACAAGGGACTCAATAGAAATCTGGCGGGCAATGCGCGCTCCCTGACCGGACGATTCGCGCGCGGAGGGGAGCGCATAACCGAGAGGAAGAGCGGTCCAGCGGCACAGGACCTGGGCCGAGATGACATAGGCAGCGAAGCGGTTGAGCGGAAGGTTGGCGAGCAACAGCACACGCAATCCGACTGAGACGATCAGGGCCAAGGTGCCGAACGTTCCGATGCGGCTGTCTTTCAAGATGGCAAGAACTTGCTCTCGGTTCCAGCCCCCGCCGAAAGCGTCGGCCACGTCCGCGAGTCCGTCTTCATGCAAAGCTCCTGTAGCAAGAATAAGGACAGCCAGAGTCACGAGTGCCGCGATGACAGTGGGCAGATGACGAGTCAGCCATAGATAGACGAACGACTCCAGGACTCCGACCACTGCTCCCACAAGCGGGAAGAATTTCGCGGAGCGAGACAGTGCATCCGGATCATAAGGGACCTGGCTCAACGGGAGACGCGTCAGGAACTGAAGAGCGGTCGCGACATCCCGAAAGATCCGGATCATCGTTCGGACTCCTTAGGACTCGCCCCGCTCACCCCCGCCGAAGAAAAGGTCGCCATTTCAGAAAACAGACGACAGGAAGATTCGATCACTGGCATGGCCAGTACGGCACCTGTTCCTTCGCCCAGTCGCATGCCGAGGTTCAGGGTTGGTTTGATACCGATGTAGCGGAGCAGGTGACGGTGTCCAGGCTCTTCCGAGCAATGACCGGCAAACATGTACTCGCTCACCGCGGGAGCAATAGCATAAGCGATCGCGGCTGCAGCGGTCGAAATGAATCCGTCACAGACGATGGCCATGCGCTCGCTGGCGGCCCCCAAGACGAACCCCGTCATAGCGGCAATCTCAAGGCCTCCTACGCAACGCAAGATTTCGAGCGGTTCGGCGTTCGATGATGAAACGCCAAAGTGGCGTTTGATCGATCTCTTGATGACATGCAACTTGCGATTTCTCCCAGCGTCGTCGAGTCCGGCCCCGCGCCCGGTGACGGTGCCAATGGATTCCCCGGTGAGCGCAGCCGTAATGGCGCTGGCCGAGGTGGTATTTCCAATCCCCATCTCTCCGATGGCTACGATGTGATGACCTTTTTCCTTGGCTTCATGTGCCAGGCGAGCCCCGGACTCAAGCGCCTGTCCGAGTTCCTCTTGCGACATCGCCGCTTCCCGGTGCATATTTCGACTGCCACGACGCACCTTCATGCGGCGAAGACCCGGTGCTTCGGCGAATTCGTAATCGACGCCCGTGTCGACAACCGTCAGGTCTGCCTGGTGCAACCGTGCGAGCACATTAATCGCTGCCCCGCCATTCAGAAAGTTGATGACCATCTGTGCCGTTACTTCGCGGGGATAGGCGCTGACGCCTTCGTCGGTTACGCCATGATCCGCGGCAAACACATAGACGGCCTTGTGCATTGGTTGTGGCATCTGACCCGAGAAGATCGAGTACACCTGGCCGGCCATGGCTTCGAGACGGCCCAGACTGCCAATCGGCTTTGTCAGGCTATCGAGTCGTCGCTGAGCCTCCGCCTTGTACACGGACTGGCAGGGCGCAATTCGAGCGATCATATCGGCAATAGAAAACGTCGTCTGGGCTGAGGTCACAGAACTCGCTCCCTTCTTCCCCGGATTCGCTCCTCGAGAGCGGAATAATGGTGTGGCGGACAACGAAAGGCACGCCCCAGAAATTCCGGTTGCAATATCTCCTCTGGCGTCCCTTTTCGCAGGCCCTCCTCGGGGCTCAACAACCAGACCGAAGAGAAGATTCCCTCGATCAGAGTGAGGTCATGCATGGAGGCAAGGATGGCGATCCCTCTGGCCCTCAAAGAGCGGATGAGATCGGCCATCTCCAGTTGCCGGCCGATGTCGAGGTGCTGGGTCGGTTCGTCGAGAAGAAGGAGTCGAGGTTGTTGGGCGAGGCCGAGCGCGATTTTGACGCGTTGGCGCTCCCCGCCGCTCAACTGATTGAAGATGCGTCTGCGGAGCGATCGCGTATCGGTCAGGTCCATCGCTTCCTCGATTGCCTTGCGGTCGGTCGCCTGCAGCCCGCCAAACATTTTCAGAAACGGAGTCCTGCCCTGTTCGATGAATTCCTCGACCGTGAATGCGAAGGGTACGTCCACGTTCTGGGGCACGAGCGCGATCGATCTTGCAATTGCGCGCTGCTTGAAGCCCTTCAGTGGTTGCCCCGACAACCGGACTTCTCCGGTTGCCGGAGAGAGGGTGCCTGCTGCCAGACGCAGCAACGTTGTTTTACCAATGCCATTCGGTCCCACCAGCGCGACGCATTCCCCGTTCGACACACTGCCACTGATCTCGTCAAGGATCCGACGGTCTCCGTAGTAGAAACTTGTCCCGGCGAATTCGAGAAGAGGAGTCACAGGAGTGTCTCCTGCTTGGTCTTCCGCAGAAGATAGAGAAAGAACGGACCGCCGATAAAAGCCGTGAGAACCCCGACCGATAGTTCCGCCGGCGCGATGATGGTGCGCGCGACTGTATCGGCCAATAGAAGGAACAGAGCTCCCGCCAGAGCCGTTGCCGGCAACAGGCGAGTATGGTTGGGTCCCAGAACCATGCGCATCATGTGGGGAACCACCAGCCCGACAAAACTGATCAGGCCTCCGAGAGCCACGGCCGCGGCCGTAAGCAGGGATCCAATCACGATGATGGCAATGCGCGTCTGCTGGACATGAACTCCAAGATGAGTTGCATATTCCTCACCCAGAGAAAGCGTATTCAGCCGGTGCGCCAAGGGGATCGATGCGGCGAACCCGAGTGCCAGCGTGATGGTGACGATGATCAACTGACCCCAGGTTGGCTGACCTATGGTTCCGTGCAACCAGGATGCGAGCACCCGCAATCCCGTACCGAAATCGCGGTCGAGCACTTCGAGGAGATAAGACGAGTAACTAAGCATCGTGCTTACCGCAAATCCCGCGAGCAGGAGGGTGACCACAGGTGTGCGGCCATGGACTCGGGCCAAAGCGTAAACCAGCAGGATGGAGCAGAGGGCGCCCAGGAATCCGAGCAGTGCAGTCGCGCCGAAGCCCGCGACGGTTACCGAAGAAAGCAGAAACACTCCTACGGAAGCGCCGAGGACCGCGCCCCCCGAGGAGCCGATCACGTAAGGGTCTGCCAGCGGATTGCGGAAGAGTCCCTGGAACAGTAATCCGGAAACAGAAAGCGCACTGCCCACGAGTGCAGCTGCCACGATGCGCGGCAGGCGAACGCTGAGAACAATAATGCGCTGATCTGCCGTGAGAGAATCCCCGCCCAGAAGTGCGAGGACCAACTTCTTTGCGGGCACGCCGACTGCGCCGACTCCCAGAGAGACAACGATCGCCACCAGGAGTGCCATCGTCAACATTCCCACCCACAAGCCATGGCGTGGAAACTGGCGCTCTTCCGCGTATGAGCGAAGAGCGACGGCGTTCTCGGTCACCTGCCTGGCCACGATTCACCTCCGAGAGAGAATTTCAGGCCAAGCCGAAACGTGAAAGGAAGCGCGGGATAGCCAATCACCTCGGCATAGTGTTGGCTGAGCAAGTTCTGAAAATTGCCTTCGGCAGCTATATAACGGTTCATCTGTCGTCTGACGGTAAGATCAATCCGCTGGTAGGCGCCGTCGAGATTGCGATTAGGCAGTAATAAAGAGGTTCCGCCGCTCGAGTCAAATTCGAGGTAGTCGCTATCGTCCCTGCGTCCGACGAACGTGCCGCGAAGGCCAGCAGAGAGGCGCTTCGCCTGATAGCTCAACTCGAAATATCCGGTGTGAGGTGCGCGTCCCCAAGGACGAGCACCAATTAGTGGCGAAAAGATGCCGATCGGAATAGTGAGAAAGTTCGGATTGAAGCTTGGTCCAAGTGCGTCACTGGTGAACGAGCGCTCAATCCGCGCATCCAAATAAGTGTACCCGGCGCGCGCAAAGAGGTCTTTGCGTATCTTGTATTCGGCTTCTGTCTCAATTCCTTGCGCGCGAAACGCCTGTGAGTTCACGTTAGCGCCGAATGCTGCCGCCGCAGCAACTGGACCTGGCACGCCTAAATTAACGAGACCTTGTTGCGGGATGTATTCGATACCATCGCTGAACTCGTTGTGAAAGGCCGTCACACTCAGTCGCCCGCGACCATCGAAAAAGATCTGGTCGAGTCCCGCATCGTACGTCCTCGAGCGCACGGGACCGATGGGTTGAATGTGGTATTGGGAAATCAGTTGCCCTCCACCTGCGAGACCTCGAAGCAAAACGTAAAGCGAGGTTGTTTGGTCGAGGACGCTCGGCTCCTTGATCCCTTCTCCGTAGTTGGCGCGCAGTTTTGTGCCACCGAGCCAAGTGCTCCGATTCCCGTGCGCTGCCTGCCAAGCCAGCGAAACGCGCGGAGTTGCCGCGAACCCGAACAGCCCGTTGTCTTCGAGACCTCCACCCACGGTGTAGAAGAAGCGGTTGCCGAGGTCACCCTGGACTTCGAGCGAGTAGCTGTAATTTCCTCTCTCGATCGAACTTGCCGGACTCGTCGAGTATCCACGCTCATCCTCATAGCGAAAGGCGAAAAGTCCAAGAAGATGGGGAGTGAATCGATAGTCCGACTGCGCATAAACGAAGTCCTTGTCGGTCGAGTTTGGGAAGGAGGCAGGATAGGGCTGAACGTATTGATAGACAGCTTGTCCGCTGACCGTGAAGCCATTCGCCCCGCTGAAAGTAACGGGATCGCCCAGGTAGTCGGCCAGGCTTCCGTCAACGTACTGCGGAATCCCGGTCGGCGCAAACTCGGTGTAGTTCGATCGCAGCCGGACGCCTCCATAACGCAGGAGGTTGTGCCAGTTAGCTGTCGTCTGATCTTCCCAGGTCACCGCAAAGTAGCTATCCTCGCTCGCCTGCTTGGCGTCGCTCGGTATACCGTAGAATTCGATCGCATTCGGTTGGCCCGAAGCCACCCGGTCGTGATGAACAGTGGCGCGCAGGCTCGAATGCCGAGAGAACATCCATCCAAAACTTCCGGCGAGGGTGCCGTTGTGAAAGGCGTTATCCGGGAGAGAATTCCTGGTATCGAAACGCGAGTAGTCGGCGAAATAGTCCAGCCGCGAATACAATCCGCTAAGCGTTCCTTCCTGGTGATAGCTCCCGAAGTTGCCGCCATCAATCAAGTAGGTCAATAGGGGCAGTGGCGTGTTGCCCCGCGCAGTCGTGAAGTTCACGACACCTGCCAAAGCGTCCGAACCGAAGAGCGCGCTATTCGGTCCGCGAAGAACCTCCACCTGTCCGATGCCGGCGCTTGCGAGGTTGGCGAATTCGAAAGTTCCACCGATATCGTTCGCCGGAACTCCGTCGATCAGCACCTTGTTTGCGTTAGGCTCGCCACCGCGGATATACAAATAGGTTGTGCCTCCCGCCTGGCCCGTCTGAAGTGCCTGGAGTCCCGGAATCAGGCGCAAGCTTTCCTGAATATCCCTGGTGCCCTCGTAATCCGCTGGCTGGAGCGAGGTCACGCTCGCCCCCACCTGCGCCTGCGGTGTTGGTGTTCCCGACGACGTCACCGTGATCTGCTCGGAAAACGACGGAACCGGGAGGCTGATATTCACGGCAACGTCTTCCTGCTCGCTCTCCGGCGCGAGTGCAGTCTCAACCGTGCCGAAGCCGGGGTGCGACACGCGGAGCCAGGAATTCGCTACCACCTTGCGAAGTACTAAATATCGCCCTCTGGCGTCGGTCATCACCGTTACCGCAACCTTACTGTTCTCGATCAGTTCCACTTTGGCGTTGGTAATGATCGCGCCTGTCGGATCTGACACGGTTCCATGAATCGCTTTCTCGGGCACCGCGAAAGCGATGCCGGTAAAAACAAGTAAAGCGCTG
>Ga0126373_10002407_pt1 | contig 13813 bp, 7 predicted proteins | sample PanSoiMetPlot_11_FD_92545 | JGI IMG/M metagenome (GOLD analysis project Ga0126373, IMG submission 92545) | Tropical forest soil microbial communities from Panama - MetaG Plot_11 | ecosystem: Environmental > Terrestrial > Soil > Tropical forest > Bulk soil | place: Panama | collected 2016-02-17 | reverse complement strand
GATCGCATCGTCGCTACGGGCGCAAGCGGGTTTGGAATCGCCGCGCTGGTGGTGGGTGTAGACCGCGGATTTATCACTCGCGCCCAGGGGATCGAACGGCTTACGAAGATTGTCGGATTTCTGGAACGCGCACCTCGCTACCACGGAGTCTGGTCACACTTCATGAACGGCAGCACCGGCCAGAGCATGGCGGTATTCGGCATGCTCGACAACGGCGGAGATCTTGTCGAAACAGCATTCCTTATGCAGGGTCTTTTGACCGCGCGGCAATATTTCAACGGAACGAGCGCAGCCGAAAAAGACCTGTACCGGCGTATTACTCAGCTCTGGGACACCGTGGAGTGGGACTGGTACCGTGGTGATCCGAATAGCAACTTCATTTATTGGCATTGGTCTCCCGAATGGGCCGCCCAGATCCATCATCCGTTGATCGGTTTCAACGAAGTCATGATTACCTATCTGCTTGCAATGTCATCTCCAACCCACGGGGTTCCCGTGGAAATGTATTACTCCGGCTGGGCTGGGCAATCGCAAACGGCCATTTCGTATCGCAGTGGCTGGTCAGGTGCCCTCGATGGGGATCACTACAGCAATGGCCACACTTATTTCGGAGTCAAACTCGACGTCGGAGTCGGCACTGGTGGTCCGCTATTTTTCACCCATTACTCCTTCCTGGGTTTCGATCCGCACAGCCTCCACGACCGCTACACCTCTTCTTACTTCGAAAACAATCGCAACATGGCTCTGATCAATCAGGCTTATTGCGCCGCGAATCCGAAACATTTCCCAGGCTACGGACCTGATGCCTGGGGACTCACGGCCAGCGACGGCCCGGAAGAGTATGTGCCGCACTCGCCCGATCCCAATTACGACCGGGGAACGCTCACGCCGACCGGCGCGCTTGCCTCATTCCCTTACACGCCGGAGGCCTCGATGGCCGCCCTGAAGCACTATTACCGAGACCTTGGCTCGGAACTATGGGATATCTATGGTCCGCGGGACGCGTATGATCCGGGAAACAACTGGGTTTCGCCGATTTACATGGGACTCAATCAAGCCCCAATCGTGGTCATGGTTGAGAATTATCGGACCGGGTTGGTGTGGAAGCAGTTCATGTCGAATCCGGAGATTGGGCAAATGCTGAAGAAACTCAATGCGGTCACCGACGGACAAGTAGCTCAGACGGCTCACTGAAAATTTCTGGAGCAGCATGATGTGGCTGGTTTCTCATCAAGATGTTCGTAGAAAAGCAATCTGCTGCCGTCCATACTGGATCGGGATCTGTCGGAACTGGGGTCGTATTTTGCCGAACAATCCCGTGATGGTCGAGGGATAATGCGAGAATGGTATGCCCTAACAGAAGTATCTCGCTTTCGGGCAGCGCGCTATGGAGATTCGCCAGTATTTGATATCACGTTTTCAGCTGGACTCGAAGCGGGTCGGAATCATACCGCAAGCCGATCATCCGCCGGCCGGCACGGGACAGATGTGGGATGGAATTTCACTTGTGCTGATTGTTTCAAAAACTAGCGGAGTATCGTTCTTTGGGTGTTGTTGCCGCTTCTTCCTTGTCACCCTCGCGATAGCCGTATCCGCTGGTTGCGGCCATAAGCAGATTCGACGCTTGGATTTCAATCAGGATGTGCAGCCGATCCTGGCCAGCCGTTGCTTCAGCTGTCACGGTCCCGATCCTGAAATGCGCAAAGCCGGTCTGCGGCTTGACCTTGCGGAATGGGCGATGAAGAAGCGCGAGGGGCATCGCGACGCCATCGTTCCCGGTCATCCTGAGAAGAGTGAGTTGGTCAAACGAATCGAGTCGAAAGATCCGCATTATCTGATGCCGCAGAATGCGCAAGGCGAAGCCAAGCCGATGAATGCCGGCGAGATCGCAATTCTCCGAGAGTGGATCAAACAAGGCGCTGTTTATCGTCCACATTGGGCTTTCGAGGCGCTGGTTCGCCCGCGTGTTCCCCACGATCGCGGTGCCGACTCTTGGGCTAAGAACGCGATCGACAACTTCATCTACGCGAAGCTGGAGAAAGAAGGTCTCGAACCTTCCCCGGAAGCGAACAAATCCGCGCTCATTCGGCGGGTCACCCTGGATGTCACGGGGCTGCTGCCTACGCCAGACGAGGTTCGGGCATTTGTAAGCGACTCGTCTCCCGATGCATACGAACATGTGGTTGATCGACTGTTGGCGCGCTCGACTTTTGGCGAGCAGCGCGCACGGTATTGGCTCGACTACGCTCGCTATGCCGATACCTACGGCCTCCATTTCGACAACAGCCGCGACATCTGGCCATACCGCGATTACGTGATCCGCTCCTTCAACCTGAACAAGCCTTTCGATCAGTTCGCCGTTGAGCAGATCGCCGGCGACCTGATGCCGATGAAGACACTCGATCCCCTGATCGCGAGCGGTTATGTGCGCCTGGGGGTCAGCAGCAATGAAGGTGGCACCATTCCAGAAGAGTTGCGCGTAAACATAGCGCGAGAGCGCACGGAAGCGTTCGGCGCCACGTTCATGGGACTTACTGTGGGTTGCGCCGTCTGCCACGATCACAAGTTCGACCCAACCACGCAGCACGATTTTTACTCGCTGAGCGCGTTCTTCAACAATCTCGACGAAAAGCCCTTCAATGACGATCGCCCAGTCTGGACCCCTGTCGTGCGGGTTCCTAAGCCAGAAAAACAAGAGGCCTACAACCGCGTGCTGGCTCAGCGCTCCGAACTTCAGGAGAAACTGAATGCCATGCGGGTCGAGGCCCGTGGATTGGTGGAACAGTGGCTGGCTTCTAAAAAGGATATGCCGCGTCCAGTGTCCGCTAACGGTCTAGTTGTTCGCCTACGCCTGGACGAGGGCAGAGGCGACGTCTTGAATAACACCGCGCCGAATGCGAAGCCCGCAACCTTCAAGGCGACGACGATGAAACCGGAATGGGGTGAGACCACCTGGCTGTGGCCCGATTTCCGCATGCAGTCGAGTTCGAGGGTCCTGCTGGGGCAGACGGGAGATTATGAAGCAAGCCATGCATTCTCGGCGGGCGGTTGGTTCATGTTCCGGGCAGCACCGTTTCATCCCGGTAGTTTCGGAACGCTGCTCTCGAAGATGGAATCGACACGGCACGACCGCGGCTGGGAGCTTTCTGCCGACGAGAATGGCACATTAAGCCTGGCTTTGGTCAATCAGGCGCCGAAAGCGAGCAAAGCGGAGGGGAAAGACGACAAAAAGCCAGCCATGGCGAAGGAGCCTTTCAGCTATCCGACGCCGCAGGACCTGAGTAAGCAGGACTTGGCGCCGAACAAGCCGCCCGAACAAGTAAAAGCTGAAAAAGACCAAGAGAAGAAATCAAAAGCCAAAGCAGCAGCGGAAACGAAAGCAAAAAAGGCGCGGCCCGCCGAACCGTCGAAAGACAACACCCGCGATGTAGCGATCCGCGTTGCTGCGGTCGAGCCGCTGTCGCTCGATAACGCGTGGAAGCACATCTTCTTTACCTATGACGGTTCTGGTCACGCCTCTGGCGTCAAGATCTACATCAATGGCGTGCCTCTCGCTACCCATGTTCTCAAGGACAACCTTGGCCGGGCAAGCATTCGCACCGACGCTCCCATGCAACTGGGCTGGCGCAATCCAGACGAGAATCCAGCTAAGGATGCTCGCTATCAGGACATCCGCTTGTATGCGCGGTCGCTCACAGCAGGCGAGGTCAAACGGCTTCCATTCGAGGATTACGTAAGCGAAATTGCAATGCAACCGTCGCCCCGATGGACCGAAGATCAATCGCATATCGTTTCCGAGTTTTATCTCAATGATGTCGATCCCACCTATCGCCGGATCCAGCACGAGATGGCTGGCCTAGATCAGCAACTCGAGCGTTTATCTCGAGGCGGAGACCTGACACTGGTTTCATGGGAAAAGTCCACCCTGCCGTATGCTCACGTGCTGACACGCGGAGTCTACACCGCTCGCGGTGAGCGCGTTGAGGCCAATACGCCACACTTCCTACCAGGTGTGCCGACAAATGAACCTCGCAACCGCCTGGCGCTCGCGAAGTGGACGGTCAGCCCGGAAAATCCACTTACCCCCCGAGTGACAGTCAATCGTATGTGGTATGAGCTCTTCGGCACAGGGCTGGTGGAGACAACTGAAGACTTCGGAATCATGGGTCAGCGCCCGACTCATCCCCAGCTGCTCGACTGGCTTGCCGTTGAATTCCGTGAAAGCGGATGGAACATCAAGCACATGTACAAGCTGATGCTGATGTCGGCGACCTATCGGCAAAGTTCAAAGGCAGATCCGCAGCAGCTGGCAAAAGATCCGAGAAACCTGTTGTTGTCTCGTGGTCCGCGGTTCCGGATGGATGCGGAGATGGTGCGCGACATTGCGCTTCAGTCTGGTGGGCTGCTGGTAGAGAAGATTGGCGGGCCGAGCGTCAAGCCGTATCAACCGCCGAGTATTTGGGAGCAGGTGAGTTATCCAACCAGCGACACCGTTCATTACGTGGAGGACCACGGCGATTCGCTCCACCGCCGCAGCATGTACACCTATGTGAAGCGCATGGCGCCTCTGCCTCACATGGCCGCCTTTGATGCTCCCGCGCGTGACGTGGTCTGCACCCGGCGGCAGCGCACTGACACACCCCTACAGGCCCTCGTCACAATGAACGATGTGCAGTGGGTCGAAGCAGCCAGGGTTCTGGCGGAGCGCGTAATTCACGAAGGTGGACCGAGTCCAGAGGAAAGGATCAATTTCATGGGCCTGATTCTGCTGTCGCGAATTCCTCCGCCGCAGATGGCCGCGGTCCTGGAGAAGTCGTTTACTGAAATGCAAGAACAGTACACCGTCAATCCAAAGGATGCTCATGCTCTCGTGAGCACCGGCGAAAGAAAGCCTGACAGTTCGATTGCGGAGACGGAACTGGCGGCCTGGACCATGATTGCAAGCGAAATGCTCAACCTTGATGAGACTGTGAACAAATAAGTAAAGTTTAAGGGTTTATATGAAACAGCACCCGCTATGCAGCGATTGCGAAGACGCGATCACCCCGATGGATTTGCCCGTCCCTGATGGACTCAAGAAAGAGTGGTTGGCCTGCGAGTCCCGCCGCCAGTTCCTGGGACGAAGCGGAAAAGTGCTCGGCTGGGCGGCGCTCGGAAGTCTCTTCGGCGAAGCGGGATTTCACTATCGTGCTTTTGCGTCAGGCGCCAATCCGCAAGCAACATCTGGCCTTAACCGTCTCGGACTTCCGCATTTCGCGCCGAAATCCAAGCGCGCCATATACCTGTTCATGTCTGGCGCTCCGCCGCAGGTGGACCTTTTCGATTACAAGCCGAATCTTGCGGCACAATTCGACCTGGACATGCCGGCATCGGTCCGCGGAAACCAGCAGTTAACCGGGATGACTTCGGGGCAGGCTCGTTTTCCGGTTGCACCGGCGCACTGGCCTTTCAGTAGGCAGGGTCAAACCGGCACCTGGATCAGCGATCTGCTCCCCTATACCGCGCGCATGGTGGACGACCTTACCTTTGTTAAATCAACCAACACGGATGCCATCAATCATGAACCCGCCATAATGCTTATGAACACGGGCAACATGAATGCCGGCAAACCGTGTCTCGGCGCCTGGCTGGCGTATGGGCTAGGCAGCATGAATGACAATTTGCCGACATTCGTGGTTCTTCAGACGAAAACCAATCCAAAGGAGAACAATCAGCCGGTTTCTTCGCGCTTGTGGAGCAGCGGTTTTCTCTCTTCGGAATTCGCGGGGGTGGGCCTGCGATCGGTGGGCGATCCCGTACTGTACCTGACTGATCCCGAAGGGGTCGATCGCAATGTGCGGCGCAAGATGCTGGATGCGGTAGAAGAAATCAACCGACAGACCCTCGCCGAAGTGGGAGATCCCGAAACCAACTCGCGCATCGCCCAATATGAAATGGCGTTCCGGATGCAATCCTCGGTGCCGGAACTGACAGAGCTGAGCAAGGAACCCCAGTCAACGTGGGACCTCTATGGTCCGGAAGCTAAAGAGCCCGGCACCTTTGCTTACAATTGCCTGCTCGCGAGGCGTATGGCCGAACGCGGGGTTCGCTTCACGCAAGTCTATAAGCGAGGCTGGGACGTGCACGACAATGTGGTCGGGATGTTGCCCGTGCTTTGTCAAGAGACCGATCGCGGTTGCTATGCTCTGGTGACTGATCTCAAGCGACGAGGCTTACTCGACGATACCCTGGTGATCTGGGCGGGAGAATTCGGTCGTACTGTATACAGCCAGGGGGGACTGAGCCAGGACAACTATGGCCGCGATCATCATCCCCGCTGTTTTACCGTTTGGATGGCGGGTGGTGGTGTGCGACCGGGAGTCTCGTATGGCGAAACGGACGACTATAGCTATAACGTTGTGAAGGATCCGGTGCACGTTCGCGATTTCAACGCGACAATTCTTCACTGCCTCGGCATCGACCACAACAAATTCACTTACAAGTTCCAAGGTTTGGATCAAAAGCTCACGAGTCCAGTGCCAGCGTTTGTGGTCGAAGGAATCCTGGCGTGAGTGTTCGAGCCAGGATCGCGGCCGCTGCTCGAAGCGCGCTGCGAAGAACGCACGCGATTCCCCGGATGTGGGTCGTCGCTGCCTGTGCGGGCACTTTCATTCTGCTCGTGCCGTTTTTATTTCCGCTCAACGGTCGACCTCACGCTGACTGGCTGCAATTCCTTGGCCGCTTCCATCCGCTTCTGGTACATCTTCCAATCGGGCTGATCGTGCTGTGGCCCGTTCTTGAGATCCTGGGCATGAAGCGTCCAGCCTTGCGCGAAGCGGCAGGTTTGGTGCTACAGCTCGCCCTGGCGACCTGCCTCGCTTCCATTCTCTTCGGACTATTACTGGCCTACGGCAGCGGCGAAATCGGGACCACTGTGACCCGGCACATGCGCGGCGCCATCGCGCTGGCACTCGAATTGTTGTTGGCGCTTGCCATCCGGCCCGCATGGCTCACGAGCCAGCGATCACCGTGGTATTTCATCCTGCTCACGGCAGCGGTAACCACCCTTGCCTGGACCGCCCATCAAGGCGGCTCGCTTACGCATGGAAGCGACTACCTGACGCGGTACATGCCACGCGCCCTGAGAAACTTTCTGGCTCCTAGTGCGGTCGCGTCTCATCCCGATTCTTTTTTCGCCAGGCATATTTTTCCGGTCCTTGACGCGAAATGCGTCGCATGCCACGGGACCAACAAAGAGCAGGGCGGCCTGCGGTTGGATTCTTTCGAATCACTCATGGCCGGAGGCAAAGACGGTATCGTGATCGCACCGCGCAATCCGGATGCCAGCCTCCTGTTAAAAAAGGTCACGCTTCCACCATCCGATCCTCACTTCATGCCCGCCGAAGGTCGTACTCCCTTAACGGTGGACGAGATTGCCAGAATACGTGCCTGGGTGCAGACGGGCGCTTCACCGGAAGCGGTCAACGTTCCAGGCATGTTCTTCGCGGAGGATCGCGATGAAGCGCCGCCGCCAGTTGGCGATTACAGCGCATTGATGAATGAAATTCTACAGATGCAACAATCGCAAGGAGCGAAGCTGGTTCCGGTGTCGGGCAACCCGTCGGATGGTCTCATCCTACGCACAACCGACGTTGGAGCCACCTTCGATGACCGACAGCTGCAAAAATTTCAGCGCTTTGCGCCATTTATCGTCGAGGCGGAACTGGGCCGCACTTCGGTTACGGATTCGAGCGTGGAAACTCTCATCCAGTTCAAGAATCTCCGCGCCCTTCATCTGGAAAGTACCGCGGTGACGGGACGGACTCTCGGCAAGCTTTCTTCGTTATCCCAACTCAACTACTTGAATTTGAGCGCGACAAAAGTCACCAGTGATATGCTTGCTCCCTTGAAGAGTATGCCCAATTTGCGTCACCTATATCTTTTCGAAACGCCCGCGGAGCCGAAATCGGCGGACAGCGGCGTCAGGAGTAGCCAATGACGAACTGCAATCGGCGTGCATTCATGGGCGTAGCGACAATCGCAGCCGGCGCGCCCGCCCTGTCGGCTCTCGCCGCGGCGGAAGGGAGTGCAAACCCAGTGCCAACTGTCCTGACTGGAAATGGTGAATGGACCTATGAAGTCGCCCCCGGCTGGGGATCGTTGCCCCCGGGCACGGACTTCGGGGGCACACATGGAGCAATCGCACAGGATAAGGCGGGGAACATTTACGTCAGCACGCAAAGCGCAACCGGAGTGCTTGTTTACGCGCCAGATGGCAAATTAATCCGAACCATAGCGAATGCTTATCCCGAAGTTCATTCGATGGTTCACGCCGAAGAGCAGGGAGAAGAGTTCTTTTACGCAACGGTGCAGAAAGGCACGCCTCGAGAAAACTGGCTATTTCTAAAGCTGAAAACGGATGGCAGTGTAGCTTTGAAGATCACTGCTCCTCCCGAAGCCGGATTTACGTCTCCGAATGAGTGGCGAATTACTGCGGCGGTTCCCGCACCCGATAGCTCCGTCTTCATCGCCAACGGGTATGGCGACTCGCGTATTTTCCGTTTTGACAAGAACGGCAACTACAAGGGGAGTTTTGCCGAGAAGGGAAAGAACGAGGGCCAGCTCGACTGCAGTCACGGCCTCACCCTTGACCTACGCTACGATCAACCCCTGCTGCTGGTATGCGATCGCGAAAACCGGCGGTTGTGCCACTTCGACTTGGATGGCAAGTATGTGCGAACGGTAACGCAGCACCTGCGACGCCCCTGTCAGGTCAGTTTTAGAGGCGATTATGCGGTGGTATCTGAATTGGAAGGCCGGGTCACCATCCTTGATCGCGACAACGTCCCAGTTGCGTTTTTAGGCGACAATCCGCAGAAGGCGCAATGGGCGAAGTATGAACTGGATCCGCATGACATCAATGCAGGTGTGTTCAGCGCGGCTCACGGGTGCTTTGTCGATTCCGACGCCAACATTTATGTTTCTGACTGGAACCAGACCGGCCGGGTCAGCAAACTTGCCAGGTACAAGGCATAAGGACACGCTTAGAAGCGAAATTAGCGTCCCGGTTTCATTACGTCTGCCTGTGAAAGTCGCCGTTGATGCCCTTCAAATTCTACGGCGGCGCTTCAGACGCTAAGAATCATCACTTTGGCGCAGTCGGCACCAGATGCGGTTCGTCTAGGGACACCACGTCCTTATTGGCGACCTTGTTCCCATCCAGCGGCTTCAACTTGTCGGATTTCAATTCGTAACCGCCTTGTTCTCGGGATACGAGGATGAGTCGACCATGCCCTTTTGCGAACCCCGCCGCAATTTCCACCCGAATGAAGTATTCCTCCCCTGCTTTTAGATCCAAGTCGATACCAGACTGTTTGTCGTTGGAAGTGAAGGTATGCTTTCCTGGTTCGAGGTTAGCTGTGAAGTAGCGACCATTCTCCATTCGGGCGAGTTCGCCGCCATCACAATAGATTGAAGGCGACAACGCGCTGCCCACAAACTGCTTATATCGATAAACGTACACCGTTGCCTTTGATGTTTTGGCGTCGGCCACGTGCGGTGCCGGATTGGTTGGCTCCTGGGCCGCTGCCAGTAAACCGCCAAGCGAAATGGCTAAGAGAAGCACGATGGTGCGCCGCATGATATTACCCCTCATTGTGATTCCTTATCCGGCTCAGATCCCCGAGGCAGGAAGGCTCACTTGAAGTTAATCGAGCGCCGCGTCCGATTCACAAGTTACGGCGGTGTATTCGCCAAAACGATACCTTTGGAGAAGGGAAGTTCGTGTTGATCCCTCGCAGCGGATGGGTGAAATGGAATTATCGCCAACTGGAAAAAGGCTCAAACGGCGCGCACGAATAGTCTGAGGAATAGCCTCCATAGCACGGCAGAGTTCACTGTCCGAGCTTTCAAATCGAGACGCGGGCAATTAGAATCCGCGGTTGGAGGAATGTATGTTTACCGCCACAGCCGATCTGATTCTGCCCAGTACAACCACCGGGTCCTTTCCTCGGCCGCGTTGGTTCGATGTTTGTATGTGGGGGCGACCACTGGACACATGCATGCTCGACGTTCGTTTTCGTGAGAAGTTTCAGGATGCGATGGCGGTGGTCATTGGTGACCAGGAGCGCGCCGGACTCGACATCCTTACGCACGGTGATTTGCACGTGGATGAAGACATGGCCGGTCGCGCTTGGCATCACTACCCGCTGCAACGGTGGGAAGGCTTCGAGGGAGATCATCTACAGCCGGAGGAGACCACGGCGCCTTGGCTGCATTATCCGCCGGGGACGCTCCTGAACGAGATTTATACCGGCTGGCGCTGGCCGCATGTGGTTGGGAAAATCAAGCACCGGCCGCTTGATTATCCAAAGCTGTGGCGAATCGCACAGGCAAAGACCCGCAAACCGATTAAGTTTGGAACGTGTTGTTCGCAGGTTATGGCGCTTTTCCTGGATATTCATACGCCCAAATACAAAGACAAGCGCGAGGTTATTTGGGACATGGCGGAAGCAATGAATCAGGAGTTACTGGCGCTGCGTGATGCTGGCTGCCGTTGTATTCAGATTGAGGAGCCCACCTTCCACTTCATGGCCAACACCTACGGCAAGGACCATGCCGACGTAAAGTTCATGATCGACGCCTTTAACCGAGAGGTCCAGGGGCTAGAGGACGTTGAGCTGTGGATCCACACCTGCTGGGGCAATCCCAACATGCAGCGCGTAATGGAGGACACCAGCTATGCTAACTCCGTCGAGATTTATCTGGAACGCTGTCGCGGAGACGTGTGGACGCTCGAGATGAAGGATCGCAACCAAAGAGATCTCGAGTTATTCGAGCCGTTCAAGCAGGACCTCAAGAAGAAGATCTGCCTTGGTGTCGTCAGCCACCGTACCCTGCAGGCCGACCGACCTGAAGATGTGGCGCAGGAAATTCGCAAAGCGCTGAAGTTCGTCCCTGCGGAGCGGCTGATTGTATCGAGCGATTGCGGCTTTGGGCGTCAGGGAGCAAATCGCGAGATCGCTTTTTACAAAAGTAGCGCCATCGCCCAGGGCGCAAACATCGTGCGGCGCGAACTCGGTTTGCCAGCCACATACGTGCCTTCGGCCGACCCGAAATTACAGATTGATGTGGTACCCGGCCGCGATGTCGCCGCGGCCGGACTGACAGCTGCTCCAAATAATTGATGTGGCGATATTTCGCAGTGTTGGGGTTGAATGCGTTAGCGCAAGTCTGCGCTTTTTCTTCGCCTTCCCGAGGCATTTTGATTGCAGTAGCATGTGAGATTCAGGAGTGCCGAGTTTCGGGCAGATTACCTGTATTGTCCCCGTCGTTCCGATCAGCTAATTGAATCGCCAGTTGCTCCGGTTCGACTCCCCCACAACCATAGCTTGTCGATGTGAAATGCGACTTTCCACTTGCCAATGGGTATCCACACGAGCAGAAGAACGAGGCCAGCAACGACGTCTAGAAAGCCAGTGGCAAGGCTCTCAAGTGACAGGAAGAGCCAGCGCATCCGAACATTCAGACTTGCGGCAGCACGGGGTCGTAGGCGCCATCACCCGCCTCAGTTTTGTAGTTCGTCGCGGAAAACAGTCATTCCCATCTGAGAAGTAGACTAAGGAATCGAGCGCATGGAAACGGCACGAAGGGAGCACGTGATGTGGAGATGGGCCACTCGGATCGCGTTCGGAGTTTTCGCGTTCGCTCTCATCGCCACACTCGCCGTCCTCATCTTGACCGCGCGAACGAAGCTGCCGGGTGAACAGATGACGCTCGCCGGCATCCGGCAGTCGACTTCGCAATATGTGAAGATGCGGGACGGCGTGGAGATCGCCCTCACCGTTAACTTACCGACCGACCTCAAGCCCGGCGAGCGTGTTCCGGTACTGATGCGCACCACCCGCTACTGGCGCGCTTCCGAGATCGGATGGGCCCTGAGAATGCTGATCGCACTGCATCAGGCCAACCCTCCGGAGCAAACCGAAGACAAACAGACAGCATATTTCAATCAGCGTAATTTCGCCGTGCTGGCCGTCGATGCGCGCGGTTCCGGGGCGTCGGGCGGCAATCGAAAAATGGAGTGGTCTCCCGACGAAGTGGCCGATATGGGCGAGGTTGCTGCATGGGCCGCGCAGCAACCCTGGTCGAACGGTCGCGTGGGCACTTTCGGAATCTCTTACGATGGAAACGCGGCCGAGCTTGCCGCAGCCGCGAATCAGGCGGCCATAAAAGCGGTCGTTCCGCTCTATGATAACTTCGACGTGCTGTGGGCGATTCAGTCCGGCGGAGTGGCACAGGCCGATCTGCTGAAGGAATGGAGCGACGTAGTCGCGGCGCTCGATCGCGATGATGTCTGTGGCGCGCAGGAAGAAAAAGGATGGGATTGCTGGCGCGATCGTCTCCTGGCTCCTGGAGTTCGCCGTGTCGATGCCGATCCGCACGGCACGCATCTGGCCGAACTGATCCAGCAGCATCGGAACGTGAACGTAGCCGAGGTCGTCGGCAAGGTGGAGTTTCGCGACGACCCCGCCGCCGCCTTCCATTTGTCGGATATCAGCCCCGCGGGACTCCGCGCCAGAATTGAGGCGTCCAAAGTACCGATGATGATATGGTGCGGATGGCTTGACGGCGGCGGCGGCGAAGATGCCCTCACTCGCTACCGCAACTTCTCGAATCCGCAGGTCGTAATCATCGGTCCGCTGTCGCATGGCGGAGGATTCAATGTCGATCCCTTCGCTACGGCGCATTCGCCTGCCGATCCGACCGACGAACAGCAGCTCCGGATGCAGGCCGATTTTTTTGATCGCACCCTGCGCGGCGAAACGCAGCAGCCGGTCGAATCGTCGATCCTTTATTACACGATGGGCGAGGCAAAATGGCATACGACGAAAATCTGGCCGCCCGAAGGACTCTCGATCGAGCGTTTGTACTTCGACGAACACAACACTCTAACTGCGATTCCGCCGTCGGCGGCCAACGCCAACGATGCGTACAACGTCGATTTCACCGCCTCCACCGGTAAGCAGAGCGTTTGGGCGACCGGCTACGGCGGCGGCGACGTCGTTTACCCGGATCGCGCGCAAGAAGACAAGAAACTGTTGGTCTATGACAGTGCTCCACTCGAAACCGACCTCGAAATTACAGGTAGTCCGGTGCTGACGATCGAAATGTCATCTAACACGAGCGACGGCGCAGTACACGCCTATCTTGAGGACGTTTCGCCCGCAGGGCGGGTGACGTATGTAGATGAAGGCATGTTGCGGCTGATTGACCGGAAAGACGTTGACCCGAAAACGCTGCCCTATCAACCGCTTGGTCCAGCACATAGTTTTATGCGCAAGGACGCAGAGCCGATGACACCCGGCGAACCGGCCCGCATCAGTTTCGCGCTTTATCCCACATCGGTGCTGCTGCGAAAGGGACATCGAATTCGCATCGCACTGGCCGGCGCCGACGCAGGCATTTTTCGCCGTTACCCTCTCGAAGGTGCATCCAACTGGAACGTCTATCGCGAAGCCGCGCGAGCCTCGCTGATCGAATTGCCAGTGCGCCGCAATCCTCCAATTCTCCAGACGACCGGTAAGAACAAATGAAGAAAAGGGGTCCCAGGGCAGGGCTTTGCCGGGGTTCAACGAGTGAAATAGGGACGATAACGCTTCTTCTATGAGAAGGTCATAAAAGTCAAGGCCGACGTGGCTGCCCTCCATATTTTTTTCTCCGAGATCAACGACGCTGCATCCGGTGGCGTGGAGAGCTGTCAAGGGCGCCGTTCGTTGGCGTTCATCTTGACCCTTGACAGCCCTCCCAACCCCACATCATGGAGCGAGGAACG
>Ga0126373_10002406_pt1 | contig 13817 bp, 13 predicted proteins | sample PanSoiMetPlot_11_FD_92545 | JGI IMG/M metagenome (GOLD analysis project Ga0126373, IMG submission 92545) | Tropical forest soil microbial communities from Panama - MetaG Plot_11 | ecosystem: Environmental > Terrestrial > Soil > Tropical forest > Bulk soil | place: Panama | collected 2016-02-17 | reverse complement strand
TAGATCTGCGTTGCCCATCGGTTCCTGAGCCCTTCAAAGAAGGCGTCTGCCTTGTACGCGGCTTCGATCTCCCTGTTCATTTCCGAGTCGCTCAAAGGGAACTCATCTTCTCGTTCCACTCGACCGATTTGCTCTTCAGTCGCACACGCATTTGTCCATAAGCCCACGCGCGTCCCTCTTAGAACATCTCTCGCCAGGGCCCACGACGAGCCGACGGTGCCGACGGACTTGATCAACAACAAGATGCTCCGGTGGTGCTGAATGATCGTGAAAAGGAGTCCCATCACCAGCACGGTGCGCCGGTCTTCCGGGTATTTGTGAGACGAGATCACGTTATTTACTTCACTTACCGTGTCCCTCACTTTGTCCAGGTGTGTGGCTAATTCCAGCTTCATTAGAGGCTGACTCTACAACTCAGTATTCGCGGCTTCAAGTCCTGATTAAACGCGCTGATCGCCAAAGTTGATACTGGCGTGCCGGAAAGTTGAATCGATGTAGACTCGAAGCCGTAATGGATCGAACCGACGAACTGCGTCGGAGGTTGAAGACGCCCCGGGAGGCCGATTTTCGGTGTGCTGCGTTTTGGTGCGGTGTGCTGCTCAGGGCACTAACCTGTCCCAAAACGCCGTGACAGGGCAGTGTTCTAACCAACTGAAACTACGTCCCCCCAGGATCGACGCCGAATGGTGGGCGATCTCAGATTCGAACTGAGGACCTTCCGGGTGTAAACCGGATGCTCTAACCGCTGAGCTAACCGCCCGCCTAATGATTGTACAACACCTTACGATTCCTTGCGCCAGGCGATTGTCCCTGTTCTATTCGCGCCGCCGTTTCTCCTCTCGGGGCGCAACGACCTTGATGTTTCCCTTCCTATCTGACAGGTGGGAACCGTCCAGGTCCGGCTTTGGTCTGACCCGCGACATCGAGAAGACCAGAAGAGTAGCTATCGAGGATCACACCAGGCAGAAAGAAAGGTAAGTGAGTGGACGCAACGGCGTGCTGGGCCGTCCGGAACTGACGGCAAATGGCGACGAGCAAGCCGCAAAGACATCCCCTTACCAATACGACGACAGGCTCGCGACCTTCTAGCGTTGCGAAGATCATCGCCTAGGAGTTTGAAGGACTAAATCCTGAATCGGGGATAGCGTGACAGCCGTCCAGCACGACGGCCCAGCGCGGCAATATCTTTGGCACAATTTGCTTGGTCGCTTTACCGGCGCGGCGTCGTGACTGCTCCTCGGGCACCCCCTCGACGCCGTGCCACATCAGTTTTCCACTTGTTCCGCTCGCCGAGCTCACAGAGTGGGAGAAGCCCCGCACCGCGATGGAATCAAATCCTAGCTGGCTCCAAGGCCCGCGCGAAGATGACAGCGCCCTTGACGTGAATGCGCTGCGTGCGTGGGTACAGAAGATGACCGATGCGCAATTACTGGCATTTGGGAAGGTAGCGCGGTATATGTGCTCGCCAAAAGCCAATATGGGCAAACCGCCGCGAGACGTGTTCGTGATCCAGTTGAACGAAGCTCGTGCCGAATGGCGGCGAAGGAATCCGAAAAAATGCCAGAGACAAATGATCAAATTGTGCAGCAGGGAGGGCCGGTTGCGAGAGCAAATCGCGAAGTGTTCGCGCCGTGCTGCGCAGAAGATCGCCGCCAAGTTCAAGGCAGGCAAGCCTTCGACTGACGCAATTGCTAAACTCATCGAACAGGAGTTGGGGGAGCTGAATCCCTAGTCGCGCTGAAGGAAAAAGGGACGCGCTTAACCCACGTCCCTGGATTGGGGTGGGATCTCCCGGGACAAGATTCACCAGCGCGTCCCCGTACGTGGCGCGCACAGTAACTTGCGAAGCATCCGGAGTCAAGCGTCGCCCTAGGTATGACTGACGTAACCTTGACAGCTCGTTGCCCCGTACCTGATTTGCTCGCAGCAAGCGAGACTTGGGCTCTCCTGTCTCGCAGAGAGCAAGCCGCGAAGCGCTGATGGCCTTCACCGCTCCCATAGCGTTCAACTCATTCCTTTGACACGCTTATCGTAATGTTTTTGTTCGCACGAACTACCCCACGCATCATCCCCTTGCTGTTGAACACCATCGCGACATGGCCCTGGCGATCGACCCCAATGATTCCTCCCTCGCCTTTCTGCGCGACCAGTTCCTTCGTGACTACTTCATTCGCGGCTTCTTCCAGCGACACATGCAAGTACCGTACGCGGGCGCAGATATCAGCAGCGACGACATTTCGTATGAAAAACTCGCCGATTCCGGTCGCTGAAATTGCACAACTGTCATTGTTGGCATACGTGCCCGCTCCAATAAGGGGAGAATCGCCAACCCGCCCCGGCATCTTCCAGGTCGTCCCACCCGTCGAAGTGCCGGCCGCGAGGTTCCCAGCTTGGTCGAGGGCTACAACACCAACGGTTCCATACACGCTTTGGGTCGGCGCGAGATCAGAATCGCTCGTCCCATTCGTTGCTTTTAGCCTTTGGTAGCGCTCCCATTCTCGCGAGTTATAGAAATAGTAGGGAGACATCAAAGGGACGCCCTGAGATTTCGCGAAATCCTCTGCGCCCTGCCCTACAAGCAACACGTGAGGCGTCTTTTCCATGACCAGGCGCGCGAGGCTGATTGGGTTCGCAATGTGGCTGACCGAGGCAACCGCTCCGGCTTTGAGTGTGCGACCGTCCATGATCGCTGAATCGAGTTCAGGTATTCCGTCCCTCGTGTAGTAACCTCCCCGGCCTGCGTCAAACGCGCCAGAGTTCTCCAGCACTCGAATCGTAGCTTCGACTGCGTCCAGACTTGCTCCTGATTTAGAAAGCACGTTGAAGCCAGCTTTCATGGCTTCGGTCATTGCTGCGCGTCTGGCCCTGATTTGCTCTGGCGAAACCTTGCTGTAATCTCCAGCGCCGCCATGAACGACCAAGACAAAATCCTGTCCTCCGGCTGGCCTCCCGCTAGATTGGTTTCCGCGTCCAGCGATGCTGCTGCCGAAAAGGGCGAAAGTAGCGGCTAACACATAGAGTCTGTGCATACGTTTCATAGAACCTCCGGAGTTTTATCTTTCGTGCCGGAAAACTCTTCAATAAGAACACAAGGTCACAAGCAGTTCCGAAGCAGCAAGCATCGCCGACCTGCTACTACTCAGAGGCCGCACCCTCGCGGCGCAAAGCGCATTTGAAGAGGCGAGAGGAAACGTAGAATAGCGCAAGCAGAATGGGTCACATGACAATTTGTGGCCGACAACCTTGTTCCGACCTAGGGCCGCCGGATGGTAATTCAGGTTAAGGGAAAACAGGGAGGAACGGGCTACGGCCAGCCTGCGCGAATTTCGGTATGCCTAAATTCTCGCTTTACGTTCGGGGCCGTTGGGGCACCTGGCGTACGTCCTCTACGACGCACGAAGCAAAGGACAGAGGCTTCAGGACTCGCGTTGCTTTTTCCAGATGTAGAAGTTTTCCCGGTCGGAGGAGGTCTCGACTGATAATCTCCGCGACGTTGTGGCGCGATGCACTGCCGACCGCAGGTCGGCGAGTGTGACGCCGCTGGTTCCCGACAACGGGATTTTCATCGCAGAGCCGTCAGGGAGAGTCTCCAAATCCTGCAGGATACCGGCAATCAAATCGTTATGTTTGCCTCTCCTGTGACCGCTGACTCCAGACGTAAGGACTCGCTCATATTTTAGAGCCGGGACCGTTTTGTTGTGCTTCGGCATGCGTTCGTTCACCTCACCTTACCGACTCTTTAGCACTGCTCGGATACTATGCTATTTTTAGCAGTACGTCAACTTTGTTCTACTTTTCAGCAGTACTTGATTATTGTTCTAGACTTTAGCAATACCTCCACTTCGGTCTAATACGACTACCATTCGTTTTCCAATCAGCTGGAATTGATAGCATGTCGATGCAGGCGGTCGGCAATCTTAGCATTGCTAGTCTCTAACAATGCGGCCTTCTGCTTAACCATAGTCTTGATTCGGCATCTATTCTTCTAAACTATTCCTGGTCTCCTTAACGATTCGGCCTACAGTTGTGGCATCCGACGAGAGTCGGACAGCCGTTCGGAGCGAACTCTATAGCGTCCCTTCCAACGTTCGATATTTTCTCTGGCGAGCGCGATAAGAACGCGCGGTGGATTGAAGCAGTCGAAGGTCTTGCCGAGGCCAACAAGCGGATGCAGCAATTAGCAGCGCAGAATCCAGGAAAGTACTTCATCTTCTACACGGGGACGCATGCGGTTGTTGCGAGTATCGAAACCTTCGCAGAACAAAAACCGTCATCAAAGTCGGATTCGGACGCGGCTTAGCGTGGGGTAACCGACCTCATTCGGTTACCTGTCCGCAATAGGCCTCGCGCGTAGACCCGCGTTGTATCGCGGTTCATATCCTGCTGGAAGCCATTGCAAACCTGTTTGTCGTCAGTGCCACATCTGTCCGCGTCACAGGTGCAGACCGCTTTTCTTGACCGGAACGGAATCACATTCTTGCGCCGGAAGTGATCGGCACCTTTGGCCGCAACGTTTTCAAGAACTGAATTTCGGTGTTGGTTCCGCTTTGCTCGCGCAGACGGTTAAGGCGCATCTGCGGGAGACACGGATTCCGATGGGATTCTCGTGGCGACCGCTGGGAACAGGAATTGTGGCGATACGTAAGGATATCCTGCGGCATTCCTGATGGACTACCAATTCAGTGGAACATCCGGTTACTGGCATTTGGGAGGCAGGGCGGTATATGTGCGCGCCAAAAGCCAATATGGACGAGGCTCACGCAGAATGGTGGGGAAAAAAATCCCGAAATGCCTGAGTCTAATCAGGATCCGGTGTAGTAGGTTGCCGCCATCAACAAGCCGATTATCGCCGCGGCTAGAAGTGCAAGTCCAACGAGCAATCGATTAGACTGCCTCGGCTTGCGCACAACCCAGTGTCGCATGCGATAGTGCATGTGCATATCTCTCCCTTTCGCGCGTTGCGTCTTTTTTCCATGCTTCGCGCAAGAGAGCGAGAGACCAATCAGGTAAAGCGCGTATTTTGGCCTCGGGGATTGGTCGGCGCAATTTACTCGATGAGGCGCGCGCGGGGAATGGCGGCGAAGGAATCCGAGAACGAAGTATTCGGATGAACTACAAGTGATCGACGAGAAATTCGCGATGCTCTACTCTTATGCACAAAAATGGCAGTCAATGTCGAATGATGACTCGTTGATCTTCATGAGGCGTTGGTTGGAGCTGGACGAAAAGATTGTACAACTTCGCTCCAAGTACTTACTTCTCGTCAAAGACGCTCTGCCTGGGAAGAAGGCCGCTACCTTCTTTCAGCTGGATGAGCGGATCACCATGATGATCAATCTGGAGTTTGCAGGCGCCACAAGCGATGGCGCTGCTAGGGCTGAAAGTCTTGCTTCGAGGTCCGGCCAGAGTTTATCGAAGAGAAGATCCACTGCCTTCTCGGCGATTCCTGTGTCTAGGTCCTCGTCAAAATAGGAAGTCGCGACAGCCGCACTGGCGAAACTCATCTGAGAGGAATCTGACGAACGGAAACCCTAGAAAACCAAAAAAGGGGCTCACCATGCCGACCGTATCCATGGACGTGCCGTTCCAAAAAACCAGCGCTTGGTGGACTGCACTAGTCGGTGCGCTTTTTGCTCTTGTCAGCATAGTTTGCGCCGCCGTGCAAATAGGAGAACGCCACCACCTGATTTTCGTTCCCGCTCTGGCCGTATTGGGGGCCTACATCCTCTGGCAGGCAGTCTTCACCTTACGCCAGTCCCAAGTATCGCAAGCCACACTTCGATGGTTCCTGCTGACAATGTATGGGATTGGAGCGGCCTTTACGGTAGCACTGCTTGCGTTCTCTCACGGTATCAAACCACCCGTGATGCGTTAGTGTCGGTCACAGGGAAAAAATCGATCTCGATCCTGACCCCCAATATTTTCTGAGAATTTTCATCGTTTTCGTTCGATCCTTGCGCGCGCAACATTCATGAAGTAGTGGCCTGAATTGCACTCACTCCAAGGCGTGGTACCGCTCCCGAGTATCTTGCCTGCGGAGGGCCGATTTAGAAGAGGGGTGCGACGGTTTCCCCTCGACGGGAAATGCCGCTGCTAATTTGCTCGTGGTCTTTTCATCTGGAGAACTCTACAACCTAGCGCCATAGAAACAACGCTACGCAGTGCTTGCCTGTGAGGTCCTAATGATCGTGGAGTTGGAGAAGACGTATCGCGGCGTCCTTTGTCCCAGATGTGGAGCATGCAGCGCGGCTCCCGCACGCGTGGTGCAGGTGGCGCAGGAGACCTACACTCCGCAGACGTTCCTAGTCCGCTGTGTCCAGTGTGAGGAAGAAGGCAGATTTTCGATGGCAGACGTTCGGGCTTTTTCTGGCGAGCCCCAAAAGAGACTGCGACGAAGCAGGGCAAAAATAAGCCTGCCGAGGTAAAACCTTGCTTTCCAGACGGGATTCAGTGCCCTACACGCCGATTTCGATTTGAGAAGAGGTATATTTCGTTGCCGTCCGGTCGCACAGGACACTGCCGAAGCGGATCAAGAGTTCATCAATCAGCCCGCTATCCGCACGCACCCAATCGAAGGGGTAGTTGATCTATCGCAGGTTTCTCGTTCGAGTCCTCTGTCCAGGTGATCGAAAAACTCGCCAAGTCGACAGCGGCGGGCCAGATCCACCCCTGCGCCGAGTTGTATCGCAGCGTATGTTTGAGATTAAACGTGCTCGATGCACGAATACGCAGGAGTTGCCCCGTACCGCTGATCGGCGTCGATCCTTGACATCCGATAAGCTCGGGCTTCAGCTAGCGCCGGCAGAAAGCCTTTTCAGGCTCTCACGGACGGCGGCAAGCGTCCGGCTGATGTCTTCGTCGCTGTGCGCGGACGAGACAAACAACGCTTCAAATTGCGACGGAGGCAAGAGCACGCCGCGGGAGAGCATTTCTCGGAAGAACTCGGCGAAGCGGGCTGTATCGGACTTCCTTGCGCCCGCATAGTCGCGAACCGGCTCGGTAGCAAAGAACAACGTAATGAGCGAGCCGACTGCGTTGACTTGGCCTGCAACTCCTGATTCGCGCAGGGCATCGCGGAGGCCACCGGCAAGGCGTTCAGAGCGAGCGTTGAGCGGCTTGTAGAATTCTGGATCTTCGAGCAGGGTCAAGGTCGCGAGTCCAGCGCGCATGGCCAGCGGGTTTCCTGAAAGCGTTCCCGCCTGGTAGACAGGACCAAGCGGCGCAATCTGGTCCATGATCTCATGGCGGCCGCCATAGGCTGCAACCGGCAGTCCCCCACCGATGATTTTGCCAAGTACGGTCATATCCGGCTGCACGCCGCAAGCCTCCTGAGCCCCGCCATAGGCGACCCGGAATCCGGTGATCACTTCGTCAAAAATGAGCAGCGCACCATCGCAAGTCGTAATACGTCGAAGCAATTCAAGAAACCCAGGTAAGGCAGGAACCACGCCCATATTGGCCGCAATGGGCTCGATGATGATCGCGGCGATTTGCCCCGCGTGCTCGGCGAAGACTTGCTCGACCGCGGCAGCGTCGTTATAGGCAGCATTGAGCGTAAGCGCCGCGAGCGCTTGCGGCACGCCAGGACTCGACGAGATACCCAGCGTTGCGAGACCCGAACCAGCTTCTGCGAGAAAACTGTCCGCATGACCATGGTAGCCGCCCTCGAATTTCACAATGAGGTCGCGCCTGGTGAACGCGCGAGCCGCACGAATGGCGGACATCGTTGCCTCTGTACCCGAGCTAACAAAACGGATGCGTTCGATCGACGGAAAGGCGCGGGCGATGCGCTCGCCAAGTTCAATCTCGAGCGGCGAAGTCATTCCGTAGCTAGTGCCACGACGCGCCTGGCCGGTGATCGCTTCGACCACGTCGAGATGCGCATGCCCCAAAATCAGCGCCCCCCAAGAACAGATGTAGTCGATGTACTCGCGACCATCGGGGTCCCACAGTCGGGAACCGTAACCGTGGTCGATGATAAGCGCCTCACCGCCCACGGCACGGAATGCGCGGACGGGACTGTTCACGCCGCCAACGAGTATCTTTTCGGCCCGTTTGCGAAGATCAGACGAATAAGGCTTGGGTGCTGCGGTGTAACCGGTCATTGCTCACAGTTTACAGGCAGACGTCTCCAAACAGAAAAGCAAAGGCATTAAACTTATCTCCTGGCGGACCTCGTCGTCGACCTGTTCCGCAGCGCTGCCCTTTGGGCCTAATCCTAACAGCGCTTCAGCCAGCGGGCCACGTCTTTGGCGTGATAGGTAAGAATAATAGAGGCTCCGGCACGCTGAATACCGGTGAGAATTTCCAGCACGATGCGCTGCTCGTCGATCCAACCCTTTTCAGCGGCGGCTTTGACCATCGAAAATTCAGCACTGACGTTGTAAGCAGCCACTGGCACATCAAAGCGCTCGCGGACGCGTGTGATGATATCGAGATATGGCAGTGCGGGCTTGACCATTATGATGTCTGCGCCCTCTTCAAGATCCAGCGCGACTTCGCGCAAAGCCTCACGGGCGTTCGCGGGGTCCATCTGATAGCTGCGCCGGTCTCCGAACTGAGGCGCGGACTGCGCCGCTTCGCGAAAGGGCCCATAAAACGCGGAACAATACTTCGCCGCATAGGAGAGAATGGCCACATCTTGAAAACCACTTTCATCCAACTTCTGACGAATCGCCCGAACGCGACCGTCCATCATGTCGGACGGGGCAACGATATCCGCGCCAGCGCGCGCATGCGAGAGGGCGGCCTCCGCCAGCAGGGCCAGGGTCGCATCATTGAGAATCTCACCCTTTTCAATTACACCGCAGTGCCCGTGACTGGTGTATTCACACAGACAAACATCTGTAACGATCAGCAAATTGAGCTTTGCTTTGCGAATCCCATCAATCGAACGCTGCACAGCAGCTTTGGAAGAAGCGGCCTCAGAACCGGTCTCGTCCTTGTGTTCGGGCAGGCCGAACAGGATCACCCCAGGAATGCCAAGATCGGCAACCTGCCTGCATTCCTCGATGATTTGATCGGGTGACTGCTGGTAAATGCCAGGCATCGAGCCAACCTCTGTCCGGACTTTCTCGCCTGGACAGGCGAACATGGGATAAAGCAGCCCGTGCATCGAGAACTGCGTTTCGCGAACAAGCCCGCGCAGAGCTTCCGACCGGCGCAATCGGCGTGGACGATGAGTTGGGAAGGTCATTCTCGGGTCTTTTCTCGCTTCCTCGAGGCAAAGTAGTCGGTCATGGCCTTGATAATCGCGTTCGTATCAGGTTGTGGCGATTCGAAAGCGACCGGAAATCCCGAATCGCGAATCGCCTGCGCCGTAGTCGGGCCGATCGCGCCAACCGCGGTTGCCGCCAAGAGCGGTATGCGTGTGTCCTCATTCACCATCTGCACAAAATTGCGGAACGCCGAAGGGCTGCCGAAGAAAATTACATCGGCTCCCTCCCGCTGAAGGCGGGCAAGCGTTGGCCCGTCGAATGATTCTGGCATACAAGTTCGATAAGCCACAACCGAGGTGACATCGGCTCCCGCGGAGCGCAGCGCGATAGCGATTAGGTTCCCCGCTTGGTCGCTGGCCGGCAGAAGAACTCTCGTGCCGGACGCAATTGGTGCGAATGCGGCGACGAATTCGGTTCCGGATCGCGCTGCCATGGCCACAAAGTCCAGCGATAGACCTTCCCTTCTCGCCACTTCGGCAGTGGCCGCACCCAGTGCGGCGAACTTTGGAGCCGAGAGGCGCCCATCGGAATCGCGACCCTTTTCCCTCCTGCGCTGCAAAAAGAAGCGAACCGCGTTTTGGCTGGTGAATGCAATCCAATCGAATTGAGACAGTCGCAAGAGGGCAGAATCTAACTCGCTGCAGTCCTCGGGCGCCGCGAAGTCGATGCAGGGCAGGATGATGACGTCCGCGCCTTTTTCGCTGAGTGCACGGGAAAAAGTTGGCGCTTGCTCCGCTGCGCGGGTGATGACGACGCGCTTTCCAGCCAGGGGTTTGTCAGGGTTGGCCAACGCTTCTTCCCGCGAGACGCAGCAGCTTGTCCGCGCCAGCTTCAATCAGAGCCGCCGCCAGACGGAGGCCGATTGCCTGAGCTTGTTCAGGCGGCCCGCTTTCCGAACAGCGCACGTAGTCAGAACCCCCCGCTGAAAAGACAGCTGCCCGCAGGTGCAACTCGCTGCCCCGCAGAGCGCCGAGCGCACCCAGCGGAATCTGGCAGCCGCCCTGAAGCGCATGCAGCACTGCGCGCTCTGCAGTGATGCACGCACGCGATTCGGCGTCATCGAGCACAGCCACAAGCCCAGAAGTCTCCCTATCGGATTGACGCACTTCGATGCCCAGAGCCCCTTGGCCGACGGCCGGCAGCATGATGTCTTCTTCCAGAATTTGCGTGACCTTATGTGTCAACCCGAGGCGATTCACACCGGCGATGGCCAGCACAATAGCATCGAATTCGCCCCCGGCGAGCTTCTTCATGCGCGTGTCGACATTCCCGCGCAAATCCACGACATCGAGATCGGTCCGTCGATGCCAGAGCTGCGCTTGGCGACGGATGCTGCTGGTGCCAACCCGTCCACCATTGGGCAGGGTCTCTAGGGTGTGTCCATTGCGTGAAATCAGGCAATCGCGCGGATCTTCCCGGTGTGTAACTGCAGCGAATGCCAGACCCGGCGGAGTTTCCGTTGGCACGTCTTTCATGCTGTGCACGGCCAGATCAATCTCCTCGGCGAGCAGGGCTTCCTCGATCTCCTTGATGAAGACTCCCTTGGCACCTGCCTCGGAGCCGATTTGCTCGTTGATCTGAGCCACGGGCGCCGATTGCAGCCGGTCGCCGGAAGTGCGGATGCGAACCAGTTCACTTTCCACGCCGTTCAGGCGCTTCAGTGCGCCACAAATGTAGTTCGCCTGCCATAGAGCAAGCGCGCTCGCCCGCGTCCCGATGCGCAGCCGTTTCACTACAGTTCCTCGCCGGATTCGCCTTCTCTAGCGAGTCCGAAGATACGGCGCAACGCATGGATTGAGCTCAGATGTTCTTGTGTTCCGCGGCCGTGGCGAAGCCGCGTGGCGGGTTCGGCGAGAAGGCGCTCCACCAGTTCCTCAGTAATGCCGGCCATCCGCTCGCGTTCTTCGGGCGAAACACCCTGTGCGTCGAGGCGTTCGCGCAGGAGTTTTTCACGCTCGTGACGAAAGCGGCCGCGAAGCTCGTCAATAACCGAGCTGGCCTCGAGCCCGGCGCGCCAGGCCTCGAACTTGGCAACGTGTTCGGAGATGATCGCTTCGGCGCGGGGAATCTCGGTTTCCCGCGCCTTTTTGTTTTGCTCGACGATTTCGCCGAGATCATCGATGTTGTAGAGGTATAGGTTGTAGAGATTAGCGGCATCAGCCGCGACATTGCGCGGCATTCCAAGATCGACGACAAACACCGGTCGGCCCTCCCGCGCTGTGAGAGCGCGCAATAACTTTTCGCGCGTAAGAATGGCCCCGGCATCGCCGACGGAAGTCACTATGATATCGGGCGCAGAGATCGCGCTTTCCAGCGATTCCCAGGGAATCGCCTGCCCACTCACGGCCGCAGCCAGGCTCCTAGCGCGATCGAACGAACGGTTCACCACGCGCAAGCTGCCGATCGCTCGATTACGCAAGTGCTCGGTCACCTGTTCGGCGACTTCTCCTGCGCCGAGAATCAGCGCAGTGCGCCCTTTCAAGCTGCCAAACACGCGTTCGGCAAGTTTGACGCCGGCCAACGAAACAGACATGGGTCGCGCGCCAACTTCGGTTTCCGCGCGCACACGCTTGCCTACCTCTAGCGCCCCTTGGAAGGCGCGATTGAGAATCGGACCTGTGGCACCGTGTTCAAGTGCCCGTCCGTAGGCCGTGCGAATCTGGCCGAGAATTTCCGCTTCCCCAAGCAACATTGAATCCAAGCCGGATGCGACCCGAAACAGATGGCGAATCGCGTCGGCACCCATCCAACGGTAGGTACGTCCTTCTAAATCACTGCGTGGAATACGGTGGTAGGCGGTAAGAAACTCTTCCAATACGTCCGCGATCGGCGCGGCGGTGTCCGCGGGAACACCATATAACTCACTGCGATTGCAGGTTGAGACAACGACCGCTTCTTCCAAGATGCCGCGTTGCCGCAGCTGACTGGCAGCGTCCACCGCCTGCTCGGTGGTGAAGGCCACTCGCTCACGCAGCTCAACAGGGGCCGTGCGATGGTTACAACCGATCAGCGCGATGCGAATACCCATTCTGCGTGCAGGCGGGGCGTTCGGCGGGTTGGAAGTAGACGCCATTAGAAGAAGCGGTGGAAGGTGGTCAGATACAGGTTCACGATCGTGTAGCTAAAAAGAACCACGGCGAAATTCAGTACGCAAATGCGTGCCGCCCGCGCCCCGCGCCAGATCGCATTCCGCGATAGGCAGAGATAGGCGACATAGGCCGCCACGATTAGGAACGTGACGATCACCTTCGGGTCACCCCACGAATAGGTTCCGGTAAGGCGATGTTCCCAGATCAGCCCGCTGACCACACCAACCCCCAGCGCTGCCAGTCCCACGTATACGCTACTGCGTGACATACCATCGAGCACATCGAGCGCTGGAAACCGCCAGAATGCGGCGACCGCTCGCCGCGACCGTAGAATACGGTCCTGAAAGAGGTAAATCATGCTCAAGATAAACGAGAGCGCGAATGCTGCGTAAGCCCACGTGTTTAAAGTGACGTGAAACGCGAAAAGCGGGCCGCGTGCCGGCAAGGGAGGCGGCATCTGGGTTGGCGCGAGCGCACTGACCGCTCCGACCCAGACGAAAAGCAGCGAAGTCACAAAGGCGCCGACCGAGCGTTGTCGATGAATAATCTCTAAAGCCAAATACGTGAGGCCCAACAACCAGGCAAACAGCGACATCGATCCGAAAAGGTCGTCGTACGGGATGGTATGCGTCCCATAGGAACGTTCCAGCAGCGCACAATAATGCGCAACAATCCCGCCGAGCAAAAACAGAGAAGCCAGTCGCCCCACCCACCGATGCGCCCCATAGAGGGCTCGCGCATAACAAAAGAAGCTCGCCGCATAGAGCGCCAGGGCCAAATAAGCCGTGTGGTTCAGCATGAAGGCAAAAAATCCCCTGCCAGATTATAACGCCAAGCAGAGGCGTAACGGGCTTCTGGTATGATGGACGGGAAACCCGTCAATGTCCGAAAGCCCCGAAAATAGGAGGGAGCTTTTCCTTCGAGCGTGCCGATTTGAGCCTGTGGATCGCGTGCCCGTATGGATCATGCGTCAGGCTGGGCGTTATTTGCCCGAGTATCAAGCGGTTCGGGCGCGTCACTCGTTCCTGGAAATTTGCAAGACGCCCGAACTGGCCGCAGAGGTCTCCATCCAACCCTTTCGCGCGCTAGGCGTCGACGCCATTATTGTCTTCTCGGATATTCTGATCGTTGCAGAGGCTATGGGCATGCCGCTCGACGTGCCCGATTCGGGGCCGGTGCTCTCAACGCCGGTGCGCGATCTGAGCGCGGTGCGGCGATTGCGTGATTTTGATCCATTGCGGGAAACGCGATTCGTCACCGAGGCGATTCGGGTCATTTCTAAGGAAATGGGTCCAACCGTTCCGGTGATCGGGTTTGCGGCGGCTCCCTGGACGCTGGCCTGCTATATGATTGAAGGGCAGACACGCGGTGACGTCTCACGGGCGAAGCAAATGCTGCGTCAGGAGCCGAGCACCGTGCGCGAGCTGCTTAGGCGCATCGCTTGCGCGACGGCGAAGTATCTAAAGGCGCAGGTCGAGGCGGGCGCCGCGGCCGTGCAGCTATTCGACAC
>Ga0126373_10002402_pt1 | contig 13824 bp, 7 predicted proteins | sample PanSoiMetPlot_11_FD_92545 | JGI IMG/M metagenome (GOLD analysis project Ga0126373, IMG submission 92545) | Tropical forest soil microbial communities from Panama - MetaG Plot_11 | ecosystem: Environmental > Terrestrial > Soil > Tropical forest > Bulk soil | place: Panama | collected 2016-02-17 | reverse complement strand
GCCCGGGATGCCTGGTGGCGGCGTGTGCGTGCGGGGCTCGTGGTTCATCCGCTGCAGTGGGCGGCGAGCGCGAGTCTGGCGATCTCGATGGTGGCGGTCGGACTCTGGCTACTGCTCACACCGGCGCATTACGCCACGGGAATAGCGGAGGTGCGGGACATCCATCTCTCTGATGGGAGCGAGGTTACCTTGGGCGCTCGCTCCTCACTCGAGGTAGCCTTCTCCCGTCATGAGCGTCGCGTGTCCCTCACGTCCGGCGTCGCGTTCTTTTCAGTGACGAAGAACCCATCCCGCCCCTTCATAGTGCTGGTGGGCGACAAGGAGGTCCGGGACGTGGGTACCCAATTTGAGATACGGCGAAACCGCGCCGGTATGCGAGTTTCCGTGGTGGAAGGCGCGGTCGAGGTGATGCAAGTGCCCGCTCACCCGAGTGAGGCGGGCCGCGACGCGCTACGCACTGCTCGCCTTGCGGCGGGAGCCATGCAGCCGGCGAGCGCGCTGATCCCGAGCGGTGCCCCAATCCAGCCGATTCGGCTCGCGGCGAGCGAACCCCCGGGGGAGCGTATTTTGACGGCCGGGCAACAGGTCACAGCGACGTTCGCCGGCGTGATCCCTGCTCCGCAGGCAATGACGCCAGGAGACCCCGCAGCCTGGCGCCATGGGCGGCTGGTCTATGTGGATACGCCGCTCAAGGACATCATTGCGGACGCCAACCGCTACTCCCGCGAGCCGATCGAGATAGCGGATGAGCGCGTAGCGAATGTGCGGGTGTCGGTCGTCTGTCCCAGCAACCGGATCGATGAGATGGTGTCGGCTCTGTCCCGCAGTCTGTCGCTCAAAGTCGAGCGGCGCGAGGGGGGAGGCATTGTGCTGAAAGCGAGCCGCTTGGGAGAACCGCAATGAGGATGATTGGACGCTTGACGACGATCACATGCATGGTCGCCACCATGGTGTCTCTTACCAGCAGGCCGGCACATGCGCAGGCCATGGCCGGCCGCGACATCGGGATGGATCAGGTCCATGTCGCCTACTACAAAACGCCACCGGGCCGACAGGACGAATGGCTGGCGGTCTACAAAAAATATCACCAGCCCATCATGGACTATGAAATCAAAAAGGGCGTGGTCATCAGCAACACGATGTATGCGCCCAAGTACCATGACGGCGACCAGTCCTGGGACTTCGTGATCATCACCGTCATGCCGCCATCCGGGGAAGGGCCGAAACTCGGCATGACCCGCGCGCAGTTGATAAGGAAACTGTTTCCCAACATTGAGGATTACGTGCGGGGCGAGCGTAGGCGCTGGGCCTTGACCCTCCGCTGCCAGGAAGGAGATCTGGTCAAGATCGACACCACGCGTGAACCGTTGTCGCTGTACTACCCGCTGGATCCTCCCGAAAGGAAGAAGTGACGCGGGCTGGCAGAATCCGTCAGTTCGTCAACGCCCTGAAGTTGTGAGACAATGATAGTAAACAACCACAACCCTAAAGGGGAGAGCAAGTGGAACAGCGCGTTCGTCTTTCGGGGGCGACTTCGCTCATATTGCTCGCCTTCCTGGTCATGCAAAGGTCGACTGCCGCACCTGTCACACCTGCCGGCGTCACCGCATACACTCCTCCGCCGCTAACTCTCTACGGACAACTGCCCTCGCTGGACGACCCGGCCCTCTCGCCGGCCGGCGACCGGCTCGCATTCGTTGAGAGTCAGAATGGCCGACGCTATATCGTCATAGTCGATCTGGCGAAGGGTAAACCGATTGCCGTCGCGCACGCAGACGCCGCCAAGATCCGTTCGCTGCGCTGGTACGACGACAACCAGTTGTTGATCCTGTATTCGGCGACCTCTTATCCGCCGTTCGGAGTGTCGGGCGCCCGCAACGAGTGGTTCATGCTCGGAACCTGGAACGTCGCGACCAACAAAATGCGCTCGATCGACATGCATGACGACAATTACCAAACCATGAATGCGGTCACCGGCTCGATCGACGTCCGCATCGTCAATGGCGATCCGAAGCTGTTCGTTTCCGGCACATATCTCGACCAGAGCGATTTCCGCCCGGCATTGTTCAGGATCGACCTGCAGCGCGACGAAACGAAAATGATTGCCGGCGGCAATACCCAAGGGGCGGATTGGACAGTGGATGCTCAGGGTCAGATTGCGGCGTCCTATGACTACGATGCAAGCGGGATCGAAGAAGGCAAGTGGGTCCTGCGACTTCGTAGCGGCAGAGAAATGCGGCAGGTTGCCGCGGGCACGGCAGCTTATGATCCGCCTTATGTCATCGGTTTCAGCTACGATGATAAATCCGTGCTCGTTGCGTTCGACACGCCCGACGGTTGGATCTGGAAGCCCCTGAACCTCGCCGACGATACCTGGGGCGCTCCGCTCGACGCCGGCAGCACGTTTTACGATGTGATTCGCAACCGCTTGACCGGACAGGTCATCGGCGGCGTCCGGGATCCCTTGGAGCCGACACAGGTGTTCTTCGATCCGGCGCTGCAGTTGCGCTGGTCCGCGATTATTGGCGCTTATTTCAATGAGCGGGTGGAGCTCGTTTCATACTCCGATGACTTCTCGAAGCTCCTGATCCGTGTTTTCGGTCCGCGGGACGGCGACAGCTACGTGCTGGTCGATTGGCGGACGGTCGACTCGTACCGTCTTGGAAGTGTCTATAGCGGCCTGTCGACTTTCGCCGAAGTCCGGCCGGTCGAGTACAAGGCCGCCGATGGTCTGCCGATCTCCGGGTTCCTGACGCTGCCTCCCGGCAAGCCGGCAAAGAACGTGAGTCTCATCGTATTACCGCACGGCGGACCCGCCGCGAGCGACGATGGTGATTTCGACTGGTGGGCGCAGGCGCTCGCCTCGCGCGGCTATGCTGTGCTGCAGGCCAACTACCGCGGCTCCGACTTGACGCCGGCGCTGCTGCGCGCCGGTTTCGGTGAGTTCGGGCGCAAGATGCAGACGGACCTTTCCGATGGCGTGCAGTATCTCGTCGCCCACGGTATTGCCGACCCGAAGCGCGTATGCATAGTAGGCGCCAGTTACGGCGGTTACGCGGCACTTGCCGGCGTCACGCTCCAGACGGGCATCTATCGATGTGCCGTGTCGGTAGCAGGGCTGGCGGACCTCGCCAACTTCATTCATTGGAACAACGATAAGATGATGACGAGTCAGAACGCAGCCACGAGCTATTGGGATCACTTCCTCGGCGTCACCGGCCCAAAGGATCCGCGCTTACGTGAGATATCACCGATCGATCACGTCGATGCGGTTACAGTTCCGGTCCTGTTGATCCACGGACAGGATGACACGATCGTGCCCTACTCGCAGAGCGAGGAAATGGCCAAGGCTCTGCAGAGTGCGGGCAAATCCGTGCAGTTCGTTACCTTGCCGCACGAGGACCACTGGCTCTCCCAGAGCGCGACACGGGAGCAGATGCTGCAAGCCGTCGTGGACTTTCTCGGGCGCAATGACCCGCCGAATTGACCTCGTGGCCTCGGGAATTGCGAAGGTCCACCGTACGGTGTGACGCCCAGCCGCTCGTGTCGCGGTGCAGCGTCATTTGCGGCGGATAGCCCTCGCCGCGCAGGAAGTAAAGCGCGTCCGCCTTTCCCCCGGGGGAGAGGCCGAACTGCACGAGGTCGCGGCCGAGGAAATGGTAGCGCCAGGTTACCCGGAACGTGTCGTGGTTCCAGGGCTCCAGATCGCCGACGAATTCGCTGCCGCGCACCAGCATGAGGTGTCCCTCGGAAAGCGAGACGGTCGCCCGACCGTACAGGGGATCGGAATAAGTTCCGGCGTACGCCTGGAGCGGCAGCGAGGGCTCGGGATGCGGCTGGCGCGATATCTCGTGTTCCGCCTGCGACTTTCTCTCGTCCGCCCGCGCCTGCGCCATCACCGCCAGCAGCCGCGCGCCCCAGTCGACGTGGGGCGGGCCGATATAGTCGTTGAAGACAATGTCCATCAGCGCGATGGGCAGGTTGGTGTCGTCCTTGTTGGCAAGGACCACGACCCCGAGATGGCGTGAGGGGATGAGTCCGACCACGGACCCCATTCCATCGATGGCCCCGGCGTGCCAGTCGATGCGCACGCCGCGGAAGTCCTCGGTGCGCAGCGTGAGGCCATAGGCTGGCGACAGCGCCGGCGGAAACGACAGGATGATCTCGTCGACACCGTTCTGGACACTGGACGGGATCACGACCTGCGGCGACTCCATTTCATGGATCACCGCGGTACTGACGACCCGACGACCGTCATAGGTACCGTCGTTCAGCAGCATTTCGATCCAGTGGGCCATGTCGTTGGCGTTCGAGTTGATTGAAGCCGCCGGCCCAATGTTGTCGACATTGGCCCAATGAATCGGGGTGACCTTACCGTCGATGTCGGCGTGTGGCGTGGCGATGTCGCCGCCGGACTTGAACGCCGTGATTGAAGTATTGCTCTCCGCCATGTCCAGCGGTTTGAAGATGTTCTGCTCGACGAATGCGTCCCACTCGACACCGGTGACGGCGGGGATGATTTGGCCGGCGGCCATCACCATGTTGTTGCTGTAGCAGTAGCGTCGCCGGAAGCCATATCGCGGCTCGAGCAAGCGCAGCTTGTGGATGATTTCGGCACGGGTGTTGGCGCTGCCGTACCAGAGAAAATCTGCTCCGCAGTACCCGGTCTGATGGGTGAGCAGATCACGGATCGTGACCTCGCGGGTCGGGTAAGGCTCATGAAGCTGGAATCCGCTCAGAAACTGCGTGACACGGTCGTCCCAGTCGAGCTTGCCCCGGTCTTTCAGGATGCCGAGTGCGATCGTGGTGAATGCCTTGCTGTCTGAGGCAATTCCGAACAGCGTATGCGGGTCCACTCTCTCCGACGAGCCAACGGTCCGAACGCCGAAGCCCTTCTCCATTACGACGTGGTCATTGTCGACGATGGCGATTGCCAGTCCCGGCACTCCCCAGACCTTCATGGCGTGTCGGACGTAGGCATCGAAGCCTTGCAGGGGCGCCGGCTCACCAGAGCGTGCCCACAACGATACCGGTGCAAGCGCCAGCGTTGCGATCACGATGCTCAACCGGATCCTCTTCATGATCGGTCCTTGGGGTGTGGTGTTGATATGCGCCGGAATGCGTGTAAAGCTCGCGGGTCATGGCGACCCATGGGGAGAGCGCGCCGATGTACAAGATCCAAATCCGCTCGATGGGCGCTGCAGCGCGGGTGTCGCGCTGGTGTGCCGCGGCGTCGATCCTGTTTCTGCTGGTGATGGCAGGAACGGCGATGGCATCCGCCGCGCCCGCCATGGATGCGGGCAGCAGTGAGTTGCCGGCGATAGTCGGGCTCGTCACCGCCGGCCAGTTCCATGAGGCCAGCGCCCGCATCGATGCAGTCCTGAAGCAGTCTGGACTGCCTGCGACGACGCGCAAGGCGCTCGAATTCCAGCGGGCGCGCATGCAGCGCATGCGGGAGGACTTCAGCCTCACCGCTGATGAGGTCGAAGCCCGCGTGCGCAGGCAGATCCCCGATCTCACTGACGCCGAATTCGAGAGGTGGGACGACCAAGGGCTGTTCGAGCATATGTACATCGACGGGGCGCGGATGTACTTCGATCGCTCGCCCTCCAACCTCTTCCATCTGAGCTCGGAGGCGCGTGCCCGGTCGCGGACTCCGACGTCTTTTGCTGACAGCGGCCTGTCGACACAGTTCACTGAACAGGTCACTGACTACGACCGCGACGTGATTCGGCGCGCGCGGGCCACGGGCCACTCGAATGTGCTGCAGCAGCGGGTGCGGGTAACGCAGTCCGTGACAGTGGATGCCGACGCCGTGCCCCCGGGCAAGACTATCAGCGCATGGATTCCCTATCCACGCTACATTCCTGAGCAACAGGAAGACATCCGCTTCGTGGCAAGCCAGCCCAGCGGGCATCGCATCGCGCCCCGGTCCGCCCTGCAACGCACCGTATATCTCGAAACGACCGCTCGGGCTCACCAGCCGACCGTATTTTCGGTGACCTACGAAGTTACCCTCTATGCACAGTACCACGCCATCGACCCGAGCAAGGTGGTGCCGGCAAAGATCACGCCGGAGTTGGCACCCTACCTGGCCGAAAATGCGCCGCACATCGTGTTCACCGAGCCGCTGCGGACATTTTCGCGGCAGGTGGTCGGCGACGCCACCAATCCTTACCGCATCGCGCAGAAACTTTTTGCGGCGGTGGACGAAATTCCGTGGGCCGGCGCGCGCGAGTACTCCACCATCCCCGACTTGAGCGCCTACACGCTGCATGCAGGCCATGGCGATTGTGGCGAGCAGACCATGCTGCTGCTGACGCTGATGCGCATGAACGGCATCCCGGCGCGCTGGCAATCGGGCTGGACCTTCAGTCCCGGCGACGACAACGACATCCACGATTGGGCCCAGATCTATCTGGCTCCGTACGGCTGGGTACCGGTCGATGTCACGTACGGTCGGCTCAAGTCGGGTGATCGGTCGCTGAAATGGTTCTACTTGGGCGGGCTCGACAACTTCCGTATCGCCTTCAACGACGGTTTCTCGCAGGCGTTCATCCCGCCCAAGCAGTTCTTTCGTTCCGACGACGTGGATTCACAGCGCGGTGAGGTCGAATCGGACGATAACCTGTACTACGACAAGTGGAGCTATCACTTCGACTGGAAGATCCTGTCGTCGCAGCAACGAGGGGAGAAGCCGGCCGGCTGACGATCCCCGGCTGCCTCAACGACCATTCTCCACGGGTCTTGGCGCGAGTATTTCCTGCAGATAGTCAGTCTTGCCCGGAGCGCGGACCAGGTGGGGGTACTTCAGCCCACCGTTGTAGTGAACCGTGTAGAGAGCGACGCTACCATCATCCTGCGCCTGTATGCGCAATGGCTCCCCGCTCTTCTGCGCGTTGATCATTTCGTCCCGCAAAACCTGAGTGCTGTACGCTTGTCCATTGATGGAGATGAGCTTCATCCCCGGCGCGAGTCCCGCCTTGAAAGCCGGTCCACCCCACAATACGTCCAGGACGCTGCCGCCGTTCTCTAGGAACATACCCGCCGAGAACATTTCGTCGACTCCCTTGCCTTCGAGCTCTCCCTCGCCGACGTTTTCGAGGGCGCTCTGATACCCGCTGGGTTTGTCGGTGTACACCAGCTGCCACCCGCTGGCCTCGATACCGGACAACAGCGGCACCTGCCCACCGACACCATCCAGCCAGGTGTGCAGGAACCTGGCCCAGTCGTACGGTTGCACCGCATTCAGCGCGTTCACGACGTCATCGAAGGTGTAAGTGCGGGTCACGAAGCTGCCATCGTCGGCGCCGAAGAATCGCTGCGCAAAATCGTCAATCGAATGCCGATCGTGGCTCAGCGTTCGGATTTTCATATCGACTGCCAGCCACAGCAGCTGGCCCTCACGATAGAAGTCGGTCGTCCGGCGCCAGTTCGACCAGCGCTCTGACGAGCCATACACCAACTGCGCGGCGACGGTGGTATCTATCAGCGGCCGCCAATCGCGGCCTGAACGGTGGGCCATGGCCGCCGCACGATAGGCGACCACCTCTCGCCAGGTATCCGGCGACCATAAACCGCTGCGCGCGGTCAGCATGTCACCGAGATAGACCGTGAGACCCTCATACACCCACAGGCCCCAGCCATGTTCGGGGCGCTCGAAGTCGGGCTGCCACAGTTGCACCGGGCGCATGAATTTGCCGTTCCAGGAATGCGTGTACTCGTGCGGCAGCAGGGACGCATCGAGCATGAAGTGATCCGCGTCAGCGAACATCTTGGCGCCGCTGCGTGCCCGGTCGTCACTCGATCGGTGGTGCTCGAGGCCGCCTTTCGACGTGTAGTCGCTCAGCGTCAACAGGTAATGATAGTCGTCGTAGTGATGCGAGTGGAACAGCGATTCCGCCTGCTCGACGAGGCGGCGAAATCCGGCGATTTGCGCGTCCGAGATATCGATGGCCGCGGCATCATCGCCCACCAGGTCGAGATAGCGATGCACCCGCGACGCGGGCGGAGTGACATCGATTTCCCGGAAGTATTCCCCGGCGATTACCGGTGAATCGACCAGCGTGTTGAACGGCACGGGCTTGAAGGTGATGCGCCCGCCGCTGCGCGATTCCGTCCGCAACGCGGTCGCATACCCCCATCCAGCGGGGATGACCAGTGTCGGCTGAAATAGCTCGGCCTTGGTCGGATAACCCGCTTGGTACAGCGCCGCACCGTTCCACTCGAGGCCCATCAGCTGCGGCGTGATCCGATCGGCCGACGGGAACTGGAAGCGGACGTCGATCCGATCCGCCCCAACGGGCACCGTCAGATGAAATGCAAACATGTCCACTTCATCACGGTGCCAGGCAATCCGCTTGCCGCCGGCCGTGATCTCCAGGCCCATCATTTCGTCGATAGGCCCATCCGGTGCGTGATCACCTGGAATCCACTTGGGATAATAGAGCGTCAACGATCCCGGCTTGACCGGCATGACCTCGTGCACATCGAAGAGCTTCTGGCTGGGACGAGGCAACCGGACTGTCAGCACCACGGGGCCGGGCGGGGCTCCCACGCTCTCACCGGCCATGCAGGACACGGATCCCAGGAGAGCAAGAGTGGCAAGGAGCAATGGCAATCGTCTCATACCGCCCCCGAATTGATTGATTTCGCTAAGTGCGCTGACGGCCGCGGGATGGTGCCACAACAGTGGACTGGCGTCGTTGCCACGCCATCCAGAGGAGGTACACGGGCACACCGGCGAGCGTGATGAGGATGCTGACGATGGTGGACCAGAACTGCGCATACAGCGCGTTCGCCACGACGGCGAAGGTCGCCAGTACGAACAGCGCAGGGACAATGGGGTAACCCAGCACGCGGTAGGCGCGGGGAAAATCCGGGCGCTGGCGGCGCAGGATGAACAGCCCTATTATGCACAGCGCGAGGAACGGCCAGACACCCAGCACGTACCCCTCAGCCAACTGCATGAAGTCGCGCAGCAGCACATAGATCACGGCCAGCACCGCCGTGAAGCCGATTGCGACGTAGGGGGTTTCGAACTTCGGGTGTACGCGGCCGACGGTGCGGAAGAATAGACCGTCCTCGGCCATCGCGAAAAACACGCGGGGACTGGAGAGGATGCTGCCGTTCAGCGTACCGAACACCGATAGCATCACCAGCGCAGCGGCCAGCGAAGCACCTGCGCGCCCCAACACGGCCGCGGCGGCGTCCGCAGCCACGAATTTCGACGCCGCGAGCTGCGGCAACGGCAGCGCGCGCAGCAACGCCGCATTGAGGAGCAGATACGCCCCGATGACCACCAGGATGCCGCCGATCAGCGCAATCGGCAAATTGCGCTGCGGGTCTTTGATTTCCCCCGACAGTGTCGTCAGATTTTCGCAACCATCGTAGGCCCAAAGCGCGCCGATCAGGCCGATGCCGATCCCGGACCAATTCGCCGTGCCCATCGGCTCCGCATGGAGGGGATTCGCCGCACCGCCGGGCGCGAACATGAAAATCGCTGCGGACAGGCCCACGAAGGCCAGTATTTTCGTTCCAGCCGAGACGTTCTGGATCACTGCGCCCAGTTTCACCGAACGACAGTTTGCCGCCGCGACCAGCGTGACGAGAACTGCCGCGACCACATGCTGCACGGCCGCGCGAATCGGCACGAAATACCCCAGGTATTCCGCGAACATCAGGCTTTGCGCTGCCCAGGAGATCGGCTCGGTCAGCAGCCACATCCAACCGAACAGGAACGCCAGCGGGCGGCCGTATGCCTCGCGCAGATATACGTAGGGGCCGCCGGCCGCAGGATACATCGCAGCGAGCTCGGCTATCGAAAGCGCGCCGAACAGCGCGATGATGCCCCCGAGGACCCACACCAGGGCGATGCCGGTAAGATTGCCGGCCGCAGCCGCGATCGGCGATGGAACGCGAAAGATCCCGCTGCCGATGGTCACCCCGACCACGACCGCCATGCCGGTGACGAGTCCGAGTTTGCGTGGCAGTTCGCGGGGTGCGATCGCTGACGATTCGGCCATGGCCGCGCATCGTACATGGCGACGGCCAACCTGTAGAGGCGGCTCGCGCCGGACGAGCCTGCCGCCTGCACTGCGGCAGACGCGGCAAATTGGGCGGCGAATGGCGGTTTTGGCCGCGTTTCAGGCCAGCATGCGGGCAAGATAACCATAACCCGCAGCTATGCCGAATAGCGGTCTTTTCATTGGTGATTTGCAATGACGGGTGAGTATCCTCGGTACCATGGCGCGTGTGGTTTATCCGCGACATGCATGATCGTCGGGTCGCGTACCTGTGCCGATGCGAATAAAACAAGCAGCGGCTGCACTTTGCCGCTCACCCACCCTAGGGGAGTACGTATTGTGAAGAGAGCGTCTTTGCGTCGATTGCATCGCAACAGCGCCTTGCAGCGCAAGGCCGTGGCAGTCGCCGTCGGCTCAGCCATCATGGGCATCTCGGGCAGCGCCTGGGGACAGGCGACCACCGGCACGATCGAGGGTACGGTCCCCGTGGCTTCCCACGAAGCCATACAGATCACGAATGGGGCCGGATTCAACCGCACCATCGAGGTCGGTCCTTCCGGCAGGTACTCGGTCACCCTTCCTGTCGGTACCTACTCGGTATCCCTGCTGCAGAACGGCCAGGTCGTCCAGACGAAGAAGAATGTCACTCCGGTGGCCGCCGGCGCGGTGATGGTGATCTTCTCGAGCGCCGTCGCCACCACGACGGACACCAGCCTGAAGACCATCACCATTACAGCCAGAGCGATCCCCGCAATCGACGTGTCCACGACCAATCAGGTCACCACGATCACGGTCCAGGATTTGCAGCGACTGCCGTTGCAGCGCGACGCCGCGGACATCGCCGCGCTGGCCCCGGGTGTGGGCCTGGGCTCGCCCCAGCTCATCAGCGGTCCACTGGGCACGCCGATCAACGTGTTCGGCGGCGCTTCGACGGCCGAGAACGCGTACTACATCGACGGCTTGAATGTCACCGATGCGCTCTTTGGGCAAGGCGGTCTCGAGCTGCCGTATGGTGCCATCCAGGAGCAGCAGACCTACATCAGCGGCTACGGCGCCAAATACGGCCGCTCCATCGGCGGCGTGATCAACCAGATCGGCATGGGCGGTAACAACACGTGGCACTTCGGCGTGCGCGCCTCGTATCAGCCGGCAGCCCTGCAAAGCAACGTCAGGAATTTCTACTACGCCAATCCGCTGGAAACGGCCGCAGGCCAGAGCCCCGGGGATCTGCTCACCTACAACAAGGTCGAGGATTCCGAGGAGACGATTTACGACGCCTACGTCAGTGGCCCGATAATCAGGGACAGGCTCTTTTTCTTCGTGGCCGCCGAGCAGGACCATGTAGGCGGAACCACTACCAACGTGGGTGGCAACACCATAGGTTCGTTTTCGAACGAAGACCCCTTTGTCGGCCACGCCCAGCAGGACAAGCCAAAGTACTACGCCAAGCTGAACTGGAACATCAACGCCAGTAATCTGCTCACTGTGACTGGCCTCCAGAGCGCGTACAAGACGTGGCAGCAGAATTACAACTTCGACTACGGCACCCTTCAGAGCGGGGCTTTCTCGAACTTCGCCCAGACGGTGAAGACCACTTACCGGATGTGGGTCGCAAACTACACATCCTACATCACTGATAGTCTACGTTTGGATGGAATGTTCGGCCAAACGCACGGCGAGTATCTCAGCTATCAGCCGGAGCCTGCGGGCTTCAATCCGTCTTTGCCTAACATCGGCTACGCGTCTGTGCAAGACCCGCGGTTCTCGCCACCGGGCGGCATCATCAATTCGAACACGTCCTTGACGCAAAGTAATGCCTCACACCACGTCAACGCCACGTCCTATCGGGTGAGCCTCGACTACACCTGGCGGACACACGACTTCCAGATTGGCATCGACAACATCAACTCCTGGGACCTGGACGATGGATTCAACACGACCGGGCCGGGTTATGCGTGGTGGTACGGAAGCAGCGCCCCCGGACAGCCGGTTTTTGGCGTCGATCCCAATGTCCCGCCCTTTGTCGCCGCGTCGCCTCAGTGCACCGGCGGAACCTGCTATTACGTCCAGAAGCTCTACAATTCATCGTCCGCGTCCGTAAAGGTCGTCCAGCGCGCACAGTACATCGAGGATAACTGGCACGTTACCCACAACCTGCTGCTGTCCCTGGGTTTGCGCAACGACCAATTCACCAACTACGATTCGTTCGGCGTGCCTTATATCAAATTGACCAGCCCGCAATGGGCCCCCCGTCTCGGCTTCAGTTGGGACGTGCACGATGATTCCACCTTCAAGGTGTTCGGCAACGCGGGCCGCTACTACCTCGCGCTTCCGTTGACCACCGCGACGTCGATCGCTGCGCCGGTGATCAATTACTCCGTGTATGGCACCTACACCGGCATCGATCCGACGACCGGCGCGCCGATCGGCTTCACGCCCCTGCCGCAGACTCCATCAACGGGCGTGTCGATCGACAGCGAATATGGCCAGCCGAAGGATCCGAGAGTATCGACCGCCCAGAACATCAAGGCTGAGTATTCGGACAACTTCGTGCTCGGCCTCCAGCACGAGTTCCGGATGTTCGACGAGAAGTGGGTGGGTGGGCTGACGGGCACGTACCAGGACATGCCCCGGATCATCGACGATTTCGACGACGAACAACGCGAGTGTGCCGCCGGAGTGGCGCAGGGCTATGCCTGGATGACGCCGGACACCTGCCAAAACTGGGCGCAAAGCCTCGTCCTGATCAACCCGGGCGTGACCCAACACCTGCTGATGAAGGCGCCGAACGGAAGCCTGGTTCCGGTTGTTCTCACACCGGCGGATCAGGGCTTCGAGAAGGGAGTTACGCGTCAATACTACTCCCTGGACTTCTCACTGACGCACGTGTGGAACGGCAAGTGGTCTGCCAAGATCGACTACGTCTACTCCAAGACATGGGGCAATACGGAAGGACCGGTCAGCACCTATTCGCAACAGAGCGGATCGTACGAGTCGATCACGACAGCGTGGGACTTCCCCGAGAGAATGGCGTATTCGGATGGCGTGCTGCCGAACGATCGCAGGCACCAGTTCAAGGTTTACGGAGCTTACGCGATCACCCCGGACTGGACAGTCGGCGCCAACCTGTATGCCGCCTCGGGCACCCCCCGAATGTGCCGTGGTGGATACGGACCCGACCAGGAAGCTTTGCACGGCTCGCATACATACTACTGGTGCGGCGGGGTACCGGTGCCCCCAGGCTCGCTGGGCCGTCTGCCGTGGACCAGTCGCCTCGACCTCAATCTGGATTACAAGCCGGGGTGGGGGTGGGCCGACCACAGGCTCGACTTCAACGTCGCGGTGTTCAACGTGCTCGACAGGCAGACGCCGCTGTTCATCAACGACTTCTATCACACGTCAACGCAGCCCAACGCCGCCTACGGCTCCGTCGAGAATTACACGCCGCCGCGCAATGTGCGACTCCAGGTGGCCTACGACTTCTGAGTGACGCAAGCAGCCTCTTCGCCGCCGGGCCATGCCCGGCGGTTTCTTGCGGGGGGTTCTCAGCCGGCGTAGCATGCTGAATCGATATCGCCCGTCTCTGGATGACATGACGTCCCCTACCGAGCCACAGTCCGCGCAGGGCGCCGTCAGGCGACCGCTCTCATCGGTTGCAGCCCGCCTGCTGGAGAGGGCACGCAGAGAGTTTGCGCAGCAACAGTTTGAAGCTGCAATACAGTCGCTGACGAACGTGCTGACATTGGCCCCGGATGAGCCGGACGCCATCCGCTTGCTGGGCATGGCGTTCCAGCGCCTC
>Ga0126373_10002401_pt1 | contig 13825 bp, 15 predicted proteins | sample PanSoiMetPlot_11_FD_92545 | JGI IMG/M metagenome (GOLD analysis project Ga0126373, IMG submission 92545) | Tropical forest soil microbial communities from Panama - MetaG Plot_11 | ecosystem: Environmental > Terrestrial > Soil > Tropical forest > Bulk soil | place: Panama | collected 2016-02-17 | reverse complement strand
GGGTTAGTGGACGAGTTCTATCCCGATATCAGCCGTCGCCTGTTCCATCGTCATGATGGAATGCCGCGCTAGCCGTGCAGCTTCGCTACCAGCGCAAGAAACAGCAGAAAAGATAGCAACAGGGCGCCCCACGCATTGGCGCGCACCAGGCGGTGGCTCGCCTGCCAGGGGAACATGAGTACGTCGAAGACCGCGACCAGTTTTTCCGGCCACAGGAGTCCGGCGACTCCGAAGGCTAAGCACAGTTGTACTACCAGCGATAAGGGCAAATGATTCATCCTGTGCTCCCAACGCGAACTTGGAGATTAGGGAATTGCAGATTTCAGACTTCCCACCGAGACGCGGCACGTCCTTTATCGAGGAACTCGAATAGGAAATCTCAAATCTGTAATGGCTTTTCTCAAGTCTAGCCCGAAACCGGCGATGTGAGTCAACCGAAAACTGTCCGCCCCTGTCCTCCCGGGGTTACCCTGCAAGTGACCACAAAGGACACCAAGAACGAACTGGCCGTGATCCATAGCATGGTTCACGATGTTTCCGGGCGCCGAACCTCAAGTGGTCTTGCGCGAGGTGCCGGCCAGCCAGCGGAAGAGCATGTTCACCAGGCTCAGAAGTATGGCTCCCAAAAAAGCCGCTTTAAAGCTATCGACCCGGAACCAAGACCCTAACAGGAACGAGGCGACCTCAAGCATAAGGGCGTTAATGACCAGCCAGAAAATTCCCAGGGTCAGGATGGTCAAAGGCAGAGTGATCAGCTTCAGGAGCGTGCCCAAGGTGGCGTTCACAAAGCCGATGACGAGCGCGGCAACCAGGGCGGCAGCGGCGCTGTGGACGTGAAAGCCCGGAACAAACCGTGCCACCACCCAAACCGCGAGCGCGCTCAGAATCCAGTTAATCAGATGACGCAAGCGACTCTCCAAACGGGAGAATCATAAGCGGCTTTGGGGAGGCTGGCAACTCCCTAGCTGAGATGCCGAATCCAGTAACGTAGTAAACTCTTTCCCTTGTGGTCAAGCTCATGCTTACGGCACGCGCGATAATCCTCGGCGGCGCGCTTTCCCTGCTCATGCCCGCGAGTTGGAGCCAATTGGTCGCATCCCGCGATATCACGAGCGGCTGGAGTGTGCCACCAGAGCATGTACCCGGACCGCCCCGGGACGCCTGTCCCAAGGTGAACTATTCCGTCAGCCCGGCCGACGAAACCAAAAAAGTGTCGCCTGCCGAGGGCGAACACGTTGCCCTCGAGATCGTTCAGATCTCACCTCGCCAGCTCATCATTGGCGAGGAGTTCACCGCCATGGTGCGGTTGAAGAATGCGGGTACGAGCACGGTTCTTGTGCCTGCCACCGCCGACGGCGCGCAGCTAACCGGCACCGCCGGCCCGGGCGGGGAGGCGCAAACGGAGGAGAAGTACGAGGTTGCCGATGTTTCTTTCCGTTTGGCGACCGGCAAGAATCATCGCACGCCCATATTTTTGAACTCGCCGGGAGCGTTATTCGCCGACCCCAATAATAAAAACACGTATGTCACGCTTGCCCCGGGGAATTGGCTTGAGATCAAGCTCAAGGGCACGGTCGAGTGCGGCGCGGCAAAATGCCTGGGCGCGCTCGAGCCGGATAGCGATGGCGTGCTCACCGCCTGGTGGTATCAGCGGGTGTTAACGCACAAGGTTAGCGGTTGCGAGGAGAATCACGGCAGCATCGATGTTCGGGAAGTCGACTCGGCTCCCTTCCGAGTGGTGGTGCACAATTCTGTGAAGAAAGCCGAGAGCTCTCCGCGAATCTGATATGCCTGTCCTCACCTATCTCGAAGCCATTCGCCAGGGGCTCTGGGAAGAGATGGAGCGCGACCCCAGCGTTTTCTGCCTGGGTGAAGATATCGGAATTTACGGCGGCGCGTTCAAAATTACCGACGGATTCATCGACCGCTTTGGGCCGGAACGCGTCATCGATACCCCCATTGCAGAGTCAGCCATTGTGGGCGCGGCCTTTGGGGCGTCGCTCACCGGCATGCGTCCGGTTGCGGAGTTCCAGTTCATGGACTTTATCGCCTGCGCCATGAACCAGATCAGCAACATGGTAGCCAAGACCCATTATCTCTGGGGAGCGCCGGCGCCCCTGGTACTGCGCGGACCGAGCGGCGGCAACGTGCATGGCGGCCCGTTTCATTCGCAGAATCCGGAGATGTGGTTCGTGCATAATCCCGGGCTGAAGGTGGTCTGTCCGGCCACTCCCTACGACGCCAAGGGATTGATCAAATCTGCGATCCGCGACAACAATCCGGTGGTATTTTTCGAGCACAAGTACCTGTACCGGCGGATTAAGGAGGAAGTGCCAGCGGAGGATTATCTGGTCCCGCTCGGCCAGGCGCGAGTTGCCCGCGAGGGCCGGGACCTGAGCGTGATCACCTATGCCGCCATGGTGCACCTGGCCCAGGAGGCGGCGGAGTTGTTGGCGAAAGAAGGCATCGAACTCGAGATTCTCGACCTGCGAACCCTGGCGCCGCTGGACCGGGAAGCCATAGTTCGAACCGTCCGGAAGACCAATAAGGTGATGATTCTGCACGAAGATACGCGTACCGGAGGCCTGGCGGGCGAGATTACGGCCATCCTCAACGAGGAGGCGTTTGATGAGCTCGACGGGCCCATCCTCCGCATCACCGCCCTCGATACCCCGGTGCCGTTCTCACCTCCACAGGAGGAGCGTTTTCTGCCGAATCTGCGCGACGTGGTGGAAAAGGCGCGCTGGCTGAAATCTTACTAATTGTTGACACCTCGCAGGGATTCTTTGCTCTATTAACTCATAGGAGACACTATGCGAGGATTCATTCTGGGAGTCGTTGTCACGATTGTGGTGTTATTCGGGATCGGCTTGGCAGTTGCCGATCTCGGCTTCCTGCCCACCAGCGCCGACGCTACCCCGCCATCCAGCGAGCGCCGCATGGCTATGAGCGCGATGGACGCCTCGATGGAACGCCACGCGCCGCGGATCAATAATCCTATGCCTGCGACCGACGAAAATCTGATCGACGGCATGAAGATTTACACCATGAATTGCGCCCTCTGCCATGGGACCATGGACATGAAGCCGAGCGTCCTCGAGCACTCGATGTATCCCCCACCGCCGCAGTTGCTGCTCGATCCCCTCGATGATCCCGAGTGGCACATTTATTACGCGATTCGCACCGGCGTGCGCTATGCCGGAATGCCGGCATGGAACAAAGCCCTCAGCGAGCAGGATATGTGGAAGGTGACGGCCTTTCTCTCCCGCATCGATAAACTACCGCCGGCAGCGACTCAGTACTGGAAAAACGCCTATGGCACCGCGCCCCAGCCGCAGGAGGAGCAGGAGCAGCACGGCGGGCACGAGCATATGGATTAAAGTCTAGGATGGGGTGCCCGGCAGCCGCCGAGCGAGTGATGGTTTGGAAAACCAGGCTGCAGCGTCTCAAGCGACCCCGACATCAGAAATCATGGGAGGCCTGGGTCAACGCCGGGCCGTGGACGGTTCCGTACCTTCCGCGCGACCAACGCCGGATTTCGCCTTCGCTATAATTACAGGTTGCGTCCGGCTCCGATCCCCAGCCCGAGCCCAGGAAGAGGAATATGCCTACCGACATTGTCATGCCCCAGATGGCCGAGCCGATTCTTGAAGGGACCATCACCAAGTGGCTGAAAAAGCCCGGCGACAAGATCCAGCGTGATGAGCCGCTGTTTGAGATTTCCACTGACAAAGTGGACGCCGAGATCCCGGCGCCCGCAACCGGCGTGCTCGAGGAGATTAAAGTCAGCGAGGGCACTACGGTCCAAGTCAACACCGTGGTAGGCACGATCTCGAGCGATGGCGAGTCTGCCGCAGCGCCCAAAGCGGCCGCGGAAAAGAAGGCAGCGCCGGTCGCGACGCCTCCCCCACCCCGAGCCGAAGCCCCGGCAGTCGCGCCTTCCGCACCCGCTCCGGCAGCGCCGGCGCATGAAGAAGACGAGCACGCCCGCTCCTCGCCGCTGGTGAGGAAGATCGCGCGGGAGCACAATGTGGATCTGTCGAAAGTTCCCGGAACCGGCCTGGGCGGGCGTATTACCAAGCAGGACATCCTGTCTTTCGTCGAGGGGGCGACGCAGGCGCCAGCGCCGACACCCGTCGCCTATGAGCCGCCCTTGTCGAGACCGGAACTGCCGCGTCCAGCGGCTTCCGTGCCGGCGCCCGCTCCCGTTTCTCGTCCCGTCCCTGCCGTAATTCCCGGCGATATCGTCCCCATGACGCAGATGCGCAAGATCATCATGCAGCGCATGGTCGAGTCGCGGCGGACCAGCGCCCACGTCCATTGCATGTTCGAAGTGGACATGACCCGCATCGTGAATCTCCGCAACAAGCTGAAGTCGAGCTTCGAGCAGCGCAATGGCGCGCGGCTGACCTTCATGCCATTTTTCGTGCGCGCCGCGATTATTGCGCTGCAGCAGTTCCCCATCGTGAATGCCAGCGTGGAAGGCGAAGGCATCCGCTACCACCGGAACATCAACATGGGAATTGCGGTTGCACTGGATTGGGGCCTGATCGTTCCGGTCCTGAAGACCGCGGACGAACTGAACTTCCTCGGCCTGCAGCGCGGTATCACCGATCTCGGCGAGCGGGCCCGCTCCAAGAAGCTGAAGCCCGAGGAGGTCGAAGGATCGACCTTCACGGTCACCAACCCAGGCCAGTTCGGCGCGGTGTTTGGCCTGCCCATCATCAACCAGCCGAACTCCGCCATCATGGGCGTAGGCGGCATCACCAAGATGCCGCTGGTGGTCACGGATAAAGATGGCAACGATTCGATCGCGATCCGCAGCGTCGTCCACCTCACCTTAGGCTACGACCACCGCATCATCGACGGCGCCGTCGCCGACCAGTTCATGGCGTTCGTGAAGAAGACGCTCGAGGGCTGGAGTGAGGATGTGGGATAAGAAGCGGCGTTTACGCCCGGAACCCTCGGTCGGGTTGTGAGTTCCCATTTCTCGGTATCGATCACATGTGGATTTGGATGCCCGGGTAGTGGTTACTTCGATTGATACCTACGTGCGATATGCACCTCCTTTTTCCAGCGCTGGCGCAACTGCACGCCCAGTACGAATCGAGCTCAATCAAAAAAAGACCTTTCGGCAGCAATAGCTTCGCGCCGAGGACTACAGTTCTACTGCTTTTGGACAGGGTGGATTTTGTCCGAGCGCGACCGAGGGACCAACGCCCGCCCTCGGTCAGGGAAAAGACTTGAGAAAGGTACAGCTGGGCAGCACGTTTGGCATTGCGATCCGTCCACGCGCTGCCGTAGTGGCGAAGTTACTGGTCGAAGGCTTGTCGGTTCACCGCCCCGATGCTGCCACAGTTTTCGCGATGGAGTTCTAAAATTGGTCTCCAGCCATCCGGTATAACTGATCTGACATGCAAGCCTTAGTTCCCGGAACAATACGTCTGGCTGGTCATGTCTCAATTTCGCTCAGGAGGCGGCATGAAGCTGCAAGTCGCGTTCATTTTCTTCGTACTGTGCAGTTGGTCTCCCTTCTCGAACGCACAAGCAGCCTCCGCGACGGCGAACCTCCTGCGCCGACAGTATCGAGAGGGCGAAAAGCTGGCCTACCATATGAAAGCCCTCAACGAAGCTTGGCACTACGAGATCGACGCAGACGGCGTGGTAAAGAAGGACGCAGCGGGGCGGTTCTTCGAGGAGTACCAGTGGACACACATGACGAGTAGCGGCCAGCCGGTGTCGCTGGTTCCGGCGGCAGGAGACTACCGGCAGAAGTTGACGCTCGATCCGGAACAAATCCCGTCCGCGCCGGATCTAACAAAAGTCGACCCGAAGCTGGTTGGGCCGATCACGGACATGATGACCTTTTACGCCGATCTGTGGTTGGCGAACAAGTTGGGCACCCTCAAGAAGACGGGGGATCATTTCTATTTTAGAAACCCGATGCCGCCGTCGTCGTGGGCGGACGGAATCCGCGTGCTGGTAGGCGAGGATGCGATCGATTTCGATATGACTTTAAAGTCGATGGATGCGGCCGCGGGAACGGCCATGGTGGAAGTGAGGCATGTGCCACCGAAGAGTCGGCGGTGCCGTTGAAGGCGGCGTGGATGCAGGAGCCGGTAGGGGCAGCGACGAATAACTGGGTTCAGATAGTGAAGAATGCGCAGGGCAAGTATGAAGTGGGTGTGGGCCTGGAGACGTTTACTGTTGACCTCACCGTCAGCATGGCTGATGGACAAATTGTGAGCGCGACGATGGAGAATCCGGTCACCACCATGGAGCGGGTTTGCCAGGATGAGTCGCTGACGACGTGCGGGGCCGCCAAGCGACATGAGATTCTGCGCAAGATTGACCTCGCTGTGGCGCGGTAATTCAGGGGATTCCGGGCTTCTCGGGCGCGCGAATGCTGACTAACGCGTGTCCTCGACGAGCGCGCCATTTTCGCTCCATTAAAAAAGCGTCGGCGCCTAGCTCCGCGGCTCTGCCATCCCGACCAAATTTCCAACTGCTCAATGGCTCAATGGGGTGTCGGTAAGCGTGTATTCGAATTCATAGGAGTGCCTGCCGTCGGGTGCGATATGGATTGTCATGTTGCCGGCGATGCCCGCGAGTTGGCCTGTGCCGGAATCAGGGACTACACCGATCGTGAGCTGTGGTGCTGCTTTGGTCATGATGCCGGTGTGGTGCAGAGAAAAACTGCCGGTTTTGCCGCGCAAGGTGCCGGTGAAAGTTTCGATGGCGACGTAAACGCCGGAAGATTTCGCGCTGCCCGTCGCCAGCATCTGTCCTTTTGAGGTGCCATCGAGGTCGCCGTGATATTGCTTGTCAAGCAGCATGCGGCTGATGCCGTCACCAAGTTTGTCGTCTTGCGGGATGATTTTTACTTCAAACGGACCAGTAACGCGAGCAGACATGACAGCCTCTTTCGGCGTGGTTTGTGCGGCAAGAATTGTGATCATCAGGGTTGTAATGGCGACAATAAACACGGACTGAGATGTTTTCATTGGCGTAAAGTCGCTGCGAATTTCTCTCCTGCCAGCCTACTCCTCAAGGGAGAAGTGTTACCCATGTGTGCGGTACGAAGTGTTGCCTATCTGTCGACCAGCTCATCATAAACTTAGGGCGGCTCCTATCGGGAGGCCCTTTATATTGTGGCGGAACTGTTGACGGTTCTCCCCAGAATTCAGCTCAGGCGGATCGTTGGGAAACAGCTTCGCGAACGCGTCGATTTATTCACGCTTGTGGCCCGTGATCAGAACCTTGCCATTACCCGGATGATAATTCACTCGGATGGTGTAGCGGTAACTTCTCACCCCCGGCGGAGCGGCAAAGAAACCGATCCGCCGGGCGAGAGAATTTAGGCTGCTGCCTTGCGAGTTTGCTGGACCGATTTCAGAAATTTCAGCAGGTCGGCGTTTACTTCATCTTGAGAGGTCGAGGTGAGGCCGTGCGGCCTGCCCGGATAGTAAATTTCCTGCGCCCCTTTGATCAGCTTGGCCGTTTTTTTCGACGAGTCTTTGATGGGAACGACCTGGTCGTCCTCCCCGTGCATGACCAACGTCGGTACATCGAACTTCTTGAGGTCCTCCGTGAAGTCCGTCTCGGAAAATGCCTTGATACAGTCGTAGGAGTTTTTGAGGCCAGCCTGCATGCTCCATAGCCAGAACTGGTCAAGGATCCCCTGCGAGACTTTTGCACCCGGGCGATTCGCGCCATAAAACATCACGGCAAAGTCTTTGTAAAACTGCGAACGATCTTTGAAAAGGCCGCTCCGCAATCCGTCGAAAACTTGCATCGGGAGCCCCTCAGGATTGGTGGCGGTCTTCACCACGATCGGCGGCACTGCAGCAATCAATACAGCTCCGGCAACCCGCTTTGTGCCGTGGCGTCCGATGTATCGCGCAACTTCTCCTCCGCCTGTGGAGTGACCCACCAGAGTGACGTCCTTGAGACTAAGTGCCTCGATGACCGCAGCAAGATCATCGGCATATCCATTCATATCGTTTCCGGACGACGCCTGACTTGATCGACCATGCCCGCGCCGATCATGCGCCACCGCGCGAAAACCATTCTGGGACAGAAACAGCATCTGTCCGTCCCATGCATCGGCATTGAGCGGCCAGCCGTGAGAAAACGTGACGACCGGACCTTCGCCCCAGTCTTTGTAGTAGATTGTCGTGCCATCTTTTACCGTAATTGTGCTCATATGAATTTTCTCCTTATGCTTGTGCGAGCAGAACACTCGCAGTTTCTGGGTTCGTGCACAGTTCTTCTCGAAAGGCTGCGTCCGAAACTCCTTTGTTATCAAGAATCAGTTTTTCCCAATCCAGCGACTCCGCCGGTTTTGGATTGCACAAACTTTAAACGACGCGTTCGCTACTATCCGGACTAGTTAAGCTCGTCCTGAGTCTTACGAATCGTTACCAGGCGGCCGTTTAGCCGATACTTGAAATCCGTGCCAAGCAAAACAACCTGGTTGGCGTCCATGTCGCTCGGCTCATCCACGGTGATCTCGATCCAACAAGCAGCATAGTCTTCAACCTCGCTGCCCATTCCTTCATCCCGATCCGTCAGCAGACGACCGACGGTTGCGCGAATCTTGGTTGCAGGGGCGTCTTCGTAAATCAGTTCAATTCGATCACCACATTGGAGATCTAGCATTCCACCTCCACATCCACCACGATCATTCCGATGTAAACGGCTCCGATGTCGGTCACCCCTGTCCACTAACCACCGAGACGTTCAGAGTTTCCTCTGACTGTGGTTTGCCCAGCGGCGTGTTGCCGGTCACTTTGCCGGCACTAGGATGGGAGCGCCTTTGTTCTTCACGAAGAACACGACGAATTTCGCCGGTTTGGTTTGGCTCGCGTTCCGTCCAACGATATGGACATCATTCGGGCCTTCATAGAAGGTCTGACCAGGTGTGAGAGTCATTTCTTTCCCGCCTCTCACCTGCATCACGATCGAGCCTTCCAGCACATAAACAAAGGCATGTGCATTGTGGCGATGTATGGGGTCCGAACTGCCCGGCGGATATTCGACGGTGATCATTAAACCCTCCTTCCCAGGAAGGTTTGTCAGGTCTTTCGACATGAGCTCGGTTACCTTAGCCTTTTGCGCCACCAGCGCGCCGGGCATGAGAAACGCCATCACCACCAAAATGAATTTTGTGACCGTCATAAATTAACCTTTCGCTGAACCGGCGCCATTCACTGCGGCGTGTGTATTGGTCCTCGGCGCCTTTTATGCCGCCTTCGCAATTTGCGCTGCGGGCTGAGTCAGCCAGGTTTCGAAACGGGTCTCGCCGAGTCGCGCGTTTTTGCCCGGAAGCAGCGTTTTCTCGCTGAGTTTCGCGCCACTGTAACCCGCATTTGGGTCGGCAATGACTTCGCGGGGATCTTTGAGCGAAGCCAAGCGCCGCCGGACGAGTTCGTCTACACGAAAATGTTCCGGGCCTGCAATTTCGACAATGCCGTTTACCGGCTGACCTACTGCAACTCTGGCCACACCACTCGCGACATCGTCGGCAGCCATCGGCTGAAAAAGCACAGGCGGCAGATGCACCTGGTTGCCGACCATGGAAATATCGGCAAGGCCCTTGAGGAACTCGAAAAACTGCGTTGCATGTACGATGGAGTAGGGGATGGAAGAGTCTTTGATCAATTTCTCCTGAGCAATCTTGGCCCGGAAGTAACCGCTTTCGGACAGCCGATCGGTTCCCACAACTGACAACGCAACGTGATGTTGCACTTTTGCCGACCCTTCATAGGTGAGGAGGTTACGGGTTGATGTTTCGAAGAACTTCAGCACTTCTGCGTCGTCCCACGAGGGAGCGTTGGATACGTCCACGACTACCGAGGCACCTTTCAACACTTCGACAAGCCCTTCCCCCGTGATAGTGTTGACCCCGGTGTTGGGTGCTGCCGCTACTGCTTCATGACCGTGTTGACGAAGCTTGTTGACGAGTTTTGAGCCAATGCGTCCAGTACCGCCGATTACGACCATTTTCATGATTGTCTCCTTGTATTTATTTTTGACCGAGGCATTTCCGAGCCATTGTTCTTTCGTACTCGCCTAACCCAGAACTGCGTAGGACTTGGCAGCACGCTTGGTTCGGGCTGGATGAAAGCCCGCCGCAGCACCCAGTCATTCTTTACGAACTCAATTGATGTCGAGCGACGCGGATCTTTCAGCGCCGGTTCTCACTACGCGTGTGAACATGCTTGCTCCTTTCTTTGGTTAGGGTGAAAGGAAACCTGCCACGGGCACCGCGGACTGGCTCGATTTATCGGACGGGAAACGATGGGCCTAAATGGAAGGCCCGTCAATCGTCTCAATGTGATCTAGCAGATGCGGAGAGGCACAAAGGAAGAAAGCGAATCGCGAATGTTTCCATGTTTCACGCATACCCCGCATCGCCCTAAATTCAGGAAACGCCCGATTCTAAGCCGCATCAATCGGGTAAAAGGTGTATCGACGCTACGAATTACGGGAATCTCAGGCTGCCGAATCGATCAAGTCCTGCGCCGATGGAGGTTCTTCTGGCAAGACTGGTACGCGACGACGCTTTGTGAGGTCAGTACGGCCATCTCCAGTTGGCAACCTCGGGTTTGTCTATGCCGTGCCGATGCGCGTAATTTTGACATTCGATCTGCTGATTCAAGAACCGCTCCTTGGCGTGCCCGCCAATTCTCTGCAATCTAGGCACGCGGTCGACGACGTCCATTGCCAGGCTGAATCGGTCAATATTGTTGTTGATAGCCAACCCGAGCGGGGTGTCGATACTGCCTTTCTCTTTGTACCCGCGCACGTGCATGTTGTCGTGGTTTTTGCGTCGATATGCCAGATGATGGATAAGCTGAGGATACCCATGAAAATTAAATATGATCGGCTTGTCCACAGTAAATAGCGAGTCGAAATCCCAGTCAGAAAGGCCATGCGGATGCTCGGTACTGGGCTGCAGTTTGAACAGATCGACGACGTTAAGGAACCTGATCTTGAGATCAGGAAACTCCGCGCGAAGCAGTGCCGTGGCGGCTAGGGCCTCCTGGGTGGGGATGTCGCCGGCACAGGCCATCACCACGTCGGGTTCGCCGGATTCGTCATTGCTAGCCCAATTCCAAATGCCAATGCCCTTAGTGCAATGAACTGTGGCTTTCTCGATATCGAGATATTGCAAATGTTTTTGCTTATCGCAAACGATCACGTTCACGTAGTTTTGGCTCCGCAGACAATGGTTCGCAACTGATAACAGGCAGTTCACGTCAGGCGGAAGATAGATTCGCACGACATTCGCACTCTTGTTTACCACCACGTCAAGGAAGCCGGGATCTTGGTGAGTAAAGCCGTTGTGGTCCTGTCGCCACACCGTTGAGGTGATCAAGAGATTCAGAGAGGCGACCGCCTCTCGCCATGAGATATGGCTGCACGTCTCCAGCCACTTGGCATATTGATTGAACATCGAGTCGATGATGTGCACAAACGCTTCGTAAGAAGACAAGAAGCCATGCCGACCAGTTAGGAGGTATCCTTCGAACATCCCTTCGATAGTATGCTCGCTCAGAATTTCGGTTACTCGGCCGATGGTGGCGAGATCGCCACCATCGCTATCTTCAGGAAAAAATTCTTCAATCCAGAATTTTTTGCTGGCCGCGAAGACGGCATCGAGCCTGTTCGAGCGGGTCTCATCCGGACCGAAGACCCGAAAGTTGTTCACGTTCAGCTTCATGACATCCGCCAGAAAGACGCCCAGCGGACGGGTATTTTCAGTCTGATTCCATGCTGGTTTTTCGAGTTGATGCGCGTAGTCGCAGAAATCAGGCAATCGCAGAGCTTTCTTGAGACGTCCACCGTTGGCGCGCAGATTGGCACTCATTCGCCGGTTGCCCGTGGGCGCCAGCTCACTGAACAAGGCAATCAGCTTGCCATCGCTGTCGAAGAATTGATCCGGCTTCTGTGAGTGCATCCACTTCTCAAGGATGCGCAGTTGTTCAGGGTCTTCCTTCACATTCGGCAGGGGCACTTGATGGGCGCGCCAAAAACCCTCGAGAAAGTGGCCTTCGACTTCGCGCGGAGCTGTCCACCCTTTGGGTGAGCGCAACACGATCATGGGCCAGCGTGGACGACTTGCGGCTCCACGTTTGCGAGCCGCTTGCTGATATTCCCGGATTTCGCAAACGCAGTGTTCCGTGGTTGCAGCCATCGCCTGATGCATGGTTTCGAAATCAGAACCCTCAACGAAATAAGGTGTCCACCCATAACCGCGCAACAGGCTGTCCAATTCTTCGTGGGAAATGCGCGCCAGCAAGGTCGGATTGTCGATCTTGTAGCCATTCAGGTGAAGAATGTGGAGAACCGCGCCATCGCGCGCGGGGTTCAGAAATTTGTTGATGTGCCAGGAAGTTGCTAGCGGGCCGGTCTCGGATTCGCCGTCGCCAACCACTGCCGCGACAATCAGCTCGGGATCGTCGAAGGCTGCGCCGCAAGCGTGCGAGAGTACGTACCCAAGTTCTCCGCCTTCATGGATTGATCCCGGCGTCTCGGGAGTGCAATGACTGCCGATTCCTCCGGGAAACGAGAACTGCCTGAAGAACTCGCGAAGCCCCTCCGCATCCCGACTCTTTTCCGGATAGACCTCGGAATACGTGCCTTCAAGATAGACGGGGCCAAGGACACCGGGCGCACCATGTCCAGGACCAGCCAAGAAAATCATTTCGAGGTCGTATTTCTTGATAAGCCGGTTCAAATGAATGTAGATGAAGGACAATCCTGGGTCTGATCCCCAATGTCCGAGCAAGCGGTTCTTGATGTGTTCAGGGCGGAGTGGTTCGGTCAGGAGCGGATTTTCTTGAAGGTAAATCATGCCGAGGCTCAGGTAATTACAGGCGTGCCAGTAGGTTTCCGTGTTGCGCAAATCCTCGGCGCTTAGTGGCTTCGCTGTGATCGTAGATCGGGTGGGAGCGTATGGGCTAAGGTCGAGAATTTCAGCGGGATGGGTCATGTCGATGGTGCTCATGGGGGTGCTCCTTCAGAAAAGCGTATGCTCTCAGAGGTTGGAATGACGATGCTGACGCGTGGGACTTAACCCTAGGTTTAAGATGGCAATGTCGTCGGCCTCGACCAAAGCGGGCCGCTATTTTGTCAGCAGGCGCTTAGTTTTTACCGAGACGGGATGTGAGCGAAGCCGCTCGAAATCTCCTTGACATCCGTGAAGAAGGCGTCGCCCGAAAAACGCAAACTCTCGATCGACCGTGCCGCTGCAACTTCCTGGCCACATCCGCAGGCGTCGGTGACGATGATCGGAATGTAGCCGAGGTCGGCACCGTGCCGCACCGTAGGCTCAATCCCAATCTCCAGGGCAATCCCGACGATCGCAAACGCATCAATTCCGCAATCACGAAGCGCGATGTTCAAAGGCGTACCCTCAAACGCGGACATCGTGATCTTGTCGAAGACGGCTTCGCTCGGCCGGGGATTCATCTCGGGGACCAACTGGAATGCCGCCGAATCGCGCAAAAACATTGGATTCACCTCATTCGGCGACTTCACGCGCTGCCAGGCCATCGCCGTACGGAACTGAAAGACCCCCATGAATGGCTTGGGAAGCGACATATGGCGAGTGAACACAACCCGAATTCCCGCCTTGCGGGCAGCATCGAGAACCTCGCTGACCCTGGTGACAATCTCCCGACCAGCCTTGATCTGACCGACAATGCCCACCTGCATGTCATAGACGATCAGGGCCAGCCGAGCTGGATCGCAAACGTCGTTCAGTGTTTCCGGGATATTCAGGCCGAAAGCTCGCTGCACATTCCGCTCCTTGAAG
>Ga0126373_10002400_pt1 | contig 13826 bp, 12 predicted proteins | sample PanSoiMetPlot_11_FD_92545 | JGI IMG/M metagenome (GOLD analysis project Ga0126373, IMG submission 92545) | Tropical forest soil microbial communities from Panama - MetaG Plot_11 | ecosystem: Environmental > Terrestrial > Soil > Tropical forest > Bulk soil | place: Panama | collected 2016-02-17 | reverse complement strand
TCGGCGGAATATTCAGTCGGGCCAGTTCCGCTCAGGTGCTGGTCCAGTTCGGGCCTAGTCTTGACCCCGTGGGGCCACTTGACTGGCAGCCACAGAGCCGCCCACTTGTACACCGTGCGTTTGAACAAGGTAGAGGACGAACTGACCTGCTTTTGTCCTAACGCTGCCCTAAACGAATCACTCAGATGGCAGACCATCTGGTGTGGCGACATACTGCCCCACCGTGCCTGATTCTCAGGTCGCAGAGAATTCAGTCTTTCAAGAATAGCCTGCCGGTCACTATCGTTTGCCAGAGACCTCATCGCGAGAATGGATTCTACACTTCCAGGACCGTTCCCGAATTGTCAAAGATCATTTCAATTCACGCGCGCGTGCTTTCAGTCCGCCGTCCAGAGTGAGGAGCGGCGCTCGTCTAACAGCGCAGGCTAACACGTAGGCATCGTAGGCGTACACATTCCAGCGCGCGGACAACTCAACTGGTTGCTTCAGGCCCACCTCGGCCATGCGGAGTTCTCTTGACTAAATCAGGGTCTGGGATACAGTATTGCTTCCGCCACTCCCGTCGGCAGTACCTGCGGTCGCGCATAAGTTTTAAGAGTTCTGAACTCAACAAACATCACAGCCGCATGCACGAAAAAAGAAATGCCTAGCTCATGGCACCGAACACCTCCATTACGGTGCTGGTCCACGAATACGCCAGTGGCGACAAAGCCGCTTTGGACCGCCTGCTTCCCCTGGTGTACGCGGAACTGCGCAGAATCGCGCGAAAGCATTTGCGCGAGGAGCGCCAAAATCATACGCTTCAGCCGACTGCCCTGGTTCATGAGCTGTACGCCCGCTTAGTGGGTCAAACACCACCTGACTTCCGTGACCGCGTGCATTTCCTCAGCGTGGCGGCTAATGTGATGCGGCAAATTCTCATCGATCACGCCCGCTCTAAATATGCGCAGAAACGTGGTGCACGCCAGGAAAAAGTATCCATTGACGAATACCCGCATCTCTGCCTGGAGAAACCAACGATCATGGTTCAAATTGACGACGCTCTGAATCAGCTGTCTCGCCATGATCCGCGGAAAGCTAAACTGATTGAGATGCGTTTCTTCGGCGGACTTACGGCAGAAGAGTCTGCCTCCGTGCTTGGGTTGCCTGTCAACACGGTGCGTCGAGAGCTGCGCGTTGCCCAGGCATGGTTTCAGCGCGAGTTAGGCCAAAATCGCGACGAAGGAACACCCGCTACAAAATAGTTCGGCGTTAAGAAACACATGATAGAAAACTGGAAACGTGTGCAGACCCTCTTCCTGGAAGCGCTGGACCTGGCGCCTGAGGAACGAGCGGCGTTTCTGGAAGCTGCCTGCGCTGGTGACGAAGAAATGCGCCGCGAGGTCGAGTCGCTTCTCAGTCACGACGGCGCTTCGGAACGGCACATTGCCGAAGCGCTCGTAGGCACAGCGCAATCCCTCTTCGAATCGAAGACGATCAAACCGGGAACAAAAGTTAACGACTACGAGATCATCACGCTCATTGGTGCCGGGGGCATGGGCGAGGTTTACCAGGCGCGAGATGTGCGATTGTCGCGAAACGTAGCAATCAAAGTATTGCCTTCTTACCTGACGCATGACCCTGATCGGCTACGGCGTTTTGAACAGGAGGCGCGGGCCGCAGCTGCGCTGAATCACCCCAACATCGTTGCTGTGTACCAGATGGGCTCTTACCAAGGCGCGCCCTATCTGGTTTCGGAATTGCTCGAAGGGCACAACCTGCGCGAGCTAAGCAAACACGGGCCCTTATCTTGGCGCGCGGCCGTCGAATATGGCGCGCAGGTTGCGCGCGGTCTGGCAGCTGCACATAGCAAAGGCATCACGCATCGCGATCTGAAACCCGAAAACTTGTTTGTTACAAATGATGGGCACGTCAAGATTCTCGACTTCGGGTTAGCGAAACTCACTGATCCTACGAGTTCCGCCCGTGCCGGCGCCGGATCTGAAGCGGGGTTGGTGATGGGAACCGTTGGCTACATGTCACCGGAGCAGACACGCGGTCAGGAAACCGACTATCGCGCCGATTTCTTCGCGTTCGGTGCGATTCTCTATGAAATTCTCTCTGGTCAGCGAGCGTTTCACAACGTGAGCGCCGCAGATACGATGAGTGCGATCCTCCACGAAGAACCTCCTGACATTTCCGAGCTTGTGCCAACCGTACCAACGGCGTTGCAGCGGGTGGTGCGTCGCTGCCTTGAAAAAAAACGGGAACAACGATTCCAATCAGCGTCCGATTTGGCCTTTGCGCTGGAAGCACTTTCGGACTCCGGAACGGCCCGCGCCCCAGTCGAAGGATCAGGGGGAGCCTGGCGGCGCCCAGGCCGGCTCTTCCCGATAGTCGGGATCGCCTGCGCGCTCGTTCTAATGATGGCCGTTTGGTTGCGATCGACGACGACGCCTCTACTTCACGTTAGCCGCATTGTGCAACTCACAGAATCAGGCGGAGCCCGTCGTGGGGAACCTCTTTTTACCGACGGTCCACGCGTTTATTACCAGTCCGTTGGACCGCTGGGAAAAGACTGGCAACTCAGGCAGGTGCCACTCGCCGGCGGTCAAGATATGCCGGTTGGCATTCCTGCGGGACCGTTTCATATTCGCGGCCTTTCGCCCGACGACACCGAGTTTGTGGCCATCTTTGACATTGGAGTTCAAAGCACCATCTGGAGGATACCTGTTGCCGGTGGTTCACCACGCCGCGTTGGCAACCTGAAGGCGGACGATCTCGCTTGGTCGCACGACGGCAACTTGTTCGCATATGTCCAAGGCAATCGACTTTTCCTGGCGAATGCCGATGGAACATCGTCGCGTTTGCTGGCAGCCACGCCTGGAGGTCCCGCAAGCATTGACCGCGTGCGTTGGTCGCCCGACGACCGACGACTCCGCTTTACTCTTACTACTACAGGAGATTTAGGCTCTCTCGTTAATCCGACAAAACAGGCGCTATGGGAGGTACGCGTGGATGGCCGCAACCTCCACGAACTGCAGTTCAACTGGCCGGGTAATCCGATTGAATGCTGCGGCGACTGGACGCGTGACGGCCACTATTTTGTGTTTGAGTCGGACCGCGAGGGCATTTCCAAACTCTGGGCACTGGAAGAGCAATCGGACTGGTGGCGACAGCCCAACCGCGATCCCGTGCAACTGACGTCCGGTCCCGTAAATTATTACGAACCGATCCCGAGCCGTAACGGCAAGAGCATCTTGACCATCGGAGTCCAGCCCTCCGGCGAACTTGTTCGCTATGACCGTGAACGAAGAGATTTTGTACCTTTCCTGGGTGGCCGGTCTTTGGCCCATCTCGCATTCAGCCATGACCGCCGCTGGCTGGCTTATGTCGCCTATCCGGAGGGAACGCTATGGCGCGCTCACAGCGACGGCACGCAACCGCTTCAGCTTACATTTCCTCCCCTGCAAGTCGGATCTCCGCGTTGGTCTGCAGACGACAAGTGGATTGCATTTACTGCCGTTCAGGCAGGGCAACCCTGGAATAACTTCGTGATTTCCGCCGACGGTGGCAATCCGGAACCTTTCCCCGACGCAACGTTGTCAAAGTCAAGTCCAGGCTGGGTGCCGGGTCGCGACGCCATCATTTACTCCCGTGCCTATGGAGCAGATGACAGCGGGCTTTATCTTTTCGATCGACAGTCGGGGCGCAGCGAAAGAATCCCGGGCAGCGAAGGCTTGTTCGGATCGGCCTGGTCGCCGGATGGTCATTACCTAGCAACCATAGACGCCTTGACCGATCGGCTGTTGCTCGTTGACCTCAAGTCGGGCAAGCGAACTCCACTTGCCGGCCCCATGTCGTGGCCGATGTGGTCTCCCGATTCACAATATATCTATTTTGTGAGATGGGGCATCAACTCGATCTTTCGCGTGCACGTTCCTAACGGGGGTGAGGAAAAGGTCCTCGAAGTTCCGTTCCGCGTGACTCCATGGCCTTTCACCATCGCCCCAGACGGCTCCCTAATTCTGCTGCGTGAGCATGGCCGCTATGACGTCTATTCACTTTCGCTGACGTTCGGATGAAAAATGACGGGGGCCGGTTGCTGGGCCCGCGCTGCACTTTGCTGGCTTCGGGTTAGGAGATGGCCTGCTGGTGTCCACATGGCGATCGCCAAGGGGTATTTGCCAGCTTTTCAATCGGGGATGCCTAAGCGCCTGGCACCCCAAAAATGTCACGATCAGGGTTGCATCCAGGAAGCGTGGTGGAATTCGGGGAGTGCGCTCCGGCAACGGGATGTTCTTTGTTGGTGCCGCCCACACACTCCGCAGATATAGACCGGTTCAGGTGCCTATCCACGAGAGCCTGCAGGTCTGTGACAAGCGTTCCGGTAAAAGTCATGTTCGGTTCCTTTCGAAAAATCAACCATTCGTGAGGCATTCTGTGCCGCTGCTGGACGTCTTAGACAGCCACGGACTGAATTCCCGGATGAACCCCTCTCTCGTGTGGGCCCGGCCGGTCCCGGATGATCCAGGCGAGCAACAGGGCCTCAATTCCCATCCTTCGTGATAGCCATTTGGCCAGAACCGTGCCCTCCCCGGACGTGAGTGATCAGTTGCTCAGACGTAAGGCGTTGCCATTTAATGTCGGCTGACTCTCCTGTCAAGTCGAGGTTCCTGCTTTCTACCCGGCCGTCCTCGATTCTGTACTCCATCTCATGCGAACCATCGGTCGCCCCAACACGAAGTCGGTTCCAGCGAATCAGTACGCCCTGCTTTTCTGTGGGGTTCGGACAGGTGCTGCTGGCACCGGTGTTCAATCCAGAACCTTTACTGCGCTTCATAAGTAACCTTCAATTAGATAGGCGAAAAACAGGTGCAACTTTTTGCGGCAAAAGAAAAAATCGTTCGGCCGGCCCGCCTGGGTTCAGCAGGTATGAATCAGGAAAGACTCCGGACCGCAAAAAGGTCACAAAACGGGGGCGAAGGCCCCCCAGCCTACGCCCCCTCCGCGCAATCAAGCCCCGCCTTTGGGGCAGCTTTTCGTTCACTATTGCACTCGCCTCACACGTTATTGCGCGGGAACCAAAAGGAATGCGTGGCCTTGCCCATTGTGCAGTCCAGCTCCAACAATCCTGCCGTTGTAGCTGATGGAGTTTGCTCCCTGCAAATCCCACCCCGAGTTGCCCGGAATGAGCTTATTGAGATCCACGAGACCGGTATTCGGAGTCCACAGGAAGGCATGCTTGTCTGTGTCTCCTGCGACATTGGCGGTACCCACTACTTGCGCTGCATCATTGACGGCCTTCGCCTCCCCGTAACTACCACCCAGCCCGCCCAAGTCCTGCATGAATCCGTTGATGAACACAAAGGGGTCGGTTTGGGTTTCGCCAGGTAGAGACGATTCGCCGACGATGATTCCGAAGCAATTGATGCCGTCGGCTCCGGCCATGGTGCCGCCGAGCGTACCCAGGTCCTGCATGCCATGCACCGCGTCCCAAACAAAGGGATCGTACCCGCCGGCACTTGTGCCGGAGACACCGACGACTTGTCCACGGCAATTATTGCCAAAAGCGTAGCTTTCGGTGCCACCTAACGTACCCAAGTCGACGATATTCAGACTCGAGTCCCATATCACTGCATGGCGCGAATTCTCACTGGTCAGCGACCAACCAGCGATTTGGGTGAATGTCTTGCTGAGAGCGTTGTAGTTGATGGCATTCGCCTGTGACGTTGCCCCGGCGCTCAGGCTGCCAAGGTCCTGCATGATGCCTTTTTCCCAGAGGAAGGCATCGGCAGTGGAATTAGTTTGGGCTTGCCCGACGACCTGAGCCGCGTCATTGATCGCCTCGGCCCAACTGACGTTGCCTCCCAAAGTGCCAAGATCTTTCATGCCTTTCGGTATCGTCCACGAGAAGGCATGGGTTATAGCGGGGCTGCCATTGCTGACTCCGACCACTTGGGCGTGATCATTGACGCCAAGCGCGTTGCTGATCGCGCCGCCCGGGAGCGTACCCAGATCGATTACTTTGTAACGTTGTGCGCTTGCCGGCGAGCCAAACACAAGGAAAGCTGTCAGACAAAGCTCGATCATTGCCTGACGATGGTTCGAGCGTTTCATAGTTTCTCTCCGAAGTATTAAGTCGCTGATCTCGGGGAAGTTGAGCTGCGACCACCGGACCAGCGCGACTTCTCGAGCATCCCCTCCGGGGCCGTGATGGGCGCTGGTCCGATGCGCTTTAGTAGCTCCCCTAATCAGGTAGGCGAAAATGAGGGAAGATTTTGCGTGCTTCGACCGAAATTTCTTTGGAAGGCAGCGGATGTTCCTGTCATAGCCAGGGATGTATCGGCTGCGCGAAAGGTCGCGCCGGGCTTGCAGCCCTCCAGCAACCACATTGGAAAACAGGGGAATTTATGGAGATTGTGAAGATGTTTGGTTGGGTTTCCGCCCAAAACAAAAAGGCGGGAGCTAGTTTCGCGCCCGCCTAAACCAGTGTGGCGTTGGCTCCCCACAGAAAAATCGCTCGGACTATTTTGACGACTCCAACGCCGCCAAACGATTCTCGAGCGTCATGAGCCGGTCCTTCAACTGGCTTACTTCCTCCTGCTTCTCCTGGTTCTCCTGATAAAGCGCCTGGATGGCCGCCAACGCTACGCCCTCGGAGTCAACAGTGGAGATGTGCTTCTCGTCTTCACCGAGACCGAAGGCCTCGCGGAAGTCTTGTGCCATCGGTCCCATGTGCCGTACGGAGTCGTCCTGAGTTTTGTAGTTCCAGGTTGCGATAGGCAGCGACGCCAGTCGTTTCAGGATGGCTTCACCATTCACCAGCATGAAATTGGCTTTCACGTTGCGATCGCTCAGTGAAGCCCAGGAGCCCGAACCGGAAGGCAAGTAGGCGCCAGTCGAGGTGCCCGGCGCTGTATAGAACGCGAATCCGCCTGACGCACGAGCGACAAACGAGTTCGGACCGATGTCAGATGCCGACCCGCCCGAAAAATCGTTCCATACAAAACTGCCGTTGCTGTTGGCCTTAGCGTATGTACCGGCAGCGAAACTAAACATTCCGGCGGCCAGATTGTTTTCTCCACCCGCCACGGTCGCAGACTGAGCGCTGGCGACGTTTCCATATCCTCCGCACACGGTTGCGGTCAGGGCGCTCGCGGTGTTGTATCGTCCGCCACCTACCGTGGCGCCGATGAAGCCACTGGCGGTATTCGACATTCCCCCAGCTACCGTATTAAATCTGCCGCTGGCGATATTTCCTGCTCCGCCGCCTATCGTGCCCCAAGCCACCGTAACGATGTTCGGCACAGGGGAAGCGCCGCCCAATGCGCCGCCACCGCCTGCTATAGTTGCACCAACTACACCGCTGGCCACGCTGTTCCCAGGCACCGAGCCACTACCACCAAAGCCGCCGATCACATTTGCGCTCTGTTCTCCGTTGGATGTCAGGTCGCTCTGCAATGTCAGCGTATTGTTTAGCGAACCGCTTAGTGCTAGGTTCCCATTAACGGTTTGGTCTGCGTCGAAAATGTTGGAATTCGCGAGTTGCGCGAAACCGGCTGGGCCCAACCCTCCGAGCATCGTAGCATTCACATTGCTAAGTCCCAAGCCATTGCCTGAAAAAGAACCGCTGAAGCTGGGGGCAGTGACGGTTCCGGCTGCCTTCACACCGCCATTTACGTTGATGTTACCGCCCGACTGTGATGTGATCGAATTCCCTACCGTGGAGTTACCATTCCATACAGGTATGGTGCCTGCGGTACCGCTTCCCTTTACAACTTGGGCATGGGCGGCTGTGCCCCAGCCTATCGTGGCCGTTATCACAGCAACGAGCAGGCCTCCAAATTTCAACTTCTTGTGCGTTGCGACCTGGTTTTCTGGCATATCTGTGCTCCTTCGAAAATTTTGATTGTCCTTTCACGCAGCATGCGCCGCTAAGAATGTGACCACCTACCGTCGACCAAATCCGACATTTACAGCCGAAATTCGCCAAAGTGAGGGTGGTCTGAAAAAGCTCTCTAGTCAGGTAGGCGAAAAACAGAGGTGGATTTTTCCGTGCGTAACAGAAAATTTGTGGACAAGCAGCTTTGACAAGCACCTCTTAAGCCCGTCACAGCAGGGCTCTCAAAAATGCCATCGTCCACGGAGATGAGTGCGCCAATGCCAGCCCGGTTGCAATGACAGTCAAGACGAGTCTGTGTATTCGTTTGAATGGATGTCCCATTGTCGCGTTGTTCCTTAAAAGAATGTGCCGCTAAGAATTTGCACATTCGGGGACAAATCGGCCGTCTATGGACGAAACCCGCGAAACTGCGGGGGCTTGAGATAGCTCTCTATTAGGTAGGCGAAGAACAGCGGGGATTTTGGTGCGCGGATAACGACAAATTTTCTAGATCAGGTGCATTTGCCTGGACGATCTCACGACCGGCAAGGGAAATGCTGGTGAGGGGAGGGGGGAGTTGACCTCCCAGTTGCTAGGCACCGGCGGATTTTGAGTACCCAGGTGGGTTCTGATCCGTTTGGAAAATTTTCTACTCTATCTGATTCTTCAACTGGTTACAAGGCGACGGTTCTGATCGATTCTGATCCGAAATGCTCCGTTCTGAACATGGAACTACTACAGTTTTTGCTACAGTCAGACTGAACCCTAACGGATCGAACTCGCCAATGCAGCATACCATTTTCGCACTGTCAGATCGTTGCCAAATGGCTACTTTTGAAAACGTTGAAGATTCGGACCTCGAGTCGCGTGAAATCACCTTCATTTTTTGTCGTGACAATTAGATGATGCACGTGTGCAGTACTAGTCACACGTTACACAAAAGGAAGGACCTGGTCGATCAACCATCTGCTCGGCCGCAAGGCAGATTGGCGGCTCTCCGAAATCGGAGTATCCGCACAAGTCTTGCACACACATTCGCACTCAGACTCGAAGCGAGGGTTCGCCAAGTCCCGAATCGCGATCAGTCGCTCGGAGCCAGGTTAGCTCTCGGCACAGACCTGGACCCTCCCTGCAGAAATCTCACAGTTCTCGGACTTTTGGTGTCTTAAGCACCAGTTCTCCGCCAGACTATGCCAATGAAACATCTGTATTGGATACTGCTGACCCTGTGGCTGTTGCGAATGCTGGCCTTCGCACAGCCCAATCCACATACCACCCTTCACGATGCTTTGGTGCTCGAGAACCGCGGAAGCTTCGAGATGGCGGCGGAAATTGCGAAGGGCGCGATCGATTCTCGCCAGCTGAGTGGCACTGAACTGGGCCGAGGGTACATCATTCTAGCAGTTGCTTGCCGTGGAGCCGGGGATTTGGCCAGCGCGCAAGTCGCTTTTGAGCACGCATTGCAGGTTCTCGAGCATGATCGCGAACATCCGGAGGACTATGCTTCAGCCCTGGAAAACTACGCCGAACTGTATAGCGAGTTGGGACAGGGTGACGTCGCTGCGCCAATGTGGCAAAAGGCTTTTCATCTGCGCCAGAGGATTGGGGACCATGCCGGAGCTGCGTTATCGCTAGCACGCTTGGCGGAACTTGCTCTCGCTCGAAATCGGGTCCGAGAAGCGCGGCACTACTTGCAAAAGGCATCTAACGAGGCGAAGGCCTCGCCGGGTTTTATTGACGACGACGAGGCTTTTTTCCTTGAAACCCAAGGATGGCTCGCCATGGCTGAGCACCATGCTCCCGCAGCCGTAGCATCCTATGAATGCGCGTTGAGACTGGTGGAGCGATCTCGCGGCGAGCAACATTGGCTCGCCGGTTGGGAACACATGTTGCTCGGAAAGGCTTATGCGGAGTCGGGGGACATTAGAAGCGCGGTAGCAAATATGCAAACCGGACTCACAATCCTGGATCTTGCGCTCGGGCAGAAGAATCCGAAATACTTCGCCGCAGAGCTGGCATACTCTCGAGTTTTGGATCAGTTTGGGTCGCACGCCACGGCCGCGCAGATGCGCGCTGCTGCCGAAAAAGACAGCAAGGATTATTACGCCAGTCGGTGTGCTGGATGTACGATTAACGTAGCTGCATTCCGGTAGGGTGCGTGATTCGTAATTGCGACAATCTGCCCGAAACTGTGCCGCAACCCGCAAGGCCATGGGGTCAGCTCTTGCCACGGGCAAGAATGATTCCCCTGACCATGGCCGCTATCCTCGCGGTAGCAACTGCAATCGAGTGCCATGCTGCAGACAGCGGAATCCAGTCCTTTCTGTCATGGGGATTCTCGCTCGCTTACGGCTGCGCTCTTTGGTTTTGGTGGGCCCTGGTGGCTTATCTGCTATGGCGATCAACCGATGGTTGGCCATCTGCTCTGAGGGTTTCGCTTCCTACTCTGGTTGTGCATTCACTGATTGCTGTCGGAGTCGTGACGCTTCACCTTGGCTTCTTGCAACAGGTGACTGAGTTGATCGTCAGGTTCGGTCCGGAAGCAGTGAAGACGGATTATCGAGGGTTGAATTTCTTCAATTTTCCGCGTTTTGGCATGGGACTTCTGATGTACGGTCTATGTTGGCTGGCCTGTGCCGCGGTTCATACTCAATTGGCGGCGCAGCGCGATTCCATGCGCTCTTTGGAATTAGAGCGGCAGTTGTCGAGCGCTCACTTGCGAGCCCTACAGATGCAGTTGGAGCCGCACTTTCTTTTCAACACTCTCAACGCGGTCACTACTTTGGTCGAACTTGGCCGCATAGAACAAGCTCTAGAAACGCTGGAACACCTGAACACAGTCCTGAAGCTCGTGCTGAAGAGAAACACTCCCAGCAAAGTTCCGCTGGCGCAAGAGTTGGAAGTCCTGGAGAGCTACCTGGCCATCGAGCAAGTACGTTTTGCCGATCGCCTTCGCGTTGACATCAATCTGGATCCCAATACGCTGGATGGCCTGGTACCTTGTTTTCTATTACAGCCCATTGTCGAGAACGCGATTCAGCACGGAATCGCGCACTGCGAAGACAATGGCTGGATCAAAACCTCTGCCCAGCGGGTTGGGACTCGCATGCGCTTGCAAGTGCGTGACAACGGTCCGGGAATGAATGGAGGGTCAGCGACCGGCTTTGGGCTTGGGCTCAGTAACACCAAAGAACGTTTGGCTCACTTCTATCAGAATGACTACGAGTTCCGTGTGTTCCAACCAGAATCGGGCGGGTTTGAAGTCTCGATTACGATCCCGTATGAGAAGGCCACTTCGTGACCTTGAGAACGATGATCGCCGATGATGAGCCGCTGGCCCGCGAGCGCCTCAAGATACTTCTCGCGCCGGATCCGGACATTGATATTGTGGCCGTGTGTCGAAACGGTAGCGAAGTCGTGAAGTCGCTGAAAGCAGCCAAGACGGATCTGCTTTTTCTTGACATTCAAATGCCTGGCAAGGATGGCTTCGAGATAATCGAAGAGATCGGGTCGGTCAATATGCCCATCACGGTGTTTGTGACGGCTCACAACGAGCATGCGGTGAACGCGTTCGAAGTGCATGCGCTGGACTACTTAGTAAAGCCGATTGAAAGAAAACGGTTCGATCAGACATTGGCCAGAGTCAAGGAAAGAGTTCAGTTGGAACAAGCGTTTACTGCGCGTGAGCAAATCTCTTGCGCCGTGGAGGCATTACGGCAAGCGTCTCACCCTGAGCGACCACAACGATTCCTGACTAGAAGTGGGAACACAGCTTCGGTCGTGTCGGTGAGTGACATCGAATGGATAGAAGCCGCCGATTATTATGTGTGTCTGCATGCAGGCGGCAAGCGGCACCTGATACGTGAAAGTATTCGGGTTCTTGAAACGAAATTGGATCCGAACAAGTTCATTCGCCTGCACAGGTCGGCGATCGTAAATCTTGATCATGTGCGGGAGATTCACCGGGACGGGCAAGCCGAAGGCTGGGTCCTCCTATCCACGGGCGACCGGGTCCGCCTAAATCGGAATGGTTGGCGGAAGCTAGTTGGCGTAACCAGCGCTTCGAAGAATCCAGTTTTTTAATAATCCCTCGGTACGCGCATTCAATCCGCAACTGAGCTATACGTTCGAGACCCCTAGCCACGCCATCGAGTACGTGGTAGCGTCCGCCGCGCGAGCGGCTTCGTTCTCACGGCTAACCGTAGCCTGATCCAACCAGCCGAAAACCCTGGCGGGGTCGATTTAGAATTCACAGTCGAGGGGAGAACTATTTTTCTTGACATTCCCCTTTTATAGAGCAGCCGATAGCGCAAGTATGCGCTTTTTCGTTCGCCACTGGGATCAATGAGTGACCGGCTTGCGGGTTGATGGTACAGTTGGTGCCACCAGTTTGGTCCCCCCAAGAAATTCTCATCAAGGAGTTGACTATGTCACAGAAGCGATCACCACTCGCTGCAACCATTCTTGCAGTTTGCATGCTTTTCGCAGGCGGGGTAGTCAGAGCTGCTGATGGAAAACCAGAAAACAATGGCTGCAAGAGCTTACCTAACTTTAGCGCACTGAAGATGGCTCTGGAGGGCGCCACGTCCACAGAGACGAGTGGCCTGAACAACCAGATGTGGGGTACGATCGTGGACCGCGACGGCGTCGTGTGCGCAGTGACCTTCACTGGCGTCAATCGCGGTGCGCAGTGGCCGGGCAGTCGCGTGATCTCGGCTCAGAAGGCCAATACAGCTAACGCCTTCAGTTTGGATTCGAGTTCCAGCAGCGGCGGGTCCGGACAGGCTAGTGGCTTGGCTCTTTCAACTGCGAATCTTTATTCGGCAGTGCAGCCTGGCGGCAGCCTGTTTGGCCTTCAGGAGAGCAATCCCGTGGATACTCTTGTGGCCTACGCCGGACCGTCATCCAAGTACGGTACTGCTCAGGATCCGATGGTGGGAAGTAAGATTGGCGGAGTCAACGTCTTTGGTGGCGGACTCGCCTTGTACGGACCGGGGAAGAAGATCGTCGGTGGGATCGGTGTCAGCGGCGATACTTCTTGCGCCGACCACAATATCGCATGGCGGGTACGCAACAATCTCGGCTTGGATCACCTTTCGGGGGTGGGCGGTGTCTCAGGTGATACGACGCGTCCCGACAATATCGTTTTCGACATAACAGCTAATCCGAATGGTGGTACGGGTATTAGCGCGGGCGGGTTTGGTCATCCTACCTGCCTCAACACATCCGGATCGAGCACGCTACCGCCGGTACAGCCGTGATGGTGCGAGGGCTGCCGCACAGGCGGCTGGTGTTCCTTCGTGTCCCGCTGCTACCTTCGACGATTCCGAAGGCAACGTTGCTTGCTGGAAACGGGTGAGCAGTTGCGCCTGTCAGTGGCGCTTTGCGGTGCTCAGGTTAAAGTGTCAATTGACGACAATTACTAGTTCTCAGCCGCCATTCGGGCGGCCTTTTTATTTGCCATCCGAAAGATGAGCGGCGATTTTGAGCGTGATCGAGATGTTTCATCAGTCAAAGGCGATGTCGCAGGCTCGCGACGTTTGTTCGCCGCGCAAGAGGGGGCGTAAAATCATCCACGGACTGCAAGCTTATGCCAGCTCGCCCAGATGCAGCCAGTGTCATGGTAGCGGGAAATGCGAAGAGAGCTTCGAAGTATCGGCATGATGCCGCCTCGGCGTATGCGCAAACGAAACTACGCCGCCGCGGCCCGCACGCGCCTCGAGCAATACTACGACAACCTAAAGCGGTCACGTAAGACCGAACTGCTCGTCGCGGTTATCAAACGGTTCGTCGAGATTGACGGGTTTACCCTCAGCGGACTGGTGTCGATCCAACTATTCACGTCCGTCATTCCCCTAATTATTATCGGCTTCGCTTACTTCTCGGGATTCGCAAGCAATGCCAGCGTAGGTGACCTGTTCATTCGCGATCTCGGCCTCCATCACCCGTACGACGTCCGCGT